>Ga0206126_10000429_pt1 | contig 56188 bp, 53 predicted proteins | sample Helgoland_Spring_5_FD_148621 | JGI IMG/M metagenome (GOLD analysis project Ga0206126, IMG submission 148621) | Pelagic subsurface seawater microbial communities from Kabeltonne, Helgoland, North Sea - Helgoland_Spring_Bloom_20160412_1 | ecosystem: Environmental > Aquatic > Marine > Epipelagic ...
GAGGTAATGCGCAAATCAGGTGAAGGTATTAGAGTAGTATTGGAAAGTTTTCAACAAGCAGTAAGAGATAGTCATGTATTGGTTGCCCATAATATTAAATTTGACGATACAATGGTACAATGTGAATGTATTCGAAACAAGCTACCAAATATTATGAAAGAAGATCCTGCTAAAATACAGTATTGTACGATGAATTATGGCAAATCTATTACAAAATTAGAAAGAGCAAGTAAATTTCAAGAGGGAAAAACTTATTTAAAACCACCAAAATTGTTCGAATTACACAAACATTATTTCAATACAGTACCTCAAAATTTACATAACTCCCTCGTAGACGTATTTGTTTGTTTCAGATGTTTTTATGCGATGGTTTATCATAATGATTTATTCGATCCCAAGGTACAGGTTGAGTTGGCAAAGTACTATCAGGAATTAACTCAATTAAATTGAACTTTTTAGAAAAGAACTTTTTAAAAAAGTTCGTAAAACTATAAAGAACTTTTTAGAACTTTTTAGAACTTTTTAGAACTTTTTAGAAAAGTTCGTAAAACTATAAAGAACTTTTTAGAACTTTTTAGAACTTTTTAGAAAAGTTCGTAAAACTTCAAAAAAAATTAAATGTTTTATTTAATTTTTTTATTGTAGTCAAGAATTACAATTTACATATTAACGGAGTCTTAAAACCAAATGGATTGTTGACTGAGATTGTATATTATAATCAGCCAAAGTGCGACCATCTTCCAGTTGTTTACCAGCAAAGATTAATCTTTGCTGGTCAGGTGGAATACCCTCTTTATCTTGAATTTTGGCTTTAATGTTTTCAATAGTGTCCGATTGCTCTACCTCTAGTGTAATTGTCTTTCCTGTCAATGTCTTTACAAATATTTGCATTATACATATACATGTGTATATTATATTTAAGTTAATATATTAATTTATAAATGAGAAATTTTATAGAGCATAATGAAGAGTTATTTTGAAGTGGACGAAAATACAATATTTGCATTTTTTTCACTAAATCCTCTTCTATTGTTTTTACGCTCTATAAATTCTATAAAATTAAATGGTATATCGTAATTACCTTCTTCAAATTTAAAAGGATACATTGTTGCTTTTGTACTACATTGTAAAAGATTACCATCCTCACTGACTTGTATGGGTGTTTGTGGATTATTAAGTGGTAAAAATTCAGATACTTTTTTTGCGATATCTTCTATATTTTCAACTTCAATTCCTATATGGTTCACATTATTTCTATGAATAAGAGTCCATGCTAAATATTGATTTTTTTCATAAATCTGTGTATATAAATCATATGACATAATTCCATTAGGATGCTTAATATGCCATTTAATTTGATCTAAATCTATATTTGTATTTTTAAAGTTTTCATCACATTCTATACCTGCATATGTAGATATAAAAAGTTTTGGAGTACCAATGATACTTTTATCAAAAACATGCAAAGAATTAATATATTCATTATCAAATTTATTTCCCATATAATTCCACCATTCTGCATAAGCATTATGTTTCTTAAAATTGTATCTATCATTTTGTAATCTAAAATTACTGTTTTCATTTGCGTATGTCCTACTTACATCATCGCCCTTAAATGTTCTATGCGCAAGATGATCTATAGTCATTGGTCCATTTTTAAAAATATTTTCATGTATCGATTGCAATTGTAAATTGGTAGATAAAAATTTCCTTAGATAATTCATGTATAATAATAAAAATATTATAAAAAATAAGAAAAAAAAAATTTTTAAACTTTTAAAACTTTTTAATAAAAGTTTTTCAAAAACAAAACTTTTTAAGATCTAATATTAAATTAATTAAACATATTATCCCCCTATGACCCACACATGAGACAATCTTCTTCATAACTTTTATTTAAGTTTTTATTTGCAGGTTCAATTGTGAATTGTTGCGGAGCAGCCTTTGCTTCAGTTCTCAAATAGTATAATCCCGTTTTTAATCCTTTTTTCCATGAGAAGAAATGCATAGATGTTAATTTTTTATAGTTTGGATCTTTCATCCATAAATTCATACTTTGACTTTGACATACGTAAGCACCGCGATCAGAAGCCATTTCAATAATATGTTTCATTGGGATTTCCCATACAATTTTATACTTTTCTTTTATAAATTTTGGGATATAAGGCAATTCTTGGACTGAACCATTATTTCGAACAATATCATTTTTTACATCTTCATTCCATACATTCAAATGAATAAGATCTTGTAGTAAATATTTATTAATACATATAAATTCCCCTGCAAGCGTTCTACGAACATATATGTTACTTGTAAATGGTTCAAAACACTCATTATTTCCTAGAATTTGTGAAGTACTCGCTGTAGGCATAGGAGCAATCAAAAGTGAATTAACGATGCCATGTGTTTTAATATCTTCTTTTAATTTATTCCAATCATAACCCATTAAATCAAGTTCTTCTTTGTTAAAATTCTCCCACATATCGAATTGTAGTATTCCTTCCGATGCTGGTGAACCTGAAAATGATGCATACGGCATGGTTCGTTTGGCAATCTCCATACTACTTTCTAATGCTGCATGATAAATTGTATGAAATATTTTCTTATTAACGATTTTTGCATCGTCTGAATGAAATGGAATATTCATTTTTGCAAAAACATCTGCTAATCCTTGAACACCTAATCCTATAGGACGATGTTTCATATTAGATGTTTTTGTTTTATCAGTTGGATAAAAGTTAATATCAATCACATTATTTAGATTTTCTACAATAATTTTGGTAACTTCGTGAAGTTTTTGATAATCAAACTTAGAACGTAGTATATTAAGAGTATCTGTGAAACCTCCGACATTTTCTCCATTATGAACCAGTAGAGGCAACGTTTCAACTTTATGTGTAGATTTAAATGTTTCAAATTCTGTATTAGTAATTTTGATCTCTTTAAACGTAATATCCTTTTCTTTCAAAATTAATTTTAACATGTCACACCATTTACAATCGTTTTTTGTATATACCACATTTTCACTTATAAATGGTGATTTCGTTTCTACAACAAAATTAGATAACCCAATAGATGCTAAGTTGCAAACGGCCGTTTCGTTTTTGTCACTGTATTCAATGATTTCCGTACACAAATTACTACTCTTGATTGTACCTAGATTTTTCTGATTGCTTTTTTTATTGCATGCATCTTTGAAAAGAAGATAGGGTGTTCCAGTTTCCATTTGAGAATCTAAGATTTTAAACCAAATATCTCGCGCTGAAACGGTATTATTTCCACGTCCTTCTTTTTCGTATTTTTCATAAAGATTATTAAATTCTTCTCCATAACAATCAGCCAACCCTGGACATTTATCCGGACACATTAGGGTCCAATCTCCATTTTCACTAACTCTCTTCATAAACAAGTCGGGGATCCAAAGAGCATAAAATAAATCTCTTGCACGGGCTTCTTCGTCCCCGTGGTTCTTTTTCATGTCTAAAAATTCTATAATATCACCATGCCATGGTTCTAGGTAGATAGCAAAACTTCCTTGTCTCCGGCCCCCTCCCTGGTCAACGTACCGAGCAGTGTTATTGAAAACACGAAGCATTGGAACAATACCATTTGACGTACCATTTGTACCGCGAATATGAGAACCATGTGATCGAATATTATGAATATGTAACCCGATACCTCCTGCCCATTTGGAAATAGCAGCACAATCCGAAAGAGTATTATAGATACCCGTAATGCTATCATTTTCCATAGCAATTAGATAACAAGAAGAAAGTTGAGGCCTGGGAGTTCCTGCATTGAAAAGAGTAGGTGTTGCATGTGTGAAATATTTTTGGCTCATGAGATCATAAGTAGTCTTAATTTTTTCTAGATCACCTAAATGAATACATACCGCAACTCTCAACCACATATGTTGAGGTCTCTCTATTAATTTACCATTTACTCGAAGCAAATATGCTCTCTCTAGAGTTTTGAAACCAAAATAATCAATTAAATAATCACGATTATAATCTATCATATTTTCTAATTCTTTTTTATGTTTTTTAATAAACTCATACTGTTCTTTTTTGATGATAGGATGATGTTTTCCATTAATATCTTTGAAATTATAAAGCAACTCATTTGCTTCATAAAAGGTTGTTGGTGTGTTTTTTTGGTGATTAGATATAAGAATTCGACTAGCAAGTATACCATAATGAGGATGTGTGGTTATTAATGATGCACATTGTTGTGCTGTTAATTCATCAATCAAACTTGTAGAAATTCCATTGTAAAGTCGGTCACAAATCTTTTGCACCAACTGTGTATAATTTATACTTAACGGGTGTTTACCAAGATTAGGATCTTTACCTAAGTTTTTAAGACGTGATGAGATCTTATCAAACGAGATTACTTCTTTTTTCCCATTTCTTTTAATTACCATGTCATCTTCTACCATATTATATATTATTTAGTTATTCTATTATTTAAACCTATTATTTTCAATTTATTGTAAAAAAAAGTATTAATATTAATAATAATATTAATAACAACTAAAGTGTTTCAGTTGATATATTGATTACTATATTTTTCTCTGTATTTGGTTCTATGATTGGATCTCCTAATATATTTGTGGGTTTGTGGGGTTTTTCTGGTTTTTTCCTTGTTTTTTTAGGTCTTCTGTGTTCATATCCAGTTTCCCGTTCTTCTAAAATAGTTTTCCAAAATTGTTGTAATTTTGGCAGAATATGATCAAACCATTTTTTATTTCTAGGAACTAAAACACACGAATAGTCCATCAAATACCAATAAATATTTTTGATGTATGCCATTTCTTTATTTTTTTCTAGAATAATTTCATACCATTTGTCAAATGCTTTTTCTGAAATATCTACAGGAGGATATTCATAATGAGGTTTATTACCATTGAAGAATTGCACAGTAATTCCTTTTCTCATTCCATTTTCCCGTTGAATAAATGTTTTACCATCTTTGTGAAACTCATCTTCATTTTCATATTCTTTAAAGGTTGTTTCTAAGAAGTCACATTCATCTAAGTCCCATACTTCCATCTGCATCTGCATTTGAACCCAGTATGCTTTTTCTGGAACCCCATCTAATACTCTACTTGTCGGATTTTTTACTTCAACCAATCTACCGTATCTATCATTTGTCGGGTCGATATTGATACCATCCGGAGATGCCCTTAGAAATTTATGAATACTATGTTTGATACATCCAAATTCACCAACTTTTGTATTAAAATCTTTTTCATAATGCATTATAGACAATGGTTCATATCTATGCCCGTTATGACATGGTGAATTTATATTTGAAGAGAACTTTTTATTAAAATCAATAGGTTCGCATTTACTTAATGCGAGGTTATTTTGTTTTGACTGACTGTCGAGTGCTTTGTATAAATCACTGGCAGAAAGACCTTCTCTTCTAAATTCAAACCATTCTTTACTCAATTGTTCAGGTTGTTCCATATTTTCATATGATTTCAACTTTTGCTTAAGTATTTTAACATCCGGTTTATTAACAATATTAGTATTGCAATAGGATCGAAACGCGTTATGTTTATGTAAATATATTTGAATTGCATCCCATAATGTTGATTCATAATGAGTATCCGATTTAAAATAATCGTCTATATCTACATATGCCTGTTTTATAAGTTTATATAAATCTTCAAACATTACAGTTTCAAACCCCTTTTCCTTATACGATTCAATATGCGTATCTATATAATCACTAATGAAATATTGTATGCTTTCTTTAAAATCTTCTATATCTTTATCAGTTGTTTCATCATAGGTTGTTGGTTTTATTTGGTCAAACAGATCTTCTAGATTGATTAAATCATTAAAGTGTACTTGCATGTTATATAAATATAATAACATATATTTATATAAAAATCAATTTATTTTATTAATCCTCTGATACCTTATTAGACGCTTTTGTAGACACTTTATCCTTTTTTACTCGTTTTTTCTTTTTATCAGTGTCCTTTTTTATACGTTTTTCATTTTTAACCTTATTTTTTAAAGGTTTATTACGTTTTGTTGTCTTATTCTTAGGCGCAAGTGATTTTAATGAACTAACTCTTTTATCACTTCTTTTTAATGTAAACTTATTTTTAATCTTGTTAAATATAAGATTTTGTATAGATATAATTTTAAAATTTTCTATATCGTAAACAAGATCTTGTTTTTTATTTAATTTCTTCCTTTCTAGACATAATTTTAAATAAGTTCTAAGTTCTAGTTTTAGTTCATCCGAAATTTTATTTTGTAGTTGATATTCTTCTGTAAAACTGGTAATTAGTTTAATTCTAGTTCCTTTATTTAGTTTGTTCCATGGTTTATTTTGTGTTACTTCTTTTTCTTCTGTAAGAAACCTCTCTATATTCGAAATATTAGGTATTGTTTCAGATATCTTGGAATTATTATTTAAAAGCATCGTTTGATATTTTATGTTTTTAAGTTCCATACATTCGTCACTCATATATATATATATATATGATCAGTAGTTTATATCTTTTTTTTATATATAAATTATTATATAAATATGAAAACAATTAAAATTATTGGAAAAAGGAATGTAGATGGTTTCAATGATGCAAAAAATGAACACAAAAATAAAATAAAAAATAAACCAAAACGAAAAAAAGTGTTGGATATTACGAATAATAATGTTTTAAATACATTAAATAATAAATCTCAGATTGAATTATTAAATCAATTATATTTGGAAGAAAATTATGTAGGAGTAAAGTTTATGAAATGTGAAGTGGAGAGAAAATTAAAAAGTTATAAAAATCAAGATATTAAAAAAAAGAAATATAATGAACATAAATTTATAAAATATGAAGAATGTCTTGAAAAACTAGTAATTAGTAAATTAAAATGCGATTATTGTCAAAAAAGTTGTTTTATTTATTATGAAAATAAATTAGAACCTCGACAATGGACACTTGATAGAATTAATAATGACATAGGACATGAAAAAGATAATAGTGTCATATGTTGTTATAAATGCAATATAAAAAGAGGAAGAATAGATGATAAAAAATTTAAATTTACAAAGCAATTAAGAATAATCAAAGGATTTTAATAATCATGATATAATTTTCCAAAGTAGTCACTTTATTACATATGTTCCTGATCCAAATTTTTGTACAATATACTATTTATTATTTCAATTTAAGAAATTATTAATATATAAAAAAAATGAGAAAATATTTAGCAACTAATGCATTTAATATGCAATATGCATTTATTACACATAGCAAATTTGCACCGAAATATCATATTATAAAAAAACTAGTCAATAAAAATCCAGACACATTCAATAAAAACCCAGACACATTCAATAAAAACCCAGACACATTCAATAAAAACCCAGACACATTCAATAAAAACCCAGACACATTCAATAAAAAACTAGACGAATTGACTGAGAAAAGATTAAAAGAAATGAATAGGGATATATTTCTTTTATAAAATAAAAATATAAATAATATGGAAACTAATACAGAAAAAATAGTAAGTTTTAAATATACCATTTTAAAATGGTCAAATGGAGAGAAATGTGAAAAAAGTTTAAGGAAAGAACCACAAATAATTCAAGGAGAAAATGTTGAACAAGAAATTATAATACAACATGAAACAGTTTTTCAAAATATGAAAAGTGAAGATAAAAATAAAAAAGAAATTTGTAGCGATAGGATTAGAAATAGAGATCCATTAACAACCGGGACTTCCAATCCCTTTATGATACAAAACAATTATTTAGATGATTTATCTAACCAAGATATTTATTTACGACCCAAAGATAGTAATATCAAAAATAATGAGAATAAGTATTTAAAGATGGAGTACAATAAGTAATTATATGAATATTACAAATGGATTACCTACACAAAACAGTCTATTATTAAATAAATTAGCTGTATTTTATAATGAAAATAATAATATGGAAAAAATTTTGCCTATTATTAATGGACAATCGCCATTATCTTTACGATTAATAGATTGGTTTGCTACTAATTATTCTAAGAAGAACTATGTTGTTTATAATATTAAAAAGAGAAATGGAGAGGAACGAAGATTTAAGGTATATATTGATTATAAATTAAAATTAAAGGCTTATTCTAAAAAAAGATTTGATCCTTTTTGTAGATGGGAACGTATAAATATCCCATACAAAGAGAATATGGAAATACAAACAACAATTGGGCAGTTAAATTTTTTCAGATGGGCATTGGAAAATAAGATTTTAGATTATGTTGAGAAAAATCTTGATTCTATTAATAATGATATGAATAAACGCAATAGTACATCAAAAAAAAAGAAAAGTATAAAAGAAACGGCCAAAACAAGAAAAAAAAGAGAAGAATTATCAGTAAGTGCATCAAAAAGTATTAAGAAAGAAACCATAGAAATTGTTGTAGATTTTAAATAAATAATATAATATATTTATATATATGATATTATTGATTTTAGGGGTATTAATCATGTGTGTGTTATTTTATCAAATTTATATAATTAAAAAAACAGAAGAACCCTTTATAGGAAATGTAAGTGAAGTCCAGGTACAAAATCAAAATAATTATTTAAATAAACAAGATAAGTATTATGATATTAGAAGTCAGGGACCGGGAGCCGGGTTATTGGTGACAAAACCTGGTATAAATGATTGGTTTAAATTAGATGCTAATAATAATTTGAAAAAATATACGCAACAATTAGGATTAGATAGAAGCAATATAGACAAAAAAGTAACAAATTGTAGAGCATTAACCAAATGTGAACAACTCGCAAATAATGATTGCGGATATTGTTCAGCAACAAAAGAATTTGATTTTGGCAATGGATCAGGTCCTAAAACAGATGTTTGTCCTGAAAAAATGTGGTCAACAGATGTAAGTAAGTGTCAAGAACTACGTGAAAAAACAATTTGTTCAGATGTGAAAAGTTGTGGCGATTTGTATGGTGAAGCCGAAAAATTATGCGGATATTGTCCTACAACGGGAACATCGATGGTTATGGAAAAAGTAGGAGACAAACATTTTCCCAAATATAAAGATGATGTTTGTGGAGGAGCAGATTATGGATTAATCACAGGATCAAAATGTAAACAGTTTGCAAAAGATCATCCATGTGTAACCCCTTACCATTTGTCAGGTCCACATTCAGGAGAATGTGTTAAAAAGTTGTGGAAAAATTCAACATGTACCGATGCAAATCCTTATGGTAAAACACCTGATGATTTGGGCAAAGCAGTTAAAATGTCGTATAAGGAAGCAGGTGCAATAATGAAAGAAACCAATAATAAGACAAGAAGTGTCGACTATTATACAGCCATAGATAATAGTGATATTTGTTACGGAAATAATAATAATATTAATCCATGTGATATGAAGTATAGTCAACAAGGCATCCCTCATCCAAAGTGTTTACAACAGATGTTTTTAGAATCAGGTGGCACAAAAAAAGGCACTGGTTGGTCAAAAATTAATACTAAAAGTTGGTCAAATGCCAAAAGTCATGTGCAAAAAGTAAATGATTTATCACGATCCAGTTGGAGTTTATTTTCGGGTATATTTGGTACGTCTATATCTACAAAGGAATATAAAGAAAAAATAGAAAAAATTATGGAAAATATTCAAATGGCAGATACATATCAAAAAAGATATGATTGTTCTATGTTTATGCTTGGAATAAAACCGACAGCGCCAGACCCTGTTAAAGCGGGCGACGATGTTATTTATGTAAAAAAAGTAGCAGATGGTAGGTTAAAATTTGAGGGGATTGTTACTAGAATAATAGGAAATCAATGTGAAGTTATGTTTCTAAAATCGAGTAATGTTAATGGTGGATCAGTTAGAAATCGTGATAAAATGTCAATGGATGAACAGAAGAAATATTTTGGATGGCCTTCTATTTCACCCACCTATAATAGTGAAATACCAGCACGTATTAATAAAGGTAAACTTAATATACAGAAAAGTTGCTCAAATAATAAATCTGAATGTAAAATGACATGTAAAGATAAAATCAATGATGTATTTTATAGATTTCCACGTCCACGTGATTGTATTGTAGGTTCATTTGGAGAATGGAGTGAATGTTCAAAAAAATGCGGAGGTGGTATTAAAACAAGAACTCGAAAAGTACTATATCCTGCTAAATTTAACGGTCAACAATGCCCAATACTTGTAAATAAAAGAGTATGTAATACCCAGACATGCACAAATCCTAATTTTACAGAAGAAACAAATTCCGGATTTTACAATAGTAATAAACTGAAATTTTTAGGATGGTCTCCAAATCTGTCACGCGGGAAACTTAAAGAATGTCAGGCAGATTGTGATAGTAATAGAGATTGTGCTCCAGGATTAAAATGTTTACAACGAAGTGGAAATGGAAAGGTTCCTGGTTGCGAAGGGCGAGCAGTAAGAGGAGCAGATTATTGTATCTCCGATAAATTATAAAAAACAATAAATTTATATTTGAATATTTGAAAATTTATAATAACATAATAATATAATGGAAGCATTTGGTATTATAAAACTAATATTTGGTACAACTTTTTTAGGAATGATGATGTTGACCGGAATATATAATGACGAACCTTTCTATAAAGTTATTTTAGCAGTTATGATGACATTTGGATTGGTATATGGTATTGGTCAATTACCATATGCATTTTTGATTTTTATAATTTTAGGTATAACTATGTACACATATGTACAAACGAGTTCAATAGAAGATACATTATTTAATACTTTATTGGTATTTACAGTATGTATTTTATTAGGTTTATTTGGAGATACAGATTTTTTTAAACCGTTTAAAAATTTTAAATTAAAGGAGGGATTTTATTTTAGTCCAAGCGCAAGGAGATTGGTTAGTCATTCAATGACAGCTCTACAATGTCAAAATACATGTGCAAATGATAAACATTGTAAATTTTCATATTATAGTCATAATATGGAACGAGGAGGGATAGGCAAGTGTTGGAATACACATGGATCAGATTCTAATCAACGAACATATGGAGGAAAAAATCAGGGAGGAATTACATGGAGAAATCAAAAATATACACCAAAACCTCCACCACCACCTCCTAAACTTGTGTGTGTCCCTATTCCTAGAATTCAAAAAATGCAAGGAAATCATGCTATGAGACCTTGGGGAAGAACTTACGATCAAGATTATAATATAAGTGTCAGAAAATGCAAGATACCATCACTTAATAGATGCAGTAGTTATTGGGGTAGACGTTGTAATTTGGCAAGAAAATGTATTTATCCATATAATTCACGTTTATGGGAAAATAGATGCAATTCTTTATCGCAGAACAAATGTAAATCAAGAACAGAATGGCCCAATGGTAGTGGGGGACGATGTACATTCTAAATATAATTGTTACAATAATTCGTTGTTTTTACTTAATAATCTATAAATTTATTTTATAGACTATTTATATCATGAAATATATGTTTTTAGCAATAATATTGTTATGTGTTACAATATTAATATATATTCAATTCTCCAATAAAATAAGAGAGGGATTGACTTTTGAAGAACAGAAAAAAAATTTAATTGAACAGGATAAGTATTATGATTATCGTAAATTTCCACAAACAGTTCCCGGTGGATCAGACGATGTTAAATTTGTCGATTTAAGTTTAGATAAAACAAAAATGATAAATACAAACCCATCCGCTAATGTAAATCAAAGCGATATAGGAAAAAACATAGAAAAATGTCGAATTATCGATAAAAATAATGATTGTGGATTGATTTCCCAGAATGATTGTGGATATTGTTGGCATACTGATAAAATAATGTATGGAGATGCAAATGGACCATCGGCTGATGTTTGCCCTAAAAATGGATGGGTTCCCCCAGGACCCAATGCTGCAATAGAATGTCAAAAAAAAAAAGAAAGAGCATTATGCGCTACAATGACTGATTGCGGAGATGCTACTGGTGAAAAATCAATATGTGGATGGTGTCCTCTTACTAATAAAGGGGTACCAAAAAAAAGAGCACCAGATGGTAAGGGATGGATTGCAAAATATGACGAAGATAAATGCGATTGGAAGTCTAAAATAGACCAAGTCATGGGAGATTCAGGAGACTTTGAAAAATGTACCGATTTAAAAACCAAATTGCCTAGTCAATATGGTGAAAGTCGCAAATGGCACGATAGAGATGGTAAAACATATGATTGTGAAAAATATGCTGAAGGAAATAATTGTAAATCATGGGGTAATAGTTATACTTATCAAGGATTAACCGGAAAGCAAGCATGTTGTGTATGTGGAGGTGGTAAAAAGGGGTTTGATTTCCCTGGTAATCTTATAGAACCCAATATGTGTAATAAGTTTAAACAAATGTTTCCATGTATTGGACCGAAAATGTTTACAGGACCTCATACACCAGCATGTTTATCTAATTTATGGAAAAAAAGTGGTTGTACAGGTGATTTAAATGAAAGAGTAACCGACCAATCAGATTATAATTGGTGGAACTCAAATTCATATGGTAATGCAGCAACAAATATGAAAGGATTTGTCAAAACAGCAAAAGAGTCTAGTAATTATAAAGAAGCCAATATAACCAATAAAAAATGTTTTGGAAAAAATGTAGACGCATGTGAAAATAGATTTAAACCTAGACCATTGGAATGTTCAAAAAAGATTTACCAACAATCAGGTTTAAATACCCAAGGAAAATTAAACCCTGCTAATAAAAATATGGTTACTGATGGATATATTAGACAACTGTGGAAAAATGGGCAAAATGGCGAATGGAGCGTTAGTGAATATTTGCGTGAATTAATAGGATACAAACGGCAAAATATACACGATAGTACACAGCCTAAAAAGAACTTTGACCGTTATATGCATAATAATATGCTTGTAAAAGGTAATTTACCACAAATACCTTGGGAGAAACCTTGTTGGAATGATTTTATTATAATGATGTCCACAAGTGAGTATTCAACTATAGTAAGCAATGGAAATTTAAGTTTTTCAGGAGGTGGTTTCAAGTCTATATTACCAACGCAGAATTCGGCAGAGGCAAAATCTGGAATTAAGAAAGGTATGCATTGGGTAGGTAATTATGAATTAAAAAAAGAGATTTATGAATTGAAATATTTCCCTTTTTGGCAATTTGTGAAATTAAATAAAAAGACTTGGAATTCTCAATGGAATAAATTTAAATCTATTATGACGAAATCTCCCAGCGTAAAGGGCAACTTTAATAAAGTAAATTCTCAATGGTTAGGATGGGATCCCATACAAGCCCGTCGAAGAGGACTTCAAAAGGGCCAAGGCGATTGCGATAATGATCGTGATTGTGGTCCAGGATTAAAATGCGCACACGATAAATCACAAATACCGGGTATTAGAAATACTGGATTGATTAGAGGCGGACGTGATTTTTGTTACGATCCAGCTGATTCAGTATTAGGAGGTACAGACGGTATAATATTTTTAGACGGCTCTAATTTTGATACTATTATTGAAACAAAAAATAGTTTATCTCAAGCAAATCAATTGGGAAACTTTTATAGATCGGGAAATAATAGATTTTTAACAAAGAATGCTTATATGCATGAACATTTTCCATATTGGACATTTATCCGTCGTGCTCAAAAAAGTTAAATAATAAATTTGATAATAAAGATAAATATGATATTTAAAGTATCATAATTATCTAAATGGGATCAACTCAATCTGTTAGTAGAAAAGTTAATTTTGAAGATATACAGTACTTATTAAACAAAACTAATGAATATATACTTATTAATACTCTTGATAAAAAAGATCAAGATTGTTTAATAAAAAATACAATTTTAATACAAGATGAAGAAAAAACCATAAATCATTTTATGAAAAATAAAATAGATATTCATATTATTATTTATGATAAAAATGCGAATGTCCCAAATCTTATGAAAAAATATGAACAATTAATAGGATTGGGGTTTACAAATGTGTATATTTATCCAGGTGGATTATTTGAATGGCTTTGTTTACAAGATATTTACGGTATTGATGATTTTCCGACCACAAAAAAAGAACGAGATATATTGAAATATAAAGGAAAATCTGCATTTACTAGTTATTTATTGAAAAACGATATAGATTAAAATTGATTTTTTATATATTAAAAAGATATTTAATATATAAATATACATGGATCTTAAACAACAAAAACTAACAAAAAAAGAATGGGAATTTCTCGAAGTTCCCGTCAATTATAAAGAAAAGGAAATTTTAGATTTAATATATAAATCATTTAATAATGTGGATTTTACTAAAAATGAAACAAATAGTTTGCTTCTTTACTTAAAAATAAGCACTAATGATTTAAATTTTCATCAGTATTTATTTGAAAAATATTTTCAAGAAAACATTAAAAAAATAGTTGAAAAATATAAGTTGGATTGGAAAAAAGAAAAAAATAAGAAAGCGATGAAAAAAATAAATAGTGCAAACTTAATTCGTATAAAAAACAGTTCCTCGAAAATAGACGATATTAAACATGAAATTATTGAATTTATTCTTATTGATATTATTTCGAAATTTTTAAAGAAAAACAACTGTCCAATGATGTTTTATTCTCTATGTGACATAATGAAAAATAATATTTTACACATTAATATTTTTGTTAAAAGTTTGGTAGATTTTATTATATGCAAATATTCTGACCAAATAAATAAACGTAAATTAATTAAAAATGCATATAATTATATTGAGAAAAACAAGATCATCTTCAAATATAAAGATGTTGGGTTATATGGACATCAGAAAGACTTATTTACAGAAGTCAAGAGAGACGGTGCAAAAATGATATATTATCAAGCACCGACTGGTACAGGTAAGACTATATCTCCAATAGGAATTGCTGGTGGTAAAAAGGTAATATTTACGTGTGCTGCAAAACATATCGGATTACAGTTAGCCAAATCATGTATTTCAATGGAAATACCAATAGCAATTGCATTCGGATGTGAAGATCCGAGTGATGTTCGTCTTCATTATTTTGCAGCAAAAGATTTTGTTAGACATAGAAAAACCGGATCAATATTTAGAGTAGATAATTCAGTAGGAGACAAAGTTCAGATTATTATTACAGATATCCAGTCCTTCTTACCAGCTATGAATTACATGTGTGCTTTTAATAAAGAAGAAGATATTGTATGGTATTGGGATGAACCAACTATTACGTTGGATTATGAGGAACATACATTTCATACTATTTTGGAAAGAAATTGGAAACAAAACAGAATACCCAATATTGTTTTATCTTCAGCAACACTTCCCGATAAAGATGAAATTTCATGCATGAGTAGATATTTTTGTGATAAATTTGAAGGAGGTAGGGTAAAAGAAATCAAAAGTTATGAATGTAATAAATCTATCCCTATTTATGATAAAGAAGGCAATATTATTATGCCCCATTTGTATTATAATAATGCGCGAGATTTGAGAAAATGTGTACAGCATATAAAAAAAAATCTAACTATTTTGAGACATTTGGATGTAAAAAAAATGGTGGAATTAATTTATTATGTGAATAAAGAGAAACTTATAGATGAACAATTTAATATAGAAAGTAATTTTGCAAATGTATCTGATATCACTATAATGTCCTTAAAATTATATTACTTAAATATTTTATCTTTATTGAGAGATAACTATCAACAAGTATATGATTATTTTCAAAATAAATATAAAAAAGATAAAAAATCTTTTATTAAAATTACAACAAACGATGCTCATACACTAACGGATGGTCCTACTATATTTATTACAGATAATGTGAGAAAAATGGGATTATTCTATTTAAAAGTTTCAAATATACCCGAAAGTGAATTGGACGATATTGTTCAAATAATTAATAGAAATGAACGATATATGTTAGAGTTAGAAAAGATCGAAAAGGATGAGGAACATAGAAAAGATAAATTGGGTAGCGAACAATTAGATAAAGATCATTCTAAAAATAAAGAGGGTGATCAATATAAACAACAAGAAATTTATAGAAAAACTGTAAAAGCATTAAAAAGCAAAATTAAAACGATTGAGTTAAACCCAAAATTTGTGCCAAATAGTAAACAACATATTAAGTTATGGTCTAAAAATGAGGATACCTGTAATTCTTTCACAAGTGACATAGATGATGAAATAGTAACACAAATTATGTATTTGAATGTCGATAAAGCCTATAAAGTTTTGCTTTTGATGGGAATTGGGGTTTTCATAAAAGATATTAATAAGGAGTATATGGATGTGATGAAAAGTTTGGCTACACAACAGAGATTATATGTTATTATTGCATCATCTGATTATATTTACGGGACAAATTATCAGTTTTGTCATGGTTATTTGAGTAAAGATTTGGAAAATATGACACAGGAAAAAATGATTCAAGCATTTGGACGTATAGGCAGAAAGAAAAGTCAATCTGAGTATACCATTCGATTGAGAGATAATGCACTAATTGATAAATTATTTACTGAAGAAAAAAATAAGCCTGAGGTTATTAATATGAATCGCTTATTTGGATTTTAATGGTCGATGAATGAATTATTGAATAGTTAAACATTTGATGTCCATAAATGTTCTGAATGTTTAAAATCTTTTTTATCAAGAATATAGATTCTGTAAATATATTCTTGATAATTTTTAGGTTCCATAAAACTACTATAATGATCTAATGTAAATCCGGGATTTGTTATATGTTTGAAATAAATAACATTTTTTAATGGATTTTCACCATTACCACTTATAAATCCAATTGTAGATTTGTCCCATCCCATATTTTTTATATTGACTGTATTAAGAGTATTAATAATATAATCTAGATTATGATGTAATGTACTAATTTTCTCAATGTTTTCATCTGTATAACACATGACTTTCTCTCCAATCATTGTTGGTAATTGTCTCGTATCTAATTTTTCTCTAAGAGGAATAAGATCAGAATGAGGATGCATGTAAATAATCATATCACTGCTCATATCTAAAATATCTTTATCATCCGAATTATCGATGATAGTAGTTAACATGTCTTCTATAATAAATTCCGCACTTTTAACCGCATGATGATAATAAACATTCTTATGTAACCGATACCTTGTTTCAAAAACCATCATAATATCGTGTTGAATTTTTTCTGGCCATGCTAATTGCGATAAGCCTTGATATTTAACCACACGACACATAGTAATAATTCTATCATAGTTAATATTTTGACTTAAACCCAGATGATAACTGTCACGCTGGATATAATCTAATTTATCAACGTCGAGTGAACAAACTTTATTGGCTACAATTTGGAAAAGATAATTATTTTTCCATTCATCTGTTGGATTTATCATTTGAATGATCGTATTTACCTCAAATGTAGTAATCTTAATATTGTATTTGACTACTAAGTTTTGAAATATTTCAATTCCCCGTTCTTCATGAGACGGTCTTCCTAATTTTGTAACAATATCATCGTAAAGATGACTATATGGTCCATGTCCAATGTCGTGAACCAATGCCGCGACCTGTACAATTTCAATCATTCTATCTGCAATTTCTAGTTCTGGCTGGGTTTTTTGCAAATTAGTAATGAGTTTTCCAGCTAAATGACTTACCCCAAGAGAGTGTTCGAACCTTGTGTGATTTGCACTGGGAAATACAAGATATGTTGCACCTAATTGTCTTAATTGGTGCAGTCGTTTAAATTCAGGGGTATCAATAATTGATCTCATGAGCGGACTAATTGTGATAAATCCATGGATGGGACAGAATATTTGCTTTGTAGTCATAGTTTTTATTTAGTTTTTGTTTCGATTTTATTAATAATGGAGGTGTTATATTAATAAAAGTAATTCAATTTTATTATTAAAATAATTTCTTTTGTAAAGTATCACTGTATATGAGACATATACCGATAATAATGGAGATTAATCCAAAAATGGAGTTTCTAGTTATTTTCTCTCCAAGAATTATTACAGAAAATATAGCATTAAATATAAGCAATACCCCTTCTGCGATCGGAGTAACCATTGATGAATTATATTTTTCTAATAAATAATAATTGGCCATAATGGCAGCAATGGCTACAATACTGACAATTGTTCCCCAAATAACGACATCTTTGAAGAACAGTTTACCATTATTCTTGTATACTTTTGGAAATCCATTAAAATAATAATGCTGTATTAAGAAGGGAATTGCGATGATACCACTTATAAAATATCTGAAAAAAGAAAAATAATAATGCCCGATTTTATCAACTGATATTTTTTCTAAAATAGGTTTCAATGCCCATCCACCACCATTTAAAGCAAATAAGAATATATCATTCATTATAATTAAATGATATAATAAAAATGTGTATAAACCAATTAAAGTTTTGATTTTTGAGTAACTCTAATAATATTTTCATATCTGATTTTTCCATATGTTCTATCAAGGGTAGGTTCTTCTGATATATTTATTTTACTATGATGAATAGATTCAAAAAGTTGTATAATTTTTGAAATCATTCGTTCTTTAAGATCATGTTGCGAATTCTTATTATATGAATTGCTAATACTATTCATTTTCCATTGATTTAAGATGACTTCTAATTCTTCAAAATAAAGAGACATTTTTATACTAACAAGTGTTTATTTTTAGATTATTTTAATAATGATTTATATTTGGTATGTGTCTTTTTTTGGATTATTCACATAGAACTCCAATAGTCGATAAATTCTTCCCATGAAATACTGGAAGAATTATCCTTATCAAATGCGCTCATAAAATCTTGTAACTCGGCTGGAGATAATTGATTATTGAGTGCAATACTAAGAGTATAGAGTTCTTTTTTATCAATTGATCCGTTTTTATTTTTGTCAAATTGATTAAAAATTTGTTTAATATGATCAACTTCATCGTTTGTCAAATTTTGTGTAGACATTTATAAATAATTTAATAAAGTTATTATTAAATTAGTTTTTTTATTATTATATTGATCCATTTACAAATATGGTTCATTTTTTGAAGGTATTATAAATATATATAATATCTTTTTATTATTTTGGTTAGTTAAAATTAATTACTGTATGCTAATCCACCCATACCACTCATGATACGAAGGACGTTGTAATTGGTGGCGTAGACGCGGACTTTGGCAGTCTGGACACCACCGATGGCTGCAGCAGAGACAACAAGTTGGAGAGTGGCGTTGTCAATTCTGGAGAAATTGCAAGTTCCAGATGGCTGGTGCTCCTCGGGACGAAGTGCGAAAGAGAAGAGGTTAATACCAGTGTCTGGGTTGCGCGTGTGGTGCTGGAATGGCTGAACCAAGTCGAAGTAGGTACCTTCACGCTCAGAGAAGCGATCCTGTCCGTTCAACTGAAGTTTGGCAGTGACAACTGGATTTTCACCCCAGCAGTGCATGTTAAGGGCAGTCTCGGCAAGAACGAAGACACCTGCATCAGAGACAGCAGAGCCTGATGCGGTATCAAGACCAGTTTGGCTGTCGGCGGCGACAGCGCCACCTGCAGCTGTGCCTGGCATACCATCAGTAAAAAGACCGCTCGTATCAATAACGTTAGCAGTACCCACAGACTGGGCAGTGGATCCGAAAGCAAGAATGGTATTAGGGAGAGCATCAAGAGCATCAGTGTAATTAAATGGCTGAGCACCAAGGGCTCTGTGAAGAGTAGTGCTACTGATGAAAGAATCACAGTATGCAACGTGAAGATCAGGCTGGACAACCCAGACAAGTTCTTTGCATGGGTGATTGAAATTCAACTTAACTTTGTTGGAAGAAGAACCGATGGACTCGTCACCAGTGAACTGAAGTTGCTCAATAAGGTACTCATGGGGGTTCTGGGCCATGCGTCTGCGCTCATCGGTATCGAGGAAAACGTAATCGACGTAGAGAGATGCGGCGACAAGAGATTTAGCGTAGGCGTTGGCAACCTTCTGGTTGACAGATCCTGTCACGGCTACTTCCTTGACAGCGAAAAGGCACTCATCGAGAGGACGGATCTCGATGTTAATTTTGACTTCGTGGTACTGAAGTGCAATAAGGGGAAGCGCAAGTCCGGGGTTGCGACAGAACCAGAACTGGAGAGGGATGTAAAGAGTTGTCTCTGGAAGTGCGTTACGTGGAGCACATACTGCCTCTGGGACACCAGTTGCACCACATGCAGTCGCAACAGCAGCGAAATTAGGGTTAGTCAAGTAAGTAAGTTGAGAAGTCTGTCCAATCATCTTGTGGTATCCGGCCTCCTGCTCACTTGTAAGCGTAAGTTGGTTCCAGATGTGCATCCAGTCACCGTACTGACGGTCGATGCGTTGACCACCAATCTCAACTTCAACCATAGAGATAAGTTGCTCACCGGGATAGTCAAGCCATCTGGCTAAGACGTCGGCGTCTCCGTCAGTTTGGTTAATTTCTGGTAAAGTGATCTGAAGGTATGTTCTGTATGCAAGATCACCATTTCTGGAGACAGTGCACTGGACTCTGCGGCCAAAATCGGCTTGTCCATTAAAAGTTTGTTCAATTGATTCCATTGCGAAGTTCGTGTGTCGTCTGTAGGTTACCTTCCAGAAGGTAATTTGCGGGTTACCAGTAAGGTAAACATCTTGTGCGCCATAAGCTACTAATTGCATTAATCCACCACCCATTGAGTTATAATATTGCTAAAGAAAAAAAAATTTTGAGAAATTGCTTAAAAAAAGCGAATAAATATCACGTTAATTTATTTATGTCAAAATTTTCAGTCATAAAATGCTTTAAATAATCATCGAGAAATACTTCTTTTTTACCTTCGTGGTTTTTTGTAAAAATATATGAATTTTTGTTTTTTTTAACTGTCCAACCTTTTTCTAAAGCATTATAAATAAATACCATTTTTTGCAAAGTAATAAAATCTATTTTTTTTGTAGAGTCATCACTGCTTAAATCAATATCCATGTTATATAACTTTTAGAAAAAATGTGAATTTTAATAACTATTATAGTTTAAGATCAAATATCCTAAATATATTTGATTATAATGAAATTAATAAATTGGTATAAATATTTTTTATAAAAGTTCTAAAGAATCAAAAAATATAAATCAAATATAACAAAAATATAAATCAAATATGCAAAAAAATATAAATATACATTATTAATATTCCATTACATATATGTTGTCGTGACATAAATTTTAAATATATATTGTTTACTGATACAATTGTTATTCGGTTTAATTAACCCCTTTTTTGAAATGTGGACAAAGGTATAAAAAGATAGGAAAAATGTTGAAAAGGTAGTTTTTCTTACCTTTTTTTGAAAAAGGTAGTTTTTCTTACCTTTTTTTGAAAAAGGTAGTTTTTCTTACCTTTTTTTGAAAAAGGTAGTTTTTATATATTTAATTAAATTTAAAATTAAATATATCCATTTCTATATATTAAATGCCTAATTTTAAACCTAAGGCTACAAAAAAAATTAAAATGAATAAGAAATCTATATTGACATTGGATAACCAACATAGTGATAAGATGAAAGAGTTTCATAATATAGAATACAAAACCATACCGATATTAAAGGCACGTAAAAAGCATTTAAAACAACTTTTACCATTAAAAACAAAGATAGAAGATATTTTAAATATAAAAGACGAAATAAAAGATATTAAAACAAAAATTAAAACTCTTGAACAAAAAAAAAAGGTATATTTATTAGATAATTCAAAATTTATTTTTCCTTATTTTGAGAAAAAAAAAAAATTGTCACAGGGTAAACAGGAAAACAAAAATAAGATATTGCATAATTTCTTTAAAAAAGATAAAGATGTTGAGCATAAGTTGGATGAAAGTGAATCATATAAATTTTCAATAAATATGAATGAAAGTATGTTAAATATTAAAAACTATGTAATTGATTATGAAACTTGTAAATGTGGTGGAGAATTTATTCGTATAGATTGCAAGGGAATGGTTATATGTAATAATTGTTTTATTCAAAAACAGTTTTTGATTGAACATGAAAAGCCTAGCTATAAAGAGCCTCCTAAGGAAGTATGTTTTTATGCTTATAAAAGAATTAATCATTTTCGTGAAATTTTGGCACAATTTCAAGCAAAAGAAACAACTCAAATTCCAGATGATGTCTTTGAAAATATAAAAAATCAAATTAAAAAAGAACGAATTACATTAAAACAAATGACCAATAAAAAAGCAAAAGATATATTAAAAAAATTAGGATATAATAAATATTATGAACATATACCTTTTATTAAAGACAAGTTGGGAATACGACCACCTGTTATGTCTCCGGATCTAGAAGATAAGTTATGTAATTTATTTATGGAAATTCAAAAACCTTATGCAAAGTATTGTCCTGATGATCGTGTTAATTTTCTTAATTATTATTATGTTCTTTATAAAATGTGTGAACTTTTAAATGAAAATAAGTTTTTACCATTTTTTCCTATGTTGAAAGATCCAGTAAAAAGAATAGAACAGGATCAAATATGGAAAAAAATATGTAAAGAATTACAATGGGAGTTTATTTCTACTATATAAAAAATAAATTATATAAAAAGTAAAATTAATATAATTTATTACACAATGAAAATACATCCACAAAATGTAATAATACATTTTCAAAATAATGAAGAAAAAATATGTAGAATATGCTATGAAACTGATGAAAATGAAAGCATATTAATATCACCATGTGCTTGTTCTGGAACTATGGCATATATACACGAAGATTGTTTAAAAAAATGGATAAAAATTAAAAATATATCATATGATAATTATAGATGTGAACAATGTCTTAAAGAGTTAACAATGCGTAAATTACATCCGGAAGAAACATTTAAATTAATGTTATTTTACGACCAACATGTAAATTATATTATAGAATTATTTTTTTCAGTGACATTTATATATTGTATATCAATCGGAGTTTATTTATTAGATAAACAAAATAATTATAAAACTGTTGATATTCTGGACATTCATAAACATAAAATGTTGCTACATATGGTTAAAAATGAATATGGAATGTTTGATGGGTTTAATTTTTTTTATTATTTTTCGTTTACCACATATTTATTATACATGAGTTTTTATCTAGTGAATATTTTTATTAATTTATGTAAAATTAATAGAAAACATTTGTTTTTTAAATTAAATGGTGTAAATTTATTTTGCAGCATATTGGGATCATCATCATTTTTTATTTTTTATATATTGTATGCGTGTATAGGTGATATTATATCAGCGGAAATATTTGTTTATGCGTCTACAATGTCTATATTTATTAATTGGGGATTAGTTCGTATTTATGCCTATTATAATAATAATATTATTGATTTGATAAATAACAGATATAATACAATAGAAATATTAGATGTGACATATAATCCACTAGTATTGAGAAGAAGACTTATTGGGAATTAATAAGTAAAGTTTAATATAAAATATGTGATTTTTATATTAAAAGTTAATTTTGATAACTTTTCTTAAAAGTTAATTTTGATAACTTTTCTTAAAAGTTAATTTTGATAACTTTTCTTAAAAGTTAATTACATGCGTGGGAAACCGACGAGATTTGCACCAATTCCGAAACCTGCACCACTTCTCGCGCTTACAGCCATAGAGGGCACGTACGTATCAAGAATACTAAATGTTGCTGCGGCTGTTAATGCGATAAGTGCAACTTCATCTAAGTTAAGTGATTTCTTAGGGATAGCATAGGCTGCTATGGCTACCATGACACCTTCAACAAGATATTTGACTGCTCTGCGAATAAGTTCTCCTAAATCCAACATTTGTGCTAATTTCTGAAGCATTTATAAATATAAACAAGAAAAAAATATATAAATTAATTAACACTTAAAAAAAAAAATTTTATATAATAATATAATGTCTAAAAAAGGTTGTGAGTATAAAACAGCGCCTAATGGCGCTTTAAATGTAAAGTATGTAGATTTACTTGAGGAAGATAAACCACTATCCGGACAAAAATTTGTATGTGTATCTTTTGTCTCTCCTGAAAATATTTTAACACAAAAAAATCACTTCTTTTTTCAAGAATTCCTAAAACATTATGATTTCTCTAAATCAGTTCAAAAATTTTCACAATTTTTAAATTTTTTGGCTTTTAAATATAATATGGAATTTGACAAAATGATGGAAGATTTTCAAGAATTTGTTTCAAGTGAAAAAGATGAGTTTCCTAAAAATGAAATTAATGATGAATATAAAAACTTTTTAGATTCAAATGAGGAAAGATTAGAGGATGAATTTAATGAGGTATATGAGTTCCAGACAAGTGTAAGAGGTCTTAAAGTTCGTGGATCTTATTCTACCCAAGCAGAGGCTGAATTTAGATGTAAAATGCTTAGAGAAGTTGACCCAAACCATAATGTATATGTAGGACCAGTTGGTATGTGGATGCCATGGGAACCTGAAGCATATAAAACTGGTCGGGTTGAGTATTTGGAAGACGAACTCAATCAGTTAATGAGTGAAAAAAATAAGAATGAAAAGGAGGCTAAACAACAGTTTGAAAAACGCGTTTTGGAATCTAAACGAAAAGCTATTGAAGAAAATATTAAAAAGGCTAAAGAAAATGGAAATAAATTAACACAAAATATTAATAAAGATGGTAATTTGGTTGGAGTTAATAATACTATTGAAAATACATTAGGATTAAAAGAGGAAGTTACATCTGCGGACATTCGTAAGGAATTATTTGAAGGGGATGTTGTAGAGAGAAATAGTGCTGTGAAAGATGCGATTGAAAGAGGAATTCTTCCTAAAGAGAATGTTAAGATTGAGAAAAAAGATTAAATAATATAAAATTTATGTAAATTATTTATAATTTATATAAATTGAATTATATAGTTATTATTAGATTGTATAAAAATGGTATATATATTCAATATTGAAGGTAATATTGGTTCTGGAAAATCAACATTAGTTGGAATTCTTGAAAAAGATTTGAAATCTATAAATTCAATTCCAATTATATATGTTCAAGAACCAGTTGATGAATGGTCAACAATCAAAGATAAAAATGGCGAGACTATCTTGGAAAAATTTTATAATAATCAGCATAAATATGCCTTTCCATTTCAAATGATGGCTTATATTTCTAGATTATCGCTTGTAAAACAAATTATTAGAGATAATTCAAATGCTATTATTATTTGCGAACGATCTGTATTTACAGATAAGGAAGTTTTTGCAAAAATGTTATACGATGATGGTAAAATAGAAGAAGTAAATTATCAAATATATTTAAAATGGTTTAATGAATTTATTGATGATATTCCCGTATCGGGTATTATTTATGTAAATACAACCCCTGAAAATAGTAAAAGTCGTGTAAATATTAGAGCACGACCAGGCGAAGATATTCCAATTGAATATTTAAAAAAATGTCACAATTATCACAATACTTGGCTGAATGATATGGGAAAATTAGTATATAATTTTGATGGAAATATTAATTTTTGCGATGGTCTTAGAACACAGTCAATTGACGATATAAAAAATTTTATTAACCAAAATATTTTATCTAAATAATTTTCTAAATAATTTTTCACATACTGATAAATTTGTTTGCGGTTCAACTGGTTCAACAGGGTCTGGTTCTACTGGGTCTGGTTCAACTGGTTCAACTGGGTCTGGTTCAACTGGGTCTGGTTCAACTGGGTCTGGTTCAACTGGGTCTGGTTCAACAGGTTCAACTGGTTCAAATGGTTCAACTGGTTCAACAGGTTCAACTGGTTCAACTGGTTCAACAGGTTCTACTGGGTCTGGTTCAACTGGTTCAACAGGGTCTGGTTCTACTGGGTCTGGTTCAACTGGTTCAACAGGGTCTGGTTCAACTGGAAATATATCTTTTTTGTCAACAGTTGACCATATTTCCCAATGAGCACCCCAATCTTTATAATAATATTTGGTATATCCGTCTCCATTCCAATGTTCTCCCCAACTATTTCTAATAATAAAACCAACTTTATCATAACCTACAACTGTCATAGCATGACCCCCTTTCATAGTTTCATTGCCATTTTTCTTCCATATTTGATCAACATAATTATAAACAGGAAACCCTATTAATGACGGTCCATTTAAAAATAAACTCATTTTTAAATCATCTATTGCGTATATTCTTGCATATGTATCAATTACATTTAATTTCGCCTTTTCATAAATTTCCACCGATATATTATCACGATCTTCTATTTTCCCATAAGGATATAGTTGTTCTGAACATATACCGTAAGTTTTTAATAATATCATAACATCCCTACCATACATACCTTCATCGTTATTTGTATTTTCGTCGTACTTATTTGAACGTAAATTATAAAAAAATTGTGGAGAGAAATATTCATTATTATCATAATTGTGTTTTTCTTGCCATTCTTTCATACATGCAGCACTTTGAGCATAACATGTACCTTGACTACCTTGATTTCTTACAGGCATTAAATCATTCCTTAAATCTAATTCTATAGGAAATGTATTTTTGAAAGTATCCAAATTTTCATTTTTAAAAATGAAATCTCGTCCATCATCAGGAGATTGCATAAGATTTAAAATATGAGACATTATACTATAATTAAATATATATTTTTTTAGATTTTAACTTATATAATCTATATTACCATAATCGTTTAAATATTATTTTTATTTTAGGTATTTTTTTTGTCTTTTTTGTTAAATTATTAAATTTTTCTTGATGACCCCATAATCTAAGATATCCATCAATAGCCCAATTGTATTCTTTTGGAAATCCTTCAAAATAATCCTTTGATATATAACCTTCATCACCATTGGCTATTAGATAATATACATTATTTTCACCAACTGCCAAAGGATACGGTACATCACTATTACCAACTTGAGAATGAAACTCTAATATATTTTCTTTTTTTGTTTCAAATTCATAAATACTGCTTCCAATCAACAAATATTTATGTCCTGAAATATGAGCAAGTATAGTGTTACCTTTACCACCTGACCACTTATCACCTCTATCATCAATACCCTTTGGTATAAATATATTTTTTAAATTTTTATAAGATTTTACTAATATGTCATAATCAACATTATCTTCACCAAACTCTTCCTTCAAATCTTTGTCAAAAGTAAATATATCTAGTTTTTTTCCATTTATAACAACTTTAAATGGTCTTCCTCCATTATCATGAATAAAATATTTTTGGTTCTTTTTTGTTTTTTGTTTTTTCTTTTGCGTACTTCTGTTTTTTTGTGAACTTTTTGTTTTTTGTTTTTTCTTGGTTTTTGTGACCTTTTTCTTAAATATATGTTTTTTCCATCGTTTTACACCATTTTTATTTTTCACAATTATCCATATATTATTATCATTTCCTTTTTTTTTTACACCAACCTTAAAGTTCGTAGCACTTTGGGAAGGACCTTTTCTTTTTTTAACCATTTATATTGTAAATATATATTATTAATTACCATTTATTTTTCTTAACATTGATACGGGGTCCCTTTTGCTGTGAAGATGGGTCATATGTACCTCCATCGTCGTCGTCACTATCAATATCCTTAGACATTTCCCAAAACTCTTTTGACCCTAACTTAAAATCTTTATGACCAGATGCTTTATACCAAAAAATTTGGTCTTCTAATTTATTTGATTTTGCATTATTGGCAACTACTAGACATTCATAATTTTCTGTACATTGATCCATTACTTGGCAAAATGATTCGAACGTTGGGAACATACCTGCATAATTTTCATAAATTCTTTTTCTATTTGCGATATAGGGTTCTCTTAATATAAATGTATAATCAATATTTGTACGTAAATTAGGAGGAACACCTAATGGATACTGCATTGTAATAACTAACATAATTTTCCAATGACGTCCATTCATAAAAAGCAAACGCATGAGTTTATCACGAGCCCAACTATTATCATACAAACAATCATCTAAAATAACAAATGTTCTTGGATCAATATTTGATCGACCATACGCTTCATTTTCTTTTTTCATTTGCTTCATTACAATTTTTTGACGTTTCAATATATTTTCTATAATTGCTGTATTATATTCGTCATGTATAAATAGTTTCGGAACCATATTTCCATAAAATCCATTACCAGCTTCTGTTCCTGAAATAACCGTACCTATAGGTATGTCTTGTTGATAATATAGGAGATCCCTAACTAAATAACTTTTCCCTGTATCACGTCGTCCTATCAAAACAATAACGGGTCCTTGGTTTTCATTTGGTTTAAATGATATATCTTTCATGTCAAATTTCTTCAATTCTAGGTTCATATTATATAATTTTATTTGTTTTATTTTTTTTATATTTACGCATAAAATAAGTTTAAATATATAAAAAATTTTGTATATATCATTTAATGTTTACTCTATTTTATAAAAAAAATAATAATGACAAATTATTTGAATATTTAGAAGAAAATGGATTTCAAAATGTTCAAAATTATTTTCCTCTTTTATCTAATTTTTTTCAATTGGAAGATAATAATTATAATAAAATAAATTTAAATCAAAAATATTCAATAAATTTAATACATGAAACTGAAAATAACAATAATTTTACACTTTCCTGTCAAGATGAAAATTCAAATGTCAAAACTTATAAATCATTTTTCAAATTTTCTCCTTTAATTGATCCTGTTAAATTTATGGTTGGTAAATATGAAAAAATAAATAAATCTATTATTGAAACTTTACCTAAATTAAAAGACAATGGGTGTTTAGATAAAGTAATGGATAAAAATAATTCAGCATATGTAGATGGTTTTTTTTCATATTTAACAAGTCAACTATTACATCATCATTCTTTTAGCAATGGTCTTGATTTTTATGGAACATTTACTGCTGTACAAAATAAATATGTTTGTGATATTTTTGAAGATTTGGAATACCTACACGATGCGAAATTTTTTCATAGAAATAAAGATATTTTGTTTGAAGTTGATCATATTGATACTGAAAGATTATTGGAAAGCGATACTAGAAAATATAGAAAAAAAATACAGATAGATAAAAATAAAGTCGATCTTCAAACAGATACGTTAAATAATGAAATGTTCGAGGGTGTTTTTGAATTAACACATGACAATATTAATAAACATAATGAATTAGATGATGAAGTATGGAAATCCGAAAATTCGGAAGTTAAAAGTGAGAAAAGTCATAAAAAAACAAATTCTACATGTTCGTCGCGTTCATCCAATACTGATGGTGAAGAAGACGAAGAAGAATTGGGAGATAGTGAAGATGAAAGTGATTTTTCAGATTATTCAAGTGAAGAAGAAGAAGTCATTCATGCATATATTAATGATTTTCCTGTTCAAATTATTTGTCTAGAAAAAATGGAAAATACATTAGATTATTTAATGGAAACACAGGGGAAACATCTTAACAATAAAGAATGGAAGTCCTGTTTATTTCAAATTATCATGGTGCTTATTACATATCAAAAAGTATTTGATTTTACACATAATGATTTGCATACAAATAATATCATGTGGAATAAAACAGATAAGAAATTTATTAATTATAAGTATAATAATGTGTATTACAAAGTTCCGACGTTTGGTAAAATATATAAAATTATAGATTTTGGGAGAGCAATCTATAAATTCCAAGACAAAATTATATGCAGTGATAGTTATCATCCAAAGGGTGATGCTGCGACACAATATAATACCGAACCTTATTTTGATATAAAAAAACCAAGATTGGAACCTAATAAAAGTTTTGATTTGTGTAGATTGGGCTGTTCTTTATTTGATTATTTTATGGATGATGAAGAAGATGAGGATAATATTGAAAATCCTGTTGCCAAAGTAATTAATGAATGGATTACAGATGATAAAAATAGAAATATTCTTTATAAAAATAATGGAGAAGAACGTTATCCAGATTTTAAGTTATATAAAATGATTGCTCGTACAGTACATAATCATACACCTCAAAAAGAAATAGATCATATATTTTTTTCTAATTATAGAACCAATAAAAAGAAGATGAAAAAGCAAAAAGTTATGAATATTGATGAATACCCGATTATGTTTAAATCTCACGTTTCATAATAAGTCCTTTCATATTTTTACCAAATAATTTCTCTCCAATGACTTTGCAAAAACTCAAGATAGGTGACCTTTATTTAATAACCTGAATAAATCTTTATCATAAAGTACCTGACAAGGTACTGCTAATTTATGCATATATTTTGATTACATAATAAATATTTTTATTATGTAATCAAAATATATATGGGAAAAACTTTAAAGAAAAAACCCTTTTTAGGAAAAAGGTCACAAAAAAGGAAAAAACCCTTTTTAGGTAAAAGGTCACAAAAAAGGAAAAAACCCTTTTTAGGAAAAAGGTCACAAAAAAGGAAAAGAAAAAAAGGTAAGAGAAAATCAAAAAACTATAAAATGAGAGGAGGGCAGTTAATTATACGAGGAAACCGAGGAAACATAGTTCCAGGAGGTAATCGTGATACCCCTCCTCCTCTAACTGCTAGATTGTCATATTCACCATGGTTCCATAAATGGGGGAGCAGATATGGAACTACTAGTGTAATAGTTAAATTTAGAAATCATGGCCAAGCAGGATTATGGGAAAAGGTACATTTATATGGTACATCAATGCCTAATCAGACACATGGTTGTGATGGAATTGTCGGTTGTACAGCAGTCAATCCTGGTATAGGTGCACCATATAATAGTTCTATGTATCGTACAATGGGTTATTTTATGTATGGTAAGGGTGTAAATAAATGGATATCTTTACAAGCATGTGGTGATATAGCAACTGGCGGAGGTCATGAACATCGAAGGTGTCTCTTGAGAGGAGGCACTACAGATTGTTGTCAAGGTAACCCAAGTGCATCAATTGGATCAGTCTCAAGAAATAAAGCGAGAGCAGAAAATCATACGTGGAGAACCTTAAAAAATCTTCGATTTGCCGGTGGTACAAATAGGTACGATGCTAATATTGAAATGTTAGATATTTTAATGACAGATATGACCGTAGGGAGATTTTCTTCATGGATAAAAATTAATGCTTTAGGGAATTTTAATAATCCTATCAATAGTTCAGTTTTTCACTGTTTAGCGGGTTGGGGAAGAACAGGTACTGTATTTTTATTTTATATTCTGAGAAATGAAATTAGACAAGGCACTCGATATTTAAATTTAAATCGTCCACGGTTTGGGTACAGTTCAAGTGATATATATGACAAGTATCATACTCTGTTGGGACTATCTCTAGAGCATCATTGTTGTCATATGTTAAACCCCCACGTCGGTGAGCCCAACTTGCCCATTCAAGTAACGAGAGCTCCATTAAATTACATTAAAGATGAAGTTATGAATCTTAATGGGCGTGGGCTTTTTAGTGGTAATTTACTTATTAGTAGAATAAATACTATAATTGTGATGCTGTGGTATTATATATATAGGTGTCAACCAAATTCGATAAACATTTATCGCCCTCCAAATTGGGATGTCGTCTGTTTACATCCTCTATCAACCTCTCCTGGGTGGGTTGGAAACCCGGTAGTATCTTTTACAAAGCATTCAATATTTAATCAAACTGTACATGTAAATATGAGACACTTTTTCCAACATGGTGGATTACCAAATGATGTTACTTTTCCACAACCAGTTATTCCTAGCGGAAGAGCACAACGTCCTTTATATAATATAACAAATTATTTTGGAATAAAATTTTAATAAAATTGAAATTAAAATAATTATATTTTAATATATTACGTTATTATAATGACAAAAGGAGGTGATGGAAAAGTTAGAGAACATATTGATGCTAAGATACTTAGATTATTTAAAGAAAATACATATAAAGATAAAAGTTGTCCAAAAAATATAACATTGGAACTATTAGCAGAAGCAATGGGATCTAGTAGAGATGCACAAATTCATATAAAAAAAAAAAATAAAGAAGCACTTTGGCTTGCTTATTACCAAACTATGTTATTCAATATTGATGCTCCTAAAGTTGAATCATTTAATTTTAATAAAAAAGTTACTATTAGTAAAAATAATAAACTCGCCCTGCCCTTTTAAAATTTTGATTTATTAGAATATAATAACTAATATATTTTTAGCGAAATTATTACAATTTAATCATAAGGTTGTTACGGTTGATGCGTTGATTGATAATAAATTGATATGTGATATCAATGACTTGGGCGTTTCATAATAAGTCCTTTCATATTTTTACCAAATAATTTCTCTCCAATGACTTTGAAATTATTTTTTTTATAGAACTCGATAGCCCTCTCATTATCTGCTTTTACATCTAAATATAATGTAGTTCCATTGTGATTGGTTATAAAGGAAGAGAATATCTCTTTGGCCATACCGTTCCCTTGGTAGCGATTTACTAATTGATTGATTTTTATATCACCATTTAGTATTGAAACATCTGGAGAGATTTTTGTTTTACGTTTGTATTTAGTCCATGTTAGAACAACACCATTTTCATAAATTATTTCATTTTTTTCTATTTTATTCGTTATTTTGGCTTTTAAGAATCTAAAATAACCTCCTGGAAAAACATTAGGGTAGAGTTTAAATATATCTATTATGTCATTCACTATATAAACCGGTTGTTCTTCTATTTGTTCTTCTATTTGTTCATTCATTATATATTATATTTTTATACTAAATAATATATTTATTCGCAAAAAAACTTTTATTTGTTAATATTATAAATGTCTGATGTCAATAATTCAGGAAGTTGTGGTATACAAGATTTAAATGAAGTTTTAAAAGATACCGATATGACAAGTACAGAGAAAACAGAAACACTTTCAAAAATAAAGAATAAAATAGGTGTACATGGTTTTGTAAAAATAGATAAATATATTGAAGTAAAAAGTAGAGTAGTTAATTTTACTATTACATCTCAAAATATTACAAAATCAAAGGATGCGGTTGTCACTCAAGGAACTGCAACGGGAACTTTAATGGTTGCGTTAAGTGGTAGTGTTACTACCGTTAAAGTAAAACAAGATGAAAATAGTCATGTGGAGTTTAATGCTATAACCGATTTGGGAGTAGGTTCTACAACCATAACTGGTGCTAATATTACAAACGTTGAATATGTAAAAGTTTATTATGGTATATGTGATAAACCAATGAAACATTCAAAATACTCAAAATTTAATAAAAAAGATCAATCAGAGACACTTACGCATAAATATAATAATACAGTTGTTGAAAAAATTTTAGATTATTCTGATTTCGAAGATAACTTAAATACTAAGGAAAAATTACAAAAAATGATAGATTTAACCAATAATACGGATGGAAAAAATGTAGCGGGTGATGATAAAAAAATTCATATTACTATAGATGGTGAAACAGGTTCGACCTCGGGAAAAAGTTATGAAATGGGAAACTTTTCTGGTTGGAGTAAAGAAACAGACACTCTTAATTTTGATAATAATAAGGTTGGTTCTGGAGATAAACCACATGAAGTGAGTGACACGGACTGGCAGAAATCGAAAAAATTTAAAACAATGTATTGGAAAAAAGATACAATATCATCAGGAGGGACCAAAGGGGGTATTAAAAAGAAAAAGAAAAAGAAGTCAGGAGACACTATCGGTTGGAACGAAAATAAAAAAATAGTTGATAATATAAATAAAACAGAATTAGATGATATAAAGGAAAATGTAGAAAATAATTCTCCGATTATTGAGATAGGTGAAGGTAACAACTTAGATAATTATGTTTTATTTAAATTAAAAAAGAAACCCAAAAATGCCTTCTTTTCGAATTGACACTCACCTCTTGCCTGGCGGAAATTGAAAATAAACAAATAGTTTAAAATTCAGGCGAGTTAGTGAAAACTTCTGTAATTTTTTTTCCCATAGATGAAGATCCAAATTGACTCATGATAAAATTACCTAAAAGTACACTAAGATAAACTAAAAGAGTATCTCTTGCTAGTACTTTTAATGGTTTATTTTCTTTTAATATAATTCTCATTTCAATGAAACGGAAAACGAGATATGAAATTGAAACGGCTACGGCTATGATAAATATTGAACTAGACATTTTATATATTTAAAAAAAATAATATATAAAATTTTACGCAAAATAAACTTTTTCAAAAAAGTTTACAAAAACAATAAATTAAAATCCATTAAGCATTTGTTCATGTTAGTACTTCAATATCATTTAATAAAATATCGGGTTCTAATTTGATTTCTTTATCTAAATTATGAATGTCTAAAGTATCTAATTTTATTGAAATGTCATCCATAATTTGAAGTCGATCCTCATCGTCTTCCTCGGCCTCCTCTAATTTACGTTTATCATTCTGTTCTTTACTTATTTTTTCTAATCTTTCAATTGTTTTTGGGACAATTACGTCCGTACTTTTATTTGTACCCATGTCTAATATAGAATCTTTATCATTGAAAGAAAGTCTACCAGGAGTTTTTATTGGTGTGTCTATATTGCTTGTAGATAGGACTAATGTATTTACAACATCTTTTACTTGATCATTTTCAGATTTGGGAGTTTCAATTATTAAATTAATATTTTGTGCTTGTTTTTTTTCCGGTTCTATGTTTTCTTCTATTTCATTTTTTATTAATTCTGGTTTTTCAATAGTATTCATGTCTTCTTTTTTTGTAATTGTAGTCGACGATGCTGTATTTTCTGTATTTTCTACATTTTCCTTATTTAATTCATCTTCCATTTGTTTTGCAACATTTTCTTCAACTGTTTTTTCAATAGTTTCCTCAATGACTTCTTCATCTACTGTTTTATCTATATATGCTCTAAGAATTTTCTCAATCGGCATACTATCTCTTGTAACTTGTAATATACATTCTTGACAAATAAGTTCTATTTCCCTATTGTTTTTTTGTAAATTTAAAGGCATTAAATCTTTTTCAAAAAGATAAACATTTGTATAAAGTTTTCTTGCAAATTGTATATAGCATTTGTGAATAAATGTATCTATTTTTGGTATATCAATATCTATTTTTTTTTGTTTTTGAGACACGCGTATAGATGTTAATATCTTAAGTTGTGTTATATGTACACAAATAATAAGATCTTCTAAATAACTACATCCACTCGAATTTAAAATCCTACTTTTTTCTTCCTCAATAATGGTTGTATTCCATTTTGGAACTCTTGATAAGAAATTTTGAAAAGTCATTAAATATTTTTCATCTTCGTCATTATCTTGACAAAGATTACATGCTTCATTAAAAATAGAGCGAATACCCTCAGTAACCAACGGTGTTAATATAGTTACAAGTCTTGAAGAATATTCATTTTTCGCTTCAGATAACGCATTAACATTATAATCATCCATTTAAATTGATAATATATTTTCTAAATCTATCTTTTTCCGCATAAAATATAAATTTAGAATTACCAACATTAATAATTTATCATTTCTAAATTCTGTTCTAATAACATCAAAATAAACCAAAAATAAGTGTTTATCCTTGTTTTTTTTATCTTGTTCTATATATTTAATTATATCTAAACAACTATATGCCTTTTCATATAATAATTCTACTAAATTATGACATTCAGTTATATCTTTAAAATTATTATCATCATTTAATTTTTTTTTCAAATAATTAAATTTTTTATTATAAAACTCTAAATTTGTATATTTTTTTTTTTTAATATAATATAAACTTTTTTGTGTTTTTCTATCTACATTTGGTAACCCTATATAAAAATTACAAAAACGAGATAGAATTGGTTTTAAAAGACCATTTTCATTTTTTATTATAATAAAAAATCGTGTAGTATGGCTAAATTTTTCAATACATCTTCTAAGGGCAGATTGTGCATCAGTTGTTAACATGTCTGCATTTAATAATATAATACTTTTAATGAGATCACCTGTTTTATGAATATTTGTTTTTGCAAAAAACTTCAATTCGTCTCTGATAAAACTAATACCTTTTCCATGTGCACAATTAACAAACATAGTATATTGATTTATTTTTGATTTATCATTATTATAGATATTATTAATAAATTTTAACAATAAGTTTTTTTTACCAGATCCATTCGGTCCATAAAATATAATATGAGGTATTTTATTTGTTTTAACAAAGAAATCTAATTTATCTTGGATTGGTTTATGTAAATTATATTCATTTTTTATTTCCATATAAAATTAAAAAATTTATATCTCTAATTAAAAATCAATATAATTAATATAATTTTTATAATTAATTTAAAATTTTATATATATATATATGCGAATAGGTATTAATGGATTTGGTAGAATTGGTCGTTTAGTTTTTAGAATTATAGAAGCAAAGCGTTTAAATGGTGAAGATATACAAGTTACAGCGGTCAATTGTTCCATGACAAATCAGCAATTTTTACAACTTTTACAATATGATAGTATTCATGGTAAATTTACAGTTAATTCTACATATAATAATGAAAAATCTATTACTATTAATGATAATAAAGTATTTAGGTTTAATGAACGCCGGGCAAATAAAATAAATTGGGACAATGCGGATGTAGAATATGTTATTGATTGTACTGGTGCATTTAAAATAATGGAAAATGCCAAATTACATTTTCATTCAAAAAAGATAAAAAAAATAATTGTTTCTAGTCCATCAATTGATATTCCTATGTTTGTTATGGGTGTAAACACTGAAAAATATAACGGTGAAACTATTATTTCTAACGCATCATGTACTACAAATTGTCTAGCGCCTCTTATTAAAATTATTCATGAAAATTTTATTATAGAAGATGCATTGATGACTACTATCCATTCATCAACCTCCAGTCAAAATACTCTTGATAATAAGTCAAGAAAGAACTTAAGATTGGGTCGATGTTGTTTGAATAATATTATTCCAAGCACTACTGGAGCAGCAACATGTGTAGGAAAAATAATTCCAGAGTTAGAAGGAAAAATTAATGGAATATCACTTCGTGTTCCAACACCCAACGTATCTGTTGTAGATTTAACTGTTCGTCTAGAAAAATCAACATCCTATGGAGAAATTATGGAATGTTTGAAATGTGCTGAAAAAAAGGAACTAAAAGGCATATTGATAGTCTGTGATAAAGAATTGGTTAGTAGTGATTTTATAGGAGATCAACATAGTTGTATAGTCGATGCTAAAGCCGGTATAGAATTAAATCCTAGATTTTTTAAGATTATCGCATGGTATGATAATGAATGGGGTTATAGTAATAGATTAGTTGATTTATTGGAATATATTAAAAAATAAATTTATTTTAGAATTTAAAAATAAGATACATTATTATAACAAATGGCTAGTTTTAATCCTATAAAAGACGATGTTTTTTTGCTTCAATATGTTTGGTTGGCAGCAGACCAAAGTTTGCGTAGTAAAACTCGAACTTATTACCAAAATATAAATGATATTAGTGATATTCCAAAATGGAATTATGATGGGTCTAGTTGTGGACAAGCATCTGGGGATGACTCTGAAATTATACTAGTCCCTTGTGCAATGTTTCGAGATCCTTTCAGAAAGAATTTACCAGGGAAATTTATTAAAAGTTTTTTAGTTTTATGTAAAAGTGAAACTGTGGATGGAAAACCGGCAATGGGATGTAATAGAGAATATGCGGAAGTTCTTTTAAAAAATCGTATGTATGAAGAACCTTGGTATGGAATAGAGCAAGAATATACATTGTTTGAAAAAGACTGTGTTACACCTTTGGGATGGCCAAATCATAATGGTAAGGTGGGGTTCCCTGCACCTCAGGGTCCATATTACTGTGCAGTAGGGACAAATAATATTATTGGCAGAGAGATAGTTGAAGAGCATTATATGGCATGTTTGGAGGCAGGTATAAGAGTTTCGGGTATTAATGCGGAAGTTATGTTAGGACAATGGGAATATCAAGTAGGACCATGTGATGGATTAAGTGCTGGAGATGAATTATGGATGAGTAGATACATTATGGAACGTGTCTGTGAAAAACATAATGTTGTAGTTAGTTGGGATCCTAAACCTATTCAAGGGGATTGGAATGGTGCTGGTTGTCATACAAATTTCAGTACTAAAACTATGAGAGAAAATGGTTCAGAAGAATATATATTGGAATTAATGGGAAAGTTTAAAGAAAATCATATGGACCATATTTCTGTTTATGGTGAGGGAAACGAAAGAAGATTAACTGGTGGACATGAAACCTCTCCCATTACAGAATTTTCATTTGGCGTAGCGGATAGAGGTTGTTCTATTCGTATTCCTAGAGATTTACATGAGTGTAATTATAAATCAGGATATATTGAAGATAGAAGACCTGCTAGTAATATGGATCCTTATCTTGTAACTGCAAAAATAGCAGAAACATGTATAGATAATATGTAAAATTATGAAAAAAAATATTAGTTTTTTATAAAAAAGTTATTTTTTTTATAAAAAAGTTAGTTTTTGACAAAAAGTTAGTTTTTGATAACTTTTTACAAAAAGTTAAGCCCAACTATTAAGAGATTGAGAGTACGGGTTGTTTTGAAATGCTTTGACCATGTCGGGATTATTACGAGCACAGTTGATAGCACGTTCTCGTGTGTTTTTACCAGATATTTTACCATGTGTTTGCATATTTCCAGCAACTTTCGGCATGTTTGCTCTAAGTTCAGAAGGTTTCTCTATTCTGTTTCTTAGATTTGTGACATTCTGCGCCCTGCCACCCAAAGATTGATTACCTATATTATATCTATCTGTTCGACTCACAACTTCTTTATTTGGATTAAGTCGAGCATTATATTCGGCATTGTATGCACGAGGACCAGTCGTACCGGGAACTGCCCCACTTCCACTTGTATAATAACAATTGGTAGTCGAGTCTCTTTGTTGCGGAACTGGTCTTTGTTTGCTATTCATATAAGCATTATTATTATTTTGACTTCCCATCATAATATGTTTTGTGTTTTCAGTTTGTTCTCTAATTGTATGGAGGGGCGTGTCGTTTGGGTTCCATACAGGTTCTTTATTAACACCTGCTCGTCCACTAACATTACCCATTGGTCGTTTGTTACCTATAACATTTTGTTTACGAGAAGGACGTAAGAAATCAAGTAGTGGAGCAGTAAGCGCACTGACCACACCACTTACTACTCCTAGACTACTACTTTCACTAGTGAGTGTCCGTGAGTTCATTCTTGCTTTGAAACTATTTTTACCATAATCTTTATTGGTTGGTGCCCATTTATCACCACCTGCTGCAATTCCAAGATCTGGTCCAGATAATTGTTGTTTATGTGCTACTTGATATTGTCCTGGTTGTGTTGGACCTTTTGCCTCACGATCTGTACCTACACCAAAATATTCTCTGGTAGTAGTTGTTCTATTTTCAGGTTGTAATATAATATCACTTCTTACAGTTTGTTTTTTTTCTTGACCAGTTGTGGTAAACCATCTATTAGGCCCATGTTCAAATGAGGTATCTGGTCTATTTTTTTCCACTTTACCAATCATATTTTTAGTAGATGATTTTGTAAATCCTTTTCCGGCATATGCTCCTAAAGTAACACCGCCATATGTGACTTTTGGATTTGTTTGAGAACGTAATTGATCAACCGTTTTGGGCATGCTTGATGAACGGGATTCCATGCCGGAATTAAATCCACCTGTTCCTTCACTACTAAAGCCTTTATTTAAACCTGGGCCAACACGAATTTCTTCCCATGGTTTTGTATTATTCATTTTAGATGTTAATACAGATCTTTGTCTTTCTTGCATAAAATCGGTAGAAACAGGTGTACCATGAATATGTGACATATTTGCTTCAGGCTTAAACATAGGAGCAATTCCTTCTTTTCTATTTTGTTGACTTCCTGAACCAGTATATAAATCTAACAATCCTTCATTACCTCTTTTATCACTAGTAGATTGTGTGATTTTAGAACCAAAATAAGGAACCATATTATTATGTTCTAATTCAGTAGAATTAATTGTATTTCCTGTTAAAGATTGAAAATTACCTACATTTTGTTTTTCATTGTCTAATGCTTTTTTATAGTTTTCAGGTAAAAAGTAATTTTCAGTACTATTCTTAAATCCTTTGTATGTTTGGACATTAGATTTATTTAAAATATCATGATTGGTATCTTTTGGATAATTTTTTACAATAGGTCTAGTATTTGGCAAAGACGCTCTTTGTATAAATGATTCAACCGGGTTTTTTTTCTCTTTATTTGAAATAATATACATTGCTCCCAATGCTACAATAGGTATTGCTATTTCGGCCATATTTATATATAATAAAATATATTTTATTAAATATAATAAAACTTTTTTGGGGGGTTTATTTAATGTTTGTTTTTTGTAAATTTTTTCTTAAAAAGTTTATTCTTTTAAACAAGGGATCGTTGGTACAAAGTTATCTCTTTCTAAAAGTCTTGTATTTAAATTATTGTGAAATAATAAACAAGTGTTTTCTTGTGGATTTAAAAATAAAGGATAATCGTGATTTTGAGGTAATGATCTATACATCCATGCTGGATGACTTGCTCTTGATTGTTGTGTCATACACTTTTTATTTTGAGGGTAACTTTTTTCAACAGAGTAAGGAACCCCGTTATTACTAAATTTCTTCGTTGAACAATATTTTGTTAATTGTCGTGTTCTTCCTGATAAATCACTATCAATATCAATAGGTCCCCCGTTAATTACTTCTCTTAAATTTGCACCCCATTTTTGCACTCTAATATAAGGATCATCAAAAAAAGTGGGTTCGGCACCATTCCCAGGTACATTTAACACATATCTTCCTGAATCAGTTGCTTCTTGCAGTTTTTTTTTGGTTCTAGCATCATCATAATTAAATCTTGTAAAAGCCATACTTATATTTTATAAATATTAAAAAATACCTTTTATAATACCTTTTTTAAAAAAGGTATTAAAAATAATAATTAAATATAACCTCAACAGAAGGGACCAGAAGGTCGTTGCTTTTTTTGGACAACAAGTGGTTCTGGAACAAAAACGGCGGTTTTACTAAAAAAAGTTTGTTCTCCTATTTTATTAAGAGATGGTTTAAATTGTGTTTTAGGTTTTGTTAAATCATAAGATCCTATATTAAATAGATTACTTTCAATATTGGCAGCGTTATTTGATAATATATTATGATAATAACCACTTTTCATTGCACCAACATTTGTCCCAAATCCAGCATATCTATTATGAAATGGTATTTGAGGTTGAATATTCATTAAATATCCCTGATGGTTTTTATTATCATTTTGCTCTAAAGCATACATACCGGGTGAGTTTTTTAAGGATGCCATATATATATATCTATCCATTATTTTTTTATTAAATTAATCATACAATTATAATTTACATCCGAAATGTTATTATTATTATGTAAATCAACTAAACAATCGTGAAATATATAAAAGTAATCATATGAAAAAACTAAAACAAAACATGTTTTTAAAGGTAACGTAGATGGAATAAATGTTTGATTAATCTGAATATAATTCATTAATTTATTAAAACTTTTATTTTCTTTATATTTTTCAAAAAGTTGTTCTTGAATATCATTAATTATTTTATAATTATTTTCATTTAATCCAAAACATGTTAAAATATCTTGTTTATATGTTTTATTTTTCAATGTTTCGTCGATAAGATTATATTGTATTTTATGATCATAATTATACATTTATATTTATAATTATGATGTTAAGTTTAAATGAATTATGATGTTAAGTTTAAATGAATTATCTTTAATTTTTTGTAAAATAATCTTTATCGCGACTTAATTCGCGCGAAGGAAGTCCTCCTCTAATCCATCCTTCTGCTGCAATATCTTCACATAAGTTGACTGGATTTTGAATACTTGCTTTTAATGATGGTACTAATTCTGTTTGTTCATCACGTAATGATTTTTCCATAATAGTTTTGCAACTTTTCTTATTTCCTAAATAACCACCTTGTTGGAGCTGCGATTCTTCCACAGGACGAGACGGGCCTCTACCCAAAAAAGGTACAGTTAAGAATGGGCGCTGTTGTAAACTGATACTAGATTTAGTAGTAGTTTGAATAGTTCCAATCTTAAGTTTTGAATTTGTATCAATATTGCACCCACCAATACCTACTTCATGACTACCCGAATAAAATATATTGGGTTGACTTGTTGCAAAACTAATTGGATTGTTCATACCACATTCAGATGCAAAATAACTTTGGGTGCTGTATTTGGAAAAGTTTTTGTTTTGAATATCTCTCTCATTAATACCACATTTATCATTACCTATTCTTGTTAAATTTTCAAAAGTATAATTAAAAACACTTGACATTATATATATTTAACTTAAGATTATTTTTATTTCTTAAACTAAGTTGTTCTTAAACCAGCATTATTTTTTGTACATTGTAAACTATCACCTTCTTTACACGATGGCATATTTCCATAGCAAAAAAGAGCAAATTCCTTTTGATCATTTGGTATTTTAGTATTAGGCATTGTGTGAAAATTTCTCATTGAATTTTCATAAATAATATTATCTCCTAAATTTTTATATAATCTTGAATTTTCACTTTTGGCATTTTCGTTTACTTGTGATTTAATTTGATCATTATAAATAGGGGCTGCAGGAGGTCTTTTGGGATTATATTTATATTCATCCATTAGAACATTCATAGCGGGATTTTTTTTTGTAGGAGTTGTAAAATTTTGTTTAATAAAATTTTCATCCTTTTTTGCATGTTTTTCTATATCTTTTTGATAATATTCTTGATCTTTTTTTATAAAATTTGAAAATTTTTCCTTGTCGCTTTTTGTTTTATAAATTATTACTAAAACAACTAAAGTTACAGCAGCAGATACAAGAATTTTTAGAGATTTAGTTAATAAATATCCTAAAATAGTCATACCTATAACAAGTCTGGTTATAGCATTTAGTTTTTGTGCTAAACCGAACCTTTCATTTGGAAAAATTTCTGTTATATAATCTCTATCTAATAGGATATTTGGATTGTCTAGCCAAAATTTAATCATTATTAATATATACTAAGTTATTTTTTTAGAAGGTTTTTATTTAATTTGTTTTTACGAACTTTTTTAAAAAAGTTCTCAAAAAGTTCTCAAAAAGTTCTCAAAAAGTTCTCAAAAAGTTCTCAAAAAGTTCATTTTTTCTTCTTTTTCTTTTTTTTCTTTTTCTTAACTGGTCTTAAACTTTTCTCTACATCACTATCATCTCCTTTAAATTTCATCTGTTTATAATTTATATCTGTTTGTGTTTTAGCCTGTTCTCGTTGTGCCCTACGTTCTTCTAATTTTCTTAACATTCTCTCTTTTTGGTTGGCAGATCTCATATTTTTTTTTAGATTTGCCTGCATAGCACTAGCACTAACCTTTTGATTTTTTCCCATAGGTACGCCCATTTTACTAAAAATCTTATTCATATTTTTCATACCAGGCATTGATTTCATTTTTTCCATTAATTCGGCTGCTTCTTGCATTAATTCACTTTCCTTAATTTCACCGCTTTTTAATTTACCATCGAGTTTTGCACCAATATTTTTAACCAATCCCATGAGTTTCGCAGGATTTTTTAATAATTTTTGAAAAACATCTCCGATATCAGCATTTTCTTCCATATCAATATCCATATCTTCAGCAGTTTCATTTGCAATATCTTGGGCCAATCGTCCCAATTTTCCATCCATTAATCCACGTAGATGATCTTGTAGATCTTCTGGATTTGGTAGATCTTCTGAATTCATAAAATTTTCAGAACCTTCTTCATCCATTGTATTACTAAACATTTCCCCCATTTCTTTCATAGTTTCTTCTAACTTTTTTTTCATTTCATCCTCATCTATCGCCTCAAAAAGTTTTTCTGTATTGCCAAAATCTTTCCCATTTTTAATAGAACTAGAAACTGAAAATAATATTAATTGTAAATATTTCCATATTGTTTTTCTTGTATTATCACTAATATCCTCCTTCCATAAGTTTTTAAATTCAATATTGGGGAGAAAACATGTATTAATATCTTCATTTTGAAAAATATCATTATTTTTATATAATATATCAAAAAAACGTTCTGGGTAAATTTTCAAACAATAATCAAAAATTTCTTGACAATCATGCTTGTCTTGTAGAAATTCAATAATATTATCTTCTAATTTATCTTTTATTTCTGGAAAAACCAACAAAATATCCTTATAAAAATCTTTTATAATTTTAGAAAATTCTTTAGGTACAGTATCTCCTTCTGTATCTCGTTCTGTATTTTCTCTTGAGGTTTCGGTGGGGGTTTCTTTCGGATTTTTGTTTTCAGCCATTATATGTATAATTTAAAATTAAGTTTTAAATTATACTTATGTTAAAGTATATTTTATTTAGTATCGTAATATAATTTACAAATTTTACATAAATTTTGGACATATTTTAATGATTTTTCCTTATTTTCTTCAGTTGTTTCACGTAATAATACCTTTATATCTTCAATAATATTTAAAACATTATTGGGTGTTTGTGATGGTATATCTTGAGAATAATCTTTGGTTATAAAAAAATCCATATTACCTTCATTAATTTTATCCAAATAAATATCATTAACCGACATTTTCCATATTTTAATTAACGATTTGGGATTTACTTTTTTAATACCAATTATGAATGTTCGTCCAGTTTGTAAATCAGTATTTTGGGGGAAAATACTGATAACATCGTTTAAAAAATCAATTAAGTGTTCGTTAAATACCTTGCTTAAGTTGGTCATTACTAAACAAATATACATATTATTATTTAAACTATTATCCACAATTATATTAAATTATTGAGAAGGTAGATTAACTTCACTTTCGCGTTTCTCTTGTAATTTTCCTAAATCGACATTGCCTACTTTGTCAGGCTCATAATCATCTGGAGGAGTATGTATTTTATCATCATAATTCAATGTTACAAAACTATGCATTTGTCTTAAACCACCATTTCCCTTTGCAGACATCTCATCATTCGACTGATCTAAATATGAATAATTATCAGACATAGTTACCCCCATTTCATATGTAGAAAAAGCCATCGGTTCCATATTGCTTTTTGTAGCCTGTTCTTTATGTTGAGTTAATTGCGGTTTAAAATAATTAATAACATCTTTACCGACAATCATTTTGTTTCCCATATTTAATAGTAATAATGTAGGCACTCTTGTTATATTTGGAGGTAAATAAACTTCACATCCATTTTCCAAAACTATATATATTTTACTATTCTTTTCAACACGTTTATCTATTGATAAAAAATGTATTTGTTTTGATATATCTGATTTACCCAGTTCATATAATAATTTATTACAGTTATCACAATATTTACTATAATATAAAACACTACTCATTAATATACCCGCAAGTCTTATTTATCCTAAATTTAACTTAAATTTTTTGAAAAAGTTTGTTTTTGTAAACTTTTTTTAAAAGTTTAATATTAAAATTGAATTTAATATTAAAAAAACAATGTTAGTTATTGTATATATGAGCCAATATTCTATGGAGAGTAAGTCACTTAATATTCCTAAAAGTTCTATAAAGTTGCCTAATGTTAAAGAATCCATTGAAATTAATAATACTTTATCATTTACATTGGAAAATACAAATGTTAGCATCGCAAATGCTATAAGAAGAACTTTATTGAGCGATATTAATGTAGTAGTTATGGATGGATCTTTAGAAAAAAATGATATAAAAATTCATAAAAATACTACTAGATTTAATAATGAAATTTTAAAACAGAGACTAGGATGTATTCCTATTCATATAAAAGATCATACTCTTATTGATGATTTACTTATCGAGGTAAATGAAGTTAACGATTCTGATTCTATTGTATACATTACGACTAAAGATTTTAAAGTTAAAAATATATCAAGTGATACATATTTAGAGGAAGAAGATGTTAAAAAAATGTTTCCTCCTGATAAACTAACAAACGGATATATATTATTTACAAGATTACGTCCAAAAATATCTAATAATATTCCCGGTCAAGAAATTCATATAGAATGTAAATTATCTATATCAAGTGCAGAAAAAAATGGTATGTATAATACAGTATCTACATGTGCGTATGCTAATACTCCCGACAGAGTAGAACAAAACTCACAATGGGAGACAATTGAACAAGAACTTGAAGAAAAGGGTTATTCACTCAAAGATATCACAGAATTTAGAAAAAATTGGTATTTATTAAAAGGAAAAAGATTTTATAAAAATAATAGTTTCGATTTTAAAATAGAAACTATTGGAGTTTATACTAATATTGAATTAGTTCATTTGGCTATCGATAATATTATTAAACGGCTCATCAGGCTATATGAACTTTGTCAAAATGAAAAACTTATTATTAATAAAGAAAAAACAACCATGACAAATAGTGTAGATATTACATTGGAAAATGAAGATTATACTATAGGAAAAGTAATTGAATATATTTTACACCAAGAATATTATTTGGGTGGTGATCGCGTTTTAGATTACATAGGATTTATTAAAATGCATCCTCATGATACGGATTCTATTATTAGAATGAGTTTTAATTCTCCTGAAAATTTCACTGATGAAAATACAAGATCACTTGTCGGATATGCATGTAAAACAGGTATTAATATTTTTACAAATTTAAAAGAATACTTTTAAGGGAGGATATGTTTAATTGATTAGGTGATCGTGATATTTATGGCAGTCTTTTCTTCTCTTTTATGTTTATTATAAGTATGATTTATAGAATGCATTAATTTTGCCGGATGTAACTTATTAATATAATCAATAACAACTTGTCGCGATACAAATTTTTTATCCAGTCTCAAGTTATTCATGTAATGTTTATGCAAGTTGAACATATGAATTTTAAAATTATAGGGATAATCCTTTATTTTTTTAGTAATTTCTTTTTTAATATAACATTCAATATAATATTGATAAAGTTGATTTGTAAAACTATGTAAATCATTTCTTAACGTACGAAACTCATTTCTATGTTCTGGATAAAATTGTAAAAAATCTTTCACCAAATCATTTTGTCTCAAATAATAATAATGAAATTGTAGTTTTGGACTATTTCCCTTTAACATTTTAATCTTTTCATAATTTTTAGAACGAATTTTCATTCGCTCACCATCTTTATTATATACAACTATACCATGTGTTTTATAATCTAATGCCTCATCATTAAAATAACATCTAAGTGATTCCCAATTACCCCCAAAATTATTCTTCAGTGTTTCATATGTATATTTTTTTACAGTATTTACCATAGATAATTCCTCGTTTTCTATTTTTTCTACAATTTGATCACCATTATCATATGTAATAACTTTATATACGACTGCTAACTGTATTGTTGGTGTAATAATCGGTATCACAATTCTATTTTCTGGGTGCTGTAGCACAAAACTATATATAAAATTTTTGTTTAGATGTGAAAACTCTAATCCACAATGATTCATTGCATCTAAAAACATATATCGAAATGTTTTATTTGAATTTACATTGTATTTACATTTTGCACCTATATTACTTCTAGTAGCAATATTCCAATCATCTATATAATGATCCCAAAAAGCATTAATCATCGTTCCTTCAATAAATTCTTCAAAATAACAATCTTCAATATTATTTTTACTTGTAAAATTATCGAAATATATAGATTTGGGTGGGCTAAAACATAAAATTTTACCATCGCCCATAATTACTGATCTTAATAATCCTAATGTACGCATATTAGAATTATTCAATCTATCTTTTTTGTATTTTATAATATTATAATTATCGATATCCTTAATAGTAAAATCAACATTTTGAGATATATTTTCTGATTCTATTACTTTCAATGGAGCGTAACTAGGCATTTATTTATTTATTATTAAGGTATCTTTATGTTTTTTTTATAAAGTATAAACCAATATATAATTTCTTTTATAAATATAAGTAATGTCTGAGATTAGCAAACAACCGGAACTAATATTTTTGGAATTAGGACAAATTATTCAAATAAATGCTACTGAAAATTTAAAAATTCATGAAAAAATATTTATTATAGATTATTTAGATAATCAGAAAATAGATCTAATACAACAAGATGATTTATCAAGTATTACATTGAATATTCTAGATGGTAATATAACAGATGAAAGTATTGAAAGTATATTTATTTTAGATAATCCTGTAGAAAAAGGTTATGCAAAACAAAATGATTTAATACCTCCTATTTGGGTAAGTATTTATTTTGATGGGGAAATTCCATTGGTCATTAATGGACAAATTACAGATATTGAAGAAGATATGATAGAAATTACGCGATATCCCGATAAACAAGCATTTTATATAGATTTTGAATATAAGGGTATACCTAAGGATCTAAACATCGTAAGTATTCAACATATTGAAAAACCCAAAACAAAACAATCGGAAGAAGAAGAACCAATTGATATCGAAAAAACACAAATATCACAGAAAACATCAGGACAAGAAGAAGGTGAAGAAGATGAAGAAGGTGAAGAAGAAGAATTAGATTTAGAATTAGATTTAGAATTAGATTTGGATACAGAAGAACATCTTGACCATATTAAAGAGGCCTTTATTGATTTAGAAGATATAATTGTGGAAGATGAAGACATGGGTGAAATAACTGAACAAATACATGTTTCTGAAAAGGAAAAACGTTATAGTGTAGAAATGCAAACAGGCGATTTACTAGATGAATTATTAGCATCTATTCCTTCCACAGAAAGAACCAATTCACAACTTACTAAAATACACATAATAATTGAAAGATTTAAACAATTAAGAAAGAAATTTTCAAAATTTGATAAAGAAGGAAACGCCGATCATATGTTTAAAAAAGGGACAAATTATAAACCACTTGTTGAAAATTTTAAAGTTTTTAATAAAAAATTAGAATGGATTATACCTGTTATTAAAAATAAGAAAAACTTATATGATAAAGACAACATTGTTGATGAAAATGATGATGATTCTGCAAATATATTAGGAATAGATTTTGCATTAAATGATGAATTTGATCTCATTTATCAATATTTGAAAAATAATATTCCCGATGGACAAAATAAATATGAATTTCTTTATCAAAATTTAAATCAATATTTTACACCACATATTGAACCCAATGAATTAACAAATATTATACAAATAAAAGAAATAGAAAGCGATTTTGATGTTATACTTGATAACATATCCGACTTTTATTCAACCACTATGTCCTCATCAGATGATTTAATTTATAAAACAAATGTGTCTATTAATCAAAATAGATTTGTTATGCAACGTTTAAATACGGGATTAACACATCTTGTAAATCCTGACCCACAAAATAAAAAAAGTATTTTATATCTAGATAAATTAACCTCAAACGATACTCTATTTTTAAAGGGATTTTTTACATTACCTAATTCAATTATTAAACATTCGCGAATTAATTTACCATCATCTTCTATTTACGATAAATCCAATTTAAATAACACAAATTTTTCCTATTTTAAAGTATTAAACGAATTAACAAACTTTAAAAAAAGAACTATTATTGAGAACGAAGATGCAGAAAATCAATCAAAAAAAAAGAAAGATAGTAAAGACTTTATCATGTTTGATAAATCAAATTATATAGATTTTGAGGAATTAAGAAAATATGATGACAGAACAGATGATGTTGAAATATATGATAAATTTTTAAATACCATGATACCTAATACAAAAAAATTATTTCAGAATTATAAGTCAAATATTAAAAAGGGGGTGTCTTTTTATAGAATTATTCAACAACTAGAACCTTTTCTCATTTATAGCGACGATATAACATTTAAACAGTATAATGAAATTATGTCGTTTGTATATGATGAGATAGAGAAAATTAAGAAAAAGATAATTATAAATAAAAGTAAATATACAAAATATTTATCTGGATTGGAGAATTACGATAGTTATACAATATTACCTAGTTTATTGGATAAAATAAAAATAGAGCATTCTGACATTTTTGCCAAAGATGCTTATAATATTTCAGATGATATGTATACCGATACTTCTATTAAGAAAATAATTGATATTGATTGCGGACGAACATACTTGAATGCATTAGCAATGGGGCAAATGAGTTTGGTTCAACCTATTGATTTAGAAAATAGCATTAAAGAAGAACTAGATGGCATAGAATTAGCATCGGAAATGGGAAAATCTTCAGATTGTGATCCTATAATGCTCGCAAAAAAATACAATGATATTGAAGACTTAGAAAGAGATAGTAGATCTGACGTCGACATTTTCTTTGATAGAAAATATGATGATACCCCTTATGATATTGGCAATGTTTGGAGAGAAAAACATCCCGACATTGAACCTGAAGAACTCATTGAAAAACTTAGTGAGTTTTTGGTGAAAAATAATGGCGTCACTCAAGAAAAGGCAGTAAGAGATGCATCAGCCATGATTTTGGGAGCGAAACACATTGAAAATGGAGATTATGCCTTATTAGACTTGGGTGACATGGATTATAAATATTATGTACGTCAAAATAATAAATGGAAATTAGATAAATCATTGGATGGACAGTCTATAGATACGGTTAATTTTTGCAACTTGAAAGATAGTTGTATTCAAATTAAAAAACAATGTATTGGATTGGATGAAAGTAAGGAGATTATACGAAAAAATTTCTTATCTGAATTAACCGCAAAATTAGAGCAACAGATACGCATGTCTATATCAGAATTAACTATTAATATAAAACAAAACTTTAACAAATCATTAGCAAATATTAATAATTTAAAAAAAATGAAAACAATGAAGAATATCAGGAGAGATATTATTCAATTAAAAATTGCATCCACATTAGATATTCAAGACGTGACTGTTTCACCTTATGCTATACTTAGGGATACTATTTTATCTCAAAATGATTTGGTCGATAAATTAAATAACATATTATTATTTATTGAAAAATATTGCAGGGAACATGATTTAAATAATACAGATGAGAGTGAATTTTGGTATTATTGTATAGATACAAATACAAAATTGTTGCCTACTTTTTATTATTCATTAGCAGCATCTATTTACCATGGTCTTTATAAAGATGTATTGGCAATAATATGCGATACGAGGGGACAATTAAGTGATGATAATGGTAAAATTATAGATAAACATAGTGGTTATATTATAAAATTAATTGAATTTGACGATAGTGAAGGTTATGACGCAAGTGGTTATAAAATCGTATCCCGTGAAATTATGATAGAAAATGTTGATATTCAGAGTTTTAAATATTCAAATGTTAAGGACAGTACATTTGATTACCAAACACGATTAGCCAAGCATGTGAGTAATTTACTACATGCTTTCGATAAAAAATTACAAATAGATAGTGAAAGTGAACATAGTTTTATGGTTAGATTGACTATTGAATGCTTAAATAAAAATTTAATGGATGAGAAGAGATATAATGAGTTGGTGGAGAGAAAAAAGAAAAAGGGTAAAAAGGTAAAACCATACGAAACAAAACATGATGAAATATTGTTGAAATCTGTAAGTGCTGCATATATTATTGGCGTTCAATGTGCAATGCCTAATATTGTATCAGATATAACATTTTCTATTTGTATTAAATCTTTTAATGGTTATCCTCTTAATGGAAATAGTGATTTGAGTTTTGTGAATTATTTCAATTGTTTGTTGGTTCATTTGAAGAGAGGAAAGGATCGCCCGTGGAAAGTGTTACCGAGAGTTAACAAAGAAAATTTTCAAACCAAGGTTGATAAATTAAATGAAGATTTACATGTTTTTATGAATGAAAAGGTTATTAATATCGATTATGTTGTCGAAAAATTGCAGCAAAAAAGATTATGGAATATGGAAAATAAAGACATTGAATTTATTCCGGAAAGTTTTGATGTTCAACAATGGAGTGATTATTTACCACCTCTTATCCCAATCCAAGTGAGTGATTTGCACAATTTGGGTGAGGGATTTGAAGACTTATTGAAAAAAGATATTAGGTCTGATAATGTAGAACAATTTTATCGATTATGGAATTTATATGGAAATATTGTTAAGAATTGTTTTTCTATTTTTGAATCTGTTCAAAAAGCCATTAATAATGAACCTATGATACTTGCGAGTGCAGATAATATTCCTTTTTTGGAAAATGCTTGCTGTAACGAAGGAGGTGAAACGAGTACATATTATTATTTTACAAAAAAGGAAAAATCAATTGAAAAATACAACGAGAGAGTAAGAAAATCGAGCGAGATATACGATAAATATGTGAAATTATTAGTACCATCATTATTTGTTATAGATAATGATACCAAACTTGTATTTTCAAAAATCTCTCCAGAGTTCAATGAAAGTGTTGTATATCTAAGTTTTATAAAATACTGCCAGTTTAATAGTGGTGTTATATTAGATGATGAATTGCAAAGACTTTGTGTTAAGAATTCTGCCGCATATAAATCTTCTGATAGTTTGGAGAGAAAAATAGATATTATGAAAAGTGAAGGTTTGAATTATTCAAATGATACATTAAAAGCATTAATACATTATATTTCTAGACAAAACATCATTCATTTTGATATTGATCCTCCTATTATTACTGAAAAAATGAATTTGGAACTTATATCTGAACATTTGAAGGAAAAAAATAAGATTGATATTTATAATTCAGAATTTATTGAGATATTATACCAGTTAATAGACCGATTTGATATCTCATATAAACATGACAAGTCGTCTCAAACTTTTATAGACGAATTTAATAGTAAATTAGATAATTGGAACGAAGAGATGTCTACGACCATTACTGAAAAATTACACGAACATGGAGAACTAAAAAGGAACCATAAGGATCTCATATTGGATTATGGGTTACAAAGTCAAAAGAAAACAAAGAAATCAGAAATAAGGTCGGAGAGATTTATATTGAATTGGAAGTTGGTGGGGGAGGAAATTTATATGCATCAAGATGACCAGACTGGTCATACAATTTTTAATATGTTGAAGCAAATGTCGAGGGATATGATAACAAGTTCCCCAAACATTATATTAAATAAAGTAAAAAAACATACTGTTCCATCTCATTGGAATCTTAGTCAGAGACATGTAGGGGATGTGAATAAAATTATGGAAAGAGATTATGGATATTTTACCAAATATTATGGAGATAAAAATATAAACGCGGTTTTGAATTATGTTTTAAAACACAATGGAGATTTATTAATGATTATGGATGCAATACCTTTTTATTCAAAAATTATGGGAGATCAGTCATTAAATAGTATTTTTAATGGTAAAATGGTGAAAAAAATAGGTTATTATATTTTTCTTTCATCTATTATGCTATATTTAGATGCTTTTGAAAGCGAATTAGATTTTGAAACAGAGGATAAAACAGAAGAATTTCCTGCAGAATTAGATACCAACCTGAGTGCAGGACTAGGTGTGGATGATATGATATTAAGAGGAGAAAGAGAAGAATTAGAAAAAGTTTCATGTAGCCTTATATCTAATTATTTGAAAATACTGGAATCATATAAAAAATCATTGAATATCACACCAGAAGAGGTAACCAAAAATGTATTGAAATCTAAAGAAAAGGAAAAGGCAAAAATAACGGCAACTTTCCGTGATTTAGCGGATGAAGAAAGAAAGGTTGAGAATATTATGAAAAATCATAGTTTAGGAGATTGGGGTATCGGTCAAACACGGGCAATATATGAATACGATGAAAATCAATATGATAAGGAAAGAGAAGAATTGGAACAACAGGCTATTATGGAATTAAAAAGCGGTGTGCGAGACGAAGTCACTGAATTTAGCAGTGAAATTTATGGATTAAAAATGATAGATAGTGAAAATTTTGATTTTATTGATCAGGAAGACATCCAGAGACAAATCAATGCAGAAGTATACAATTTAAGTGCAATTCCCGAAGAAGACGATGATAATAGAGAAGAAGTTGACTATATGTAAAAGTTTTTAAAACAATTAAAAACATTTAAAATAAAAAGTTTTTAAATAAAATTTTTTATTTAAAAAACTTATCTATATATAATTTATCATGTATCGTACCTATATACGTAAAAATATAACGTCTGTTGCTATTATTTTATTTATAATTATATTTGCCATCATACAAGTAATAGAACCCGCATTTTTATATGAAAAAGACGGTTCATTAAGACAGTTTGGATTAGGATCAAGTAAAAAAACAATTATCCCTATTTGGTTTTTAACACTTATACTATCTATGTTATGTTATCTGTTTGTTTTGTACTACATAGCCTCACCAAAACTTAAATTTTAAATGATAATATGTTAAAATTTTTAATAATAAATTATATTTTTAGAAAATATAATTTATTGATTTTTTATCATATGTTTTGCTAATATTGGTTGTAATACTTAATATCCCATTTTCCATTTTTGTTTTTTCTTTGCTTTCTTGGGATTGCTTAATGCTTTGTCAAGTTTACTAGAAAGTTCATCAACGGTTCTGTTACATTTCATGGACATGATATAACTGTGTGAATTTAGTATGACTAAAACACCTGTTAACCAAAACCAGATAAATTTAGAAACACTATTTTTAACTACAACTAAATCATATAAAGTAGGAATAAATCGCTGATAATCTGGGCTTAAAATAGAGTTTTCGGCGGATCCCATTTTTTTAAGAAAAACAAAAAAGTTGGTAGGTGTCATCTCATTAATCATGAGAGACGGATCTTCATAAACGGTTTTAAGTAATTTATTATTGCTGTCTGTTTTTAATATATTCATGAAGGTAGGTTTTATATTCATAAAAGGCAAACTTACAATCCCATATCCTAATGTATTTGAAAAAGGTGCTTTAAATCCGGGAAAAAACATAAGAATTAGCATAAGTGTTCCGAAAATCATTAGATACGGAATAAAAGTATAATATATTGCTGACAGCGTTTGTGGTGTACCACCGCATTTTTCTTTAGCATTTTTGACATTAATATATGTTTGTATAGAAACAATTATTGCTAAATAAACAGCCGTGCATGCTATAGCAATACCTGAATTCCGAGCATTAAACTTATCTGCTAATAAATGTTTTATGACGAAATATGCAATTGTTGCAATTGAAAAAAAAAGAATTGATGAAGCAATAGATACCATATAGATATTGTGTATAAATTTTTTTTAGATTTTAGGTTCATTAATTATATGGATTTTACACAAAATAGACCCAGTTTAACAGAACCTGGTGTTAAATATTTTTTAGGAGAAACATTGAAGAAATGTCATACACAACGAACTGAAATAAATTACTACATGATTAATCTTAGTTTTTTTGGATTGTTTGTTTTTATTATAACAATTTATTTGATTTATAAATATAAAACACGGCCAACAGAAAAAGATAGAGAAAAGGTAAAAAAGTTAAAACGAGATTATTTTATAACTAAAGTTCGTAAAATGCAGACAAAAAAAGCCCAAGATTTGAACCAAACAATTACAGATCTCCCGAAATTTGAAAGTCCATTTGAAGTATTGCACAAAAAATTTTATAACTCATAAATATAAATGAGTAATATTAAAAGAGATTATACTTTAGGGGATTTACAAAGCGCATTAAAACACGAAACAAATGTGACACTTAATAATTATCTTACTATTTCATCCAACCTTGTTATACCCGATGGTAAGACATTGACTATTGCTCCTAACGTTACTCTTGCTATTGACAACGGTGGCACACTCACCAATAAGGGTACACTTACTAACTCGGGTGCAATTGAAAACTTGGGTACATTCAACAACCATGGTACAACCAGTGGAACAGCCCCATCGGGAATCATTTCGGGACTTGCCTGGGAAGCTCAACCATATACTCTAACCACTTTAAATGCCGCATTAAATGTGACAAATGTGACAAATGTGACACTTAATAATGATCTTACTATTTTACACATATCATGGGTACCCTCTGGTAAGACATTGACTATTGCTCCTAACGTTACTCTTACTATTAACTACAATGCCCAACTCATAGTCGACACCGCCGCCACACTTACTATTGACAACGGTGGTACAATCACCAATTATAACGAAATCGCCAATGACGGTA
>Ga0206126_10000433_pt1 | contig 55499 bp, 61 predicted proteins | sample Helgoland_Spring_5_FD_148621 | JGI IMG/M metagenome (GOLD analysis project Ga0206126, IMG submission 148621) | Pelagic subsurface seawater microbial communities from Kabeltonne, Helgoland, North Sea - Helgoland_Spring_Bloom_20160412_1 | ecosystem: Environmental > Aquatic > Marine > Epipelagic ...
AGCTGGCGGATGAACTCTTGGCAGCCCGCGCCAAAGGGTATTTCAAGATCAGTCATTTCCTCCATCTGCGGGCCGAAATCTGTTCAGAGACGCTGCTTGAGGAATTGGCGGCGTTCGGATCATCAGACCGGGTCGGCATCGTCAGCCTGATGGATCACACCCCGGGCCAGCGCCAATTCCGTGACCTGACCGCGCTGAAAACATACGTCGCAAAGAAGCGCGGGATGAACGACGCAGAGTTTGCCGAACATGTTGAGACCCTGTTGGGTCTGCAAAAACGCCTCGGGGCAAAGCACGAGGTGGGTGCAGTGAAAGAAGCCCGCCGTCTGGGTGCAGTTCTGGCCAGCCATGATGATACCACGGCCGATCATGTTGGAACCTCTGCGGTGAACGGCGTGGGTTTTGCCGAGTTTCCCACAACGGTTGAAGCCGCAGCCGCCTGTCGCGTGCACGGAATTGCCGTGATGATGGGCGCACCCAACCTGATCCGTGGCGGATCTCACTCCGGCAATGTTGCGGCAGAGGCCCTCGCAAAAGCCGATCTTCTCGACATTGTCTCGTCAGACTACGTGCCCTCAGCGCTGCTATTGTCGGCCTTCCGCCTTGCAGATATTTGGAATGATCTTCCCCGCGCTATTGCTACCGTGACCATCAACCCTGCGAGTGCCGTGCGGTTGCATGACCGTGGTGCTTTGAAAACAGGATTGCGCGGTGATGTTCTGCGCGTGCGCAAAATCGGCGAAACGCCTCTGCTCCGCGGCGTCTGGAGCCAAGGCAACAAAGTTGGTTAAGGCTTTTGGAGTCTCGACCGCATACGTCACAAAGGTTTCATGAAACTGTAGCGCCATTGATACGCAGCCCCACTATTCATCGGAATGAATAAACCTGGAGGGTGCTATGAAACTGAAATCTCTTTTGCTGGGTGTAAGCCTTGCCGCTGTGTCTGCCTTTGCAGCGACAGCTGAAACCTGGAAACTTGCCGTCACAGATGTTGAAGGTATGGAACGCCTGCAACTGGAATGGGGCCCGTTTAAGGAGGCGCTTGAAGTGGCCACCGGCGACACATTCGAATTCTATGCAGTAAACTCGCGCACGGCTGCAGCCGAGGCGCTGCGCGGTGAGACCGTGGATTTCGTAGTCTCTGGACCTGCAGAATATGTGGTTATCAACAAGCTGACCAATGCTACGCCGCTGATCGGCCTCGGTCGCCCTGATTATCACTGCGCCATTATCGTGCGCGCTGACAGTGGCATCAACGTGCCTGCTGATCTGGTCGGCAAGTCGGTCGCCTTTGGCGATATCGGTTCGACCTCAAACATGCTTTGCCCCATGCAGGTACTCGCTGATCACGGCGTCGATCCGGTTAATGACATTGAGAAAATCCACACCTCGCGCAACATCGCCTTTGAGGCGTTGAACAACGGCGATATTGACGCGCTCGGCATGAATGCAGGCACTTTCATCGGCGTCCGCAATGGCCAAACGGAGCTGCCTTACGGTTTTTACAAGATGATTGCGCGCTCGGGCGACCTGCCCAATGACATGATCATGGTGGGTGCACATGTGCCAACCGAGGCTGCCGAAGCCGTGCGAGACGCGGTCCTTGGCAACAAGGCGCAAGTCATCGCAGGCATCACGGCTCACGAAGAAAACGACAAGTATGTCGGCATGGACCTCGTTGCGATTGAAGACAGCGCGTATGACTACGTCCGTTCAATGTACTCGAATGCGGGATACCCTCAGTTCGACAATTTCATCGGTGACTGATCTTTTGCTGAGACGTCAGGCGGTACCGGATGTGCCGACTGAGCAAACCGGGGCGGCCTTCGCCCCGGTTTCGCCTGTTGAAATCGAAGCCCGCGCCCTTTCCAAAACCTTTGGGGCAACGCCGATCTTTTCCGACGTGAGTTTCCGCCTCGCCCGCGGAGAGGCGACAGCACTTGTTGGTGCCAACGGCACTGGGAAATCGACCCTGCTGCGCTGCCTGATGGGGTTGATCCCAACCTCAGGTGGCACTGTGCATTTGCTGGGACAGCAGACGAATGAAATAGCCGGGCGAGAAATGCGCAACATTCGCGCGCAGGTCGGGCTGGTCTCTCAGAAGCACAACCTGGTGCCCCGACTGTCTGTGCTTTCAAATGTCTTGCACGGTCTTCTAGGCAAGCATCCCGGCATACGCCATTGGAGCCATTCGCTGGCCCCCCAATCCTCTCGGGAAACTGCCATGCAGGCTTTGGAACGCGTTGGCCTTGCTGATTTCGCGCACCGGCGCGCGGATCGGCTATCGGGCGGGCAGTCGCAACGCGTGGCCATTGCCCGCGCCATCGTCGGCGCGCCCAAGGTTCTCTTTGCGGATGAGCCTTGCGCGTCACTTGATCCAAGTGCAGGCGAAGACGTGATGGAGCTGTTCTTCCAACTCGTCCGCGACGAGAATGTGACGGTCGTCTTTACCTCGCACAACATTGAACATGCATTGAAATACGGCGACCGCGTGCTTGGCCTTGCGCAGGGGCGCATTCAACTTGATGCGACAGCACCCTCGCTGAGTTCCGCCGATCTGAGAGGTCTTTATGACTGATACTGCGTCTCCCAGGAATGAACGGGCCCGATTTGAGCTGACGCGGTTTGAGCGGCCCTCTGCCATCAGTTTTTTGGGCTATGCGCTTGGACTTGTCATCATCTTCTGGTGCCTTGCCGGTGCCGGCTTCTCGCTTGAAAAAGTAGCCAGCTCCCCACCCCGCTTTGCCGATTTCGCCGCGCGGGCCTTCCCGCCGAACCTTGACCCACAAGTGCTCTCGCGGCTGAGCTGGAAAATGGTCGAGACACTGCAAATTGCTGTTGCCGGTGCCGTGATCGGCGTAATCCTATCTGTTCCTGTCGCACTCTTGGCCGCAAAGGGGCTGATCGCCGGCCCATGGGTGAACCAAATTGTGCGGACGGGACTGAGTTTCATCCGTGCTGTACCTGACATCGCCTGGGCACTGGTTTTCGTTGTGGCCGTGGGCCTTGGTCCCTTCGCGGGCATGCTGGCCATCGTGATCGACACAATCGGCTTTTGCGGTCGCTTTTTCGCCGACGACATGGAAGCAACCGACAAAGGCCCCGCCGAGAGCCTAACAGCCACTGGTGCGCGGAAACTCGATGTTGTGGCCTGTGCCACGATCCCCGGCAGCCTGCCTGCTTTCATTTCCACCTCTCTCTTTGCCTTGGAGAAAGCCGTCCGGTCGTCGACTATCCTTGGCCTTGTCGGTGCGGGTGGGATCGGGATCGAGCTTAAAGTTGGCTTTGACCTTTTCGATTACCCCACAGCGATGACCGTGATCTTGATGATCGCAGTTGTTGTGATCGGGATCGAGCTCGTCAGCGGCTGGGCCCGCACCAAAATTATCGGAGAACAACGGTGAAATCGGATACAGCAGACCAGCATTGGAATGACCAATGGAAATCCATCGAAGAAGATAGCAAGTGGCTGACGCCCGAGAAGGACGTGCAGGAATGGGCGGCTGGTCTGGCACAAGGCGCACGCATTCTTGATCTGGGGGCGGGCGTGGGCCGTCACGCGCTTTGGCTAACAACCCAGGGCTTTGACGTGATCGCGTTGGATGCCGCACCCGGCGGGTTGGCAGAGATCGACAAGGCCGGTGGCGTGGAGACAGTTCTGGCCCGCATGGATGCGCTGCCTTTCAAGGATCACGCCTTTGACCATGTGCTCAGCTGGAACGTGATCTACCATGGCGATGAAGATATCCTGCTTCGCACCATTGCCGAAATTCGTCGCGTACTAAAGCCCGGCGGCAGTTATAGGGGCACCATGCTGTCCAAACGCCGCCTGCCGCATGAGCAGGCGAAATACACAGGTCGTGAAATCAGCCGCAACGCATGGGTTTTTGATGCGCCCGGTACGGACAAAATGCACCCGCACTACTTTTGCGCGGCGGCCGATCTGTTGGCCCTGTTTTCAGGTTTTGAATGCCTGAAGCTTGAGGACCGTGAACACGAAAAGCCGGGGACTTTCCACTGGCATCTGACAATGGAACGACTTTGAATGATTACCTTTGAAGGCGCACAGGTCTACCTGCCCGGCGAGATCACTGAGACGACTGTTGCCATCAGCAATGGCAAGATCGTCGAATTAGGTGGCCCCGCACAAGGCGAGGTGATCGACGCACGTGGATTGATATTGGCCCCTGCCCTGATCGACGTACATGGCGATGCGTTCGAACGCCAGCTGATGCCCCGCCCAGGGGTTTTCTTCCCAACCGATACGGCACTCATCGACACTGACCGTCAACTTGCAACCAATGGGATAGCCACTGCTTATCATGCCATCACGCTGGGATGGGAGCCGGGGCTACGCGATGTGGCACGCGGCCGCGAACTTATGCAAGCCATGCGCGATCTGGCCGCGCGGCTGACCGTGGAAAACCGCGTGCAGCTTCGGTGGGAAACCTTCGCGTTCGAGGCTTTGGACGTGATCGAATGGGCGCTTGCGGGGCCGCTATTGCCTTCCGTGGCATTCAATGACCACACGTCTATGACCATGCGGGCCTATAACGTCCCAATCCAGGACCGCGCTTTTGAGCTATCCCCGGATTTTTCAATCGCGGCTTTAGACGACGCGCGCATGAAAAAACGCACCGCTTCCAAAGCCCATCGCGCAGGGCTGAGCGAGGAAGACTATATCGCGCTCCTGGGCCGCGTCTGGGATCGGCGCAGCGAGGTGCCCGACGCGATCGCATCGGTTGCACAGATGGCCCGTTCAGCGGGAGCGCCCATGCTAAGCCACGATGATACACGGGCGGAAACCCGCACCTATTTCCGCGAGCTTGGCGCAGGAGTGGCCGAATTTCCGATGGTGATTGAGGCGGCAGAAGCGGCCCGCAAAGGTGGTGATCCGATCATCTTTGGCGCGCCGAATGCCGCCCGTGGAGGCAGCCATATCGGCTCGCTTGGTGCGGGTGACATGGTGGAGGCCGGTCTGTGCGATGCGCTCGCTTCCGATTATTTCTACCCCGCCATGCTGGTCGCAATTGCCAAGCTTGACGCAGAGCGCCGTGCGGATCGGCTTGCGCTTTGGTCGCTCGTCTCATCTGGCCCCGCGCGGGCGATGGGTTTGCCCGACCGGGGCGACATCACTGTTGGCAAGCGCGCGGACCTTGTTCTGGTGGATTGGCCCGACGGCTCCGTCCCAGCCATACAGGGGACATGGGTTGCGGGCCGTTGCGCCTATCGCGGTATGCCTGCTGGATGAACCTGCCAAGACTGAACTGCGATTATATTCCTGCAATTGGACTCGGCGTAACCCAGATCATGGGCTACGGGACGTTGATGTACGCCTACGCCGTGCTCTTGCCGGAAATGGCCAAGGATCTTGGACTGACTCTGTCAGAGGTATTCGGCATTCTGTCGCTGGGCCTTTTCTTTGGCGGCCTGGTCTCACCCATTGCCGGAAAACTGGTGGACCATTGTGGCGGTCGCTGGGTGATGACACTGGGGTCAATCGTAGCCAGCCTTGCGCTGATAGCGATGAGCCAAATTGAAGGGCGGATCGGGTTGTTTGTGCTGATCCTGGTGGCCGAAGGCGCTGGCATGTTCGTGCTGTATAATGTGGCTTTTGCCAGTGTGGCGCGACTGGATCTAGGCGTTCTGCCGCAACGCTCAATTTCTGTCATCACGCTGTTTGGCGGGGTCGCCTCGACTATTTTCTGGCCGCTGACTCTCGCGCTGTTCAACCGGTACGGTTGGGAAACAACATGGGTGATCCTCGGCTTCAGTGCCTTGCTGATCTGCACACCGATCCACTTCTTTGTCTTGCGCGGGCCTGAACGCGAAGCCGATTCACCCAAGCCTGACAATGCGCCGGACTGGCCCGAACTGACCGGACACCTGCGCAAGCAGGCAATGCTGTGGATGGTCGTTTCTTTCATTTTTTCAGGCTACCTGATGGGCGCTGTCATGACACTTTGGGTGACCAATGTTCAGGACTTGGGCCATACGGCAGCTATGGCAGCCTTCGCCGGTGCCGTCATCGGCCCGTTCAAAACCGTGGGCCGATTTTTCGAAATGGTGGTGAGTCGCAGCATGTACCCGTTGGTGACCTATGCGCTTAGCCTCGGCCTGATGTTTTCTGGCTTTGTCGTCCTGTTGATCTTCGGGTTTACGTTAACTGGACTTCTGCTTGCGGCCGCACTTTACGGAATGGGCGACGGGATCAAAACCATCGCGCGCGGTACCCTTCCTTTGGCGCTCTTCGGTGCCAAAGGTTACGGCGCACGACTTGGGTGGATCTCCTTCGTGCAAATGGGGATCAACGCCTCCGCCCCATTTGCTTTTGCATGGACCACACAAACCTACGGCGGCTGGTGGTCTTTTGCTGTCATGGCCCTGTGTCTTTGCTGTGCCATCGCTACCTATATGTTTATTCCCGACCCAAGGACCCACAGACATGACCCCGCTCAAAATAGGCGCCTGCCTGAAAACATCTGAGATTGCAGACCACCGCGATTGGCTGTTTGATGCCGCCCGCGATATCGAACTACAGGATTTCATGTCCCATGTCGCGCTAACCACCGGATTCGACGATCGCATTGCCGCCGCCAAGACGGCGCTTGATGGGCATACTGGACGCCTTGGCATTCATGGGCCCTTTGAAGGTCTGGATATCGACAACAAAGACTCGGAACTGCGCCCGATCATTACTGCGCGGTTCCTCAAAGCTCTCGAGGCCGCGGATCGGATCGGCGCGCGCCAGATGGTCCTGCATTCCCCTTACACGGCTTGGTATCAGAACAACATCTTCAGCTTTCCGGGCTACGCCGAAAGCAAGATTGGCCGCATCCATCAAATTCTAGACCCCGTCGTGCGCGCAGCCGAAGACATGGGCATCACTCTTGTGATCGAAAACATTCAGGACGTTCGCCCAGAAACACGTCGCGAGATGGTGGATAGCTTTGGCTCACAAGCAATCGCACTTTCCATCGACACCGGGCACGCTCAGTTAGCCCGTCGCATGTCCGGTGCCCCGCCCGTCGCCGACTTTATCACTGATGCCGGTGCGCAGCTTGCCCATGTCCATCTGCAAGACGTCGATGGCCATGCCGACCGCCACTGGGCCCCAGGGGAAGGGGAAATCGAATGGACTGCCGTTTTTCGCGCACTAGCGACAATCGAGAGCGCCCCGAATCTGGTGCTTGAACTGCGCAACAAGGCCGACATCCCTAATAGCTTCAAATCCCTGAGTGATCTTGGTCTGGCAGTTTGAGAAGGGCCAATCCGAAAATAGAAACGTATTGTACATGACAGAGATCCCACTTCTTCACACCAGCCGCCTGAAGTTGCGTCGAATGACGTTTGAAGATTGGCTGCCTTATGCCACTTGCATGCAATCCGAGCGCGCAAAATACATGGGCGGCCCGTTTACGACCACAGCCGCTTGGGGAGTGTTTTGCTCCGATCATGCGCAATGGGATTTTTGCGGCTGCGGTGCCCTGATGATTGAAGATCAGCAAACGGGTCTATGCCTTGGACAGGTCGGGATTAATTCCGGGCCACTTTTCCCAGAACATGAACTGGGCTGGCTGGTTTTCCCCAAAGTCGAAGGACAAGGCATCGCCTTCGAAGCCGCCACAGCATTGCGCAACTGGGCACAACAGGCGGGGGCATTTCGTTCTCTCGTAAGTTATGTCGACCCTCAAAATGAACGCTCGCGCAGACTAGCTGAGCGTTTAGGCGCGACTCAAGATGACACTGCTGCAAAGCCGGACCCAACAGACATCGTCTATCGACACTTCTGACGAAATTCGATTTTAACCAAGCTGCATAGGTTGCCTTTAGGACATCTCGGTGACCAGCAAGGCTCGCTCAACGCTCATCTTCAACGCTTGCAGAATCATATGACACCGAAATATCGTCATCCTAGTGTTACAAACTATGGCTGGGGGGCCCTATGGCGGATTACATTGCTGAACTCGACGAAATGCAAAATATCGCTGCTGTTTGGATCAAAGAGAAGTCGGCGCGGGGGCCAAGTGTTTTTGACCCAAAAAAACATATCTTTGATGCCAACAGGCCATCGGGATATTTTGGCGCTCCTAGAGAAAAAATCATGAACTGGATCGCTGACACTCAAGAGCAGAATCGACTGTTGCGTTGACGCAAGCCTACCCATTGTTCGTAACTCTGAGGCGCAACGTAACGGCTGTCGGCATCCAATGCGGCGCAACCGCAATTTCGTCTCGTGTTGCGCCTATGCGATCGGCAAGTCGCAGAGAACGTTGATTTTTGTTCTCTATGCGGATCAGCATTTCAGCAAAAGAGTCAACCTTGGGGACATGCGCAAGGTAGGCAGTTACGGCTTCAATAGCATGACCCTTTCCTTCATATGCATCCTCCCAGATCGTCCACGTCATTTCGGGCGGCTCGGCCGTATCAATCTGAAGCGCACCAACATGACCAATAGGCTGACCAGTTGATTTGAGCGTCATGACATAGCGTCCGAACCCCCGCAGTCGCCAGTGCCCGACCATGGCGCAAAGCTTCTCAAAGGCTTTTGCAGAGTCGAAGGGGCCACCCACGAACTGACTGCGCAGGCCACCACAATACGCAACATAAGCAGGCAAATGGTCCGTACAAGGAAGCACCAGGTTCATACGTTCTGTTTGGATGATGGGTCCTGTCATGGCGTGCTCCCGTCGCTCATAAGTCTATCCGGTAGAGGGCGTCTGTATGTCCGCCGATCTGTTCTGGCGTGATAAAGGTCTTCACATATCGTCCCCCCGCCGCTTTGATCACACCAATCGACGCCGTGTTGTCGGGATCTACCGTTAGATCGACCCGTTGCAATCCAACCTCGCGTGCGATTGGCAGCATCTCCTTCAGCGCAGCAGTTGCCAACCCTTCGCGGCGCCGCCACGGCACGACCGCATAGCCAACATGCCCCAGGCATGTCGGTGGCAGATCATCAGTGTCGGATTGCCAACGCAGGGCAATGCTTCCGCAAAAGCCGTTTGCCCATATCCATCTTTTCAAGCTTGGTAACCGAGGCACCGACGACCCATCAGGCAGGATCACAGGCGGGCCTTGCCCTTGAAGGTCTTCCAGCCTGCTCAGAAACGTCCTAGGACATTTGGTAATTTCGGCCAGTTCCTCCTGCGCGGCGTCTGGGCGCAGATTGTCTGGAGACCATCCCATGGACAGGGCCGCACAATACACATCAAGGTGTTCCATCGCAGGCCGGACAAGACAGCCCATCTTACGAGTTGCCTCACCAAGCATAAGACAGACCTGATATGACAAATGGAACCGGCAGACTAACCAGAATTCGCAACAGGGTCGCACGCCGCCCCATAAAGGATAACTCATATGCAAAAATCTTAGTCGTAGAGAACAACGACCATGAAGTGACATAGGCGATGGCGGCAACAGGTGAGGCCCCGGTTTTCAAAGCGGCAGCCGCGATTGCAAAACTGACAAAGGCTCCGCCGGGTGTCAGAGGACCTAGGACAACGGCCAGCAGAACGGCGGCGATACCGGCCTCCTCCCCCAGCAATTGCCTCACCTCGTTCTCAGGCAGAAGTTCTGCAAAAAAGCCTGCGCCCAACAGGGCAATCAGCACACGCGGCGCGGTAAAGAGGAACGTGTCAATCGACGCCAGATATGACGCCAACCGCCACTCTCCATTGGGAAGTTTCAGCCACAACAAAACCGCAGCAGCGCCGATGACAAAGGTCCCGATGATGATGTTCATTTGCGCACCTGCAAGAATGTTCGGACGGCCAGTCCCAGCAGGATCGGAACTGGAAGGCTGAGAAGGTAGCGGGTCCAGACCAGATCAGCGGGAAGGAACGAAAATTCCCAGATCAGGGTGCGGTTCAGGCCCAGAAGGCTCCACCCGGAAATGAATGCGATCATAGCACCCAGGTCTGCCCCGGCGACACCCAGGCCTGCGGCGATGGGAAAGGTCATCATTGGTCCGCCGGGTATCGCGGCACCGCAAAAAGCCGCAATCAACAGCCCACGCAAACCGCTTTCCCTGCCGATGAGTCGGCCGACGTGTTCTTTTGGCAGCATCAAGGGCAGCGTTGCCGCGATAAAGATCCCTGCTGCGATTTTGGGCGACAAGACAGCGAGAAAGGTAAAGGTATCGGCGACAATCTCAAGTGCGCGTCCTGCCCCCGACGAGAGAAAAACGGCGATCCCTGCAAGAGCCGTAAAGGCAGACAAAACCAGAAGACTGCCGTCAATGATCTGTCGTTTCTTTCGGATTGGTGGCGGATCAGCCTCGGTATTTTTCAATGAAGGCATCAATGTCGAGTGTCCTGATATCGGGCAGCGCCTCTTTATACGTCTTGTGGGACCAGTCCCAAACCGCAATCTCCATCAGGGCATCTGCTTGCTCTTGCGTGAACCGTCGTTTGATTTCCCGCGCGGGCACACCGCCCACGACCGTATAGGGCGCTACGTTCCTCGTGACCACAGCGCCCGCGCCAATCACGGCGCCGGTGCCTATGGTCACGCCTGCGGTCACGGTCACGCCGTGGCCGATCCAGACATCATCCCCGATGGTGACCCAATCGGCCTTGCGCCACTCAAAGAATTCATAGTCGTCCTCGCCAAGACCATAAGCCTCGGCCCGATAGACGCTGTGATGCTGCACTGCACGCCATGTGGGGTGATTGCCCGGATTGATCCGCGCCGCGTTGGCAATCGAACACATCTTGCCAATTGAGGTCCAAACCACGTGGCAGTTCTGGGTAATATAGGACCAGTCCCCCATAGATCCTGACTTTAGCGTCGTTCCGCGGCCCACCTCGGTCCAGGCACCCAGTTTGAAATTCACAACACTTGCGCCGTCGTCAATACTCGGCGTCTCGCTAAGGGGGTGTTTCGATCCAGAACCGCTCATTTCGCGCCATCCCATTTGCCGATCACTTTGCTGCGGATCAAACCTGATAGCCAATCAATGATATAAACCATAACAATAATCAGGAAGATAATTGACCATGCTTCGTCCCATTTGTAGGCGGCGATCCGGTCTGACAACAAAAATCCGATGCCACCCGCACCCACAATGCCAAGTATCGTGCCCGATCTGACGTTGGATTCGAAGTTGTAAAGTAGGATTGAGAGGATCACCGGATTGACCTGTGGCGCGACAGCGAAGCGGATTTGCTGCAGCCGCGATCCTCCAGAGGCTTTGACACCTTCCACAGGCTTTTCCGAGGTGTTCTCAATCGCTTCCGAGAATAGCTTTGCAAAGGTGCCAATCTCGCTCACGGCGATAGCCAAAATACCGGGCAACGGCCCAAGCCCGAAGGCGCGAATGAAAATCAACGCAAGGATCAGAGTCTCGAACGCGCGGATCACATCGAAACCGCGCCGCACCGTTAGGCGCAGAATGCTTTTTTTAATTATATTCTTTGCCCCGAGCAGCGACAACGGCAGGGCAAAGATCGCCCCTAGCACCGTCCCGAGAAAGGCAATTGCAAGGGTTTCCCCCAATCCGTTCAATATCTCGGCAAAGTCCGCCCAATTGTCCCACACATGCGGTGGGAACATAAACGACAGCACGCGGCCGAAACGCCCTAGCCCTTCCCATATCCGAAGAGGCGACATGTCAAAGTCATAGAGGCACCAGCAGAATAGACCGATGAGAAACGTCCAAAGCGCGTAGCGGCGAATGCGCACTGGCAGCGGCGCCTGAAACGCCAATGGCACTTGCGCGCGGGCAGCTTCAATCTGAGATCGCGTCAAATTCATGATGTCCGTTCCTTCATGCCGATCACGCGGTGGCGCAGTTTTTCTGACCCGTAGTCAATGATCATCACGGTCACAAAAATGATTACAAACAAAGCGGACAGGTCAGTGTATTCCTGAAAACTCATGGCGATACGGAATTCCTGGCCCAGACCACCGGCACCCACGTAACCGATAATCGACGAGGCCCGGACGTTGATCTCGAACCGAAGCAGGGTGTAGCTGATGATGTTCGGTAGAACCTGCGGAACAGCGCCGTAGCGGATCTGGTCGAACCATGACCCACCTGCCGCCTTCACCCCTTCCAGCGGGCGCATGTCGATGTTTTCGTTCACCTCAGAGTAAAGTTTCCCCAAAGCACCGGTTGCATGCAACCCAATCGCCAGAACGCCGGCCATGGGCCCTACGGAAAAACAAAAGACGAAGATAAGCGCCCAGACCAGTTCAGGCACTGTACGGGCAATTTCAAGATAGCGGCGCGTGATCCAAAGCACCGATTTGTTAGGCGCTAAATTGCGGGACGCAGGAAATGACAGAACGAACCCGCCAATCACACCTAGTACCGTGGCCATAAAGGCGATCAGGATAGTCTCGAAAAGTAGTTCCAGCCAGATCTTCCAGCGCCAGAACCAGTTGCCAAGGTCCGCGCCAAGGGTATCCCAACGCACAATGGGGATCGTTTGCTCGATGAATTCGCCCAGTCGCGGGATGCCTGCAGAGATGATCCAGCGCCATTCGCGCGATCCGTCCTGCATCGTCACCTGCGTGACCTTGAAAAAATCGCCAATCCAGCTTGTCAGTGCGAAGACGATCAAAAATAAAACGGTGCCGATTGCCCAGCCAATGCGCATGCGGCGGCGGCGGTTTTCAAAATCAACCTCGAATTGCGAGATCGGCGACGCGGCGATGGCGATATCTAATGGGTCTGGATCAGCGGTGGCGGTCATGTCCGTCCCTCGGCTCTATGCTTGGGGGTACCTATGACACAGCCCGTGCCATGGGTATTGGATGAGATAGGCGTCGAGTGGGGCCTTTGCCCCACCCTGCTTTTTCTGGATCAGGAACCGGAACGGCGCTCTTGCTTGATCCATTCGCGCATCTCAACAATCCACTCATAACGCTCTGCGTTGACACGCATAAAACCTGTATCGGGATTAGGGTCTTCGGCGGTCCACGAAGAATAGAGTTTATAGCCCTCGGGGTCTGCCGTAGGGAAGGCTTCGATCGCAGCGGTAACATCTTCGATTAGGGCTTCTGGAAGGTTGCCGCGGAACGTCCAGGGACCAGATGTAATCTCGGGGCTTTCCCAGATTTTGCAGACCAGACCGGCATCGATCATTCCTTTGTCTTCCATACGCTGGAAGACACCGTCCGCATCATTGTTCTGATAGGTTGCGGCTGTATCAAACGTCCCATTCACGACACCTGTCACACCTGCTTCGTGGCTGCCAGAAAACGTGACGGTGCCAAAATGCTCTTCCGGCTTGAAACCTTCAAGATTGACCATATTGAAATAGGGCACGGCGTAGCCCGATGTGCTGTCAGGGTCGGCAAAGGCATGAACCTTGCCCGCTGCATCCTCGAGGTTTTCAATACCGCTATCGCAGCGCGTCACAACGATAGAATAATAGCCTGTGCTGCCGTCCATTTTTTCAGATGTTAGCGTTGGTACGACGCCTCCATTCGTGGCGGTATAGGCCGCCGCATAGGACGAAGAGCCGAGCCGCGCGATTTCAATCTGGTCAGCGGCAAGTGCCTGGATCACACCATCGTAGTTGCCTGCTGTGAAGATCTCGACTTCGACACCAAGCGTCTCGGCCAGATAAGCGCGCAATGGGTCATTGCGCATAATACGGTCCTGCTCGTTCTCGCCGGACAGGATGCCGAATTTCAGAACTTGATAGTCATCCTGCCAACCCTCGGCGAGGGCAGAAGACGCGACCAGCAAGGCCAGAGCAGTTGTGGTAAAGAGTTTCATGGAGGTCTCCATTGGTTGAGTTGTTAAATGAATATTGCTCAAGCCGCGACGACAGCGCGCGCTTGGGTGGAGGTGACAGCCTCGTTGAATTCAGCGAGGCCTTTGAGCCCGTAAATATCGCGCACAACATCGTCGGTCAGTTGTCGCGCGCTTCCATCAAAGAAGACGCGGCCGTCACGCATCGCGACAATGCGGTCACAATAAGCGCGAGCGGTATCGAGTGTATGGAGATTGACCATAACGGTTAGCCCGTCTTCGGTGTTGATCTGCTTCAACCCGTCCATCACAAGCGTGGCGTTGGCCGGATCAAGCGATGCGATAGGTTCATCCGCCAGCATAATTTTCGGCTGTTGCACCAAAGCCTTTGCAATGGCTACGCGCTGCTGCTGGCCACCCGAGAGCGTCCCCGAACGTTGCAAAGCCTGCGGGACCAGACCAAGCCGGTCGAGAGCTTGAATAGCCATCGCGCGCTCTTCATCGGTAAACCGCATCGCCATAGAGGATAGAAAGCCGTGTTCGGCCAAGCGCCCGATCAGCACATTTGTCAGAACATCCAATCTGTCCACCAGATTGAATTGCTGAAAGATCATCGCACAATCGCGCCGCCAAGCACGCAAAGCCTTGCCCTTCAGGGACGTCACTTCGGACCCCTGAAATGAAATCGACCCCGCAGTGGGGTCGACCAAACGATTGATCAATCGCAACAACGTGGACTTACCGGCGCCTGACCTTCCGATCACGCCAACAAACTGCCCCGGCTCAATTGACAGTGTCACATTATCAACCGCCGTGGTGTCTCCAAATGTCCGCGTTACACCAGACAGGATCAGATTCTCAGTCATATAGGCCCCCTAAAAAAAACGGATGATTCTATTCATCCGAATGAATATAAGGACAGCCTATCGACGCTTTGTGGCAATTAGTTAAACGTTCTGTAAATTCTCTTTGACAATTTCGACGGGCCCCTTTGATGGCAGATCAAGGGTGCCGTTGGCGTAGATTTTTTTCCCCTGGCGCAGGGTCAAAGCCACGTGGCCATCGGGATCAATGAGTACCAAATCCGCACGTTTTCCGACCGTGATGTCTCCGCGATCTGTTAAACCAAGCGCCTTTGCAGGGTTGGCCGTCGCGAGCCTTGCCGCACCCGCCAAGCCGTTCGGATCTTGTTCTGCCATCGCCATAATGGCCGGTAGAATCGCCGCAGGGTGATAGTCCGCCGCCAGAATCGACAGCAACCCCGCCGCATGCGCATCACGCGCAGACAAGTTGCCAGAATAGCTTTGACCGCGCATTGCGTTCGGAGCACCCATAGCAATCATCAGACCGCGCGCGGCTGCCGCCTCGGCAGCCTCAATTGTCACAGGAAATTCGCTGATCACGGCGCCGATATCCGCCATCAGATTTGCTTTCGCGACCGTATCGTCGTCGTGGCTTGCCATTGCAACGCCATGGCTCTGGCACAGGCGCGAAACGCGTTCGAGGTTATTGAGAACCTGATCCGCCGGAACAGAGGCGGCGATCCTTTCTTCGATCTGCACGCGCGCCTCCTCCATGGACACACCTTGACCATGGCTTCGGTAGGCGATGAGCTTTTCAAGGTCACGGTACTGGCCCTGCCCTGGCGTGTGGTCCATCACCGACACAAGATCGACAGCGCCAGAACTGAGCAGCCCGTCGAGCGCCGCAATGGCATCAGTATAGGTCACATCGAACCGAGCATGAATCCGATGATCAACGCGCAGCCTTTCGATATTGTCTTTGAGCGCGCGAATGATCTGAGACGTATGCTCAAAAGAACGTCGTTCGTTGTCCTTGGCTGTGCGCGAAAAGGACACACCCGCATAAGCTGTTGTTACACCAGATGCCGCGAGGCGAGCATCCAAGTGCCCGATCGCAACCTCCATTGGGAAATCGACACGCGGGCGCGGCTCCAGCTCTAACTCGATCATATCACCGTGCATGTCGATGAACCCAGGGAATAACCGATGTCTAGGTGCGTGCACGCTGTCCTTAACCGGCCGCTCTGAAATCTCGGCGATCAGGCCATCTTGAACGCGCACCGCGCCGTTCTGGATAAGTCGGTCTGGCAGGACGATGGAAATATCAGACAACCACATCTTCACGCTCCTCTTGGGATTGGGTTTCTGGGGTCAAATCAATCTCTCGGTTGATCAACTGGGCCACGTCGCCCGGGTGGTGAAACACACCAATCATCGCGGTACCCTTGGCCTTCAACTCCGCCAGACGATCGATCAGCGCCGCGCGGGCAGAGGCATCTAGCGAGGCGGTCGGTTCATCCAGCAACAAAAGCCGCTGCGGCAGGATCAGCGCCCTTGCAAGGTTCACCTTCTGCTGCTCGCCACCGGAGAAAGTCGTGGGATAGGCCGCCCAAAGCGCACGTTTAACACCGAAGGCATCAAGCCAGTGCCGCGCTTCTTCCAACGCCTCGCCCGCCGCAACGCCAGACAGGCGCAAAGGTTCGGCCACCAAAGCCTCAGCGCTAACGCGCGGTCGCGCGGTCAGGAATTGGGTGACAAAACCGACTTCGGTCTTGCGAAGAAAGCTGACATCTACATCTGCCGCTCGCGCCAGATCGATCACACCATGAGACGAGTGAAACAGAATTTCGCCACTGCCGGGCAAGTATGATCGGTAGAGCGTGCGCAGCAGCGTTGATTTGCCAGCCCCGTTGCGCCCTTTCAACAGAAGGAACTCGCCTGCATGAAGCTGGAACGAGATGCCGGCGAAGGCAGCCATCTTTGTGCCCAAATGGTGCATGGTGAACCCTTTGTCGAGGTCGCGAATATCCAGAACAAGTGTCATAGTTTTGCATGTACCAATTGTTGCGTATAACTGTGTTGTGGGTCCTGAAAGACCTGATCGACCAGCCCCTGTTCGACCACTTGACCATGGCGCATCACCATAACCCGATCAGATAGCGTCTGGATGACACCAAGGTCATGACTGACGATAACCATGGTAATCTGTCGCTCTTGCTGGAGCCGTTTAAGTGTGTCGAGGACCAAGGCCTGCACGCTCACATCAAGGCCTGTCGTCGGCTCGTCCAGCAGCAAAAGCGCAGGTTCCAGCGCGATGGCTTTGGCCAATTGCACGCGCTGTTGCATGCCCCCCGACAGCTCGATCGGCGGGGCGTCCATGCGTTCCAGCGGAAATTCCGACGCATCCAGCGCATCGCGGGCTTTGTCGCGCAGCACATTAAAACTGCGCTCGCCCGCGACAAGCAAGCGTTCCGCCACGTTGCCCGAAGACGAGTGGTTCATCAGCAGACCAAGATGCGGGTTCTGATAGACGATCCCGATCTGCGTGGCGCAGAGCATCCGGCGCGCGTAGCGGTCCAGATCAAAAAGGTTCCCCTGAACATCCGGCAAGTCGAGCGAATAGCTGCCCGCGTCCGGAACCTCCTCAAGATTGAGGCAGCGCAAGAACGTTGACTTGCCTGAGCCACTTTCACCAACGATGCCAAGCACCTCACCGGGATAGACTACCGCCGACACGTCACGAAGTGCACGCACGTCGCCGTAGGATTTGCACACATTGCGCGCCGTCAAAAGTGGCTTTGTGTCGACAAATTGGGGGGCATTCAATGTCACCACCGTCATACCATCTCTCCGCTTTTGTACCAGGTTTCACCGACTTGTGCAGCCTCGCCATCGCGGCAGCGGATGGTTTTAACACCCAATTCGCTATCAGATACCTCATAGGTAGACGTCCCGTCACCCTGCGGGATCTCATTCATAAAGAACCCGCGCGCACCAGACCGTGAACAGGTCAGTGCTGCGTGCTCCTCAACGCGGTAAGGGACATCGTCAAACACAAGCGGTTCAACCCGCGTATAGGGGGGCACCGCGTGCAGGCGTTTTTCACGTCCAGCAGACAAGATCGTCAGGTGCGCAGCCATATCCATCTTGGGCACGTCCCAGCGCGGTATAGGTGACGGTGTCATGACAAAGCGACCATTGACGAGGCTAGGATAGCTGGCCCCCTGCATGACGCGGCCCGACCGCACAATTTGTTCGTACAGCTGCAACCACATACGCCCGTAATCTGCGTCTGCATGCATTTGCCGCGCAATAGACATGTTAGGTTGCACCGGGCGAAGTGGTTCGGGATTGGGCACCTGCAGCACAAGGATTTGATCCTCGCGCAGTTTTTCCTCAGGAATGCGGTGACGCGATTGGATCAGGTCAGCCTCAAGCGTATTCATTGTCGTTGGCGCACCTGACACCCGCGCCAGAAACTTGCGTATCGAGGCGGCATTGACGCTGTCATCTGCGCCCTGATCGATCACTTTCACCTGCATCCCAGGATTGATCAGCGTGCAGGAGACCTGCAATCCCCCGGTGCCCCAACCGCGCGCCATCGGCACTTCGCGGCTAGCGTAGGGTATCTGGCACCCGGGCACGGCAATAGCCTTGAGCATCTTGCGCCGGATTTCACGCTTGGCCGAAGCGTCAAGGAAACCGTAAGACATCGGCTCCCACGTCTTGGTAAGGGATTTGAGGCTCATTCTGCGGGCTCCATCTGTGGCTTGACGTCGGTTTTTGAAACCGCGCGTTTGGCCTTGGCATCGCGCATCGCGTCTAGGCTGGATTGAAACGTCACGTAATGCGGCAACTTGAAGTGAATGCAAAAGCCGGAACTTTCCACGCCTTCGGTATGGTACAGAAAGAATTCCTCTTCGGTGGGCGATCCCTTGGGGGCGCCGTGGGCATTCAAATCCAGCGTCGCAGCGGCGATCACCTTGACCTCGTTCCATCCCAGCGTTGCGGCAAACCCTAGCCCCAGTTCTGTATCCTTCTTGGACACGACCTCGGCTTGGCTGACCTTGACCCGACCTGCACTGAAGACCGTCCCGCGCGGATGGCGCACACGGATGTCCGCCTCTGCCAAACGCAGTTCATTCACCGTCGGATGCGCCTGCCCGTAGCCGCGTTGCGCGGCATAGCCAAGCGCCAGAACGCCGCCTGTTTCAGCGCGGGCAAGGCTTTGCAGCGTATGGGCGCGTTTGGCGGGGAACAAAAGCGGCTCGCGGGTGACGTCGGGAATATCGTTGCCAATGGCGGTGTCGGTCGTTGGCGCAGTCAGCAGGTTGTTTTCTGCCTGCCATGCCGCCACAGAAGGCTGCTGCGCCGGTGAAGGCGTCGACGCGGGATCCACCGGAACCGGCTGGAACGTGGCCCCTGTCAAAACGTCGGTGGCAAGGATGCGGTGCGCGTAATCAAGCGTCGGCCCCAAGACCTGCCCGCCAGGAATATCTTTGAACGCTGCCGAGATACGACGATGCGTGAACAGACTTTCTTGTGTAACGGGCTCCGCAACTGTCAGACGCGGCTGAGTCGTACGCCACGCCCGCAACAGCAGCACCGCCTCATAAAGCTCTCCGCCAGTTTGGGCCAGCGCAAGGGCGGCAAGATCCTCGTCATACAGCGAGGATTCGCCCATGACACGGTCCACAAGATAGGGCATCGCCGTGCGGATTTCGGTCACTCGGTTTGGCGTGATCTCGCCCATTTCCGCGCGAAACAACCGTTCGGATTGCTCGATCGCGCGTTCACCGCCGCGGGTTGCAACATATGCCATTACAGCACCTCCACATGACAAGATCGCGGCAAACCCAGCACCTGCGCGCCGTCGATCAAAAACACTTCAAACCCCATGGGGTAGCGCATCAGGCGCGCCCGATTTTGCCAAAACCCATCAGGAAGCCCCGCGACCTGCACATCGACAGGTCCGTTGCAGCCCGGACCAGAGAGACGCAGATGCACGCCCTGCCCCAGCACCGCATTGCAAACCAGCGTCGCCCCTATTTCGGGGTAAAGATCAGAGCCGAGGTTGATTTGCTCAAGCGTGTCCGCATCGGGCAGGCTGTCGAAAAAGAGATGGTCGGCATGGTCTGACGCCACAAGCGCCGCTCCGGTCCGTGCAACACTCGAAGCCAGTGCGGGGTCGGCACAGTGGGCCTTGCATTCCCGATCCAGCAACGCCTCGATCACACCAGCCTGACCTGTTTCAGGCATGTGTCGGATCAGACCTGGCCGCGACAGCGCCCACATTAGCGCGTCATAGGTAGCGTTTGTGCGGGTCTCGAAATCCGACGGGACGGGATGGGTTGTCATTAGAAGGTCTCCATGTTCACGCGGGTGGCTTCGACGCGACACAAAGTGTCGTGATCTGCAGTGGCCTGCGCGTCCGCCTCTGCCGCAAGAAAGACCAGACACTCGGCTGTCGAAACCCCAAGCGCCACAGCAACATCAATCACGGCCATCGCCATGACTGCCTCCAGATCGCGACCTCGGCGCATGCCGTATCCGTCTTGAGTGCCTGCCGTTATGCGGGCCTCGCTCATTAAGATTTCACCCAGATGGAAATGCGTCCCTTGGGCTGTGTCACGCATGGGCAACATCACGAGACCCGTGCGATTTTCCAAAACCTCGATCTGAGGCAGATCGGCGATCAGCGGCTCGGCAAAGGCCTTTAGCCGCTCTGCATCGGCCCTCGCCAGTGTCGACAGGACCGCGTCATGGCCCCATTCTGGCAGCACGTCCTGCGCAATCGTCATATGTTGTTCTCCGTGTTAGAAATATCGAAAGTGACGCGCGCTGCGGACCAAATCACCTCGGTGTATGCGATAGGTCTACCACTCATGTCGGCATCAATGGACTGGACAACGATCACCGGCATATCCGGATGCTGTGATAACAGCTGCGCTTCATCCGCGCGGCCCGGGCGCGCGTGCATCTGTGTGCTAGCGCGTTTATAATCCGGCACGCCATAAGACGCATAGACCGCGCTCACCGAGCCCATAGCCTCTCGCCGTTCCGGGAAGTCCGCGAAGCGATTCGCGTCATGAAAGAGGGTGCCGAAAGACACTGGCACGCCATCCGCAAAAGACCGTCTTCGCGTTGCGATGACCGATGCGCCGAGACTGATGGCCAATGCGCCTGCAATCCTGTTCGACGCTTGCAGATGCTCAGCAGACAGCATTTCGCTTGCCACATCGACCCCCTGCGCGTTCATGTTGCTCCGCATCCGAGTCCGGGCACCGATCGCATAAGTCAGTCTTGGGCGAGATTGCACAAAGGTCCCACGCCCTTGCTCGACGCTCAGCAGTCCTTCTTTGCCCAACTCGGTCACCGCACGCCGGACGGAATGGCGCCCTGCTCCGTAACGCTGGGCCAATACCGGTTCAGTTGGTAGTCTTGATCCGGGTTCCAGCATGCCGCTTTCGATATCCTGTTTAATGGTTGCGCTAATGTCCCGCCAACGGTTTTTGATCATGGTTAAATTCATCCGAATGATTTTATGATTACATTGGGAATGTTACATCTATATGTCAGCTGCAAGGGAATTTTGCATTTGCTGGCGGGTGCAAACGAACGACTGACTATGGGCTGGTCTATTGATCGTGCGGGGCTCAATTGTCCCATTGCAGCCATCGTGCATTATGTGATTCCTGATTTGTCTCTTCAGAAATCGTAGGCGAATAATTTTCACGTAGCGGTCGAATGCAACATTTATCACGTGGAGAAACTTGTGAGATCATGGCTCTTTTCACTCCATGAAGATACTCTGCCGAATTGCCCACAATATCAAAGATATACGCCACTATCACGGACTGAGCCAAGAGGGTTTGGCTGCGAACGCTGGAGTGAGCCGTGCCCATATGGGCAGATTAGAGAACGGCGCGAATGCTGCGACGCTCAACACGATTGCGTCCATCTCGTGTGCGCTGGACGTTGACCCCTTAATTCTATTTCTACCGCGTTGGATCCCGCAGGAGGGGTTGATCTCCTTTGTGGCGACTAAAGGAGGCTACATTGACCTCACTCGAAGCTGATCTTTTTGAAGCCACACCGATTTACCGACTGGACTGCAAGACAAGCGGTGTAATTGTTGGCATTGAGTATCGTTGGAATACTGGGATGGTCGGGGTTCTCTGGCGGGACGGTACTCATGAAAATGCTGTTCGAGTGCCGATCACCAGCCACAACCAAGAACCCGACTAACCCTTATTTACCCATATTCTCATTCATGAAAGCCCCATATTGATGGCTTACCTCACGCGCTTGCTCAAATGTCCGCGCCCGCTCTGCATCCAGACACCGAAAATACACCTGCACGTCGCGAATATAGTCCTCGAAATCCTGTCGGATCAGATCAGCATATTCGACAGCCGCAACAGGGTCGCTCGGAACAAAGGGCCGCTCTGGTGCGAGACAGGTGGCGCTGCCCGCTGAACGCGCCATCACAGCGCTCAATAGTATAACCTGCGGGATCAAATGCAGCATCTTCATCTTTGGGCAAGAATCCTTTATAATATGCAGCACGGCAAAACCCTCGGACCGATCAGGCCGACGGTAAATACCACATCAGAATCGCAATAATATATCTTGCGTTTCATTAATATACTTTCGTATGTTCGTGATGTCCATGGTGGGCATAGCGATCCTACGTCTCGAGAAAAGAGAAGTGTGATCGCAGTCATGAACTGGGAAGTAGAAGCACCGAATGTGGTCACAGAGGCTAGATTCCGCGAACTCGTGGAAAGCGGCTATAGCGCCGAAATCTTATGCCAGGAATCTGCGCACAAGAAGGGTCCGAGCTATTACGGTGTCTGGATCATGCGCGCAGTATCTGACGAAGGTGTCGAAAAGCTCTTGGTCACAGCGCGGACCCGCACAACGCACAACGACATCAAAATTCGAGAGTTCAAAACCATCACTGGAGTCGTATCCTTCTTGGTTGGGATTGGTTTTTCCCACGCCGATGTTCCGCTCGAAGAAGGTCAACGCACCACGCATAAACGGGCAACGGCCGACAAAGGCAGCAGCGGCTAGTCTTCTTCTTCTCGGCGCATCCGCTTTTTCCGCCTCCGCGCAAATGGTTCTGGTCATGGAGAGCGACGGCACTCTGACCGCCACACAATCCCAAAGCAGCTTTGCACGTAACTACAACGACGGTGTGGGCCAAGGCTCGGCGGCCGATGCGTTAGCAATATTTGACGAACCTGATGTTGTCGCAGCAACAGAAGAAATTCGGGTTACTGCCATTGCACCGCGCGCTTCCCTGCCTCGCGCAGATGTTCTTTCGGCGATAGAGGCCACAGCGCTACGCTACGGCAGCCATGCTGGCTTACGCCGCGCAGGACTTTCGGTTTCTGACTGGCTCAACCTCTTCCACGCCAACATAGAAATCGAAAGCGCCTATCGTCAGAGCGCGGTCTCCAGTGCAGGGGCCATTGGCCTTGGTCAGTTGATGCCAGCCACGGCCCGCGATCTTGGCGTCGATCCACGCGATCCCCTCGAGAACCTCGATGGTTCCGCCCGCTATCTTGCCATGATGCTGGAGCTGTTCGGCGATCCGCGTCTTGCCTTGGCCGCCTACAACGCCGGCCCCGACGCTGTGCGCCAATATGGCGGCATCCCCCCTTACCGAGAAACCCAAAATCATGTGGCCCGCGTCATGGCGGTGGTCGCACGTCTGGAAGGAACAAACCCATGAGACATCTGACATCCATATTTGCGGCATCATTGGCGCTGTTCTTGCTGATTGCCGACCCTGCGCTTGCGCAAAGCATCGATCTCTCCCCCATTCAAAGTTTGCTACAGGGCATCGTCGATGCGCTGACCGGACCGCTTGGCGTCGTGATCGCCACGCTGGCTGTCCTCGGCGTCTTTCTCAGCTGGTTCTTTAATATCATCGATCTGCGCCAAGCACTCTGGGTCCTCGTCGGCATCGCCGGCGTCGCCGCCGCTCCTACCATCGTTGCCGCGGTCTTTGCTGGTGGCTGAGCGCTCACCACTCTTCCTCGGCCTCGTGCGCCCGCCCAAGCTTTTGGGCCTGCCCATCATGTATGCGATGGTCTGGCTCTTTGGCTCGGTGCTTCTGTTCGTCTGGGTCCAACACATCGTGATCCTTGGGGTTGCGATCGTCCTCTATCCTATCCTTTGGAAAGCGGCTGATTGGGATCCCCGCTTTATCGACGTGATGATGACAGCGCTGCAGGAAACACCCCCCACCCGAAACCGGCAAGTTCATGGTGGGGACAGTTATGCCCCGTGATGACACCCTCGATACCCGCACTTTGACGCCGACCTGGTACCCGCGGGAAACGCGCCTCGCGCATATGCTGCCCTATGTCAGTTTGGTCGATGACCAAACGGTGCGCACGCGGGTGAACGAATTGTTCCAATGCATCCGCCTGGATGGGGTCAACAGTTATACAACCGACGATGCCTACCTCGACAAGGTCACGTCCCTCTTTGCCCGTATCGTCGCCCAGCTAGGTCCAGAGTTCAGCTACTATGTACATAAGGTATCAAAAGCGATTGCGCCGGAGCTTGAACCAGTGCGCGCCGGGAGTTTTGCAGGTGAAGTAGATCGCCAGTGGCGCGAGAAGATGGCGACCAGCGGGCTGCGCGACAAAACACTGACGCTCACAGTCATGCACCGTCCGCCGTCCAAGAGCTTTCTTCCGTTCCTCAATCGCAGCGCACCTGAGCGCTTCAAAGAAAAAACCCAAAAGCGCCTTCGGCGACTGAACGAGGCCGTGAATGTCTTTGCCTCGGGGTTGGCTGATCTCAAACCGCGCGTGTTGTCGGCGAAGTCTGGAGAGCTGGTCGGGTTCCTCGGGGCGCTCAATACCGGTCAGGAACTGCCGCTCTTTCCTGCCAGCACTTACGGCTTCCTGTCGTTCAACGTGGCCAACACCCGCGTGACATTTCGGGACGATCATTTTGAACTTTCAGAAGGCGTCGTAGGACACCGCTATGGCAAAAGCTTCACCATCGGTGAATATTCCGAGGCCACGTCTTGCACGATGTTCGACATGCTCAATCTGCCAGTCGACATGATCGTCACCCATTCGTTCACGCCAATCAATTCCAACCTCATGGCAGGTCGCATCAAACGGCAGAAACGACAGATGCAAGCCTCGCAGGATGCTGCCCTCTCGCTCATGGAAGCGCTCGACATCGCCGCCGATGATCTTGAAGCTAAACGTCAGAGTTTTGGCGAACACCACATGGTCGTAACCATCTTCTGCGACACGCTGGATGAGCTGCAGACGTTGAGCGCCGAAATCGTCAACGCCGCCGCTGCTGAAGGTGTGAAGATGATCGGCGAGCGGGTCGCAGCAAAAGCGCATTATCTTAGCCAACATCCCGGCAACCAACCCAAGCGCGTTCGCGCCAGTGCCATCACCAATCGCAACTTTGCGGATTTCGCAGCGTTCCACCGCACGCAGCTCGGCAAAGAGGCGGGTGACGTGCCTTGGGGCAAAGTCATCACCATGCTGCCGACGCCCGAGCAAAGTGCCTATCGGTTTTCTTATCACGAGCAAGGCAGCCCAGACAAAGAGCCGACCAGCGGACACACCCTGATCATGGGGCGGCCCGGCTCAGGTAAATCCGTCCTTTCCGCATTTCTTATGACCCAAGCCCGTCGAGCAGGCGCGCGGATCTTCGTCTTTGATTATCGTTTAGGTATGGAGATGGCGGTCCGCGCCAACGGGGGCAGCTATGCGGCATTGAAGGCTGGACAGGCCACGGGCCTCAATCCGCTTTGGACCGAAGTGGACGATCGCGGCACGGCTTGGCTCTCAGACTGGCTGGCCACACTGCTCTACCGCGCGGACAAGCCGCTGACGCCCGTTCAAACCAATCGCATCCAAGAGGTCGTGCGCCAGAACGCGAACGCGACCGACCCTGGCCTGCGCAATTGGAAAGACTTTGCCTCGCTCTTTGTCTCCACCGATGATGGCGGCGATTTGCACCAGCGATTGCTCGAGTGGACCAGCGGTGGTCGCTATGGCTGGATATTTGGCCAGTCCTTGGAAGACACGTTTTCTCTCGAAGGCGATGTGGTTGGATTTGATCTGACTGGCATTCTCGACTCTGAGTCCGAGAAAGAACGGATGGCCGTGCTCAGCTACCTGTTCCGCCGCGTTGAACGCGAGATCGAAGATCGCCGTCCCACGATCATCATCATCGATGAGGCCTGGAAAGCCCTCGACAACGCCTACTTTGCCGAACGCCTGTCCAACTGGCTGGTGACGGCGCGCAAGCAAAACACCGTTGCCGTGATGATGACGCAATATGCCAGCCAGCTGGAACGCACGCGCACCGGCAAGACCATCGTTGAAGCGGTCCCGACGCAAATCCTGCTGCCCAATATCCGCGCCCATGCGTCCGACTACGCCATGCTGAACCTCTTCGAGAAGGAGCTCGACATATTGCTGAACACGGGCAGCAATTCACGACTGGCGCTTATTCGTGACGACCAAGGATCGATCGTCGTTGACGCCGACCTCAGCGCTCTCGGCCCCAATCTCACCATCCTTGGCGGTATGGAGAAGGGTGAAGCGCTTGTAGGTGCAGATTACCGCGACCGTTCTGACTTCTGGAGACTCTCATGACACGACCACTGATCCTTCTCGCCATTTTCGGCGTCGTCGCTTCCTGCGCACAATACCAAGAGCCACAGGCCAATTGCTTCACGTTCCTTGCCGCAGTTGCACCGGTTGATCCCAATTGCACCTTCACGCCTTTTGGCACTTTGGAGGGTGACATTGCTGTCTAAGCTCGCTCATATCCTCTGCGTGACTTTGCTGCCCGGTCTCGCCTTCGCTCAAGGCGTGCCGACGGTCGATAACGGTCTGACCGCACGCGACATCGTGGAAACCGGTGATCGTGAAATCGATCTTGCGACCCAAGCCGACAAGCTATCCGTGCACGAACTCATTGCCGAGATCGAACGCGAACAACTTGCCACGCTGCAACGCATCCTTGACGCCCAAACCAGCTTCGGCGGCCAAGGCTTGCCCGCAATGGTGTCCGGTTTGGACTCTGGCAGTGGTGATCCTGCCCGGTCGGTGGAGTCCGTCTATGGCTCAGGCGAGGTTGATCCCAATCCCGCGGGGACGCAGATGTTTGGCGATGCGGCCCAGAATATCGAACAACTCATTATCCGCGTCGCTCAAGAGACCAGCGGCTTTGCAGGCGTAGGGCGTGCCGGACTCTCTGCGGTCCAATGGCGCGCCCTCCTTCAAGCCCTGATTTGGCAAGAAAGTCGTTTTACAATCGGTGCGCGTTCTCCCGTCGGCGCCTTTGGCCTGACCCAAATTATGCCCGGCACCGCAAGCGACCTTGGGATCAACCCTGAATACTATGACAGCCCTTATCTACAGGTGCATGGCGGCGCGCGATACTTGGCCACGCAACTTAACACCTTTGACGGCAACATCATCAACGCGCTTGCCGCCTACAATGCAGGGCCGGGTCGCGTGTTCGAATACAGCGGCGTGCCCCCTTTCCGAGAAACCCAGCACTACGTCACTGTCATCCCTGAACGCTACAATCTCTATCTCAGCCGCATCGGCGGTATCGAAGCTTTGGGCACAATCGATCCCGCACTATTGGCGAATGCAAACCTCTCGATTACGGGGCATGGGGCCGCCTTCTACGGCAACAACTCGCCCCAAGCGATCCGTCAGGCCGCCCTGCGCATCCGCGATATCGTCGGACGGATATCCGAGACGGAAGATGTCCAGGAAAGCATGGCGCTCAACACCTACGCGCGTGCCGAACTGGTGCGCCTCATCTCCGCCCGCATCCGGCTGAAGGCCGCACGCACCCGCGTGTTGTCCGCAGAAGAACTGGCGCAGGCCAGCGCCCGCATGGCGGAAGATGCCTTCATGGAATTTACGATCAGGGAGATTGATTGATGGGACATTTACTCATGAGGACGGCCTTGGCCACAACGCTTGGGATTGGTTTGCATTTGGGCACCCTCTCTCCCGCCCTCGCCCAAGGCGTTCCTGTGGTCGACACCCAAAACATTGCACAGAACATCCAGCAACTGCGGCAGATGATCGAAGACGAGATACTGCAAAACGAGCAACTGGTGCAGCTGCGCGAACAACTCGCCACTCTCACAGACCAACTTGCGGAACTGCAACGCACCTATGAGGCCCTTACCCGCCTTGCTGAACTTCCGGAAATTATCCGGACGCAGATGGAAGATGAGTTGAACGGCCTCCTCGACCAAGAGTTCGGCGATATTATCGCAACCATCGAGGCCATCAAGAATGGGGACTTTTCTGGTTTGTCCGGGTCGGGCGCAGGCGAGATCGAAACCCAGATGGACCGCGTTCTGGCCGATCTTGGGTTTGATGACGATACACTATCGGAAATGGCCAGTAGCGGGAACGCGAGTGCCAATCGGATTGCGACCCAAGCCACAACGGGCGCGCTGGTCTCGGCAGCCGCACAAAACAGCTATGAGGATGCGGGACAATCGCTTGAGCGCGTTGATCGGCTGGTCGGGCTAATCGATGACATGGACGAGCTGAAGGAAAGCGTCGATCTCAACACCCGCGTGACCGCAGAACTAGCGATTGCGCTTGTTGCCATGTGGCAGCTTGAAGCCATTCAAACCGTTGGTGACGGCACCGGTGGTGTGATCGATGCCGCAACCATCGCCGAAGAGCAGCGGTTCATGGATTTCACCTTGCCTGATCTCAGTGCTGATTAAGGAGTGATAGGTGGCGAGTGAAAAAGATATCATTGAAGAAGAACTGGTTTACGGCGCGCTGCGTCGAGAACTGCTCTGGCAACGTCTTGGCTTGATTGGCCTCATCTTTGGCATTCTCGGGTGTCTGAGTGCCTCCGCCGTCGCAATCCTCGATGTCGATCCGCCGCCCGTCGTGGTGCCTTATGATCCCGCGACCGGCTTTGCCCTGCCGGAGGCCTCTGTTGGGGCAACAACCGTCACCGAAAACCAAGCCATTATCGAAGCGGAAGTATTTCGCTACATCAGTGATCGCGAGGTCTACAACCAACTCGACAATGATGTGCGCGTGCGCAGCGTTTTGCGCCGATCAGACGGCGCAGCTGAAGCCTCTTTGCGCCAAATCTGGAACAGTGCAAATGCGGATTATCCGCCCACGCTTTATGGCACGAGCGGCCGGTTGGATGTCGAAGTCCTCAGCATCAACCGGATCGGCATCAATCGCGCCACGGTCCGTCTGCGCAAGCGCCTCAACTCTATCAACGGCGTTCAGACCGGCCTCTTCACTGCCACGCTTTTGTTTGAGTTCCGCCCTGAGGCCAGCCGCTCCATTGATCAGGTTTGGTCCAACCCCTTTGGCTTCACCGTGTTGGAATATTCCATCCGCTCCGACAGATTGGAGAATTAGTTTGCTTACAAAGTTGCTCAGTATTCTCATGCTTGCCGTGATGCCGAGTTTGGCCATTGCCGAGGCCATCCCACGCGGCGGTCCAAATGACAGTCGCGTCCGGCTTGCAACCTATCAAGAGGTCGAGGTCTATCGCCTCAACGTCTCCCTTACACATGTGACCACTGTGGAGTTCGGTGAAGGTGAAAGCATCCGCTCGATCATTGCAGGCGACACTGAAGGATTTGAAATCGACGGCGTTCCCGGCGGTCAGGCCTTTGCGATCAAGCCAGTTGCGCGCGGCGTCCATACCAATGTGACGGTCTACACCAATCGCCGCAGCTATTACTTCAACGTCCAAGAGACCCAAAGCCCCACCTTCTATGTGGTCCAGTTCCGCTATCCCGATGATGAAGCGAGGCCAACCCGTGCCATTGCTAGCCAAGCCCCCAACTATAACTACGGGGCCAGCACACAATCAGAGTTCACCCCGACACGCGTTTGGGATGATGGGACGTTTACGTATTTCGCATTTGCCCGAAATGCGCCGGTGCCAGCCATCTTCCGATACTCCAGTGGCCGCGAGCGCACGGTAAACACGCAGGCCATCGAGGACGGTGTGATCCGCGTCTCAGGCGTGAACACGCAGTGGGTGCTGCGTCTCGGGGATGAGGTAGTTTGCATTCAGGCGACCCCGCCCGTGGGGGCGTCATCATGAGCGATACAGGGGACGCAGAACTCGAAAAACGCCTCGCCGCACTAGAACAGGGCGGAAATCGCGGAGGTTCACCTAAGGCTAGACGCTCGCCCCTTCTTGCCCTTATCGTCGTCGCACTCGTTGGTGCAGGTGGCGCCGTTCTCTACATGGTCTCCGGACCAAATGAGGAAACGGCTCTGCCAACAGCCACACCTGATGTGTTTCAAAATGAGGGTGACGGCTTTGGTGCAATCGAAGCCATACCTCCACCCCCTGCCCCGGAAACCCAAATTGTCGTAGCCCCGGCTGCGCCAAATGAGCCGAACGCAGAACTCCTCGCGCAACTGGCTGCTCTTCAGGCCCAGATCGAGGAATTGCGCAACGCTCCGGAACCGGTGGTAGAAGAAGATACGGCCGCCGCGGACGCCATTGATGGGCTAACAGCTCAGATCGCGGCCTTGCAAACTGCGTCCCAAGCAGCCCAACAGCTGTTTCAGGACGAACTGGCGGCGCGTGATCGCGAGTTGGAACAAATCCGTATGGACTTGGAGTTGGCCCAACTTGAAGCCAATCGGCCAGTGCCTGCGCCGGTTCCTATCGGACCGTCCGAGGAAGACCTCCTTGCGCGAGAGGCAGAACGGTTGCGCCGCGAAGAGGAGGCAAGACGACTGGCTGATCTTGAGCGTCGCGCGGCGGAAGAACGCGCGTTTCAGGATCGCCGGATCACTTCCCCTACGATTGCATTTGGCGGAACGTCCGGGGCGAATGAAACCCCGCTTGCCGAGCGCACATTCGGCGAAGTGACAGACTTTGTGTTGAACGGCGCGTTGCCGACCTCTGTCACCCAAGCCGAAGTCATCGCCAATCCTTCCAACACCATCATTCAGGGCACAATGATACAGGCTGTCATGGAAACGGCACTCGACAGTTCCCTGCCCGGTCAAACCCGTGCAGTCGTCTCGGAGGACGTCTTCAGCTTTGATGGATCGCGCCTTCTTATCCCACGCGGGTCGCGCCTGATTGGGCGCTATCGATCGGGGCTAGATATTGCACAGCAGCGCGTCACCATCGCTTGGGACCGGATCATCCTACCAGACAATCAGACCGTCCAGATCAGTTCCTTTGGCGGCGACGAATTGGGACGCTCCGGCGTGACCGGCTTCGTGGACACGCGCTTTGCGGAACGGTTTGGCTCTGCAGCTCTGATTTCGCTCATCTCGGCGGCCCCGAGTGCGGCGGCAGCCTCTATTGAAGACGAAGCTACAGCAGGTGTTCTCGAGGACGTTGGCGATGATCTGGCCGATGCAACCGACAGCGTGATCAGCGACTATCTCTCCATCGGTCCCGTAATATACGTTGATCAGGGCGCCCGTGTCACTGTCATGGTTGACCGCGATCTGGAGATCTTTTGATCCGATGTCGCTGAGCTATCTTCAAACCTCACTTGATAAGCTGGATGCCGCGTCCCGCAAAGATGTCATCGAGATTTGCATCAACCCCGACGGTACCTGCTGGGGTGAATTCCAAGGCGATCACTTCATGCGTTTGCTGGATCAGCGGCTGTCGGAGACTGCCGTTAAGGATCTGGGCAATCAGATTGCCTCCAGCGCAAACACCACCATGAGCAAGGACAGACCCATTGTATCGGTCTCGATTGCCTACAAGGATCGCCCGATCCGGGCGCAGGTCATAACGCCCCCTGCTGTCATGTCGGCCATGTCGATCAGCTTGCGGTTCTTCTCAAGCCTTTCCCTCGAAAACATCGAACTGTCGTTTCTCTTTGGCAAAGAGCGCAAGCTTGAAGAGGTGCGGCAACAGAAATCCCAACAATTGCGCGCAGTCGTGGAAGCCGGCGTGATCGACGATGCACTGGCATTTTGCGTTGAGAATAGGCTCAACATGATCGTCTCGGGTGGGACGTCGACCGGCAAAACCGTGGCCGCCCGCAAAATCCTCTCCCATGTCGGCGCTGAGGAGCGGATCATTACGATAGAGGAAGCCGCCGAGCTTCTGCCCGCTCAACCAAACGTGGTGACGCTTATCGCCAACCGCGATGCAGCGTTCCAAACCGCAGATGTTCTTCTCACCGCGACGCTGCGCATGCGGCCGGACCGTATCATCCTCGGCGAGGTGCGCGGGAAAGAAGCCATGACCTTTTTGGAAGCCATCAACACGGGTCACGGCGGATCAATGACCACACTACATGCCGAAACCCCGCAATTGGCGGTGCAGCGATTGGCGATTGCCGCCCTCAAGACGGAGATCCCGATGACCTATGCGGACATGGTGCGATACATCGAAAATTCCATCGACGTGATTATCCAAACCGGGCGTCACAACGGCGCGCGCGGCATCACCGAATTTTACCTCCCCGGCATGGAACAGATTGGAGCACCCACATGACAACCTATGAATACGAGATCCTGTCATTCCCGATGGATCACAAAAGCAGCCTGATCGAGATGCAGGCTGCGTTAAATGCAAAGGGCCAGGTGGGGTGGGAGGTGGTCTCAATCAGCTCGTCTGAATTTGCCAATATTGGGCACACGGCTTTCCTGAAACGTGAAACTTCCCAGAACGCTGATGTTGGAGCCACAAGATGACGTATCGTGTTGTCTGCCTCACTTGGCTTACGATTGTTTTAGGACTGATTGCACCGCCCTTGGCGGCGGAGCGCAATTTAATCCCCAGCCTCGAGAGCAGTCCGGATGTCTGCTCTGAGCGCCCAAACGAACCCCATTGGATGGAAAATATCGCACTGCGCGACGCCTACCAGCGTGTCTTGGTCCAGGACATCTACCGGGCACAGAACATGGAGCGGGTCGTTGAGACGGGATCCTGCGACTGCGCCACGCGCTTTCCAACTTGGAACATAGCCGAAGGCATCTTCCGAGAAAACCACGCCGATGCGGACCGTTCAGACATGCTGCAAGCCTCAGACACCTACAACCGCCGTGCAAATGATCTTCGGCCTCAAGCCCAAGCGATCTGCGAGGCCGCAGGCAATTGGTAGGGAGATCCTGAAATGAGCGTTGTCACCTACTTTGTTGAAACCTCCCAAGGCTATCTCGACACGGCCGCCGAAACTCAGTTCGGATCTGTTGCCGCAACGGTGGGGACGTTGCTCGTCCTTGGAACTACGGTCGTTGTGATTTTCGTCTTTCTGAACATGATGTATCAGTACAAAGCGATGGACGGGCGAACGGCGTTCTGGCTTGCGGTCAAGATCGGGCTCATCGGGATATTTGCAACCAATTGGGTGCAGTTCAACGCACTATCATCCGCGATCCTCGCGGGGATCGACAGTATTGCCGGCGCGCTTGTGGCGTCTGTGGGCGGCGGCGTGCCCGGCCCGTCTGGCACATTCGCCGAAGAGTTTGACAGGCTGATCGCGGAACTAGGCGAGTATCTCAATGCGGCAGGATCAGAACTGAATTGGATGGCGGGTGCCATGCTGGACATCGTTGGCGTTCTCATGCTGTCGATTCTGGGCGGATTGGCCGCGTTCATCTTGGTGGCGTCACGCCTGATGATCGCGCTGCTCATCGGCATCGCACCCGTGATGATTTTCCTGACGCTGTTCGACGTGACCAAAGACTACTTTGCGCGGTGGTTGTCAGCGCTGATCTCTTTCGCAATCTATCCGATTGTTGTTGCGGGGGTCTTCGCGACGATCACTGGCGTGTCTTCAGCGCTGATTGGAGAGCTTGGCGATCCCGAAGGTGCTACCAATATCGGAGCGCTCATCCCCTTCTTCATGATGGTGCTTATGGCCAAGGGGTTCATTGTCGCGACGCCGTTTATCGTGCGGGCGATTTCCGGAAACATCATGATGCCTGCTCTCTCAGGGGGACTGGGTGGCAGCTACGGATTCATGCGTGCGGTGATGGGCAACCAACAAGCCTACAATCGCTATCTCGTTGGGAGTGCCAGTGGGGCCGAATACGCCGCACTCAGAGCGCGTCAGATGTTTGGGGTGCAACAAATGCCTCAACGGCCGGGGATGGCAAATGTGACACCCACAGGAAGCAGTCCATCGACCGGGACTGGATCGCAAATGCTGGCTCAGCTTGCGAGGCTTGGCAGATTGGGGAGAAGATGAGCATGTCCGACCCAGACGCGGAAATTGTAATTAAGGAGCAGGCCGACCTATGGGCCATGTCGCATGGGTTTTCTGATGCGGAGGAAATGAAGCAGTGGGGCGAGCAAATGGAACGTGAGCGCCTTGCAAGATTTGACTTAAAAGAGGTGACCAAGAATGAACAATAGTAGAGTAGCAGATCGCCTTGGTGGCTTTATCATCGGGCTTCCAACAGTGGCACTACCAATATGGATTTCGGGTTGGTCGCAGTAGCTGGGCGCAATTACGACGACCCTGTTTTTGGTTGTAGCCGTGTCATACGTTTGCGGTGTTACGCCTAAATGGTTTCAACATGGCACTGCGAAGTAAGCGCAGCTAGACAACACCATCCGATGACGCGTTTAACTCAATGTGTTGCTTACATGGGGTTCATTTTTAACACGTTGACCTTTTCATATCATATGAACAGGTAATCTTTGACTGATTGGCAAGCAGCTGCCGCACCTTACAACAAATCGCGCAATATGGGCTGCTCTGGTAGGGGCAGGACTAAACGTTAGTGAAACCAGCCGTTCGTGCATGATGCATGCGAAAGAGGAAAATGAGCCCATTTGTGACCGATGCTGCGGAGCGCACCAAAGGCAGCTTTCCCAAGATAGGCAGAGTGCTTTGCAAACTATCGATCCGGTTCGGACCACTCGGACGGTGGGATATCGCGGCGCAGCATCCGCAAAGCTAGACCCAATGCCACACCGACCCCGATTGCGACGGTCAGATCAGCTAGAACCGTCAGAATCAGTGTTAACACCAAAAGGAACACGTCGGATTTGCGCTCCACCGCATAACTTCTCCACTTGTGTGGCTCGCTCATATTCCAAGCCGTCAAGATCAGCAGCCCCGCCAAGGCTGGCATGGCCATGTATCCAACAAGCTTTGATGCCAAGAGCATGACGATCAGAATTGTCAGCGCATGGACCAATCCAGCCACCGGTGTCTTGCCACCAGCCCGGATGTTGGTTGCAGTTCGGGCAATCGCCCCCGTTGCAGGCACCCCGCCAAACAGCGATGATCCGATATTTGCAGCACCTTGCGCCAATAGCTCGGCATTTGGGCGGTGCTTACCATCGATCATACGGTCGGCCACCATGGCAGACAGCAAAGATTCAACGGCAGCAATTCGACGATCCTGTCGAGACCTATTTCAGGCATCGCGGGCCAAGGCAGGGTATTGGGAAGATCGCCAAACCGCGATTGGATTGTATCAACAGGCAGATCGGCCAATGAGACGATGGCTGACGTGGCAGCAACTGCAACGATAAGTCCCGGTAGTTTTGGCGCAGCGCGGCGGAACAGCACGATCAAGACCATTGTAACAAGGCCGATCAACGCCGACGCTGCCGACAAGGTAGGCCGCGCCGCCCAAAGCACTTCAATCTTTGCAAGAAACTCCGCTGGGACCGCGTCAACCGTTAGCCCAAGAAGGTCCTTGAGCTGACTTGTCGCGATGATGACGGCGATCCCGATTGTGAAGCCATTTATGACCGGTTCTGGTATCAGTCGAATAAGGTTTCCCGCACGGAAATAACCCGCGACAAGCAGAATGAGACCCGCCATGAAGGTGGCTAGGACCAAGCCATCGTATCCATGTTCCACAACCACGCCAAACACAACGACAATGAAGGCCCCCGTCGGACCGCCGATCTGCACGCGACTGCCCCCCAGAAGCGAGATCAGGAAGCCCGCAATAATTGCCGTTATCAGACCTTTTGAAGGGTCGGCTCCAGATGCGATGGCAATAGCAAGACTGAGCGGCAAGGCCACCATGGCCACGGTCACGCCCGCTATTGCGTCTTGAACCAAGAGCGCCCGTGTGTAGCCGGGTAGGGTTGTGAGAATTTTGGGTTTCATGCTTGGACGTTAGGACGATGTTAGTTCGTTGTCATTGCCAAAGCGGACGGTCGAATTGATGACGCGAACGGCAGCAAGGTCCGCTTTGTTGTCCTTCAAATCTGGTGCGGCGAACGGCTGGTTCAGTGATCTACGCGCGTTCAATGGTTGCGTTACGCCTTACTCCTCTCAGCCAGACACCCTCTCCCCCTGCTTCAAGCGGCTTTCCAGCCCGTCCAAATCATCCACCACTGTATCGAGTCGATCTCTATCGCCACCGGCGCGTTCCTCAATTTGCATCTCAACCTGGTCGGCAAAGCTCATTTCCATTTGCCGCTGCTCCTCTTCAACAACGGCTTGAACAGCTCTTGAGTTTTTCTTGGTGAGCGGCACAGATATATTTGAGCTGATCTCTTTTGAGCCAAATAGACGCTCATCATGCGCATTGGGCTCCGCACTCGTTCCAGCTTGGCTCGGGTCCCGCTTTGACTCGCAAGAATCTGGCCCGTGCGCCTTACCGCCACCTCCGCCCATCACAGGAAACGGCAACTGACCCCTTTTCGCGCCATGGATTGCCGCAAACAGCCGATCATCAAAATACTGGATCCGCTTCGCCCGCACTGGCATCTGCGCATCTACAACCATGATAATTTCATCGAGCGGTAATCGGCGCGCTTCATCCTCAGGCAATAGAGATGTTTCTTCCGTCCGAGTGGACTGGCTGCGCCCCTCGAACGGATTCTTACCGATGGATCGCGACCGCGTGATGACCGTCTTTGTTGTCTTTCCCACGGCCTTGCTCAGCTCCTCAATGGTCTTTTCATCCGAGGGGGTGAGGTAGAGCTTTACACCTGCGTTTCCCTGCAACGCGCGGCGGGTGTTTTCACCATAGATTTCATCAAGGGCGGGGATGGTTTGGGTGACGATAGCCAGATGCCCGCGATAGGTGCGCAAGGTTTCAATGCTCTCGACCACGATGGGCATTTTGCCAAGGCGGTTGAACTCATCGAGCATGATCATCACCGGCCAAGGCTCATCTTTGCCCGGTTCCTTTTCTTGCATCGCTGAGAGAAGATCGGAGAAAAACAACCGGATCAGTGGCGCAAGCGGCTTTACCATCAAGGGCTGAACAACGAGATAGACCGTAAACGGCTTCTTGCGGATCGTGCGGAAATCAAAGTCGGAAACCTGCGTCGCCTCGTCAATCGCGGGGTTCTGCCATTGATCCAGACCTGAGGTCATCAGAAGCGAGACATAGGAGGTCAGCGTGTCGTTGTTGGTGGACGCCAGCCGCGTAAAGATCAGCTTCGCGGCTTTGTTGTCGATCTCATGGCCCCGCGCCACATATTCTTTCTGCTTGTTGCCACCCGAGGCCGCGATCCGGTAAATCTCGCCCAAATTGGGCTTCTTGCGCTGGAAGGATAGCAAGCCTGCCGCCACGAAGAGATCAATCCCGCCTTTTAGAAGACCCTGAACGCGGTCATTATCGCTTTGCAGGAACAGCGTCGCCAGCAGCTGCAATTCCATCTGCTGACGCGCGGGGTCTTTCAGCTCATAGATGCGCAAAAGTGGATTGTAACGATGCGTCTGCTTGCCTTCCCAGTCCGTGGGCGCAAAGCGGTAGACCTTGTCACCTTGCGCGGCACGGTGACGCGCGGTCGCTTCAAAACACTCACCCTTCACATCCAACGTGACGGCAGACCCTTGCCAAGTCAGCAGGTTCGGAATCACAAAGCCGCTGGTTTTACCGCGCCCCGTTGGTGCCACGATCAGCGCATGGGGAAAGACCTTAGAGGTGAGGTAGCGTGCGCGGGATTTTGGACTCCCCAACTTGCCCAGTATAAACCCGGTCCCCGGCTTGCCAAAGAACCCGTTGGCCTTCATTTCGCCGCGCTTTTGCCAATGGGTCTGACCAAAGCGTGTGAGGGCAGAGCCTGACATGGCAAGGCTCAACATCAGCCCGGCGACGGCAGCACCGCCGATGATCAGGTTGATCAGTTGGAAATCATCAGGCCGTCTATCTCTGATCCAGAGGTAATTCTGCGCGATATATCCAAAATCGATATCGGCGCTGAACCCAAGTGCCTTGAAGGTCAGCACGGCCGAAGCGATGGTGTAACCCATCGCCCCTGCCACCAAGGTGACCAGAACGACCCCGATAGCAATCCAAGCCTTGCCCATGGATCCACTCAATGGACCTGGCCCCGCTCTGTCTCGCCGTCCACGTCTGCCGCGCGGTGTCTCTCGACTTCAACGTCTGCCAACTCGTCGACAACCTGTCGCAACGCCTCCGAGTTTGCGGTTGCCGCATCCGATTGCAAATAGACCTTTGCGGCATAGAGACGGTCGAGGCGATCTTCGATGACGTTTTCCAAAGCGTCGCTGTCGCCCTCCTTCAGGCGATCGAGCTGCGCCGCGTCCAAAAACCGCGCAACCTCGGTGCGGAAGGCCTCGCGTTCGGTTTCGGTCTCAAAGGGCGACGACAACTTCCCTGCCCGTTCATGGGCGAGAACACGGGACAGTTCAGGCGTTTCAATCGTAGTTGTCTCGCGCTCCGTAAGGTATTCCTCCCGTTCCACGCTGCGCGCTTCATAAACCCGCTCGTATGTGTCGCCGAGGCCTATTGCCAGCTGCTCGGGCATATCGGGATATCGCGTCTGTAGATCGCGCGCGACGGAAACGGAGATTGGCGTCCTGCTGTGTGCGCCCAACCGCGCCGCTTCGACCTCAATGATAACCCGCTCTGCTGCGGCCTGATCTACGATCACCGCCCTGCCCTCCTCGCTCATGCGGATGACATCGCTCGGGCGCGAAATCAGCTCTGGATGGTCGCGCAGATAGTTCCGCTGTTCGTCTTCCAAACGCTCTACGGCACGGCTTTCGATCACGGCCTCATCAAGATTCTCAATCGGGGCCTCAATCCGAGTCTCGACGCGAACGGCATTGGCAGCGGTTTCGATCTGGTCTTGCGTGACATGCGCCTGCACCTCGCGGGCTTCTTCAATGACCCCGTCAAGGCGCAGCACACCTTCCCGCTCCAGCATGGTCCCCAACTGCACATGGACATCATTGAGAATATCCCGCGCCTGTTCTAAATCCGCGCGGCGCTCAAGGTTCAGTTCCTTCGCCTCGGCCACCTTGGACAGATCATCCGCAATCCATTGATGTTCCAGAGCCGCGTTTTGCGCCCCTGACTCCATCCGGGCCACAACCTCGGATGTGCTGATCCCCGTGCCACGCAGTGCTGCATCGACGCGGGCGCGCACCCGTGGTTCAGACAGACGCTCCAGCTGGCTTTGCTGAATATTGGCCTCAGAATAGACCCCGCCTTCTGACGGGACCTCCGAAAGGGAATTGGACCGCAACCCTAGCGGCTGCATATGCTGCACCCGCGCTTGAATGGCGTTGAGGGACTTCTCCAGCGCGGGTCGCTCCGCATCCGGCTTTGCCGCGATCAGGTCTGTGATGTTGGCGACCTTTTCCGCGTAACGGCTGCGCAGATCCTCAAAAGACTCGTCATCGGCCATGTAAATGCCTCCTGCGGTTTCAACGTGACCACCCTTCGCCAGAACCTCGCCCGCACGGAACAAGACCTCAGCAATGTCTTCGCGGTTCTCGGAGGACGCCTCGGCGGCCAGCGAGTGGAACATGATTTTGGTGTTTGCGATCTCGGCAAGCGTGCGGGTCAGGTCTTTACCCACCCGTTCGCGCTCCACTGGCGTCCTGCCCGCTTCTTTGGCGGCATAGACCTCGCGGGTCTTGGCCGGATAATGCACCTCGCCGCGATCTATCCGCCGCGTTGCTTCCAACCGCACGCCGTAGGTTTCGGCCTCTTCAACCATCGCCAACCGGAAGTCGTCATAGTTGAACCGATGATTGCGCGCCAAATAGAAGAACTCACCTTCTTGCGAGCGGCGGTTCAACACCAGATGCGCATGCGGGTGGTCGCGGTCCTCATGCACCGCAATGATGTAATCGAAGTGCCCCTCATCGGATTGGAAGAACCGCTCCGCCACATCCGTGGCGATGTCGCGCACATCCTCTCCGCGTGTGCCGATCGGGAAGGACATCAGCAGATGTGTGGTCTGCCCCAGCTTGGGTTTGAACCCCGCGCTCCACCGCTTGGCAAACCGCTCTGTCAGGTCTTTGATCTCGCCGCGATCAAGCTTCGATTTGCCATCCAGGAACCCGCTGCTGTCGACGATGTGCGTGGACTTCGTCGTGAGGTAGTCGAGCTGGTTGAATAGCTGTGATTTGGTGTGGGTGCCCCCGCCCCGGATCGCCTTGAACACAGCTGCCCGATGTCCCGCCGCAGCGCGCACCATCTGCTTTTGCTTGGACGCATACAGACCCTGCATCGAGCCTCGAATCCGGCTCCACCCATCGCGGAACACCTCGCCCGTAACAGCGTCTACCGCAGCGGCGGCCCGTGTCGCATCATTCAACCGCATGGGCAAAATCCCTCAAAGCGGCGGTTGCAGTGAGCTGCATCGCATCGCGACGGCGGCGCACAAGCAGGTCAATCTCGTCTGCACTGTCGAGGATGAAACGCGCCAACCCGCGCATCTGCGCAAGGCGCAATTCGGAGAACTCGGCACCTGCGTCACCCTCTGCTTGCTGCCCTACCCGATTAGCCTTTTGCATCTGCTTGGCGATCTGAGCGACACCGTTTCCAACGTCATTCAAAGAGGCACGATAGCGCGCCATTTCTGCCGCCAGTTGGGCATCCGCCACGAACGTGCCACCCGCCACCTGCATCAAGCGGCGCAGCCCTTCCGAGCGCGTCTCGATCCCCGCTGACGCCAGCACCGCATCGAACGCCGCCATCTCCTCAGGCGTCACTTTCACACTTACTGCCAAGACCGGCACGGACGTATCGCGCTGGCGCTCTGCGTCACTCTTCAAGGTGTATTGCACCGCCCGGGGTGTCACTCCGAACCGCTCCGCAATAACAGACGTGGCCACCCCGCTCGCCGCTTCGCGGACGATCTCCATGCGTTGCGCATCAGTGAGACGTTTTGAGCGAGACATGCGAAGAAAGACCCCCTATTTCCTGCCACCTTCATACAAGGCTGCACCTACCATACGAAACTATACTAACATGTCAATAATATACTTACGGTGAATTGGCGCGCAGGCAGCCTTGTATTCCGTTTCACGGCCCAAGCACCGCAGGTGCGAGGCCGCGCCCGAGAGGGCGCCAACCAACACCAGCCGCTTGCGCCAACGTCAGCCGGTCGCAACAGGGCCCGCACCAGAGGTCTGTCTGAACATGCAATGTTCGGACAGAAGCGATGGGGCGGGACAATCCTCAACCGGCAGGGCCAACAGACAGGGTCAAGGGAGGTCAGAATTGGCGTGCCAATTCTCTGCCGCAAAAACCTGAAGGCTGCGCCGAAAGGTTTATGGGGATGGCCCCCTTGAGGCTGGCTGGCGGCTCTGTCACCGCGTTGGTTCACCCACGACAGGAACCATCAGGACTGCCCTGCAGTCCTGTCATCCGGAACCGTGACCACGGCCTATGGCAGGGGTCTCATTCGAGTGCACAGCGATCTCTGGGACAGAGATAGGGCCGCCTGTCGGCGGCCCATCCTCGGAAAGGATTTACTCTTGGGGTTCCTTTGAGCTTGGTGGGAACATCACCAGCTCTTGGACGCCGACGGGGAAGTCGAGCTTGAGGCTGAAGAACTCCGATCCATCCCCGTTGCGAGTGTTGCGGAACATGGCGCCGACGCGTTGGAAGCGGGTGCGCTCCTGGCCTTCGCCATCGGTGTATTTGACGGGAACTGTTGCGACATAGTGGTTGGTCATTTTGGTCTCTCCTTTTTGCGATGGGGATTTTTGGCACGGGGGCCTCAGCACCGGTCGCAAGCGCAAATGCGGAGGGTCCGCGCCATAGGCGTGGAAGCCGTATTTGTGCTTGCCGGAGCGCAGCGCAGGGCACGAGCGGGCCGACCCCGTGCGATCCACATCAATGAGCAAAAAGAAGAGACCAAAATGTCTGCCCCCACATCGCAGTCGCCACGGTTCTCGTTGATCACGATGGACGTGAAGGTCGGATGCGCTCTGATGCAACCTGTTGGGGTTTGGTCTGTCGCGCACAACGAAAGGCAGGGCGGTTGTTCAGCCTCGGGCGAAGATCAGTTCCTCGGCGTTGAGCAGGCTGTCACGTTATCGGCACCAAGCTTGAGGACGTGGAGGACAGCTTGTCCGACCGCACCGGTACGGCACGGCCAGCCCTTCACCAATCAGTGTGCGCCCCACATCCTGACCGTCGACGATCAGCGATCCACATAGACGTCCAAAGTTACAACGATCAGTGCCTTCAGTGCCAGGCCTGCACGAACATGCCACGCGTTCAAATTCTATCGATGCCGCATTCCGCACCAGTTGGCTCAAACGCGCCGTTGCACGTTCCCCGACCTGACGCTCTGCAGCGCAGGAAGGCCGCCACGTCTCTGGGGCATTGAATCCGACAAGGCGTACGTTGGGAGTAATCCCACGCACATTTATCGTATCACCATCAATGATCCTGACATCGCTGGCACGAAGGCCACGATCCTGTGTTGTGGGTTGCGCCGCGGTCGGCCTATTGAGAGACAGGAAGCTAGAGGACATCCAGCCGGTTCCCAAGTCAGACCTAATTTGCGCCCATTGTCCTTGGTCACGAAGCAGTTGGATGCGAGTGCCTTCAACCAGTACGCCCATGACCCGATCAGACGTGGACGGCCCGTCCCGTTGATTGACTCGTGTCCCCGTCACATAGACGTAAGCGGAACGAGCCGTTTGCGGTGCGGACGTCGCTGGCGATCCGTAAGATGTGGATTGCGATGATGTTGAATCGAAGAAGGATCCAATCAGCGCGAAGAACGCCACAGCAATAACGAGCGGCACCATGATTTGTCGCTGAGCCCTACGGACCGCCCGCCGCGGTGCAGTGATTGCACGGGTTACAGACATCGGTCGGGATCTTGGTGGGTAAGATTTGGTGCTGCGCTTCGGGGCCGGACGCGGAGCGTTGTGATTGGTCTGTGCTGAGGTCCGCGATGATGGCTCGCGTTCCAACTTCAGGACTTTATGCAGGCTGGCATATTGAGCCTTACTCAGACGTGTGTTGGTTCCATCCTTCTGAAAGCGTTCGGCCATGTTTGTAAGAAACGACTCTTCCCAATCGTTCCCCTGACCAGATTGCAAACGCGCATCAATGCGCGATTGAATCTCTTTGGTGCGTTCTGGAGAAAAGGGCATCGACTGTAAAACCTGCGCGCGTGATATGCTGCCCAACAAAAGTCATTTGTGGCGCGGACACAATAGACAGGGATTACATTGAGATAAGGTCAAGCTAATCGGAAAACGGGAAAATCGGACATCCACCGTCATGACTTAAATGAACCTTTACTGCAGATCAGCACCGCGCATCTGAATGTCTACCCACGATCTTGAGAACGAAGAAAGGGCCACCCGAAGGTGACCCTCTCTGACTTATGCCTCGCCCGATGTCTTCGCCGGATCCGCGACCCGCATCACCGTCAGCCCTTTCGCTTCGGCTTTCTGCCCGAGGTTCAGCGCGACCCCGTTGCCCCCGAAGAGGACAACTCCCGTAGCGGCGAACTTATCGTCCAGCATCTCATCGTTGCACTTGAACGGTGCTGCACGTCCGTGTGCGGACCAGCGCGGATCAAAGCGCGCTTGATTGATACCCCGCGCACGCGCCCACCGCGCCGCGATCATTTCCGCCCCATGCTTGCCGCCTTTGTGGCAGATGAAGATATCCTGATTGCGATTTTGCTTGATGCGATCCCGCACCTTGTCGAGGGTCCGGAAGATGACGTCGATGTCGGTCCAGTCGGTTGACCCCGACACGATGAGCGGTACGCCTTCGACTTTTGACTTGGCGGCGGTCTCACGATCATGCTGCTCCAGAAGCTGCTTGGCTTCAAAGACGGCACCTGTCTCTTGCGCCCGAACGCTGGCCCGCGATCCCGATGCAGGGATGAAGGCGTTCCCGGTCTCTGTCTCGTAACATTCCGCAGCCGCCTCCCCCATCGTCTCTATGGCGTCCACGATCTCGCGCAACTGCACGAAGCGCGCCTGTGCCTCTTCCAGAGCCGTCTCTGCGATCTCTGATCCATCGTGGCATTTTGCCAGTGCGCCGATCTTATCCGCTGTGCGATCAACTTCCTTGCCGAGGGCAACCTTGCGGCGCTGCAGGATTGTTGCCAACCCGTGCGCGAGAGGTTCGATCTCTCCTTCAAGTCCAGTATTCCGCAATTGCCCGAGCAGGGTCTCAAATGCTTCGCGGATGATACTGTCTTTCAAGATATCGTCCTGCGGGATTGGCAGGTGTGCGTCTTTCTCCGTCAGGCCGAAGAGTTCGATTGTCTCGTATGTTGTCGCTTGATCGTAGGCCATGTGTTCATCTCCAATGTTTGAGTTTGATGACCACCACATGCGTGTGGGGGCATGGCCGATTTCTGGTTCACCGAATCTGTTCGGGTCAGGGACGGCGCAGCCGCCAGCTTGCTGGGCGTAAAAGTTTTCCAAGCACAACGCTTACAAAAGGCGCACCCTCGCGGGCACGACTGACCTCCGCACACACCCCACTCTTGCCGAAAAGTTTTGCGATCCTTGAGGCGGGCTGATTTGGGGGCCATCCGGAGGATATGCTTCCACAATCATGTGTGTGTGTTTTGACGCCAGGTTTGCCCGACGCGAGCAGGCAAGCGGCGGGAGCCGGACACGCAGGCGGTTGGAGCGGCGGGATCGTTTTGCACCGCAAAACAGACCAGAGTGGAAACCGCAGGCGTGGCCGGATCACGACGTGCTCGCGAGACGGACAAACCGGGACCCATGAGCCGACACCGCGGTAAGGCCGCATGGCCGCATGCGCGACGGACCGCAGGGCCGTTCTCACCTGCGACACGCGAAGCCGAGCAGGTGAGGTCGTTAGGTATTTCGTCAGAGGTTCAGTTGATTGGCGAGCACGTCGGAGCGGACTTTGATATTCTATAGCTCAAGGTCAACGGTGCGGGCAAAGTGTGCTTCCTCTGCATCTGCGCCAATGGCAGCTTTAAGGTTCATCTTTGACTGAAGGCGTCCAAAGCCAGATGAATGAGACCATGCTTCGGTGCGTTAGCTGGCCACACTGCGAAGACATCAATCGTGTGCAATTCCCAATCGGGCAGCACATATTTCATTGATCCAGCATCCACATCATCGTGAGCCAGAAAATCCGGCACGATTGCAAGCCCGATGCCCGACTGGGCAAGCCGATAGAGTGCCTTCGCATCATTCACAAAGATACGCGCTTTTGGCTTGATTTTGCTTGAGTTGTTGTCGGCCTTGCCGAAGGCTACAGGGACATTCTGAGCGGGAGTGAGCGCCAACCAATCCCAACCGACAAGGTCTTTCGGATCATTCGGAACTTGCCGTGTTGAAAGATACTCAGCAGACGCGACCAGCTTGCGTTGGACTGAAAACAGCTTGCGTGACGTGGCTGAGTTTTTGGCCTTCGGACCCATTCGGATCGCGATATCGAAACCATCGTCAATCAATGCACGTCGTGTATCAGAAAAATCCAGAAACAATTTGATCCGAGGATACGTTTCAGAAAAAGCAGCAACCTGTTTGATGAAATGCGATGTTGAAAGGACAGACGGAACCGTCAAGTGGAGTTCACCGCTCGGTGCCGTCGCTAAAACAGAGAGATCGGCCAATTCACCCTCAACGGCTTCCAGCATCTTTTGGGTTGCTGCAAGCAACCTGTGCCCCTCTGATGTCAGCGTTAGCTTCCGAGTTGAACGATAAATCAACGCAACACCGAGGCTTTCTTCAAGCTGCGAGACATGGTGACTGACAACCGATGGCGACAGTCGCAGTTCCCGTGCAGCCCCTCGGAAGGAGCCGTGATCAATCGTTTTGGCGAAGATTGCCATCTGGCGCAATCGATCAATCATTATTCAAGTAATCCGAACAGTTAAATCTATTTATGCCATCTTATGATTGTATCTGGATTTGTCCATCTTGGTTTCATACCGCCCGCAAAACTGCGCGGTAACATCATTGACCGACCAGGAGACATACCCATGAACGCGTTCCGAACAACTCTCGCAGCGGCCTCACTTGGCCTCGCATCCATCGCAACAAGTGCTGCAGCCGACGATAAAGCTACTGTGCAGACTTTTTACGACCTGCTCAGCAATCCCGGCTCTGAGGCCCAAGTGGCTGCATTTCTCAGTGCAACATCAGAAAACTGGGAAAGCGTTGGCGACTATTCCGGCGACAACGAGGGCCGCGATGGCTTCGTCGGTCAGATGGGCTTCTTCAGCCAACTCATCCCAGACCTCGATTGGTCCGTGCAAGCCATGCATCAGGACGGTGATTTCGTGACCGTTCGCAGCCGTGCAACGGGAACGCCGACAGGTCCGTTTTTCGGCGTCGACGGTGAAGGGCGCAGCTTCGACATCCTGACCATCGATATCCACGAATTGGACGATGGTGTGATCGTTCGCACTTATCACGTCGAAGATTGGGCCAGCGCCTTACAGCAGCTTTCCGGCCGGTAATCAAAACCCAACATTGGAGTTTACACTATGTATAGACGACAGCTTCTGACGGCATCTGTAGCCGCAGCAACCGGCCTTGCCCTCGCAACATCAGCGAAGGCGCAGACCACCGACGAAACCCAAGCCTCCTTCGACACTGTGATGGCCTTCATGGGGGCGATGGGCAGCGGTGATATGGACAGCATGGGCGCGCTTATGGCGGATGACATGGTCTGGCAGAACGAAGGCGACCCTGACCTGCCATGGATTGGTACGTGGGAGGGCAAGGAGGCGATCTTTGGCTTCTTGGGTGATTTCTCACAGAATGTTCAGGTGACCCATTGGGAAAATCAGGATGCCTTCGCCTCTGATGACACGGTGGCCGTGTTTGGTCGGATGAAGTTGCTGCTGACAGGATCACGCGCAGAAACGGACGAGTTCACTTTTGCTCTGCGGGCCAAGGTGCGCGACGGTCAGGTCGTGCTTTGGAACTGGTTTGAGGACACCTACGCTGTGAGCCAAGCCTTTCACGCGACCTAAATCACTGACAATCAACGCTGCGGCCCAGACCAATAGGACTTTAAGATGATGACGTTTACAAAACTCTGTTTGATCTCGGCCGCAGCTTCCATGCTGGTTATGTCTGCGCCTGCAATCGCCCAAGATAGGTCCTTCCCAATGCGCGAGACCCCTCGGCCTGCAACTACGGATGGGGTGCCGCATGTGCAAATCGACGTGCAGGCAAACCCTGAGCTATCAGAACAAATGCTGCGTCAGGTCGCTGGGTTTCCCGGAGTTGTACTCGGGGCGACGCGCGTGTCTCTCCCCGGTGCCGTCGGGTTTCAACTGGCGGGCGATGTCTCCATAGCCCAACCGCAAGCCGTTGTTGGGGGCCGCGAATTTGCGCATCTCCACCCCGATGGCAGCCTTCATGCGTCGCTCCATCCAGACACAGCCCGTGCCGCAATAGATGCCGGTTGGGCCGTGGCGCATCCTTGGGCGGATCAACGCACAGGTTGGGAAGGGTTCGTGATGATCTATACACCAGTCACCGAAGCCGAATTGAACGTGGTGCTTCAATTGTTGCGCGGGTCATACACCTTTATTACAGGCGAGTTATTGCCCGAAGCATAACGATAGCCGCCATTTGTGCAGCGCAGCATCGCTCAAAGTGCGCTTAAACCAGCCCTTCGCTGCGAAAATCATCTATGTCCGGTCTGGGCCTCACCTAGATATCCCATCCGACAGCGGTACCAGCGTGTCAGTGCCCGATTAGATCGGACAAAACACGACGCCACATGCCTACACAATATGACCTGGACGCAGTGGCACACGCTCACGCTCGGGGCGCTTCAATGCTTCCGCATACTTTCTGGCATTGCCGTCGATCCCGTCATGCCAAAGCTTCGATACAAAGTCGCGGGCATCCTGCACTGTCATATCTTTGAGCATGGGTGAAAGGGCCATAAAGAGCTCGTCCTCGGTGAGGGATGCCGCGCGACACATCGCATCCTGATAATAGGATGGATCGTTCAGGACATATTCGCTCAACGGCATCAAAGCGACATTCTCGGCCGGGATCGCCAAGAAAATCGTATCCTGAATGGTTTCTAAAAAGTCGCGACGGGATGTGGAGACCGGTTTGCCCTCGCTCTTCGCGTTGGCGTAGGCCTCTTTCGTTTTACCCAGCTTCGTCGCTGCATAAGAAAACGCTATTTCCCGCTTTTTGTCTGGTAGCTCAAACTTGGTATATGTCTCAATGCGCGTGATCAGCGCAGTGATTTCCACTTCGAGGTCAAAGTTTTCGAACCAAACCCGGTCCATTTTCGGTTTTCTAGCCATCCGCCCTCTCAAGAACCACGCTACGTTAGTATATCATTGTAGCAAATTTGGGTGGTTCGACAAGGCCGCAGATAACAACGAAGGTGTTGCAAGTGCCAATCAAAGCACCGGGTTAGGCACGGGTGTCTTTCAAGCACACTCACACAAAAAAGGGGAACCGCGTTGCCGCGGCTCCCCTGCTCTGTCAGTCGATGGTCTTGTTGCGATCAAGCAACCAGTGACAACCCACCGCTTGCGTCGGGCTGCTGATCATCGCTCTGCACAAATGGAATGATCGAGAACGTCTGCCCGCCGCGCTGCTCTTCGTTCTGCACGGCATTGACCCGCAGATCACCGTCAGGCGTGTTGATCAGCAACGAGAGGTATTCATTGCCGGTCCGGGTGCTTTTCGCCATCCAGGCGGAACCGACGCGGATCGCTTTGCCCTTCGGCGAGCTGACCTCGATCCGGTAGTCGGGATGGGTTTCCTCGGTCTTGTACTCGTTCTCGATGAGCATGAAATCCAGATCGAACATCATGTTGGCAATGTAGCCTGCGAAGGCGTTGTCGGCATCCATCGCCGTCAGCTCGCCCGAGATTGAGCCGGATTTCATCGTGCCGTTTGAGACCAACGGGATGATCTCGAAGTCTTCACTCTTGGCTTTGCGGGCTTCCTGCGTTTGCACCGCATTAACGCGGAACGGGCCAAGTCCAACATCGATCTGCATCGAAATGTAAGGATTACCACTGGTATTTCCGGTTTCATTCCAAGCCGTGCCGATACGCACCTTGCGACCGGATTTATTGACGGCGGTAACGTCGAAGTCCGGGCTGCGCTCGGACATCTTCGGGCGCGTCTCCAGCTGGATTGCGATGTCGAACTTGGTGCTGTGGATTGTGCCGGTGAAGACAGTTGCTGCGGTGTCGACGTTTTTGGTAAGGGTTCCTGCGAACATGGGTCTTATCCTTCTTGGGTTATCGGGACCTGACATCTTGCCAGACCATCCGAGATTGCTTTGTTGACCCCTCATGGGATCACAGAACAGAAAGCCTGCTTTCAACTTTCTCCCTCGGTCTCCAAACCCGCTGTGCCACATTGTGAAAAGCTAGCATCGCCAAACGCGCTCCCCCGTTCTTGAGATCATCTCATCTGGCGCATCCAGCCTCGATCACTGGTTATTGTTTGCACCCGCAACGTAAAATTCCGCCTCATCCCCGTTCAAACGGGTTCCCGACTGATCCGTCAGCCCAATGGTGCCGCCACCATGGCGATAGGTGATCAGGTATTGGCCGAGGGCGTCTTTGTGCACGATGTAGCCCGTGTTCGCCCAGTGGACGGTCTGACCCGCATCCACTGCGGCTTTGATAGCTTCAATGTTCATGTCGGTCTCCGGTATGTTTTTTGTTCGGGCAAGAAGCCAAAGCACCGCGCGTTGGCGCAGGCTTCGGCGTACGAGGTTTGCAAGGCATGCAGAGCACTTGCCCCGCTGATCAGGCCGCGTTTCGCGTGCTGCCGCCGTTGTCACCAGTGATGCGGGCCAGAATGGCAATCGTATCCATACCCTCACCGTGCGGCACGAACACCCGCAGCTGGAAGGCGATGATTTCGGTAAAACATCCAAGGGCCTTGAGACCCTCAATCGTACCCCTATTGGCTCCACCAATCTCCAAGCGCACATCACCCGCAACGCGGCGGCGCGTGAGCGTCAGGCCGCGGCCCAGATCGACCGGTGCTGTCGTGCCAAGGGCCGCCGTCAGCATCTCACCCGGTGTTTCGGGCGTTCCTGTCATGAACCGCGCCCGAAGCGCTGCGGCCCCCTCCTCGCTGAGCGTGCGGCCTATCATGCTGGCACGGCCTTCGGGCGTGACGCGATAGATACGCTCGTTGCTTGTCGGGATGGTTTTCCAGATCGGCAGCAACAGACCCGTGAGCAAGTAGAGCTTTGTCGTGGTGGTCGTGGGGAGATCGTCAGCCTCCTCGTCCCAAAGCCGGATGAACTCTGATTGCTCGACAGCCTCCCAAGCAGAGGTTTTGAGCTTGCCCTCTTCAAGATAGGATTTACCAGTTGGGCGCACGACCTTGCGCATCAGGGTGACCATGTCTTCGTCATACATCTGCATAGGACGTTTTGAGATGAGCCCAACCCGCCCCGATGCGCGATTGACCATAGGGATTTTGTCGAAGTTGTTGCCGAGTGCACCATCGGCGCGCGCAATGTGAACAGGATCCGTCACCTCCAATCCGATGATACGAGTGACTGCACCCGATTGCGGGCAGGTCCATAGATCCTCCGCCGAGACCTGCCTTATCGTCTCGCCTCTCAGCGTTTCAACGCCAAGATCAAGCGTACCTGCGTCCCGCGCACGTTCTGTTTGGTCCGCGATGCGCCGCATGAACTCTGCAAAGAGCGCATTCTGCATATGGATCGGCAAGGCCAGCACCCGATTGAGGAACCGCTGGATGGGCGGCAGTTCTTCCAGCAGCACGCCATCCTTGTCGATCAGGCGCAATGCCGTCCAATCGGTGAAGACCTCATAGCCCATCGCCTCCGCACGCCCTGCGGCAAGATCGGCGTAGTATCCGCGCAGTGCGGACCGCGCGATGGGGCTTTCGAGATTGTCTTCCTCGCGAAACATGCCTTGCGAGCCTGTCTCGCGTTGGCCTTTGGTGAGCGCGCCAAGCTGATCGAGACGTTTGCTGATTGTCGATGTGAAGCGTTTTTCACCATGAACGTCCGAGGTGCAGACCCGGAAAAACGGTGCACTGACCTGAGCGGAGCGATGCGTCCGCCCAAGTCCCTGAATGGCTGCATCCGCGCGCCAGCCGGGCTCCAGCAAGTAATGGCGACGCCGCTTCTGGTTTTTGGCCGTTTGTGCCGCATGATAGGATCGCCCTGTGCCACCCGCATCTGAGAAGATCAGGATGTTTTTCTCCCCATCCATAAACGCCTGCGTCTCGGACGAATTGCTGCTCGCAGCGCGCTTTTCGATGAAGAGCGCGCCGTCGCTGGATTTGAGCGGGCGAATAGATCGCCCTGTGACTTCAGCGACTGCCTCATCCCCGAACGCCCAGAGGATTTGATCCAGTGCCGCGGGGATCGGGGCCAGCGCCATCAGGTCCATCATCGCCTCGTCCCGCAATGCTAAGGCTTCACGGGAGACGACCAAGGCCCCTGTTTCATCCCGCAGTGGCTCTGCGACGACATTGCCGTCAATTTCCACAAGCTTCTGGGTGTGGATAGGAAAGGCCTGTTCGAGATAGCCAAGCACGTAGTCGCGCGGCGTCAGCGCGCCTTCGACCAGCTCGTCATCGGGGTCCATCACCTCCAAGCATCGTTTCAACAGGCTCTCACCGGTCGAGACCACTTGGACGACGCAGGCAAAGCCATCGGATAGGTCCTGCTGAATGGCGCTGACAATTGATGGGGCTTTCATGCCCATCAGCAGATGATTGAAGAAGCGTTGCTTTGTGCTCTCAAACCGCGACTTGGCGGATGCTTTTGCAGCAGACGCATTTGTTTCTCCCGATGCATCATTGACGCCTGTCGCGGTCAGCGCGGCTTCGAGATTGTGGTGTATCGTGCGGAACGCGCCCGCATAGGCATCGTAGATCTCCGTTTGGGCGGGCGTCAGTGCATGTTCCAGCACATCATATTCGACCCCGTCAAAGCTCAGCGCCCGCGCCGTGTAGAACCCGAGTGTTTTGAGATCGCGGGCCACCACCTCCATGGCGGCCACACCACCCGCTTCCATCGCTGAGACAAAGCTCTCGCGGCTGGGGAAGGGATATTCTGTGCCCTGGCCCCAAAGCCCGAGCCGGGAGGCATAGGCGAGGTTGTGGACTGACGTGGCCCCGGTCGCCGAAACATAGAAGACGCGAGCGCGCGGAGTGGCCAATTGCAAACGCAGCCCCGCAAGACCCTGCTGGGACGGTTTAGCCCCCCTGCCCTGCTCCGATCCAGCCGCATTCTGCATCGCGTGGGCCTCATCGAAAGCGAGCACGCCATCGAAGTCGTCACCCATCCACGCGAGAAGCTGGTTCAGGCGCGTGGTGCCGCATTTGCCCGCGGACCGCAGCGTAGCATATGTCACGAACAAGATGCCGTCGCCCATGGTGACAGGTTGGTCGGGCTTCCATTTCGAGAGCGGCTGGATATCTGCGGGTGAACCGCCGAGATCGGTCCAGTCTCGCACGGCGTCCTCAATCAGCGTTGCGGATTTTGAGACCCAAACGGCTTTGCGACGTCCCGAGAGCCAATTGACCAGGATAAGGCCTGCGCACTCGCGTCCTTTGCCGCAGCCGGTGCCGTCCCCGAGGAAATACCCCAAGCGGTAGGCACGTGCCTCCGCATCTTCATCACTGCGCAGCATCTTGGTCTGGTCGTCATCTATGGTGAACTTGCCGGGCAAATCCCTCGCATGGGCATCGTTGGCCATGATGATGGTTTCCAGCTGGGCCTCAGAGAGATGACCCTCTGCAATCAAGCGGTTTGGCAGGCGCAGTCCCTCGGCGGCCTGCAAGGACGGCAAAGGTGGTGCGACCGAGGCCATCGCAATGCTTTCAACCAGCGGCGTCGGGTGTTCCTGTGCACCCGCAATGTCGATCCGCTGCGGGCGATAGCGGGCATAGATCTCGGAGATGGGGGTGTTTTCGCGCGGGGTCTCGAGCGTGGTGAACGACAGCGGTGTCGCTGCGTGTTTGGGAGTTTTGGCGGCAGATGCCTTTGATGCGGCAGGCTTGCGTGCCTTGTGGGACGCGGGTGGCATCAGAGGGCGCCCGACATTCAATGAGCGTGCCGCCGTCACAGGCGCTGCAATCGGACGCGCCTTGGCGATCCGGTCCACGATACTGACTGCTGCATCGAGATCATCGACGGAGGTTCGGATCATCTCGACGTCATCACTGGTCTTGTCAAAGACCATCACCTGGGTTTCCACGCTGGTGCCGAGCTTGCGATAGACATGGCCTGGGATGGTTAGAGCAAGCCGCGGTGTGAGAAGGCACATTGCCCGCGCCCAATGTGCTGCGTCGCGCTCGGGGGTGAAGCCCATCGGCATGATCGCAACAAGACGCCCTCCGGGTGCCAATCGTTTAGCGGCCCCAATGAGATGTTTGGCAGCAATGTGCTTATCGCGGGAGCGATCGACCGAGGAGGCAAACGGCGGGTTCATCACGACAACGCTAGGGGCTGTTGTTGATGTCAGCAGATCATCGATATGTTCCGCGTCATGACCCGTCGCCTGCGCGTCGAACACCACATCGAGCAGCCGCTGGCGAAACGGATCAACTTCGTTGAGCATGACCTTAGCCCCTGCTCGCTTCGCAAAGCCCGCCAATGAGCCGGTTCCCGCAGAGGGTTCCAGCACGGTCTCGCCTTTGCGGATCGCCGCCGCGCGCACGGCGAGGGCTGCGTAAGGAAGAGGGGTCGAAAACTGTTGCAGGCGGATCTGTTGCTCGGACCGGCGGGTTTCGGTCAAAAGCCGCATCGCGAGGTTCTTGGCAGCGCCAAGGGGGTCTGACCCGCGTACGTCCGAGTAAAGTGTCTGAACCGCAGCGGCCTGCATCATGTCGTAGGCTATACGCCAGTTCCATTCACCGCTGGCATCGCTGCCGCCGAAGGTGTCGCGCATGATCTTTGAAAGAGAGGAACTGCGCAGCGGACCGCGCGCGATCTCGGCGGTGATCAGCGACAGGGCTAATTTAAGCTGAGCGTTAGATGGGGATTGATCGGAGTGCTTCTGGTTGGGATGGGCCATAATTTCTGTCCTTTGTGATCCGGTTTGAGGTTCACAGGACAAAAAGCCCCCTCTACGCTTTGCAGCGCGGAGGAGACCCCTAAGGCTAGAATACCGCGGAGAACGCGATGTGGGCGCTCCTACGGCACCTGCTGGGCAAAAAACTCCGCCAACACCGCACTGCCCTTAGCCATTTCGCGACTGATGAGGGTCGATCCCACCAGTGACGCCATTGAAAGCCGCACAAGGCTGCCGGTTTCCTCAATGCGGTAGCAGCGCCGTTTTTGACTCCCACGCCTGTAATGGGTTGCTGTGACGATCTGGCAGGTGCTGCCATCGCTGAGCGTCACAGGGGAGGCGAGTTTGATCTTGTCGCCCTCTGCGTAGTCAGGGATCGCTGCCCAGTCCCGACACCGCTGCCGCCAAGCATGGGCGTAGCTGTCGGGGTCTTTCAACTCGGACAGCAGATTGAGAAGGCTCAGCGGCGCGCGGGATTCGCAAGGACCAGCGCTTTCCTCCATATCTTTGTAGCCCCAGCACCCGTCGTCGTACCGGGTCAGAAATACTGCACCAAAGGTGAACGACCCGTCCTTATCGGTCATATAGGTCCTATCCTCCAATGGTGCGGCATCATGGCTCTCGACCTTTGCGGCCGCATACCACGTCGAGCCAACCTTGCTGGCTTTGACCAATGTCGTGCGGCGCGCATCTGTCTCGAAGGTGCAGAGACGGGTGACCTCTGCCTTCTCATCGGCGTAGGTCTGAACCCGCCGGTCGGTGTAAAACAACCAGCCCATTATGCTGCCCTCCGGTCTTCTAGCTCCATCAGAGCATCGAGCGGCACATGGTAAGGCTGCATGGCATCGAAGTCTTCGCAGTTGCCGCAATTCTGAACGATGGCAAAGGTGTCGCAGGCGTCCTTGAGGACCACTCGGAAAGTGCCACCCAAGCCTGACGGAACCTCATAGGTGCCACCAATCAGGAAGTCTGAGGCGCGACGGACGAAGACACGGATAGAATGCCCATCGGTTGCCAGCCGAATGGCCCCCTGCCCTCGATCAATGAGCGTTTGCACATCGTCCAGGATGTCTGTGTAGAATTGCCCGGTCAGATCGCGGAACGCCATTTGACGTTGTGCCATCCAATCGCTGTCCCGAAACGGATTGATGCCGTTCGCAAAGGCAAAGCTGGGATCGGACTGCTCGGTGGTGACAATACGGGTGGTAGAGCCGTCAATGCCGTTGGAGCGCAGATGCACGCCGTTCCCAACGATGAGGATCAGGGCGGGCTTGTCGACTGGCCCGTTCCAATTGGGCAGGAAGGTTAAACAGGAGCGCGCGTGCGTGATTTGCGCCGCAACAGCGGATGCGGAGAACTTGAGAATAGCCATGGGGATGTCTTTCTTAGAGTTTCTAGGGAATGTCGGGATCTGACCCGCGCCTGGTGTTTCCAAGCGCGGGTCGCCTCAATGGATCAGGCGGCTTTTGCTTGTACGGGCTCGGTTTGAGCGGCGACTTCCGCCGCGTCGACATCCAAGCTGACGCCACCGGTCGTTTGCATCATCGGCGGGCACCACGCCGCAACGGCCGCGTGTTGTGCCTCTGTGAGGGTCGCAAATGGCTCGGCGAAGAGCTTGTCGCAAAAGGCGACGATCTCTTTCTTGCTCATGGAGGCAAGTGTCACCGCCTCCTGCGCAAGGCCGAGCTCTTCGCCAAGGATTTTGAGCAGCCATGCTTTTTTGAACCGGTTGAACAGCGCCGCGTTCGGCGTCCAATGCGCGCGAATGTCGGGCATATCCACGGCAC
>Ga0206126_10000437_pt1 | contig 55036 bp, 46 predicted proteins | sample Helgoland_Spring_5_FD_148621 | JGI IMG/M metagenome (GOLD analysis project Ga0206126, IMG submission 148621) | Pelagic subsurface seawater microbial communities from Kabeltonne, Helgoland, North Sea - Helgoland_Spring_Bloom_20160412_1 | ecosystem: Environmental > Aquatic > Marine > Epipelagic ...
AACCATTGCTAATGCACTAACTCCAAATACAAATCCCAAAATACCAAAACTTTCCATAAATCAAATATAAAAAACCAACAGATAAATAACTTTATTTAACCTTCTTAGTTTGAAACTTAACCCATTCAATGAATTTTTTTAGTTCCGGATGATTTTGAAGTTTTTCCTTGGTATTATAATCTAAAGCAAGTAATTTATGAGGAATAAGTTTATGAATCATCTTATGACAGTCTCTACAGATTTTTATTCCGTAGGAATTAATATCAAGAAAAGAGTATTTTTCTCTGATGTGTTTGATTTTATGATTTTTTTTAGGAATGAGATGATGAAAAGTAAGTTCTCTTTCTCTGTTACACAATTCACAATTTCTTATTTTAAGACTTTGTTTAATCAATATTTTTTAAAGTTGATAAAGAAATTGGAATAGCATTGAATTCAGGTAAAATAAAGAACAACAAAAAAAAAAATGCGTTAGTTAAAAAGGGAAAGGAAATATTATATCAAAAACACTATTTAAAATTTTATTAATCACAAGATGTGTTGTTTCCTTCAATATCCCAACATTCTTTATTGATAATCTCACCTGTTTCTGAATATTTAATTCTTTTTACTAACTTACTAGATGTAGATGAAATTTTTTCATAAAACCTTTCTTTTATTAAATTTCCCTCACTAGACCAGTTCTTATAGGATCCTACTTTAACATTCATTTCAAAATAACTCTCTTTTTGAAGATTTCCATTTTCATACCAATTTTTGAAATTGCCATTGTTCCAACTATTTTTATAGTAGCCTTCAAATTTCTTTTCCCCACTGTAATACCAACCTTTTCTTAAACCATTTCTTTTACCGTTTTTAATATTAGTTTCAAACTTTAAATGAGGAATTGAATCTGAGACATATGCATAATAGATTCTGTTTTTTATTTCTCTTCCATTTTCAAAATCTTTTTCGTACAATAATTTTCCAGAGCTATTATTTGCAAATGCAGTTCCATTAAAAAGGGTTTTATTATGCATAAAAACTCCATCATCTGAAACCATTAAACTATCAAATAAAATTACATTTTGCCCGACACAAAACATTGGAAACATCAATGTGAATAGTACTTTCTTCATTTTGTAAGTTTTTAAGCATTAATATAAGAAAAAGTTAAGAAAGCAAAGGGAGGTTAGTATTCTCTTACATAAATAAGGTCATATTTTTCAACCTTTTCATTTGTTAATGTTAACGAAAAACCGCTGTAGGAGAATTTTTTCTTATTGTCCATATTGGGTTTTCTCTAATTGGACTTTGAAACCTTAAAAAATGAGACAAAACAAATAAGTGGAGTTAGCAGTAGTATCAGTTGAACAATTGAACTATTAATCCTTACTACCAAGCCTAGTCTGATATCCAAGACCAAAAGTGATAGAATAAGGTATTAATCCCACTTCAAAACGCAATCCTCTTTTATCTAAATCATTTCCAAGCCTAACTCCAAAGCAGGCACCAGGGATAAAGCCACCAAATTCTCCTTCTAAAAACCCAATTTGTGTTCTTAAAATCAAGTTAAATTCAGAAAGATTATTCTTAGATTTTAAAGAAAAAATAAATCTAGGATCAAGGGAGTATATCTGGAAATCTGACTCGAGAAAATATGCCTGAAGAGGTATTGAAAATGCAAATTTGTTATTCTTAGAAAATTTAGGAGCTAGTTCAACAAAGTAATATGGTGATTCCAAATCTATACTACCAAAATCTATACTACCAAAATTCCCTAAGTCTAAAGCTAAGTCTAAACTTGTCTTCTTAACAAACCTCTTATCAAATCTAAACCTTAAATCAATATTTGACGTTATTCCCTTGTCAACTATAGCTGTCATATTAGCTGATGGTGACGAAACAAAATCTGCAGACCCAGCTAAGGTGACATTAGTTTCATCTTGTTTTAGAGAACGAGCAGAATCAAAAATTGTAGTAATTGGATGATAGCATCCTGTAACAATAGAAAATAATAATGAGATTAAAAAAAGATGAATATATTTCACAAGTAAAAATTAAACATCAATTTTATATATTAAAACAAAAAAACTGCAGTAATAGTATTTTTTTTTCAAAAAAAAAAAAAAAACACATAAACAACTGATAATAAGTGAATTGAAAAATAATAAAGGACTTTTATTAGATTAAAACCATTAAAGTAAGAAAAAGTTGACTTAGATAAGAAAGCAAGGGGAAGCTCTTTGATTTTTATTGGAGAATTTTATATATAATTATTAACTCTTTTACTTCAATTTATGAAAACCACTTATGCTTTCCAAAATTATTTTTGGGTACTTTTTCGTTATTTTCTAAATAGTATTTCAATCCAGAAATCACTGAAAATAAATAATTATATAATTTTGGTTTAATAATTAGTTTAAAAGGTAAATAAGAAATAATCTTAGGATATTTGGAAAGTAAGTGTGGATATACAGTGATAGATAATGTACAAGTTGTATTATCAATTTCCTTAATTTCCCAAACCACATAGGATTGCTTTCCGTCTTTTTTCCCAATTTTAAGTTCATACCCTTTAAATGGAATCCACTTTGTAAATTTTCTAATATATTTTAATCCATTTAAATATTCTAGCATGTCTATATGCGAGGATTCTTCCCAAGAAATAATCGAATTTTTTTTACAGAAAGGATGAAATAAGTTAAGATGATTTGGAGCACTAATTATATTCCAAACATCCTTTGAGTTGTGGTTAAAATAAAGTTGACAAGAAATTCCTCTAACTTTTTTAAAACTATCCATTTTAATTTAAAAATAACACTTCGAAAAAATATAAAAATTAATTCCCAATATTTATTAAGTATTATCTTTTAATCTTTTTCTTCCTTGGTTATATTTGAGTAAACAAAGAATACCCAAGCAACCCGAAATAACTTGTGTAATCCCATTCACTAAACCTCCACCTTGAGTACCAGCAATGTACGCCCCAATAGCAAAAAAAATAATTCCAATTATTAAATAAACTTTATAGGTAGATTTTTTTCAGTACTCATTTCATAAGTTTTAACCTATTAAACTAAGAAAAAGTTGACTTGGTGAAGAAATGCTAAAGTTCCAACCCTAATGCATAACCAACCTAACCTTCTCTGTAAACTTTGTTGTAACCATCACGAATCTCCCATTTTCGTTTAAAGCGTACAGCCCTATCTTCTACAAGTTTCATTGCTTCTTCAGGCGTATTAAAACTTCCACTAAAGCTTCCATTTATTTTAACTTTATATTTTCCCATTTTGTAAGTTTTTAGGTTTAATATAAGAAAATAGTTTAAGAAATTTAAATAGAAAAGATAAAAACTGGTTAATGTACTAATAGGAAAAAAGTTGACTTAGTTAAGAAAGCAAAGGATTGCTAAGCAACTATCCAGTATTTAGATTCATTCCAAGTTACTTCTAGATCCGTTGTGTTATTAAGAGTTTTACTTAAAAGAATAATTTCTTCATAAAATCTAAAAATCCCAAAATATTTATTTTTTCCAAAAAGTATTTGGATCTTTCGGCGGGTTATTAGCCAAATGCCAATATTCTTCAGGACCTAATGTAGAACAATTTTGAAATTGTGGTTTTAAATAGATTTTAAAAAAATAAGTTTTAAAATTATTTTCGTACTGATCTTGCAATTCTGGAAATTTATCCCAATTTGACTTCATAGTTTTCATTGTTGAGTGTGGAACATTAGCTAACAAGTAAATAGTATTAAAATTGATTCCTTCATTTGGTTTTTCTTTATTCATAAAAAATTGTTGTACTTTATTATAGTTTTCGTCTAATTCCTCATAAAATTTAATCATCATATCTGCTTTCATAGAATTTTCAACGGAAGAGCATGCGTCAGCAAATCCTCCACTATAATCTTGCATATAATAATTAAAATAAGAATATATCTGTAACCATTTTTTAAAATCTTTATCAATTGAATCAATCTTTTCAATTGTGTTATAAACTTTTTTTCCTGCATTATTTTCTATGATATCTATTACATTTACCATTGTAGAACTTGAAGAACTTTTCAACACAGAAATAGCCTTTTGTCTGCCATAGTTAGTTTTTAAAACTTCAAAATAATCCAAAAAAAGATCAAATTTTTCCATGCCTGTAATTTTGATAAATTCATGAAATGATTTTTCAGATTTTACAAGGTTTCCTGAGTTTTTGTATAAATACGCATTAAGAATAAAATCATTTGCATTTTTTGGATTTTCAATCGGATTAGATGATGTAATTAGTTCTTCAATTTTATCAAATCTTACATCGAGCTTTTGATCGATTTTTTCTAATGATTCCTCAATATTAAATAAGCTCTTTTGAATACCTGCAATCATTTCACTGTTATCGCCTAAAATACCATTTTCAGTATCATTATTAATAACTGAAAATATTCCAAATGTCAAGACAAGTAAAAACGAAGTTGGAAGGATTTTTTTTGAAAATTCACTTTTATTTTTTAGATAAACAAGACCAAAAGCTAATGTGATAAATATTGATAAATAAAATAACCACTCAGTAACAGGTCCTAAGGGTGTAAGTACATCTCCAATAAATCCTCCTAAAGTTCCAACAGGAGCTAATATTTTTGCTGAATTTTTTATTTGGTCCTTCATTTCGGCAGTATTAAGTAATCAAAATTATTTTTTTTAAATATACGATATTTTATTTGCTGTTAAAGGTTTTTGATAAAGCGGAAGCAAGAAGCCCTGTTGGTATTGAAACTAATCCTATCCCAATAAAAACCATAAAAAATGTAAAAATTTTACCCCCTATAGTAATGGGATAAATATCTCCGTATCCAACTGTAGTTAATGTTGCTACCGCCCACCACATACTATGAAAAATAGACTTAAATTGCTCTGGCTGAGCTTCATTTTCAAAATAATATATTCCAACTGAAGAAAGATAAAGCAAAAAAAGTGTTGCAACAATAAAAATAAACAACTCCTTTTTAATTTCTCTGAAAGCAGATAATAATCTATCTATTGCAGTATTATATTTAAATAATTTGAATATTCTAAAGAGCCTAAATAATCTAAAAATTCTTACAGAACGTAAATCAACTCCTGTACTAAGGTAGAAAGGAAGTACAGCAAGAAGGTCAATGATTCCATAAAAGCTAATAATATACTTAAGTGGAGGCTTGGAAAGAATTAGTCTTAAAATAAGTTCAACTGAAAATATTATAACAGTCATTAACTCAAACATATCAAGTACTTTTATTACACCAGTACTCAAAGTTGGCAAGGTTTCAATAGAAAAAGAAATCAATGACATTATTATAAGAACTTGTATAAAAATATCAAACCCTTTCCCTATTTTTGAGTCGCTTTCAATCACTAACATTAATAAAAACCGCTTCATTTCATAATTTTAAACCATTAAAGTAAGAAAAAGTTGACTTAGTAAAAAGAAGTAATCAAAGAACTACCATTATTTATTGACTAATGGATTATTGAGATCTATTACCAGACAAAGCCCTAAACGTACTTAGATTTAAATAATTTTAATTCTCTAATATTACTTTATTATTAACTTAACAATAATTAAAAAAATATGTTTGATATTCTATTTGCACGAACATTTATTATTGTTGGTTTTATGTTAGTTATTTCATCAGTTACAGCAAAAATAAACCGAGCATTTGAAACAGCAAGTGAAATGTGGATTACTTTTATTTCATCATTTGCATTATTATTTGCTATTATAATTTACGCTGATTTTTATCCGCTTAACCTTATTTTAGTTGCCTGCTTTTCAGCTATCATTGGATGGCAAATCGGTCCTACAATTGAGCATTTTGGAACAAAATTTAAAATAAGGAAATATTTCAAATCTAAAGGAATAAAATTAAAGAAGGGACAAGAATTAACTATTGAACAAAGAAATGAATTTCAAAAATCCTTTAATTTAAATAAATATCAATCTGAATGGCAAAATATAATCTTTCAAGCTGTATTCGCAACGGCACTTGCGGTATTTTGTACTGCTGGAATGGTATTTCTCACAAGTGTTGACTTTAGTTTTATTCAAGGGTTTTTATTTATAGCCTTAATTATGTTAGTGATAATGGGGCTTGTAAATACCTTGTTTTTCAAATCAAAATTAGTCTCACTTTTAAGAGCTTATATTGGAGCCATTATATTCACATTATATCTTCTTTATGATTTTAACAGGCTAGAAAAAATGAAAGGAGACAGTTCATGGGGGACGGCTATAGAAATTTCTGTAAACCTTTATCTTGACATTATAAATTTGTTCTTGGAATTACTTGTAATTCTTACCGAAACTGATTAGTGAATTTTAAACCATTAAAGTAAGAAAAAGTTGACTTAGTTAAGAAAGCAATGGGAGGGTTATCTTCTAATAATTCTTGAAAAATTTATATTTTCAATTGAAATTTATATATCATATTTTTTTTTCTTCCAGTTAACTTTCCCTTTTTTAAATAGATAAAAGTTTATACAAAAACCAATTATTCCGGTACTTATGACAATTGGAATTACTAACGAGTGTAAATCATTTACACAAACAAATGAACTCAAGGCTAATCCAAAAAAAAATCTATTAATAACTGTTTTCAAAGAATGGTAAGTTCGAATATTATTATTGCCCTTATAGCCAGTTTTAAATCTTCTATCGCTTTGTCTAGTATCTATTTGAAGTGAGGCAATAATATAATACAAACCAAATGGCCCACATACCATCAAAATTATTAGGTACAAAAAAATATTTAAGAAATCGAAAATAAATTGCACAAATAATAGGTTGACAATGAAAATTACAATTGATATTATAATCATTTTTTTGGGGTCAAATGAATCAATCCTATCATCGAGTGTTAAAAAAAATTCTATCATATTATAAGTTTTAAACCATTAAAGTAATAAAAATCTCACTAAATCACTTGTCACTTGCCACTTGCCACCATGCCAAGAAGTATTTACAAAACTAAAAATCAGTAAAAAATAGCCTACTTAGTGAGATATTGGTGAGATTCCAAACCCTGTCCAAACATTTGACTAGGGTATAAAAAAGGGCTAACCTACTCTATTTGAATAAGTTAACCCTTAGTGACCTCGACAGGATTCAAACCTGTAACCGCCTGAGCCGTAATCAGGTATTCTATTCAGTTGAACTACGAGGCCAATCTTTTACAAATGTAGAGTTATTTAATCAAGAGTTCAAATTTAATTTTCATCTGATAACTGATCAGAATTAAGATGAATCGACCGAACTAAATAAACATTCTAAAAAGACTCGAAAAGAGTGCTCAAAACTGCCTAATTATTAACCAACTGTAAAAACACTGGCAGAATGAAACTAGCATATCCTAAAATTTCTTTTGACAAAGATTCAAAAGTATTCGTAACATTTTATATAAATAAGAAAAGATATAGACTCTATAATGGAGATAGAATTGGTATTAAATTAATGCCAAACACCTACCCTGTTGAAGAAAGGTATCAAATGGGCAAATTATTAGCTTCTGAAGTTTATAAGTATGTCCAGACAGGTAATACCATTTTTAAAAGAATAGTTACTGACGAAAATAACACAAGAACAGATCTTGAAGTCTTAAAGTTAGCACTTGATAGAAAACTTAAATCAAACCTCTCTAAAAAGTACTTAGAAACACTAGAGTTTATTTATTTGAAGATTAAAGAAATATCTAAAGATGGAGAGGTAAATGAAAAAACAATAGAAAAACTACTCAGTAATTATGTTAATGCCACTTCCTACAACACCATTAGAACGCATTTAAGCGCTTTAATTAGTGAAGCTATGAATTTGGGTCTTAAGCATAATCCGATGCAGCATATCAAAAGAAAGAGACAAGAAGAAAAACTACATAAACCGTTCAATAATATAAAAGAGGTATTAGATGAAATTAAAGAGTTTAATGCCAATTTATATTTGTGCTGTCTAATGACCTATGGTTGTTTGCTGAGGCCACACAGAGAGATAAGAGAGCTGAAATGGGGTGATTTCTCTGATGACTTAAGCTTTATTAACCTTTCTGGATCTAGAAATAAGTCAAAGAAAAATAGAATTGTACCTGTACCGGACTTTATTAAGGATGAATTAACTCCCACACTGTTATGCGATAACATATTTAGTCAGTTAGATAAACCATTCAACATAAGTTACTTTAAAACACTTTGGTATAAGTACAAGATTCAGTCAAAATTAATTGAAGAAAATCAAACACTCTACTCATTTAGACACGCTGGGGCCATAGATATTTTTAAGAGAACTGGATCACTTCAAAAGCTCCAAGCTGCAATGGGTCATTCATCATTATTAATAACTACTACTTACCTAAGAGGCTTGGAAGTTTGTGAATTAAATAAAGAAGATATGCCAGTTTTGTAAGTCAAGTTTTATATTTGGCTAATGAGCCAACATATATTACTAACAGAATTTGAAAAGGAACTATCAAAAGGAATTGAAAATAAAGATGAAATCAATTATGCATTTAGAAGGCTCTTAGAGTTTCATATTCAATACAATATATATTTTCCAGCTTGTAGCCCAGAAGTTTTTAAAAAGTGCATAGACAATCTTGATCCTAATGAAAAAAAAGTAAAAGGAAAAATCAGAGAGTGGATTCCAGTAAAATATATTGATGAGTTTATACTTTACCATCAAAAAATTGGACCACTTCTGGATTTCACAAATAATACTTTAATTAAATACTATACAGCAGATAAAATTTCTCTGTTAAATAGAGTATATGATTTCAAAAATATTCTTGAAAACAATTTCCCTTATTTCATAGATGATTTTGAAACTAGAGATCTCTTAGATTATTTAATCCATAACTTTTATAATTCAAATAGCACAAGCGTAACTATATCTTTAATTTATTGGGAATTGAAAAGTAATTTGAAGAGTCAACCTAAGTTTCTATCATATTTAAAAAACGAATATGATATAATACTACAAAAAGTTAGAAAAATTAATGATTTTGACTCTGTTCCAAGAGATAAACATCAGCAATTAGAGAAACAATTAAAAAGACAAATTCAAAATTATTATCATAGTAAAAAAAACCTGACCACTTTCTGACCACTATACTCAGTTTCTTTGTAAAGACAAAAGTCAACAACCAGTTTTGAGGCAGGGTCATTGACTTTGAAAATTGTTATTCAAAGATAGTAAAATTCCCTGTATCCTCTCTGTTATTGTTGTCTTAATTAGATAAAAATAGCTTGTTTTTTGTGCAAATAGCAAGAATGGCAAGAATGGCAAGCTTATAACCTTTAAAAAACAAAGAAAAATGTATATATCATATATGAACTCATTTGATGGGTCAAACAGTAAAAAAGCAGAAATTGAAAAAGTATTAGAAGGTATTTCTAAGGATTACTTTAAAGAAAGAATAGATAAAATAAGGTATCATTATAAACAAAATGAAAAATCAAAAGCTGATAAGCTAAAAAGAGATTTGCCTGGATTTACACCTTATGGAACATTTAGTTTAGGAAGAAGAGAAGAATATCTTGAAACTTACTCAGGATTAATTCATTTGGACTACGATAACGTAGATAAACCTCAGGAACTAAAAGAGCTTGTAAGTCAAATACCTTATACGTATGCATCTTTTATTAGTCCATCAGGAAAGGGATTGAAAGTATTCATAAAAACTAACTCTACAGTTGAGCTTCATAAAGAAGCTTTTAATACAGTTACAGATTATTATGATAATATTTTAGATTTTGAATCTGATCATAGTGTAAAAGACATAGCAAGGTTCTGTTACGTATCTCAAGACCCAGAATTATATTTAAATAAAGAGTCTCAATTATTTGATATTAAGCAAGATAATAATTCAAAAGTAAGCTTAGATTGGGTTTGGAACTTCACATCTAATGTTTCTGAATTTAGAGATGGAAATAGGAATAACTTCATTCATTTATTTGCTTGTAATGCTAATAGAAATGGATTTGAAATAGAAGAAACACTTGACTATGCAAACACATATAGTGATCGCTCATTTACAAATACTGAGATTGATAAGATAATCAATGGAGTCTATCATAGAAATGCGTTTGAAAAGGGTAAGGTTGCCATTCTTGCCAAACTTGCCAAAACTCAAGAAAATGATAAGGAAAACCCATATATCAGTGAAGATATCTACCAAAAACTACCATTAATCCTAAGAGAAGCTTGTGAGCCATTTAAAGGAAGAGAGAGGGATGTTTTTCTTACTACATCACTTTCTGTAATTAGTGGTGGTCTTTACAATGTAACTGGACTTTATGATAAGACTAAAATCTATCCAAATCTATTCAGTATGGTAATAGCTCCCCCAGCAAGTGGAAAAGGAAGTATGAAGTACAGTAGAATATTAGGTGATAGATATCACGATACTTTACTTAAAAATAGTCAGGAAGAATATAAAAAGTATAAGACTGAACTAAAGATTTATGAGAGAAGAATGAGAAAAGCTAAGGATGATGAGATACATAAGCTAAAAGAACCTGAGAAGCCAAAGGCAAATGTTTTCTTTATACCAGGTGATACTTCATCATCGATGTTTGTTAAACATTTGGAAGATAATAATGGAATGGGTTGTGTTTGCGAGACTGAAACAGATACAGTTACTAAAACATTGAAACAAGATTGGGGAGGTTACTCAGATGTACTTAGAAAAGGTTTTCATAGTGAGCTAATATCAAAAAGTAGAAAGGAAAATCTAGAATATTGCCAGGTTAAAGAACCTAAATTTAGTGTAGCAATAACAGGTACACCCAGTCAGATGAGTTCACTTATTACATCTATCGAAGATGGCCTATTTAGCAGATTTATGTTCTATTCATATAAAGCTAAGGCTAAATGGAGAAATACATATTCAGAGGAAGCATCTAGTAAAGAAGATTATTTCAATAAAATCAGTGAGCAGATGTTCAATATCTTTAATAATAAAGAGAAACAAGTATTTAAAATGACTCGATCACAGGGAGAAATGCTTGACAATAGATTTAGAGATTTATTATCTGATTACAGCTCTACCATTAAAGATTGTGAGGGTGTCATCATCAGACTTGGTGTAACTACATATAAAATAGCTATGGTGTTAACAGCACTAAGAAGTGATGATAGAAATCTAATTTGTTCTGACATAGATTTTGAAAGTGCAATTGACTTGGTTGAAAAGGTATACTTACAGCATTCATTGAGTTTATTTAATCATTTGGTTGATAACGGATATACTGAGACTGAAAAGACTCTCTTAAAGTATATGCCATATGGTGTTGAAATCAAGAGATCTGATATAGCTAAATGTATTGATAGTCTAAAAATAACAGACCGTAGCCTGACTAATTTTTTAGCTAAGTTTTGTGAGAATAATGACCTTAAGAAGATAAAAAATGGTGTTTATATTAAGAGATAAAGGATACCCCCTCTCCCATCATAAACCACCCTAAACAAAAATAGGTAATTACAAAGGATTATTTAATTGATAATGAGGTGATTGAAACAGAGATGAGATGTTAAAACTAGTAGAAAACATTAATGGTTCCAGTCACCTCTTCGTTTTGAATTTTCAACTTATAAAAATAGGTTCCGTTAGTGACTGGTTCCCCAACAGCATTTCTCCCATACCACCTAGGTTCTCTTTCCGAAGACCAATATACAAGTTGTCCCCATCTGTTATATATAAGATAGTCAGCACACTCGTAAAGTTTTCCTGGAATACCTAGTTCAAAGTAGTCGTTCTGTCCATCTCCATTTGGAGTAACTACATTTGGCTTAATAAACTGAAAGTAATCTTCTAGCCCTAGTAGGTTTCCTGAAACAATTCCTTGTGTACTACACCCTAAAGAATCTGTTATGGTAAGAGAAGCCTCAAAAGGATCTCTGTAGTTATAGTTTTTAATCACTATAGCCTCATCTGTTGTTGAGCCATCTGGAAAGGTCCACTCTGCAGTTAAGTTCTCATCAGAAGAGTTGATATACTCAATGTAAACTCCCTCACAGCCTTGGTCAATGACTGTATCCAGTATCATAACTGGGAGAGCTTGAATAGTAACTAGCAGAGAGTCTAAGCCAGTACAGTTCTTATTATCAGTTCCACTTACAGTAAAATATGCGGTCGAGTCTGGGGTGAAAGTAACATTATTGGTGATTCCATTACTCCAAGTGTAGGTATCAGCTCCCGATGCAGTAAGAGTTAAGGTATCTCCTTGACATACAAACAAATCATTTCCAGCATCCACTAAAGGAAGAATAATACAATTGTTAAAAGGCTGGTTGAATCCCTGAGTTAAGTAGCTAGTGTCGGCTAATCCTGTCTCAATAACAGGCTCTCCTACTGTGTAGGTGTAATGAAAGGTTGGTCCTACTCCATCCTCTCCGTTAGAGGACATAACCTCTTGTGAATAAAAAAGATTACTGCTAAGTATTAAAAATGCTATTAGTAATCTGGATTGCATTTAAAATTTCCTAACTGCTAAAACATCAAGCAGAACTGATTTTTGATTATTATATTGAGAATTACCGTAAACATTTCCCATTCCCCAATAAACAGGACTACTGCATCCATATGCACTAATATTATCTTGTTCAGTACTACTCCAGAAATTTATTTGAAGACCCGAATTAAAAGCAATCATTAGACCCTCGTAAAATGAAGGCAAATACCAATCATTTTGACCTAAAGAAGTTGAATTGTCACATATTTCTGCTGCAATATTATTTGTATTACAATTGTTTAAAATCAATTGCGTATTATTTAGCCCTTGATCTAATCCAGCTAAGGTACCTATCAAAGGAACTGGGTTAAAAACATTGCCTTGACATCCCCATTGATATTGACCTAAACTAGTAGAATTTAATTCTAAATATCTCCATCCATTTGAAAAAACACCTTTATCAAAGACAACAACACCTCCACTAGGCCCAATTTGTCCAACTTGTAAAGTGGTAAACGACATTTCATTTCCATAAAAAACTAAATTTTGTTCTGTAAATGCATATGCTCTTACATAATATGTTGAATCTGAGTTAAGTGTTCTTGAGATAGTACCATCAACATTTGAACTACTATCAGGGCCAATCAATTTAGCAAAAAAACCTATTCCATCTCCTACCATTATTTTAACATCATTTAAAACGTCTGGATTTTGAAAATTAGAAAGCACAAATCCTCTTTCAATAATTTGATGATTAAGAACATTAGAGACAGTTCCACTTAGACGAACCGTATTTGAAGTTAAATCAGAAATAGTAACATTTGAAATTGTTGGAATTATCAAACCATTAGAATTATTGGAAGAATTTGCAGCCAATGCAGAATCAATCATAATTTGAACTGTAGCACTGTCAATAAAACCCATAGCAGCTATCCCAGCTGAGTCTATCTGAGTGTCTGTATCAATCGTGTGAGGACCTGCTACATATCCTAGATTAGATATCCCCACAGAGTCTATCTGAGTGTCAGTATCTGTACTAAACCCCCAGTTGGCTACTGTTGTGGAGTCTATGGTTGAGTTAGATGCAGAGTTTAATGAGGAATTATTTATAATTGGCACCCAATATATCTTTTGGATATTGCCACCAGCTATCCAAGTCCACCAATACCAATCTTTTTTAATTGGACAAGTAATTGAAGAAATTACCCCTGTACCTTGACTCCAACTTGACCTATATATTACTTGACTTCCATTAATAGAATTTGAACTTAAATCTTGTAAAGAATCAATTTTTAAAGCAACAGTTCCTGTTCCACTTTCTTGAGCTTTAACAACGTAAAAACCATCAGATGGAGCTCTTAGTGTATCATTCATTAAAACATTTCCAAAATTTAAAACACTGTCTGTAATGTCTTGAAACTCTCCAAACACAGCAGATCCACCACCACTATTTATCATATTAACCACAGTCATAGAGTCTACAAAACCCATATTTGAAATGGTAGCTGAATCAATATTTGTAACTGAATTATCTATCATATTCTGAACTGAAGTGGAATCTAAATAGTTATTAGTTTGCTGAGTGATTATGTTCTGAATAGTTGTTGAATCTAAATAACCCCAGTTTGAGACTGATGATGAGTCAATGGTACTGTTATTTATAAGTATTTGAATAGTGCTTGAGTCTAGATATCCCCAAGAGGCAACTGTGCTTGAATCAATATTTACAATTGAGTTGTCAATCATATTTTGGATGGTCGTAGAATCTAAAGAATTGTTGTTGATGAGGATCATTATACTATTAGAGTCAATATATCCCCAGCTGGCTATTAAAGTAGAGTCAATATTAAGCACTGAGCTGTCTATCAAATTTTGAATAGAAGAAGAGTCTAAGAAGTTATTGGTCTGTTGGTTTACTATATTTTGAACTTGTGTTGTATCCAGTGGAGACTCCTTTGCATAAAGTGCATATGGAACACTCATAAACTGAGATGTAGATACTACTATGTAGTTGGTTCCACCAGTAACATCAACAGCACTTTCCAAAAAGAATGGACCATTGGACCAATCAACAGATGACATAGTTGCAATAACAGGTGTACCCTCTCCTATTTTAATATTAACTAAACCAAAGTTATTAGTAGTTGGCTGAAAGGTCTCTTGATAAACTATAGTTCCATTAATACTATCACTTAGTATTGACATTCTAAGACTAATAGGCTGATTCTGAATAACGTTACCGGCTAGGTCTCTTACTATAGATTGGTAGTTAATCTTTTCAGGAGATTGAGAAAATATAACTAAACTCACAAGAGCAAGAAATGTAGTAAATAACAGTCTCATTATGAAATATTATGGTTTCGTATTAAAATTAATATAATCTATGAGTAAACCAAAAGATAATTGGTATTATTAGGTGATTTAGTTATTAAACTGGTTTTATAAGTTCTGAACTATTGTTACCTGCGTAACTCACTTCTCTACTTACTTCATATGTATTGATGTCAATATTAACTTGGTTGAGGTTCCAGTTTCTAAAGACTGGCTCATTACTTAATAGTGGCATTCTACTATGAATATGTGATATGCTGTCAATTGCTTCTGTGGTCAATAAAATAACTACGTTTTCTCTCATAATAGACTTCACATAAATTGTATTCTGTTTACTATGGAAATAGTAAGGTTTCTTCCCCTCTTCAGTCTTAAGCCATTCATACCACCCATTAATTGGGACATAACACTTTCTAAAACCTTTGAAAGTTGACTTGGTTCTGACAGTTTCTCTCTTAGCATTAATAATTTGTCCTTGCTTCATCCAACTTGGTGTAAAACCCCAATTGAGCTTTAAGCATTTCATATCCTCATTTAAAACAGCTATCGCTGAGGAAGGAGCTATATTAAAACTTCGAGTAACTCCTGCTTCTTTAGTTCCTTTTACTTTGCTATGATTTGAAAAGTTGAATCTGCCGCACATAAAAACAAAAGTATAAACTAATTACTTATTCTATTTATGTAGATATTTACATCAATGAAACAATTGTCAATAATATTTAGTTTAATATGTTCACTCTGTTATTCTCAAGACTTAAAACCTCTTGGACTATACAATGATATTGTTTCACACACCTACTACACTCTATCCTACTCTGAGGAACACGAACAAGCTGAATGGGTTTACTATACCCTCAAGTCAAATCAATTAAACTCAGCTGTAGAGAGAAAAGACAATTTCAGACCTGACTTTAAAGTAAAAACATCCTCAGCACAGCTATATGATTACAAAGGAAGTGGATATGACAGAGGGCATCTTGCTCCTGCTGCAGATATGAAATACAACTCTAGTTCTATGAGTGAGAGCTTCTTTATGAGTAATATGTCTCCACAGTCAGCCAGCTTTAATAGAGGAATCTGGAGAAAGATAGAGAAACAGTTTAGAGATTGGAGTTATAAGTATGGTGAGCTAGTAATTGTAACAGGACCAGTTTTAAAGGGTGAGAATTATGGTTCCATTGGATATAATAAAGTTACTATTCCTAAATGGTATTATAAAGTGGCAATAGATCCTAACAACTATGATAGAAATGTGGCCATATTAATAGAGAATAAAGGGAGTTCTGCGAGTATAAAAAGCTTTGTTGTCACTATTGACTATTTAGAGGAGTTTAGTGGCTTAGACTTCTTCCATAGTCTGCCTGATGAGGTTGAGGAATCATTTGAAAGTAGCACCCACATTAATTTATGGGACTGGAATGTGACTTATGTCTCTAAACCAAGAACTACCAACTCATATAAAGCACCTACTTCAAATGGTAAGATATTTAGAACAACTACTGGAAAGAAATACCATAAAGAGAGCTGTAGATACTTATCTAAGAGTAAAATACCAATATCATTAGCAGAAGCTAGAGAGAAAGGTCTTGGTCCTTGCGGAGTCTGTAAGCCATAATTAATTCTTATCCTTTCCTAAAAAGTCTGCCCATCCTTTCCATTGGTCTTTATATCTAATTTGAGGTTTTGATGGTAAGTCATTTGGAATATTTTTTTCTTTAAAAAGAATACTCCACTCTCTTGCACTTTTAATTTTCATTTGTAAAGCAAACATTTTTGCATCTTCAAATGATCTAACCATTTTCTTTTTACCATATCTACCTCTGCTACCTAAAAAGTCTGGCCATCCATTCCATCCTTTATTTTTATAAACCTTTGAAGGAGAAGATGGTATATTATCAGGTTTCTCATTTGATTTAGAATATTCTCTCCACTGTTTATTTGAAGTAAATCCTAAACTACTAGCAAAATCTCTTGCTTTATAATAATCAACATAATTATTGTAATAGTTTTTACCTAAAAAGTCTGCCCATCCTTTCCACCCTTTAAATTTATATACTTTATCTGCAGATGATGGAATATTTTTAGGCTTTTGACCTGAATTAATAAATTCTCTCCATTGTTTAGAACTACTTAACCCAAGACTTCTTACATATTTTCTTGCTTCTTTATATTCTAAAAATTTTATAAGATTATCAGAAATCCTTCCTGTACCTAACCAATCTCCCATACTTATCCATCCTTTGTTTTTATAAACAGTTCTTGGGTCAGATGGAATCTTTTTTGGTATTAAACCTTTATTGTATGCATTTCTATATTCAGTGGTTGATTTCAAATCCATATTTTTCACAAATTCCCTTGCTTCTTCAAATGGCATCCATTCAAACCTTGATTTATAACCTAAAAAATCTGGCATTGAAACAAATCCTTTATTTTTATATGTCTTTCCTGGTTTTGCAGGAATATTTTCTGGTAACAATCCTTTTCTCCAAGCATTTATATAATCATTACCTGATTTAAAATTCATTTTTCTCACTATTGATCTTGCCTCATTAAAATCTAAGTATTCTCTTAGATTATCTGCTATTCGGCCAGTACCTAACCAATCTCCCATATTTACCCATCCTTTGTTTTTATAAAAATGTCTAGGATTAGTAGGTATATTTTTAGGTCTATTTTTAGACATATAAAACTTTTGCCAATCAGTTGTGCTTTTTAAATTTAGTGAATGAACGAATTTTCGTGCTTTTTGAAAAGGCAAGTATTTTCCATCCCATCCCGGTTGAGTTCCAATCCAATCTCTTGTACTTAACCAACCTCTGTCTCTGTAAATTCTTTCAGGTTTTTTAGGTATATCTATTGGTTTATTTTCTGATAAACGATAATCAAACCATTCTCTTTGAGATTTTAAGTTAAGTTTTCTAACAAATTCTCTAGCCTCTTCGAAAGGCATCCATTGAAATTTAGATAACTTCTTCCAAAGTTTAATTTGTAGATTCTTTTTAAGCTCACTTTCATCAATGTATTCCGAAAAAACCTCAAAATTAAATATCCTCTCTCCTGCTTTACTCTTTTCAATTCTTTCACTTTCTTTAAGTTTAAAGTAGTCTATAATACGCTCATCATTAGCAGCTAACCCTCTTACTACAGAGAGAATATCATCAAAGTTGTCATTGTCTATCTCATTGGTTTTATCATCATATATAACAGGTAGTATCACATAGCCCCAATCTTTACCTTCTTTTTTTCTAAGTGCTCTTCCCAGCGCTTGTACTATATCTACCTTACTTCTTTTAGGATCTGTAAATATTATACAATCAATATTAGGCACATCTATTCCCTCAGTAAGACATCTTGCATTAGTAATTAGAGCTTTTTTAGATTCTGCAAATTCTCTTATAATTTTAGATCTTAAACTTGTTGGATCTTTCCCTTTGACAGTAAATGTATCTATTGGTTCATAGTTATATGTTTCTGTAATGTAATCTTGTAATGATAAGTTTCTTTTAGCTCTTTCAATTGATGAATGAAATGAAACAGCATTTGTTATTGGAAAGAGTGTCATAGCCTTTCTCAAAGCTAACATAGATGCTAAAGCTCTAGATTCAGATTCTTTTGCCCATTTACCATTTAGCTCAACTAGTTTATTTTCTCTAATAAAATCAGAAATCTCCTTCTTTTTTACATCAATTGTAATGACTTTATAGTCTGTTAGAAGATTATCATTGATTGCCTCTTTAAAGGACATCATAGAGAATGTATCTCCATATATGTCCTCATCATCCATTGAGATAATATCTTCACTCTTTTGACCACCATAGAACCGCTCTGTAGCTGTCATAAAGATTCTCTTTCCAATAGAGATATTCTTTTCAAATAACAGATGGCTGAATAGTTTCTTAGACGATCCTACTGTCTTATGAGCCTCATCAAAGATTCCTAAATCAAAACTCATCTTAAGCTTCTTACTTAGCTCCGCTATTATCTTACCGCTCTGATAGGTAGTAAATATGATTTTATTCTCGTTCTTATTCTCCTTAAGCCAATTCTCTATGTATTCAGGGTCTGTTTGACAAGGAACACCAATATTCTCTGTTTTAAATACTATATCATCATCTTTTCCAATTCCATCATCAGAGCATATACAAAGCCATTTTACTTTTTTCTTATTAGCTACTATCTCTCTTAAGTAAACATCTAAAGTCTGTTTGATTAGTGATAAACTAGGTACTGCTATTAATGTATTCTTTGATTTTAACTCTTGAGTAAACCAAAAACCTGTTAAACTTTTACCTGCTCCGCAAGGGAATATTAACTTTCCTCTACTTTCCTTTTTAAAATGCTCTTTAGCTTCTTTAATTGCCTTTGACTGATGACCTCTGGGATCGTGAGGTTTTATGTTAAAAGCTTTATCCTTGATATACTTGTGGATTGCCCACATATATTCATCAATTCCTGACTGCCATTTTTCTGATAATATATATTGTAATTGTTTTGATACTGAGCTCTTAATATTTTTTGAAAATCCATTAGCACTTGAACATACGTATCCTACAGTTAGCTTATCTCTACTCTCATAATTAGTGAAAAATGTAGATAATTCTTTAAGAGTGACATTTTTATGTTTATCAGAATGATATTTACATTGTATTGCGTGATATTCGCCAGATTTAGTTTCAGCTATTAAGTCAATTCCTCGATCTTGAAAATAGTTTAGCTCCTTCTTTACCTTAATTGGTAATTCGTGATGAATCCAAACCTCTTTGTATAGATCAACATATTTAGGCTCTACTTTAAAGAAGTACTTAGTAAGCAATTCAAAAGCATCACCTTTCTCTTTATCACCTAACTTGACTAGGTTTTGATTAAACTCTTCCCAGTTATTTGAATTGAGTATGACTGATCTAGCTGACATCTTCTCAAATATAAAAAACTGATGGGTTATATACTATTCTCTGTTAATTACTCTTTAAAGAAAAGTGATTTTATTTTGATATGGGGGGTGTTGATTTGAAAGGCTTAGGTCAGATTTTTTGGCTTTTTTTACAATCTACTGGCATATTACTGGCAGTAAATGCTATATTTAAGGCAGTTTTGAGTAAATCAAGATCGTTCTTTACAGAGTGTTTATATGGGATAATGGACAGGATTCAAACCTGTAACCGCCTGAGCCGTAATCAGGTATTCTATTCAGTTGAACTACGAGGCCAATCTTTTACAAATGTAGAGTTATTTAATCAAGAGTTCAAAACATAATCGTACAACATATTGTCGTAAATATTTATTTTTTTAATATGCTTTTTTAATGCCATTGGAATATCTCTGTATTTGTAGTTAACCCCTATTTTTTTATTCAATATATACTTATCTACCTTATCCAAATCCAATTCTAGTAAATTATAGATCTTATTCATTTTTTTGGTTTTGTGAATGCCTACAACCAGTTTTTTTTCGTCTATCAATTTCTTAATTCTATTCAAATCCACATTATTTACTTCATAGGAGGAACAAATATCGTAACCAAGAAGAAATTTGGTTTGCATATTGGTATACTTATTACAAAAATCTACAAGACTCATTTTTAAAAAATGATTGAAATGATAATAAGCAGAAATAGTAGTGTTTGTTGGATTTCTTAAAAGAGTAAACATTTTTTTGTCTTCCTTAAAAATATCGAGCTCAGAAACATTATTTGGAGGGAATTTAAACTTATGATATATAGCAATTTTCTTGTTCATGTGTTGGTTGTAAATTACATTGAACTTAAAACTTATTCCACCTGTTTTTGGAATATGAATAAACAGATAATCTACCTCATCTTTTCTTTTAAGTAAAGATTTTAAACTCAGTTTTTCATACCATTTCTTACTATCTAAATATTTAATATCTAGTTTGTGATACCAGTTGTCTTGACACCTTTGAAGTAATTCAGTATTTGATTTTTCATTTACTATAATAGGCTTATTGCTATTCTCTTTATACAATATGAAATCTTTCTTCATCTACAGTAAATGTACTATTTTTTAATAGTATTAAGTTCAAATTTTTCAATACAATAAACCTCCTTTTTAGATAAAATATAACTGAAAATACATGCATATTTAAAATACAACAACATTATATATTATTTAATATCCATATTTCATTTGAAGGGATATCTAAAATTATATATTTGCCGCTTGAAAAATTTTAAGTAGCTACAATGAAAAAACTTTTTATCAACTTTTCCCTAGATCCAAAAAAAGATATTCTCTCTGGACTAACTGTAGCACTGGCATTGGTTCCCGAAGCAGTTGCCTTTGCATTTGTAGCTGGAATAGATCCTCTTGTTGGGCTTTATGGAGCTTTTATAATGGGACTAGTTACAGCTTTATTTGGCGGAAGACCAGGAATGATTTCTGGTGCTACTGGTGCAATGGCGGTGGTAATGGTTCATATGATTCAAAAAGGAAATCAAGTTGGTTTAACCCTAGAAAATCCAATAGATAATCTAGGTCTACAATGGTTATTTATTACACTTTTATTGGTAGGAGCTATTCAAATAGCCGCCGGAATATTTAAACTTGGGAAATTTGTAAGACTTATCCCCCACTCTGTTATGATGGGCTTTGTAAACGGACTAGCTATAGTTATATTCTTGTCTCAGTTAAATCTTTTTAAACAAACCAATGACGGAATTTCTAGCTGGATGAATGGTTCAGATCTTTTAATTATGACAAGTCTAGTAGGACTAACCATGCTCATTATGTATCTACTACCAAAAATCACCAAAAAGATTCCAGCTGCTCTTGTTGCTATTATTATGGTAGCTAGTATTACAATACTAGCAGAGCTCAAAGTAAGCACCGTAGGGAGTTTTATTGTTGATGGTGGAGGAAAAGGGCTAGAAGGTTCTTTACCCAGCTTTCAATTTCAAATATTTGATTTGTTTCAAACCATGTCAAACCATTGGAGCTTGATACTCTCTACTGCATTTCTATTGGCTGCAGTTGGGCTTATAGAATCTTTAATGACCCTTAATTTAATTGACGAGCTAACAGAGTCTAGGGGAAGTGGGAATAGAGAATGCCTAGCTCAAGGAAGTGCAAATATCTTAAACGGTTTATTCGGAGGAATGGGCGGATGTGCTATGATTGGTCAATCTATTATCAATGTCAATTCTGGAGGAAGAGGAAGGTTGTCTGGACTAATAGCAGCAATAGCTTTACTATGCTTTGTACTTTTTGGTGCTCCACTAATTGAGAAGATTCCAATAGCAGCACTTGTGGGAGTTATGTTCATGGTAGTAATCGGAACATTTGCATGGAGTAGTTTTAGAATTATTAGAAAAATACCAATTTCTGATGCCATAGTTCTAATTACTGTTTCAGCCATTACAGTTTGGCAAGATCTTGCTATTGCGGTTATCGTGGGAGTTATAATATCTGCATTAGTATTTGCATGGAAAAATGCCATAATGATTCGTGCTAGAAAAAGAATTAAATCTAACGGAACAAAAGTTTATGAAATTTGGGGGCCATTGTTCTTTGGATCTGTACAAAATTTTAACTCAAAATTTAATTTAAAAACAGATCCAGAAAATGTAGAGATTGATTTTATAGAATCTAAAGTGAGTGACCATTCTGGAATAGAAGCTATAAGTAACCTAGCTAAAAAATACTTAAAAGCAAAGAAAAACCTAAAACTAACCCATCTCAGTCCAGAGTGTATTACTTTACTTATAAAAGCAGACCCTAAATTAAATAAGATTATAAAGACATCAATAGACGACCCTCGCTACCATGTTGTAACAGACCTGATGGATAGTGAAGTATGAATTGATTAGTGAATTTGAGCACTTAACCCATTCTCATTTAGAGCATTGCAAATTGGCTTAAGTTCCTCGTAAGAACCTTTTTTAACCAAACACTTCCCATTGTTATGTACAATCCAAGCACATTGTTCTGCTTGAACAGTGTCATGGTCGCAGTATTTGCATAAGGAATCAATGACATGATCGAAAGTGTTGACCTCATCATTATAAAGCAAAATAGATTTTTGAGAGTTTAATAACTCTAAGGTTTCTAAATTTTCTTGGTACTGATTACCACCACTCATAATTCAAAATTAGTGAATTATATAAATCATTTGAAACTGTTTAAAGTTTCTTCAATTTTGGTTAAAATACCATCTTTAAATACTACAATTTTAGAGTTTTCAAGATTTTGAGACTTACATGCATTTAAATCAGTTGTTGCAGATTCATAATCATCTCTGCTTTTAGAATAATAAGTTGTTACTCCGTTAACTTCAGTTCCTTTTATATCTAAAGCTTTTAATTTGTCAAACTTAGACTGAAGCTCGTCTGTTAGGTCATTAAATACACCTATTTCAATCTTATATTCATAATTAAAACTAAAATCGTCACGAGTGGACTTAATTATCTTAGAATTTGAAACAACATCAGAGCTAATTGAATTAAGAGCAATTTGTGCATCAGTCAATGAATTGTATTTTTTACTAAAAAATTGACTCCCCCCAAATCTAGACCTAGATTTAACATTAAAATCTCTCAATTTTAAACTTGTTCCATTCAAATCAACAGGGATATCGCTACCATAGGTGCCAAAATCTATATAGTAAATTGTTGGATTTTCATACTCTACTACCCTATCTGGATTTGCAGAATTTGCTTGTTGAAGACTAATGCTCCTTCCATTATTGTAAGCAATAATAAAAGCATCTGTTAAAATACCATCGTCTATCAATTCTGCTTTTCTTCTAGCGGCCAATTCTATAGTATTAAATTCTCCAGTTGAATATTTATATAAATTATTAACTCTACTTACTACTAATGGAGAAATATTGAGTGCATTTTCTTTTAATAATGGTTTAGAGAAAGCACCAATTTGAACAGAGTAAAAGATGCCTGTTGTTTGGTCTATAGTTTTTACCGATGCTAGGGTTAGGTCTTGTGCAATTTCGGTTCTTAAATTAGACAAACTATTTGTAGAAGATGGCGATGTAGGTGGCAAAATGGCAACTGGCTGATTAGACAAAATAGCTCTAGCTTCACTTAATTTAATTCTTTTGCCATTGTTGATAGCTACTACAAATGCATCTCTATAACTAGAGCTTAGACCTCTAATTTGATTTTTAGCTTGATTTGCATCTTGATAAGTCTTGAAATAACCTACTCTATACCTTGTAATATCGTCTCTTACTTTTTCCGCACTTATGGGAGCAAATCCTTGAAATAAATCTTGTGGGATTGGATTTCTAAAAGCACCTACCTGAACTTTAAATATTAAACCTTTAGGAATCTTAGGATTTAATGGAATAGGATTTTCTTGTGAATAAACTTTTTCGTCTGTTAAAAGAAATATTTCTTGAGTAATTACAGTTGGTGGTACAAAATCTTTGGACAATATATCTTCTGGATTAACAGGAACTATTTCTGGTTTAACTTCTGGTAGTTTCACATCCTGCACAACTTCTTGCTCAATTATATCTAATGAATCTCTAACTAATGAATCTAATTCTAATAAATCAGTAGTATCTACAAACTCCTCTGGTAATAAAGCAAGAACACTATCTGCTTTCCCAGAAATTGCCAATGCTTTAATTTGTGTTTTTTGAGTAGAATCCAACATTTCTAAAACCAGAGCTTGACTCATTTGCTTGTTCTTTATTTCTCTTTTTACAGAATCCATACTATAAATTATTGCCTCTGAAAATTCCTTGTTCTTTTTAGCTTCAATTTTTAAATTTTTAGAAGCATTGATCAACTCTTTCTTTGCTGAAATATCTGTTTCTGTTTTAGACTGTTGCTCCAAAGCATCTGCTTTAGCAACCATTTGGTCGTACATTTTTAAATACCCTTCTTTTTTTGCTTTTAATTTCTGATTCTCTATTTCTAACTCTCTAACTTCTGTTTCAGATTCATAAAAAGATTTGAATTCATTACTTGATGCTATAGTTATAACTTCTGCATCTACTAAAGATTTAGAAATTTCAATATCCTCCACTATGGCCATTTCAATTTTTTTAAAGTCTAAAGATTTTTCTAAATAATTAGAGGATTTTTTCTTTTGGATGGCAGCTAAATTTTCATATTCTTTGGCACCTAACACATCACCCTGGGCTGTTAATTCAACTGCTTTTTCAGAATAAATCTTAGATTCTTGCAGTGCAACATCAGAAAGTTTTTCCAATCGTACAGATTGTTTTAATTGGTTAGGATTTAGTGTTTTTGCAACAGACAGTTTATCGTCTGAAAAAACTTCTACTATAGCATCTGAATACAACTTCTTGGATTTTACTAGATAATTAATTGCTGTATTTTCAAACTCAATAGCTTCTTCTATTAATTTACCCTTCTTAACTTTGTCTTTTTCCGAATTAGCTTGGTCTCTTAATGCAACAGACTTTGCATTAAGCTCATTGGCAGCAACTTCGTATTTTTCAGCTTGTTTAAATTTAAAACTTTCTTTAACACCTGCTTCAAACTCCTTTTTATTGGAGGAAATCTCTCTATTTAAATGTTTGATTTCATTGTCATTAACAAATGCTATATCATCGGCAATTTTAAGCTGGGCTTTGGCTTTCTTATTATTTATTTTACTTATTTTTTTATCTACTTTAGCCTTCTTCTTATCCGTATCCATATCTAATTTCTGAAGCTCAAGTTCCTCAGTTTCATTGGAAAGAACATTGATTTTGTCAATACTCTTTTTATTGATTTCTATTATTTTATTGTTGGTTTGATTTTCATATTTGTTTTGAACAAAAACTACTTCCTTATCAACTTCTGCTACTACTTGATAAGTTTCTGGTTCTGAATCTGAATTAAAAGTAACTCCATTCACAGTTTGAGCTGGTATCTCTATAAATTCCTTGGCAATTGGTATATCCAATGGCAAATTCTCAACAAATTCAATATTCTTTTTTTCTTTAATTACAGACTCTTTTTTAAAAGAATCATCTTCTTTTTTAGAAATATTAACAGAACTATCACTTAAATTACCAGTTGTATTCTCGCTAGATGCTAAAGTTAAGTCCTCTTTTAATTCTTCCCCTTTATTGTTTTCTAAAGTGCTATCATCTGAATTTGATGAATCCTGACCAACATTTGTATTTTCTTCTGTAGAATATGATAAATCTATTCCATTGTCAACTATAGCTAATACTACAGATTCCAACTGAGGATCGTTCTTTTCTATATAATTTGATATTGTACTTTCGTTCTCAAATTCAATATCTTCAAGATCCAAATCTGATTCTAGCGGTATATCCTTGTACTTTTGTGAAACTTTAATTTCCTGTAAATCCTTAGCTTGGTCTTCAAGCTGTTTCTTTTCTAAAACCAATTCATCGTACTGAGAAATTTTATCTTCAACATCTGATTCTAAATTTGAAATTTTAGATTCCAATTCATTTATTTTTGAATTTTGTTCATCAATTTTTTTTCTCTTTTTGGAAGAACTCAAAATTAACTTCTCTTCCTTTAATTGAGATTGCAAGGCTTGTTTTTCCGATTTTATTTCTTCTGCATTTTCTAGTAAATCTTTGGCTTTTTCGTCTTTTTCTCTAGACTGTTGTTGAATTATTTCAACAGTTGATTTTTCTTTTGAAGGATCAGATAATTGCACTTTGATACTTTCAATTATTTCTACCTCCTGGTTATTATCCGCAACCAAATCCTCTTGAACTTCTAATTCTTGAATAATCAAAATTTCTTTTTCTTTTAAAATTATTTCTTCATTCATTCTTTTTGAAATTGCAACTGCATTGGAAACTTCCTGGCTTAAGCGTTTACTGGTAGCATTAAATTTTGCAGCTAACTTCAGTTGAATATTTTTAATGGAGTCGTTCTCTTCAGAATCCAATTCTAATAAAATATCGTCTGCTTTCTGAGCATTTATACTCGATTCTTCTGACTTGAGTTTGGCAATGTTAGATACCAGTATACTTTGTTCTTTTAAATCATTTAATCTTTCATTTTTCACATTTAAAAGTTGGTCTTTTTGTTCGCTGAAATTAATAATCTCATTTTCACTAGTATCATTTTCAAGATTACTTTCTTGACTCGGGTCAGTATCTATAACTAATTCCTCGCTTTGACTTTCAACCATTTTGTCTAAAATACTATCGGGATACTGATCAATATTTATTTTAGGATTGGACATTTCTTTTAGTAGATTTGCAATAATAACTGCCTCGTTTTCTGGAGATTGATCGAAATAATCTTTGATAATCAATTTCTCTTCACCATTAATTTTAACCAACTCAATTTCCTGTTTTAACGCTTTTAGCTCTGTTTGCGGTGGAGCTTCAACTAAACCTGCATGAATTTTCTCGCTTTTAGGAGTTTCAACAATAAACTTATATTTCCCTGAGTTGGGCAAAAGAATATTATAATTTGACTCTTTATCTACATTGTAAGAACCTATTAATTTATTAGTTCTTACGTCTTGTACTTTAATATTGGCTTGGAAATCTTCTGCAAGAATAGAATTTTCAAAGCTTCCTGAAATTATAATGTTTTGCATAGGTAAAAGCTGCACCTTTACATTGTATACATCAATCATTCCACCTTCCGAAGATCTTTTAGAAGAAAAAATAGCATTTTTATTATTTTTATCTACTAAATATAGAATGTCATCATCCGTACTGTTTATCTTATAATCAAGGTTAGAAATTGGACCAAAATCATTAGTAGTTGCATCGTAATTACATCTAAATATGTCATAACCTCCCATAGAATTATGTCCCATAGATGAAAAGTAAAAAGTGGTTCCATTAGAATTCAAAAAAGGAAAATCCTCATCGTAAGGTGAGTTTATATTTTCTGGAAGAATTTTGGGAGAAGACCACCCTCCCCCAGACAAACGTTTTTTGAAATAAATATCTAAACCATTATCGCCAACTTCTCCATAACTTGAATAGAATAAAATATCTTGGTTAAGAGGTGGAAAATAAATAATTGATTTATGGTTCTTTTTTTTGTCTATTTTAGTTTGAAACTCCTCTGTTACTAAGATTCTCCCGCCAATGTCTTTTAGGTCGTAACTGTAGTTGAACTTATCAACAGAAGTAGTTTTTTTATCTATTACTACAATATCAGAAAGGTTTTTCATCAACGACTGACCATTTTCAGACATGTTTATGTACATCTCTAAGTTTAGAGATTTGGCCAGTTTAGAACTGGCTAGAGATTTGTATTTTTTGTATTGGTTTAAAGCATCTTGGAATAGATAATTATAGTGGTATACCCTTCCCAAATAAAAATAAGCTCTTGGATCAACTTCTGAATCTTTTATGGCCTTTTTTAAATAAGGAATAGATTTTGACTTATCTGCATATTTAAATAAAACACATACTCCATATTTGAAATTATATTCTGAGTTGTTTTTGTTACTTAAAAAGTTAGACATATGAGGTTCGGCCTCAATAAATTTCTGTTCTTCAAATAAATTATTGGCATACTTGATTCTCTCCCCTTCATTTTTAAAATTTTCTTGTCCATTTAGATTAAAACTGAAAATAATGAAAAATAAAAACCCATATGTCTTAATCGAGTTCAATTAGTAGAGTCTTTTTTAAGCTTAATATTCATTTTATTTTCATTTTTACTCAAGAGCCTATAAATATTAGGTTTGTGAGTGAAAAGTACTAATATCGATATAAATATTGAAAAGTACATTAGAGATATAGATTCTACTCTAATAATTAAAATGGTAATAATTGGAAAAGAAATAGCAGCAATTATAGCGCCTAAAGAAACATAATTTGTTAAAATAAATATCAATAAAAATATAACTACACAGCCAATTGCAGCAGAGAAGTTAATAGCTAAAATAATTCCCATTAAAGTAGCTACTCCTTTCCCACCTTGAAACTTCTCATAAATTGGAAAAACATGGCCCAAAACTGCAGTTATACCAACAATAATCTGCATATTGATAAATTCAACGCTATCTGGTGAACAAAGTAAAAAAGAAGTAAGAATTTTAACCGAAACCCAACCCTTTAAAATATCAATAAATAAAACGGTAAATCCAGCAGTCTTTCCAATTACTCTAAATGTATTAGTTGCACCTGCATTATTACTTCCATAATCTCTAACATCTATTCCGAAAAACCATTTACCTATCCATATAGCAGAGGGAATAGATCCAATAAAATAGGATAATAAAATAGCAAACAAATTATTTAATTCAAATATATTCTGCATTCTATTTCATATAAGTAGCAACAAACGGTGCTACATCTTTTGCTGCACCTAAAACGTATTGGTAGTCTTGCTTTCCTTTTTTCTTGCTTTTGGTCTCGTCTTTTTTAGTTTCGGATACAGTTTTGTTAAATTCTTCATTTGAACTGAAGGTTGTCATCAATCCCTTTTTGTAATTAAAATAATAGAAATTATCTTTATCTAGTTGTAGATAAACGGTGATTTCATTTCCAGTTAGCTTTCTAGAAATAACAATTTTTCCTTTGACATATTTCAATACCTGTCTTTTATTGATGTTAGCAATACCAATATCACCATAAGAAACATAGGCCTTTCTATTAGAATTCCACTTATATCTTATATCTCCTAAAAACATAGGAATTTCTAGTTTTTCGGAAAATTTCTTTATTTTACCATTTATGTTAAGAGAAGAAATCATCGCATCAGATTCCTCTTTGGATGTAAATTCACTTAAGGCTTTTTCATAATAAGAATTCTGATAATCTAAAGGTCTTAGCTCTGGAAATTCAATTATTGTCTTTGCTAGTTTGTCTAATGCATCTGCACTAAAGTGGAAGTTAAGCATGGTAGAGGTCTTAAAATCCGTTTCCCATTTTTTAGGATTGAATTTTATTTCTCCAGCTGGTTTTAAAGAAATCTGATCTAAATCAATAGCAAAATTAAAAACACCATCAGATTTCAATCTGCAATTTTCTATATTAAGAGAAGTGTAATTTCCAGGCATAGTATACTCAATTAATTTTTCTGAATTGGACAATTGATATTCCTTTCTTTTAGAATTATACTTCAAAAACCCATCTGCATTAATCATTCCTATATGATTGTCATTGGTTTTAGAAGATAAAAAAGAAGAATAAAGAGACAACGAATCTGTATTGTTAAATACAAGACCAGAATAAACATTATTGAGATTAGAATTTTTAGTACTTGAATCGAGCTCTATTGGAATTAGAATATCCAATGGATCTATATTGGCAGTGAAACTAATCCATTGCTGTGGAATATTTTTACAACTATGGACAATTTGAGTAAATCCAGAAAATTCTAAACCAGGATTGGTAGAAACTAAATTAACATCTCCATAGAAACTATAATTGGGACTAAGTTTGAAATCTTTATTTTTCTTAATAAAGCCGGTTCCATGGGTTTGATCCGTGGTGTCAGGTCTCATTTCAGAAAAGAAAATATTTTGTTTGGTACCATTTAAGTCCACATAATCGTAAATTCCTGATGCAGTATAATCGTGTTTGGTATTAATTTCCACATCTGCATCGTAAATTTCGTAATATTTAGTTACATCATTGGTCAAAATAAAAGCATTTTCTAATGGATCAATTTTTGCTTTTCTTCTTATAACAATTCTACCACTGTCTGGTCTAATTCTAGAATCTGCAACTTTTATAAATTCAATCTCGTTGCAAATAATTCTTTTCTTCTTAATATCAAATCTTGCCTTTGCAGAACCAAAATTCAAAGAGTCCTGGTCTGGTTGAATAGAGAAAAAATTGGAAGTTTGAAGGTCTAAATCTGTATCAATATTAATATCTGCCTGAGCTTGTTTACTATTCTCCATTTCTAACTCATCGCTATCCATATACCAGTTAAATTGATCCATATAGCATATGTATTCGTTTTCTGGAAACGTAACAAAACTTTCCCCAGAATTAGATTTAAACTCCCCCATTCTAGTTTCAAAATCTACTCTTCCATTTAAGTTCTGAGTTTTAAAGGACAACTCATCTAGATTACTGTTCTGGGAAACCAACCTAAACTCACAAGTATCCGCTAAAATGGCATCGGTTTCGTAAGTGTATTCATAAGATTCGACTTCTCCGGAACCAAATCGCATAATCCCACTTCCTAACATACCATCATAACCTAATTTTAATCTTCCATTTAAATATGCCTCTGCCCCTTCAAAAAAGTTAAAATTAGAATCAATAGAATATGCATAAAGTAAATTCTGCTTTGGAATATATGAAACCTTACAATCTTTACCTTCAATAAGAGGAATTTCAGGATCTTCAACTTGTTCTTTGTTATTATAGGTATGAGCTATAGCAGCAACTGAATCTGGGAAAAAAGTTATGTCATCTGAAATTGCAGTAGAAGTGTAAAACTCAATAGTTCCTGTACCTTTTAATCCTTCGTTGGAGAGTCTTATTTCATTATCATAGCTTGCTAGTTGATCGTAAATATTAAATCCATCCTCTGGCGTATTTCTTATGAAGCCCAAAGAATAATCTGGCATAATCTGTAAAGACTCTTCAAATTCAGGAAAAATACCTCCTGATAGAAATTGTCCGTTTAAGTCAATTCCGTTATCAGTGAAATTATCTAAACTATCCATTAAGAAAGGATTCACTATGAATTTAAAGTTTTCTCTCTTGTAAAGTCCATTTTGTATAGATGGATCATCGTAATAAATATAAGTTTTTGTATTAGATTTAAATGTTGGAAATTCATGGTATGAAGTATCTAGTCCAGATTTATTGGAAGGATTGTCAATTTGAATATTGCCTTCCAGATTCTCAATTTTAGATTGCAATCTTATTAATTTTCCTTTTCTCTTAGATTCTTTATAATTCGCCCAAATAAACATGGAGTCGCATTTGGGTAATTTAAGTTTAAAATCGTCGTAAATAAAAGAGAAATCAAAACCATAATATTGTGTTTTTCCAGCAGTTATTAAACCATCAAAGTCTAAGTCTCTATTCTTTTTTAAAGTTAGTCTTCTTGCTCCTGGTTTAATCCAAACTTTATTTTTCAGACTAAGTACTACCCTTTCTACTCCAAAAATATTTAAATCAAAAGAGGAAAGACTAAGTTTTGCATTGGTTTCAGCATCAGAGTTAATAATTAAAATATCGTAATCTTTTTCTCCAGACCTATTTTCAATATAATTGAATAACTTTTCACTACAGGTGATTATTTTTCTTTCCGAATCGTAATTTACAAACCCCTTCTCTGTCAAATTAAATAACATGAATTGTAAATCATTTACACTTTTTACCAAAAATTTTGCCAAATCATTAATCGGAAAAACATTAGAGCCACATTTATCTGCATATTTCTTAATAGAGATTAAAATATTTCCTCTTTCCGTATTTAAATTATCGTAGCTTTTAACATCGAAAAAATTTAAACTAGCAAATTGAGCCGTTTTTATACTTTTTGTTCCTTTAGGTGCGGAAAAATTAATTAATGGCTCTCCTAATTTCCATGATAAAGTCTCTACGTACATATCTAATTTATGGTAACTATTGTAGAAAGGAGCAGCAAGAATACCTTCTTCTCCTCTTGATAAGATAAGAGTTTTAGTATTTTCAGAAAAAACTAAGTTAGAGGCAGGATGAAAAATAGAGTCAGAATCTATAGAAAATTTTATTTTTGCTTTATCTGATTTAACTCCTTCATCGTTAATTATAAACCCAATGGACTCAGCTACTAAGATTTCTTTACCATCATAACTTAGTTTTAATTTTGAAAGATTATTGATGGTTCCTGATCCGTATAAGTTCCTACCACGAATTGTAAAACCACCATCAAACTCAATATTTTTATTGTTATTGACATTTTTAATATTAAGCCTTTTACTATAAGACTCAAATGCAGGATAAATAACTTTTGAATATCCTCGAAAAGATAAAACCTTTTCAGTTAATTTCCCCATTATTGGATAGTCAAAATAACTGCTATAAAACAAAACTGAGTCTATATAATAAGATGAACTTTTAAGACCAATATTGTAACTATTAACTTTTGCATAATAAATATCTTTGTCTTTTTTTGCTCTTTGCCAATCAATTTTTCCTCCATTTCCATTCCATAGTGAAGTAAGAGGGAAAAACTGTCCAGAGGTATTTCGAATTACAGAACTGTCATTCTTTGAAAAACACCTTAAATCAACTTCATTAAATATAAATACTGGAAGTTTTTTAACAAATTGAATATCAAAATTATCTTTTTTAGAAACTTGCCATCTGGTAGCAGCTTTCTGTGTTCTTGAGGTAACATAAATAGTACCATCTAAAAATAAATTATTGGAAACTTTAAGAAAATCTTGCACTCTTTTATTGTTGTACTTTTTTATAACATTATCAAGGGTACTATTCCATTTTTCAAATTTTTCAGAACTCATTCCAGAATTAGAATAATTATATATTGCGTTAAAATAATTTATGAAATCTGGATATACATTTAGTTTCTTTTCTTCCATTGAATTTAACGAAGCATAAACTAAAGCTTTATTATCTGGAGTAAAGAAATCCCCTAGCCATAAAGGTTCAAAAGATTTTATATATTTTTTTGCTTTTGTTTTGTTATAATTCCCAATAAATTCTTGAACATCTTTAAGAAATTTTTCTGGTTCAGGGGTGAAGGATGACTGAGATAAAGCTTTTGAAAAAAGACTTGCAAAAAATAAAATAGTTAAATAGACTTTAAATTTCATAATTATTTTTTTTTCATAACCAATAATGCCCATTGGTTTTCTAAATCTGAATATAAAATTTTTAATCCACTTTTAATAGATAAATCTTTAATGTAATCAATATCAGATTCGAAAAACCCTGAAAAAAGCACCATTGAGTTTTTCTTCATCACTTTTAAAAAGTTTGTAAATTCTTCAATAATTGTATTCCTATTTATATTAACTAGGAGGTAATCATACTTTTTATTGGGAATGCTATCTCCATCTCCATCAATAATTTTAATGGCTTTAGAATTATTAGTTGCCAAATTTTGTCTTGCATTTTGATTTGCATTTTTATCAATTTCCACTGCGTCAATTTCCTTAGCCCCAAGCTTTTCTGCCAATATTGACAAAATAGCTGTCCCGGAACCAAAATCTAATATGGTTTTATTTTTTAAATCGTGTTTAAATAAATCTTTAGCCATTAAACGGGTAGTTTCATGGTGTCCAGTTCCGAAAGACATCTTTGGATTAATAATAATATCGTACTTTTTATTAGAGGGATGGTGAAATGAAGCTCTTACCTGACAATTTTCATTAATTGGAATCGGTTCAAAACTACTCTCCCATTTTTTGTTCCAATTTTTGTAGGGATGATCAATTGCTTTAAATGAAATAATAAAAGTACTGTAATTGTCCAGTAGCTCTTGAAGCTTTTTCTCATTGTAATTAATTGATGGTATATAAGAACTTAGAATATTTAAGTTCTCTTGAAATGCATCAAAACCTAAATCTGCAATTTCTTGTATAAAAACATCTATTATCGGAACTCTTTCTTTTAAAACGAATTGAATTTCTATATAGTCCAAACTAAAAAGAATTTATAATAGCTTCAAAACTTGCTGAATCTAAAGAAGCTCCACCAATTAAACCACCATCGATATCTTTCATAGAAAATAATTCTTTGGAATTAGAGGGTTTACAGCTTCCCCCATAAAGTATAGATGTTTGATTAGAAATGTCCTTACCAAAAACTTCTGAAATAAGGCCACGAATAAAAGAATGCATGTCTTGAGCATCTTGAGGCTCAGCTGTAAGTCCAGTTCCTATAGCCCAAACTGGTTCATAAGCGATGACAATTTTACTAAATTCTTCAGAAGAAAGATTACTTAGAATTTGTGAAAGTTGAGACTTTACAACATTAAAGTGATTTTTACTTTCTCTATCTGAAAGAGATTCTCCACAGCAGAAAATTGGAGTGATGCCATGCTTTAAAAGCATTTCGACTTTTTGAAAAATAAGTAAATCTGTTTCTTTGTGAAAAGTTCTTCTCTCAGAGTGTCCAACAATTGCAAAACGTAAATTTATTGAGGAAAGCATTTCTGCAGAAAATTCCCCAGTAAAAGCGCCGTTATTATTAGCAGATACATCTTGGGAAGAAATACTTACTTTTGATGCATTGCTAAAACTATCTAAATATATAGAAGCAGGTGCAATAATAACCTCTACATCATCTGGATAGGTTTTAGATTCTAAGTCGTTATATAAAATATCTGCCTCAGACTTATTAAGATTCATTTTCCAATTACCAGCAACAATTTTTTTTCTCATTTTTTAAAGGTATTTATACTATTTATACTCAAGTGATTGAAGGAGCAATTCAGGGTCAAAAGCACTATCATTAGTTCCATTAAATTCTTTTAAAATATTACCATTCCACATATAAAAAATACCTGGAGTATCTCTTTCCCAAGTTAGGACATCGTAAAAAGTTGAAATATCTAATACAATATAATGGTACTGACTTCCTGCATATTCAAAAAATTCAGGAATCTTATCTACTTCTTCATCCATGAAAACAATTTCAACTTTCGGAAAATTCTCTACTATTTTAGACAACGAATCAATGGATCTAACAGCTGCTCTACAATGGTCGCAACCTGGTGCAAAAAAACATAAAATAAGTCTTCCATTGTCTGCAAATGGTAAGGTTTGACTAAATTCAGATTTCATTTGTTTTGGTCCTTCTAGAAATGAATCTTCTTGAATTTGATAATTATTAGAATCAATAGTAACATTATCAGAACTCTTTACAGGTACTAAAACCATTATTCCAACAACAAAGAATAGATATATTAGAAACCCATAAAATATTTCAATTTGCTTTGATTTGTCCTTAGATACTAATCTATTTAGAATAACCAATAGCCCAATTGCAAAAATATTTTTTAAGATGGCTTCTAAAGGTGTCATAGGCAACAGAGTACCAAAACAACCACAATTACCACTATTACCAGTTAAATAAATTTGGATGGCTAAATGCATACAAAAAGCTGCAAGCACAAATACAGTAAGAGGAATAACAATTCTTTTTAAGTAAAACGGTAATAAAATTAATATTCCAATAGAAAACTCTAAGGCAATTAAAATTCTAGATAGGTAGGAAGAAATTTCAGAACTAAAACCTAACGGAACTAATTGTTTTGCTTCAAAAGTTGTTATTGAAAAGTAGGCAGAAGGCTCGTGGTACACTTTTGCATAAGCAGATACCAAAAACAATAGGGAAACTACAATTCTTATTATCCAAATTCCAATTAATTTATTATTCATATTTATTAGTTAAGATGAATCATTGCAAATACACTGTAATTGATCATATCGTAATAATTTGCATCAATTCCTTCTGAAATTAATGTTTTGCCCTTATTGTCTTCAATTTGCTTCACTCTTAAAACTTTCATTAGAATTAAATCAGTTAAAGAAGAAACCCTCATATCTCGCCATGCCTCGCCATAATCATGGTTTTTTTGTTGCATTAAGTTCTTAGACATTGATATTTTTTGATTGTACAATTCTACTACTTCATTGGAGGGAATTTCCATTCTTTTATCGCCGTTCAAGTCTATTTGAATTAAAGCCATTACACAGTAATTTATTATCCCTATAAACTCAGATTCTATCCCTTCGTCTACTTTAGAAGCTCCGGTTTCTTGAATAGTTCTAATCCTATTAGCTTTAATAAATATCTGGTCGGTTAATGAACTTGAACGAAGAATTCTCCAAGCAGTTCCGTAGTCAATGGTTTTCTTTTTAAAAATCTCAGTACATTTGACAATAACGTTATCGTACTGTTCAGAAGTATTAGACATAAATTTTAAAAATATTTTTTACGCTTGAAAGATACATATTTACTTGATAATTATTCCATAAATTTTAAGGGAAATCTCATAAGTTTGAGTAGACCTGTGGTGATGAGTATTTTAAATACTACTCCAGATTCTTTTTTTGATGGTGGAAAATACAATTCTATTGAAAAAGCACTTAAAAAAGTAGAGAAAGATTTAAATCAAGGTGCAACCATTATAGATATAGGAGGATATTCCACAAAACCAGGCGGAAATAAGGTAACAATTGATGAAGAAATTAGACGTACAATTCCCTATATAGAAAAAATAGTTGATATTTTTCCAGAAATAAATATATCTATTGATACTTTTAGAGGGAAAGTTGCTGCTTTAGCAATAGATGCTGGTGCAGGAATGATCAATGATGTATCCGCGTGGAATATTGATAAAGAAATGTTTGAAACTATCAAAAAATACAATGTGCCTTATGTTCTAATGCATATGAAAGGAGAACCAAAAAACATGCAAGACAATCCTAGGTATGAAAATGTAACTAAAGAAGTTATTAAATTTCTTTCTGAAAAGTTAAATATGCTAAATTCTAATGGGATAAGTGATGTTATTATAGATCCTGGTTTTGGTTTTGGCAAAACAAATGCAGATAATTATAAATTATTGAAAAATATTGAATTATTAAAAGTGTTTAAAGCACCTATTTTGGCTGGAATAAGTAGAAAGTCTATGATTTATAAAACATTAAAAATCAATAAATTAGATTCTATTAACGGAACTACTGCTTTAAACATGTTTGCGCTTTCCAAAGGTGCTAAAATATTAAGAGTTCACGACGTGAAACAAGCTATGGAATGTATATATTTAAACGAGGAAATTAATTGTAATTAAATGAAACTTTCTGTTGTAAATACCGGATACTTTAAATTGGATGGAGGTGCAATGTTTGGAGTTGTTCCAAAAAAGTTATGGATTAAAACAAATGAGCCAGATCAAAACAATCTATGTACATGGGCCATGCGGAGCTTACTTATTGAGAATGGAGATAAATTAATATTAATTGACACTGGAATCGGCAATAAACAAACTGATAAATTTTTTAGTCACTACCACCTTCATGGTGAAGACAGCTTACAAAGTTCCATAACAAAATCTGGATATTCTTTAAATGACGTAACAGATGTAATTTTAACCCATTTACACTTTGACCATTGTGGTGGAGCTGTAAAATGGAAAAACAACGACAGAAAAATTTTAGAGCCTGTTTTTAAAAATGCTATTTATTGGAGCAATAAAAATCACTGGGACTGGGCTATGAAACCTAATCCAAGAGAAAAAGCATCTTTTTTGAGCAACAACATATCTCCAATTGAAGATAGTGGACAATTGAAATTTATAAAACGAAGGGGTCAATTAACTAAAGATATATTTCAAAACATGGATATTTTTTTTGCAGATGGTCATACCGAGAGTCAAATGATTCCTATAATTAACTATAATGGACAAAAGATTGCGTTCATGGCTGATTTATTACCAAGTATTGGCCATATACCACTTCCTTACGTCATGGGCTATGACACTAGACCACTTAAAACTCTTAAAGAAAAATCTATTTTCTTAGAACTTGCTTTAAAAAATAACTATTTACTTTATCTACAGCACGACCCTATAAACGAGAGCTGTCAACTACAATCTAAAGAGAAAGGAATACGACTAAAATCTACCCACCCACTTACCGAATTTCTTTAAATGCTGAATAAAAAAGAAATAAATTCTTTAGCTATTCCAGCAATTCTTTACAACATCACAGAACCTCTTATTGGATTAGTAGATACAGCTATAATAGGTCGAATTGGAGAAGATTCAACCATTGCTCAAGGTGGTGTAGGTCTAGCTGCAGGACTAATTGCAACATTAGTATGGGGATTTGCTCAAATGAGAACTTCTCTTTCCGCAATTATTAGTAGACAATTTGGCGCAAACAAGATAGAAATTATTAAATCTTTGGTTCCTCAAACTCTATTGTTGACTTTTTTTACTGGATTAATATTATCTATTTTACTTATTACCAACTATGACTACCTAGCAAATTTAGTATATGGTGAAATAAGTATAAATACTTTCAATTACTCTAAAGAATATTTTATAATTAGAAGTTATGGATTACCACTGAGCCTTTCCATTGCTTTGTTTTTTGGAGTTTTCAGAGGATTTCAAAACTCCTCTTGGGCAATGTACATTAGCTTAATTGGAGGATTTAGCAATATTATTCTAGATTTTGTCTTAGTATTAGGCATAGACCATCTAGTTTCTCCCATGGGAGTCAAAGGTGCAGCCTGGGCATCGGTTTACTCCCAATTACTAATGGTTGTTCTATGCGGAGTATTTTACTTAAGAAAAACCCCGTTTAATTTTAAAATAGATATTAAAATAAGTCCATTTTTTAAAGAAATGATCCATATTTTCTTTAATATGTTTGTTAGAACAATGGTTTTAAATCTTGTATTTCTAATCTCCAATAGATATGCCAATAGCTATGGAAGTAGTTCTCTAGCTGCATACACTATCGCTTATAATATTTGGATATTTAGCGCTTTCTTTATTGATGGATATTCCAATGCTGGAAATGCCCTTGCTGGAAAATTTATGGGAGAAAAAAATAAAATAAAACTACAACTTTTAGGAAAGGATTTATTAAAGATAAATATTAAAATAGCTATTGTTTTAATGGTGATATATACTGTTTTTTATCCATATATCGGAAAATTATTTAATCCTGAAGAAAATGTTAATATTATTTTCAAAAGCATTTTCTGGATGGTAATTATTGCACAGCCATTTAATTCAATTGCATTTACTTTTGATGGGATTTTCAAAGGTCTTGGAAGAGCTGTAGATCTTAGAAATACTCTAATAATAGGAACATTTTTCTTTTTCATCCCTACAATATATTTTCTTGACTTATTTATCCCGGAATTAATTACAATTTGGGTCGCCCTTACTCTATGGATGATTTATAGAGGGATGTCTTTACTAATAAAGTTCAAGAAAATTGTCAATTCTTAAATAGGATTTTGTCAGAGAAAACTTGTCCATTTTCTAATTTCATACTTATAAAATATAGTCCTGAGGGGAGGTTTATATCAAATGGTACTTTATTGTTTCCACTTTGCATAAAAATATTTTTTAGACAAATCACCTTACCCTCTTTATTAGAAATAAAATATTCTATGTTTTGAGATTTTTGTAAAGTTATTTCACTAACGAATGAACCACTAGTTGGGTTTGGGAAAGATTTTAAGCTATGGGAGGGATTCCTCTCCCTAATTACTGTATTGTCACCATTTACATAAACAAAAAAAGTATAGTCCATTGAAAAAGTACCATTAAAAAATCTAGTAGTTATAATATAAGGTTCCTCTCTTTCGTCACTATTATTTGGTGTCCAAGAAAGATTAAATTGTTTTTCATAGGGATTGTTGCTTGAAATAATTGAATACGTCATAGGGTTTAGACTATCGTCAAAAATCTCACCTATGCCATCAAAAGCTATAAAAAAAGAGCTACTGTCTATCACTGTTAAATCTAAATTAACAGGATTATTTGCCATACATTCAACGAACGGAATTCCATTTGAATCTGTTGTGAAGTTATTTAAATTAGAAAGAGATGGCAGGTTTCCATTTGGAAGAACAATAAACTGCATATCTCTTCTAATTTCTCCTAATTTTAATCCATTTCTATATTCTTCACAAATCACAGTATAAACATAGTTTCCAGTAACAGATGCAGTCCATGATAGTTGTCCTGTATAGGGATTTATTGTCAAACTTCCACCAGCTAAAGATGGAGGAACTGAATAACCAACAATTGGATAGCCATTAGGAAAAGCTCCAGGAACATAATCATATGGCACGTCCAATGACCAGCTTAAAGAGTCTCCTTCTTCATCAAATGGCAATGGATTATATTGCCAGGGTGTATTGACTGGAACACTTACAATAGGTGGAGAAAGAAAATAGGGAGAGGAAGTAGTAGTTGTTAAATCTACGGTAAAACTACAATCTAAAAACATGGAAAGTGCGCCGGGATTTATCAAATTAGCAATCGAAGGATTTCTACAACAATTATTCCAAGTAACCGTGTAATCACCTGGTATAAAACAAGGAAAAATAGCAGAATAAAAACAAATCTCAGTCCCATAAGAATTATTTGGCAATAAAGACATATTTGGAATTCCAAAAACAGGATGGAATGTAGAGCTGTCTAAAGAGGATACAATTGTTGAAACTTGATTACCAACTGCATCAAAAACTTTTAAAGTTTGGTTACTATTCAATAGAATTCCTGAAACATCTCTATATAGAGTTAAAATAATTTCATAATTACCCACTTGATCATTTTGAACAACAATCTCCCCCCCCATTAAATGAGAGCATCTTCCAGAAAAACTAATTAATAAAATAAGAAATATGAGAGATAAATTTTTCATTAATTACCGATATTTATTTTTTAATTTACAAAAATTAATTCGAAATTCAATTAACACTTGTTAATTGAGAAATGGTTAATCACATTATTAAAAAGTCAAAAAAAAAGTAATAAACTCTATAATTTATGCAAGTAATTTATTGAATTACTATTTTTTCTGTGAAATTATTAACCTTTAGAAAGTAAATGCCTTTGCTTATGTCTAGATGGATGTCATAATGCATATTTGATTTTCCAGAAATGAATCTTTTTTCAACTATTTCACCTGATAAATTAAAAACTTCAATATTTATGGAATTAAATTCACTATTAAAAATATTTAAAGAAATTTTTCCAGAAGAGGGATTGGGATAAATTAAAAATTCATGCGATTTATATTCATTTACACTTACTGAATTCCCCACTAAGACAGAATCAGTAACTGAACATAAATTACCATCTGTTAAAGTTGCTATATAGTTTCCTGGATTAAGCCCTGTAAGTGGATTTAAAGTTCCTCCTACACTCCAAAGAACTTGGTGAGGCATTGGCCCTGAAACAACATTTACAAAGGCCTCTCCATTTTGACAGGTTGCACACGTTGCTGAAACAGATGACATAAGAACTTCTGGGAGATTATTTACAGTAACTACTAAATTATTAGTGTCCGAACAACCAGTACTATCAATAGCTGTTAAAATTACATTATGAACTCCAGAGGAATTAAATATATAAATCCAACCTAAAGCAGAAGGATTGGGATTAAAAACTACTCCATTATCTGTCCAAACTAAGCTATCTGCTACAGTACCTAAATCAATAAAAGAGGTTGGTTCACCTAGACAATTAGAGCTACTTATAAGGCTAATACTTGCATTGGATGCACAACAGGTGCCAATATTTAATGAACTTGTATTGGTTTCAAGTAGGGTTCCTGCAGAAGACTGATTAACTATTAAAACATAATTATTAGACGGAATTGTTCCTAAGATAATTGTCTCATAATAAGGTGTTATAACTGGAAGACCTATTCCACCACAAGTAATATTAATATCAATGGTTATAGTATTTCCAGAAATTAAGTAAGAAGAAGAAGGAGTACAATTACTTGAAGACATATTACCATCAATAACAACAGATAAAATATCACAGTCATTTGCTGGAAATGGAGAACTACTAACGCTAGTAATCCAAAATTGAGCATTTGATGAAATACTAAAAATTAAAAAAATTAAAGTAGTTAAAAATAATCGCATATTTTGTTTAATTATTCTAACGATTATTTTAAACCATTAGAGGGGTTTTAATGATTTTTAAGGAAACTTTTTTTTTGACCTGTCCCATATTAAATCCATTTCTTCTAAACTCATTTTCATGAGATCTTTTTTATTGGTTTTCACCTCTTGTTCCAAATAATTGAATCTTCCTATAAACTTCTTATTTGTTCGTTCCAAAGCAGATTCTGGGTCAACTCCAATAAAACGAGCATAATTGATCATAGAGAAAAGTACGTCTCCAAACTCCTTTTCGATTTTCTCTTGATTATTTGTTTTTTTAATTTCTTGATGGAGTTCCGAAAACTCTTCTTTTACTTTTTCAAAAACCTGGTCTTTATTGTCCCAATCAAATCCTACTCCTTTCACTTTTTCTTGAATTCTGGTTGCTTTTACCATGGCTGGTAGAGACTTTGGAACACCTTGTAAAACAGTTTTTTTTCCGTTTTTTAATTTTATTTTCTCCCAGTTCCTTTTAACATCTTTTTCATCTTTAACAATCTCATCCCCATAAATATGAGGATGTCTTTCAATTAACTTATCGCATATCGAATTAATAACGTCGTTTATATCAAAGTCATTGGTTTCTGAAGCTATTTTAGAATAAAAAACTATGTGCAAAAGCAAATCTCCAAGCTCGCCTTTGATTTCCTCCATGTTTTTATCAAGAATTGAATCAATAAGTTCATAAGTTTCTTCAATTGTCAAATGGCTAAGGGATTCCATGGTTTGTTTTTGATCCCATGGACACTTTTCTCTTAATTGATCCATTATAGTTAAAAGCCTATTAAAAGGAGGTGTTTTATTCATAATAAATTATCTATATATTCAAAATAGGAATAATCTTTCAGCTTTAAGAAAATATTTGATTAATTTTAAGGTATGAAAACAATTCTTCTTTCTATTGGACTTTTAGCATTGTGTTTTGCCGGTATAGCAATTAAAATAATTTTAAAGAAAGATGGAGAGTTTTCTGGTACTTGTGCAAGCAATAATCCACTTTTAAATAAGGAAGGTGAATCTTGTAGTTTTTGTGGTGCAACACCAGATGAAAAATGCAAGAAGCCAGTAGAACAAAGCGTAGCTTGAATAAATGAATATGAAAAAAGGTAAAAGTATAGGCATTTTATTTATAATTCTTGGCCTTTTGTTTTTAGCAAATAATCTTGACCTAATAAAAGTCTCCATCGTAGAACTTATTAGAGTTTACTGGCCAATAATACTTATTTGGATAGGAATTGAGAAGCTTATTTCAAAATCTTCGGAAGATAAAGCTTAAAAATTACTCCATTCTTTAAGAGATTTTGCGGAATCGTAAACCATGAAACAGAAAATACTATCTAGAGGATTAGATGCTATAAAATCGATAGCTTTTTCTTTACCCATCACCATAAAAGAGGTAGCTAAAGCATCAGCATTAGCAGCTTTTTCACAAACAACTGTTACACTCAAGAGGTTATTATTCGCAGGAAATCCTGATTTAGGATCAATAGAATGAGAAAATTTCCTTCCATTTATAACTTTAAACTTTCTATAGTTACCAGATGTAGCTAAACTTTGGTTATCCAATTCTATAATTTTTTGAAATTCATATTCCCCCACAAAAGAACTATCAATTGGTTTTTCTATACCAACTCTCCACAATTTATTTTCATGATTTTTACCATAGGAAGAAAGCTCTCCTCCTATTTCAATTAGAAAATTTTCAACTCTCTTTGTTTTCAAAAAATCACCAACCAAATCTACACTATAACCCTGGGCAACTGCATTGAAATCTAATTTAGAATTCTTACTTTTTTTACATATATAAGTCTTCAAACTATCTTCAATTAAAGAAAAGTTGTTCTTTAAGTCTATATAATTAAGTAAAGAATCTTTAATAAATAAGCTATCAATAGACGGGTTAGAATCAGAGTAGAAACCCCAGTAATTTACTAGTGGATATACTGCGGGATTGAAAAATCCATTTGTTTTATTATTTATTTCCTTTGAAATTTTAAAACAGTAATAAAACATACTTTTACCTTGTAAACTAAGACAAGTATCCTTGGATTTATTTAAAAGACTAATAAAGCTATTAGAATCGTAAGTTGAAAGCTGACTGTCTACAATATTAAGAATAGAATCTATTGAATAAGAAAAGTCTCTTTGTAAGTGGTCGCTGTAAGTTATGGAATAAGTACTTCCCTGCGCATATCCTTTGACCTTAAGAAAATATTTCTTCTTATCATCCCCAGTTTGACAACCCAATAAAACAATAATTAAAAAAAGTAATGTCGTGTAAAGGTATTTACCCCCCAAAGTCATCAAATCTTACTTGTTCTGGTGGAACTCCCCAATCGTCACACATTTTTAATACTGCTTGGTTCATCATTGGAGGACCACAGAAGTAATATTCTATATCTTCTGGAGCTTCATGATTGGAAAGGTACTGATCGATAACCGCATTGTGAACAAAACCAGTAAAACCATCTCCTTTAGGATCGTTAATGTCTTTTTTATCCACCCAATTATCTTCTGGAAGGGCATCGGATAAAACCATGTAGAATTTAAAATTTGGAAACTCTTTTTCTAAATCTCTAAAGTAGTGAATATAGAAAAGTTCAGCTCTAGATCTTCCTCCGTACCAATAAGAAACTTTTCTTCCAGTTTTTAGAGTTTTGAATAGTTCATACAAGTGGGATCGCATTGGAGCCATTCCAGCACCTCCACCTATATACAACATTTCAGATTCGGAATCGTTGATGAAAAACTCTCCATAAGGTCCCGAAATAATTACCTTATCTCCTGGCTTTTGATTAAAGATATAAGAAGATGCAACTCCTGGGTTTACATCTGCCCAAGAATCTTTGGCTCTATCCCAAGGTGGAGCAGCAACACGAACATTTAGCATTATATTTCTTCCCTCAGCTGGATAAGATGCCATAGAGTAAGCTCTTACCACTTCTTCATCATTTTTCATGGTTAGATTTCTTAAGGCAAACTTTCCATTTTCCCAATCTTTTTCAAACTTATCAGGCTCTCCTGGATGATCAGTTGGATGGGCTTTAATATCCATTTCAGAGAATTTAGTTTCCCCTTCTGGAATTTTAATTTGAATGTAACCACCTGCTTTGTAATCCATATCTTCAGGTATTTCTACAATAAACTCTTTAATGTATGTAGCAACATTATAATTAGATACAACTGTGGCTTCCCATTCTTTTATACCCATAATCTCCTCTTCTACTTCAATCTCCATGTCTTCTTTTACTTTTACTTGACATCCCAACCTGAAATTATCGGCAATTTGTTTTCTTGAAAAATGAGGTTCTTCAGTTGGAAGAATACTTCCTCCACCAGTTAAAACTTGACAAGTACATTGAACACAAGTTCCTCCTCCACCACAAGCAGAAGGTAAGAAAATACCCTCATTTCCTAACGTAGTTAACAAAGTTGATCCGCCATCAACTTCGATGATTTTATCTCCATTGATAGTAATTTTAACTTTTCCAGAGGAAACTAGAAATGTTTTAGCTAATAATAAAATCGCAGTAAGTGTTAAAACGATAGCTAACAAAAATATGATTGGTGTAATTATTTCCATTTATAAACCTTTTTCAAATTATATTTCAAAACCCATAAAACCTAGAAAAGCTAAGCCCATTAAACCTGTAATTAAAAATGCCATTCCAACACCTCTTAAAGGTCCTGGTATATTTGCATATCTTATTCTTTCTCTTATTGCTGCAATAAGTACAACAGCTATAAACCATCCTACACCGGATCCTAAACCGTAAACAGTAGCTTGGCCAATTGTTGCAAATTGTTTTTCCTGCATAAATAAAGCTCCACCAAGAATTGCACAATTCACAGCAATCAATGGCAAGAAAATTCCTAATGCTCCATATAAAGCTGGAGAGATTTTTTCTACAATCATTTCTACCAATTGAACCGTTGATGCAATTACAGCAATAAACATAATAAAAGTTAGATAACTTAAATTAACAGCTGAAAACTCCTCTCCTAACCAGCCTAAAGCACCTTCTTTAAGAACATAATTTTCAATCAAATAATTAATAGGAATGGTGACTACCAATACAAAAATAACTGCCATACCTAAGCCAAAGGCTGTTTTTACTGTTTTAGAAACTGCTAAATAGGAGCACATTCCAAAAAAGAAGGCAAAGATCATATTATCTACAAAGGCACTTCTAATAAATATATTTACTAAGTCCATTATTTTATTTTAATGAGATTCAATTAAACTTGGGTTTCTAATTTTTTGAACCCATATGTATACTGCTACTATTATTAATGAGGACGGAGGAAGCAACATTAAACCATTGTCCATATAACCCATCGCATATAATCCAGTTTGTTCAGTAGCATTTCCAAAAATTTCAAAGCCAAATAATTTTCCTGAACCAAAAAGTTCTTTAAAAAAGGATACAATTACTAAAACCATTCCATAACCTAACGAGTTTCCAATGGCATCTAAAGCTGATGGCCAAGGTTTATTTCCCAAGGCAAATGCTTCTAGTCTACCCATAATAATGCAATTGGTTATTATTAATCCAACAAAAACTGATAGTTCCTTAGAAACATCAAATAAATAAGCTTTAAGTACTTGATCTACAACAATTACTAATGCAGCCACTACAACTAATTGAACAATAATTCTAATTCTGTTAGGTATTAAATTTCTAATTAACGAAATAGATACATTAGCTAAAATAAGTACAAATAAAACTGCAACTGACATTACAACAGCTGCTTTCATTTGGACAGTTACCGCTAGAGCTGAACAAATTCCTAGTACTTGTATAGTAATAGGATTGTTTTCGTCTAATGGGTCAGAGATTAGTTTTTTATTTTTCTTAGAAAATAGTGGTTCTCTTTCTTTAACCTTTATTTTCTTTTCTTCTAAAACTTCTGTAGTTTCTGCCATAATTTTAAAATTAAGATCTGTTCAAATTTTTAATGTATTTATGATAAACTACTAGTGTTCTACTCATCATTTCTTCTACACCAACACTAGTGAAAGTACCACCGCTTATACCATCTACCTGATAATCATTTAAAGGATTACCTGGTTTGTTAACTTCAACAGACTTATATGTTTCTTCATTGGATATAAGCTTGCCTATAAATTGATCCTCAAAAAAATCTTGAGAAATTTCAGCACCTAAACCTGGAGTCTCAGATTTATGATCAAAAACAGTACCTGAAATTGAATTTCCGGACTCATCTATAGCAATAAAGCCCCAAACTGCAGCCCATAGTCCTTTTCCCATCACCGGAGCAACATAATAGGTTTTACCTTCAACATCACAAATAAACAATGGATAATTTCTAGATTTTTCATCCTTAATAGTTTTGTATTCTTTTAATAAATCAATACTAAAAGCATCTCTAGAATCTTTATTATTTAGCTCTGTTGAATTATCTAACAGAGTATTTTCCTTGATCTCTCCATTATAATTTAAGATTACCCTTTGCTTGACAAAATTGGCAAAGACAGATCCAGCTTCGTCTCTTGTAATTGATTTATTTCCAGGAAGACAATTCAAAATATTTTGTTTTTTCTCATTTACAAGATTTTCGTCTTGTATGGGTTTTAGACCATTTGCAATTGCGGCTAATAAGCCGCCTACTATAATTACAAGAATTATGGCAAAACTAATCGTGTATGTATTACTGTCTTTATTGATAGCCATTATGCTGTTTTTAATCTTTTTAATCTTCTGTTAATATTATTTTGAATAACCATATGATCAATTAATGGAGCAAATACATTAGCAATCAAAATAGCTAACATAATTCCTTCTGGATAGGCTGGATTAACCATTCTAATTAATATACCAAGAAACCCTCCTAAAAAACCATATATAAATTTACCTGCGTTGGTATGAGCAGCAGTAACAGGATCGGTGGCCATAAAGACCATACCAAACATAAATCCTCCAAGCATTAATTGATGAATAGCTGGCAACTCAAAATATCCATTTCCTCCAACTAAATTAAGAATAGTAGCCATTACAAACCCACCTATAAAAAATGAACCTATTACTCTCCAACTAGCTATTCCTGTCCATAATAATAAAGCTGCACCAATTAAGCACATTAATGCAGAAGTTTCACCTACAGAGCCAGGAATAAATCCTAAAAAAGAGTCCATTAAAGAATACTTGGCTTGAAAGGCTTGGGTATTTTCTAAAACAGGTGAATCTTGCATAAATGAAGCTAAATCTCCTAAAGCTGTAGCACCGGAACTACCATCGACAACTCCTTCAGGATTAGCACTACTAACTAAAGAGGCGTATTTCTCACCTTTAAGATCTGAAAACCCTGTCACCCAAACTTCGTTACCAGACATTTTAGTTGGATGAGCAAAAAATAAAAATGCTCTGGCAGTAAGAGCAACGTTTAGAATATTCATTCCTGTACCTCCAAATACTTCTTTACCAATTACCACAGCAAAGATTGTGGCAACAGCAACCATCCAAAGAGGAACATCAGCAGGCATACATAAGGGAATGAGCATTCCTGAAACTAAAAATCCTTCTTGTACTGTATGTCCATTTTTAATAGCGAAGATAAATTCCACAAAAAGTCCTGACCCGTAAGAAACTACAACAAGAGGCAGTACCACTAATGCACCTTTAAGAATAATTTCCCAAAAAGAAATGATTTCTAATTCTCCAAGAACTCTATAATGTTGGTATCCAGTGTTGTAAATACCAAATAGCAAACAAGGAACTAGAGCTATAATCACCAGCATCATAGTTCTTTTTAAATCAATTGCATCTCTTACATGTGAACCTTTATTAGTAACATGGTTTGGAGTAAACATTAATGTATCAAATGCATCTACAAGAGGAAAAAACTTTTTGGTCTTTTCACTGGAGTTAAGTGTCTTGTGTGCGTTGTCAAATATATTTCTTAAAAATTTCACTTTTAGCTTAAATTAAATTACATACATTCTTTATAAATAAGATCTAGTCCATTTCTTACAATTTCCTGAATATTTATTTTGGAAGTGCAAACAAATTCACACAGCGCAAAATCTTCAGGGGAAACTTCATAAATTCCTAAATTCTCCATTTTTTCAATATCATTAGTAACAATTGACTTAATTAACTGAACAGGATAAATATCAAATGGAAAAACTTTTTCATACTGTCCAGAAACTACAAAAGATCTTTCTTCACCGTTTAGATTGGTATCAAACTGGTAAGTTTTAGATTTAGGCATAAGCCAAGTTGGATAGGATTTTGAGGCAGAAAATCTATTAAAACCTAAACTTAACCATCCTTCACTTAGAAAAAACTTGTATTCATTACCTTCCGCTAGAACGGTTAATTGATGGTGGTAGAAACCTAAAAAACTATCCTTTTCTAGTTTCTGACCAGTTAGTGGGTTTCCAGAAATTAATCTACTATTTTCTTTGATTTCAGTACCTTCTAAAATTGATTTAATAGAACTTCCAGAAATTGTCTTAACATACTTGGGAGAATTAACGTTTTCTCCACCAATACATATTACTTTTTTGGCATCATATGCCCCAGTTAAAGAATATCGACCAAGAATCATAACATCTTGAGGGTTAATGTACCAAACAACCTCTCCTTTGTTGATAGGATCTATCTCATGCATCTGAACGCCTACATTTCCAGAAGGATGAGGGCCTTTAACAAGATGGGTTTTCACATTCTTAGCATTGTAAAAAACTTCGTCAGAATTTTTTCTAATTTGAAGATGAACAGATCCGTCTGTTAATATATTTAATAATTCTAAACCAGCATTAAATTCGGCAGACTTATTATGCATTATAAAGTCATAGTCTGGAGAAAGTGGATTAGTATCAAAGGAAGATATAAAAATAGACTTTGGATTGTCTTCAGGACGTGCAATTATATCAATAGGTCTCATTCTCAACAATGGCCATAATCCAGATTTTAATAAATCAGTTTTTAGCTCTAGTCTATCTAATTTTGAAAAATCTTTTGCCTTTGAATTCAACTGAGTGAATTTACCATCAGAAGTAATTGTAACAGCCAATATCCTTCTTTTTTCACCTCTTATAATTTTGTCTACAACTCCACTTGCAGGTGATACAAATATTACAACATCATTGTATTTGTCACAAAAAACTGGACTACCACATTTTACCAAATCACCTTCTTTGACAAGTAATTTTGGGGTTAAGTTGGGAAAATCGGAGGGTTTTAAAGCAAAAGACTTAGACAAATTGCCCTCTGCAATAATTTTATTAGGTACGCCCTTCATTTTAATATCAAGGCCTTTTTTAACTGTTATTTTCATAAATGATGAAAATTGAATTTTAATAGATAACAAATTTATAAATTTGTATTGTTTTACAATTTAGTGAAGAGTAATATTACTAAACAATATCTAATTTAGAATGATTATAAATAATAGCAATAGCTTGAGACTAGAATTAATATTATTTGCATTTGTTGTGTTGGTGAATAATTGTACGATGAAACAAAAACTACAAGTAGTTGACGACTACTATGTTAACTCTGAAAACCAAGAAAATAAGAGCCTTTTAAAAAAGGAAGAACTTCCTTTTGAGCAAAAAATATTCTCCAAAGATTTTAAAAGTCTAACTTTTAGCACAAGATCATTAATACTGGGTGAGCCATTATATAATATGAATTCTAAAATCCCAATTATTATAAATTTTGACTTATTAAGAAATCATGGTGAATCAATTCAGTATGAAATAATTCATTGTAATAAAGACTGGAAGAAAAGTGATATTTTAACAATGGATGCTATAGATGGCTTTGACATAGACTATATAGAGAACCAAGAAATCTCTTATGGCCCAGTTCAACAATATGTAAACTACAATTTTGAACTCCCCAACAACAATACAGATTTTTTAATTTCAGGCAACTACATATTAAAAATATTCATAGAAGGACAAGCAGAAAATCCTTTGGCAACTCTAAAATTCTATGTTAGTGAACAAATCTCTACCATTAATTTTCTTGTAGATAAATCTAGAGACGTTGAACAAAGTAAATACTTACAAGCTTTTGAAATGGAATGCACTTACAATTCTAACGACATAGTAGACCCATATGAAAATATTTCTATTAATATCCAGCAAAACCATCAAGAATTTGACCAGTACTGGTTATCTGGACCAAATTTTATTAAAGAAAATAAATTAGTATTCCTTCCTTCAGAAGACCAAATTTTTAATGGAGGAAATGAGTTTAGATTTTTTGACATGAGTTCTTTTAGAAATGGCAGTCAAAGAATTGAGAATATGGTTTTTAATGATACCATTTTCAATATCAACTTAAAAAAAGATATAAGAAGATCTTACAAACAATATCTTCAATACAAAGATATGAACGGCAGGTTTTTTATTAGAACTTATGATTTTGACGATGCTAATTCACAAGCAGAATACGGAATGGTTAATTTCAGATTGCCCATGAAGCAAATTAAAAACGATAGTATTTACCTTTTTGGACAACTCACTAATTGGGCCATAGATAATGATTTTTTAATGACTTATGATACCATAAATAATTATTACCAGAACAAATGCTTATTAAAACAAGGTTATTACAATTATATATATGTATTGAAAAACAGCGATGGAATTAGTACAAGAAAGATTGAAGGAGCTCATTTTGAAAGTAACAATGAATATATTTTAAAAATGTATTACAAAGACCCTCTAAACTTGTTTGACAGGATATTAAGCTATAAAGTAGTCAAAAGCAACTAACTTTTATATACTAAATCTGCTAAATCCTTTCCAACAGAAGCTCCTATAGCAACGCCCATACCTCCAAGTCTAACTCCACAAGAAACGTTACTAGATAATTGTTTCAAAATTGGCTTCTTTTTATCTCCAATTCCCATAATTCCACTCCAAGAATAATCGATTTCAAAATTAATATTTGGAAGGATAGTATTTCTTAGTAAGTTCTCAAGTTTTGATTGAATTAAATCAGTGTTACCAAACTCCAGAGTGGACTCGGTTTTAAAATCTAAATTTCTTCCACCTCCAATTAAAATTCTTTGGTCAATATTCCTAAAATAATAATATCCTTGCTCCAAATGAAAAGTTCCTTTTACTTTTAAATTTTTAATAGGTTTTGTTACCAACACTTGTGCCCTAGCTGGAACTATATTTTCATCCATTAGTTTTTTTGAAAATCCATTAGTTGCAAATAATAATTTGGAAGTAGAAAAATCGCCATTATTAGTGTGGACTTTTACAATGCTATTATTCTCAGAATAATTATCGACAGAGGTGTTATTTAAAATTTTTACTCCACTTTGAAGGCAAATTTTAAGAAGATGGGACATCATTTTCCCTGTATCTATTTGCCCTTCAAACCTATTCATTATGTACTTGGGAATACAATTTTCAAAACTAAACTTATTGTCTTCTACATTAAAAACATTCTCTCCAAATAAAGGAAATAATAATTCATTAATATCATAAATCTTATTGACAGATTCTTCAAAAGAATTACTATCCAGAAAAAGCTCATATCCAAAGTTGTGCTGATAATCCAAATTTTTATCTCCTACAATTTTTCTTAGCGTTTTTAATCCTTGCCAGCGACTAGACACCAACTGAACAACCTCTTGAGAAGAATGTGTTTTTAAATCATTAAGAAGCTCTGAAACACTTCCAAAACATGCAAATCCTGCATTTTTAGTACTACCACCCTGAGGAAGGACACCTTTTTCTAAAATAATTATTTTAGAATTTGGATATTTTTCACGTAAAGAAATAGCACATGTTAGTCCTACTATTCCACTACCAACAATAGTAAAGTCATTGCCATTAAACCATTCTTTATTTTCCCAATAACTGTAATTCATCAAATATAAAACGAAAAGAAAAACAAGATAAGGATTGTAATATATCCTAAGGACCAAGAAGACATGTCGGATTTATAATCTAAATATGAAAATATAGTTTGATTCAAAATTGCCACTAAAAACCAGTCAATATAATTTGAAAATGGAATTACATTATTTTTCCAAGACCAAAAATCTAATTGGTTAGAAAGTGGCTCCATTAAAACATCTATTAAAACCATCAATAAAGAGGATGTTATAATTATAAGAAATTTATTAGAAAATAATTTACCAACTAATTCTCTTGAAACCAAACATAGTAAAAGCCAATTTGCTCCCATAATTATAGGAACACCATCCAATTTAAATCCTAAGGAATCCCCATAGGTATAATCACCAAATAACCAACCAAAACAAACTCCTATCCATTCAGAGAAAAAAGCAATTATATAAACCAAAGACATTAAAATAGAGTCTTTTCTATTTGGTTTTACTCTGTAGAGGAATAACGATAAAGGAATAACAATAGAAATAAAAGAGGTTTTAAGAAATAGTTCTGGAAATAAACGAATTCCGATAATTCCAGCAATATGGATTATTGCAATAAATACAATATCAAAACTATAGGTTCTAGAAAATTTCATTTATAATTTTATTTGCAGTGTTGACGCCCGATCTTAAAGCAAGAGGCATTCCTCCTCCTGGATGAACAGTTCCTCCAACATAGTACAAATCTTTTATTTTTTGATCTTGATTTTGCTTTCTTTTCATGATTGAATAAATAGAATTCTGGTGATTTCCGTATAAAGAGCCTAAATAGGATCCTGTTTTCTTAAATAGTTTATTAGGAGTCAGGATTTGTTCAAACTCTATTAAATTCTCAATATTTACTTCAAATTTATTATAAACATTTTTGATAACTAAGTCTTTTATCAATTTAATTTGATTATCTGAAATTAGATTTTTTTGAGAAGGAACATTAATCATCACAAACCAATTCTCAGAGCCCTTTGGCGCATGTTTAGAATCAATTTTTGAAGAAATATTAATATAAATCGTAGGATCTTTAGGTATATTTGAGTCCTTAAATATCTCAGAAAATTCTTTTTTATAATCTTCTGAAAAAATAATATTATGTAGTTTAAGTTGGTTAAATTCAGATTTTATTCCCCAGTAAAACACAATTGCAGAAGTTGATAATATAGTTCTTGATTTTCTAGACTTGCTTCCTAATAAATGCTGGGTGGTGTAATAATCTATGTTTGAGATTAGCTTTTTAGTAGAGAATTTTTTTTGGTTGGAAAATATTTCAATTTTACTTTTCAGAACATTAATTTTTTCAATTTTGCAATTAAACTCAAACTCTACTCCTAAATCTAAACATAGACTTTCCAAAGCTTTTGGAATATTAAAAATACCACCTTTTGGATAGAACCCTCCCAAAACCATTTCAACCACAGCAAGCTGGTTCATAAAAGCTGGGGTTTTATATGGGGAAGATCCTGTATAGGTAGCAAACCTATTCATGATTTTTTCTAATTCAGGATTTTGCAACCTCTTGTTGTAGGTTGCCATTGATTTAAAAATATTTGAGAATCCAGAAATTGCTATCCATTTTACTGCATTTTTAATGAAATTTAAATCGATTTTTAAATCGCCTTTTAAAAAAACTTCTTCTGAAATTTCATAAATATTTTCCCACTTTTTAAAATATTTTAAAAACATTTGTTTTTCAACGCCTAGCTCTCTTTCAAAATTATCAGCAGTGTCCTCTAATTCCCCTAATACATCTACAAATTTCCCTTTTTCAAAAAAATATCTAGTTACATTATCTAACTTAATATAACTAAAATAGTCTCTAGGGTTTTTACCGCATGATTTAAA
>Ga0206126_10000439_pt1 | contig 54754 bp, 48 predicted proteins | sample Helgoland_Spring_5_FD_148621 | JGI IMG/M metagenome (GOLD analysis project Ga0206126, IMG submission 148621) | Pelagic subsurface seawater microbial communities from Kabeltonne, Helgoland, North Sea - Helgoland_Spring_Bloom_20160412_1 | ecosystem: Environmental > Aquatic > Marine > Epipelagic ...
CCACCATAAGTCTCCGCGCAGACCTTCGTGATCGCCGCTGTTAGCGTCGTCTTCCCGTGGTCAACGTGGCCGATGGTCCCAACATTTAAGTGGGGTTTCGTACGCTCAAACTTTTCTTTGGACATTGTTGGCCTCTCCTTCGTTCTACTTGATACAACTTTGATTACTTTAGCCTTAACGCATCAAACCGACTGCCTTGCGACCTCCAAGCCCTACTAGGCCTTGAGCATAACTACTCGCATCCTAATGACTCTATCTACAACCTTTTTTAGCCCTGAATTTCTTTAAACCCTGCATTGGCAATTTTAACCAATGCTTTTTGCCAAAAATATTTTTAATGCCTAATCACTCAACGAATTCCGCCCCGCTTCATTATGGAGCTCATAACCGGATTTGAACCGGTGACCTCTTCCTTACCAAGGAAGTGCTCTACCAACTGAGCTATATGAGCCTGCATTCTAACCACCCTTCGAGCAACGCCTTAGCAGCTTGGAGCGGGTAGCGAGAATCGAACTCGCGTCATCAGCTTGGAAGGCTGGGGTTCTACCACTAAACTATACCCGCTAACTCTGCAAAACCGCGGCCTCTCCGTCGCCGCTCGTATGCGCCGCGCCGATCGGCTTTCGCCTCAATCCTAAAACCTCTTTTCCAACGCAGTGCCTCATTTCAGAAACATCGCCTTCGCGGCCCAATCGTCAGCCGCCTCAAACCAGGGCGAACCTTCAATGTCTTGGCCTACCCAAAACCCTTACTAAACCAGCCTAATATGGTGGAGGGGGGCGGATTCGAACCACCGAAGCTTTCGCGTCAGATTTACAGTCTGATCCCTTTGACCGCTCGGGAACCCCTCCGATTTTGCGGCGCTAAATTCTGCCAGTCGAAACTGTCATTGTCAACGCTAAAAACAGGCGCGGCCTGCCAATAAATCCATCCGCACCCTTATTGTTATCTTCACACCTTGTATTATAGATATCCGAGTTAGGTCAGTGGTGAGCCTATCGCTGACTTTACAGATCTCCTGAGCCGAGTCTTCAGAGCCTCGTCAGCCTTCTCTTTAAAACCTGTTCTTCCTTTTATCCGCGATATTCACGCTGCGCGACCCACCATAAACGTCAGGTCGTCGGGACATGCCATCATGAGGACCATCGACAGCAGAGCAGTTTGGTGCCGCCACCAAGAGTCGAACTCGGGACCTACTGATTACAAATCAGTTGCTCTACCAACTGAGCTATAGCGGCACAGGCGGCAGATTGTAAGCCAATCGAAGTCCTTCGTCGAGACGCAGGATCGATAATTATGAAAAGAATGCGAATTGCCCCTCAATTGGAATTTTGCTTAGGACTCTGGGCAGGATTTTCGAGAAACCGTTGGCGCCATGAGACCCGCCTCCTGCAAGGCCTTGATCCAATCGATCTCCGCATCCGCCAGCTGAAGATAACTTATAACATCCGATAGACTTGCCGAGTGGATCGCAAGACTTGCCTGATCAGCAACTGGTATGACCTTAACAAACCGCTCAGCGGCGCCATAAGACGAAAAAACGCCAAGGGATACACTCCTTGCCAAAGGTCCATCGGTCATAACAAAACTATCCACTCCCTGATCGCGAAATTCTTTGAGTAATTGGTATGCCGCATTCAGAGACTCAAAAGGCCCCGCGTAAACCCGAAACTCCGGGGGACCGTCTAGCGCCAGCTTTGACTCAGTAAACTCCTCGGTCACCCAATTATCGGCGGGGATACCAGGCTTGAGCGCGTCAATTTTTGCACGCTCATCCTCTGAGAAGGGCCCAAGTAGGACGCACGTTTTTATCGCCGACTGCATATCGATCACCGCCTCCAGTGACGACGCGGCCCCAAAGGACGCGCTGCCTGCTGGCTCAGACTCAGCCAAAGCCGCTTTAACGACCAAATCTGAAGTTTGATTTGGACGCTCAACCATAATCTCGCGCGCGGGATCAATGGCTAGCCCCTTACCGGATCCATTCATCTGTCGAACCTGATCCGCCCGCCAATCTAGCGTGACCACGCCAAGGACCAAGACATTTAATATCAGCAGAACCCAGACTGACCTTTGAATCGGACGCTTTATCATTTACAACTCCGAACCTCTTAAACTGACTTCACCGGCGTTAAAGGCCCGCAGATCGCCTTCAACATCGAGCACTAAACGCCCAGTCATATCGATCCCATCATCTCGACCCATCACCACCTCATCCCCTTGCAACACCCTAACGCTCTTACCATAGAAAAGGTCTAACGAGGCCCATCGCGCTTGATACTGCGACATCATAACCGGCGAAAACTGTGACAGCACGGTATCAATTGCGTCAATGAACCGAATAGCAAGCTCCGTTCGGCTGACCAGTTCGCGCCCTAAGGCCACAGCCATTTGATCAATCTCCTGAAAACTTGGGGCTACCATCACATTCAAGCCGACCCCAACACAAACCCGACTCGAACGTCCCGGTAGCTGGTCTAATTCGATCAGTACGCCACCGAGCTTGCCAGCCTGGGTTACCAAGTCGTTGGGCCATTTCAGCCCAACCTCTTCAAAACCCAGATCTCGAAGAGCTTGAGCCAATTCAATACCGATCACGACACTCAGTCCCCCTAACTGGTTCATGGCCAAATCAATGTCGCCGATAAAAGATAGCGCCAAGTTTTGACCAAACGGACTCACCCAAACCCTGCCCCGCCGACCTCGGCCAGCGCCCTGCATTTCCGCTACACAAGCCAGCCGGTTTTTCGATGGCGGCTTCGCCATCAAAGCATTGTTCGTTGAATCGATCAGCAAATGATGCTCAAAGGTCACCCCTGCATTTACCGCGCCTTGAACCCTTGCTGCGTCGATTAACCTAATTGTTTTAGCAAGATGCAGCCCGTCCTTCGACCTCACAACCTGATCATCCAACCCCAATAAGCTCAGCGCTTGTTGTGCGTCTTTTGAGTCTGGCACCGCCTCCCCGTTACAAAGCTTTGTGATCAGTTTATTTTGATTCACAGATAACGCTAAAAACATCTTCTGATCTCCGCGAAACACGATTGTAAAAAAACCGGACCTGCGTATAATACGCCGCCTCAGCGTCACACTTCTGATAATCGGGTCTGTAGCTCAGTTGGTTAGAGCGCACCCCTGATAAGGGTGAGGTCGGTGGTTCAAATCCACCCAGACCCACCAGATTACAGATGGCTGGGCAGCCGCTTCATTGCACTGCCTAAAAACACTGACAATTACCGAGCACATCCGTATGATACGCTCGCGACCTGAGAAATTGGGGCCATAGCTCAGCTGGGAGAGCGCCTGCCTTGCACGCAGGAGGTCGGCGGTTCGATCCCGCCTGGCTCCACCAATTTCTTCGCCTGCCTTAGCTCCAAACGCCCTAAGCTTGCTTCCAAAAACAACCCGCAAACACCCACACCAACGGTCGGCTACGATACCAGCAGAATCCCTGAAAAATTTTTACGTCATTTCGGCAACCATGAACCAATGCTTTTGCGCCATCTCAAGTGGCGTCTAAACTTGTTTACGCCCACACACGACGCCTTCTAAGCACGGCCCAAACTTAAAACCCAAATTGCTGAATGACGTCAATGGCCCCTCGGACACCTTTAACGCAGCCCCTCAACCCTTGAGCACCACCAAATGGTGCTGCTTTTTGCCCTTTTGAACCAAATGGTACCGACCATAGCGCGCCGTATTGGCTTGCAACTTAAATTCTGGATCAATCTGTTTCACACCATTTACAGCAACCGAGTTACCCATAATCAGTTTTCTAGCCTGACCCTGAGTGACTTCGCCTTTCGGCGTTGTTGCCAAACCACTTTCAACCAGAAGCGTAAGCAATCCAACCTCGGAGAGATCAAAGTGGGATGACGGTAGTCCATCCTGAGCCAGTTGTGCAAAGTCCTGCTCCGTCAGCGCCTCGATTTGATTCGAGAAAATCGCCGCCGTGATCCGCTCAACGGCCGTCACCGCCGAGTCTCCGTGCACCAATCGCGTCACCTCTTGTGCGAGTCGTCGATGCGCCAACCGGGCCTCGGGTTGGCGCTGTTGCGCAACGGCTAGCTCATTGATGTCAGCAGACGACAAGAAGGTGAATATTTTAAGAAATCGGAGGACATCATCATCCGCACAATTAATCCAGAATTGATAAAATTTATAAGGTGACGTCTTCGTTGGATCGAGCCAAATCGCACCCTCAGCGCTTTTACCGAACTTCGTGCCATCGGATTTCGTGATCAAGGGATAGGTCACAGCGTGCGCCTGGCCGCCTTGCATTCTGCGAATCAGATCGATCCCACTGGTAATATTGCCCCACTGATCGCTACCGCCCATTTGAATGGTGCAATCGTGATCTCGATAGAGCACAGCAAAATCATAAGACTGCAAGATCATATAGCTAAATTCAGTGTAGCTTATGCCTGCGCTATCGTCTTCCAATCGACGCTTCACCGTTTCCTTTTGAACCATCGCATTCACGCTAAAGTGTTTGCCGATGTCCCGAAGATAACTGATGACATCAAGACCATTCACCCAATCTGCATTATCAACCACCAAAGCAGGATTACCTTCGCGTTCAAAATCCAAAAACCGGCAAGCCTGCTCTCTTATTTTTTCAACAAAAGCCGCTACTTCTTCTCTCGGCTTAAGCGTTCGCTCCGAGGCGCGCCCCCCGGGATCACCAATGAGGCCGGTTGCACCACCAACCAGCAAAATGGGTTGGTGCCCGTAGTCCTGAAATCGTCGCAGCGCGAGGAGCGGTACCAGGTTGCCAATATGAAGACTGTCAGCGGTCGGGTCAAAGCCGCAATAAACCGTTCGAGATTGTTCAGCAAGATGGGCGCGCAAAGCCGCTTCGTTACTCACCTGGGCAATCAGGTCAAGTTGCTGCAAGTCACTGACAATTTGGTCACCCGAACCTTTCAAACCATTCTCCTTAAGCACCATCACACATCCTTACCTTCATTATCGCACGATAATTGCGCGTCGGCCTGCCTGCGCACCTTGGATTTTAGCCCATGGACCTGACCTGAATTACAGAACAAGCATTGATTTTAAGCGCCAGCATTCCTAACATCCCAGCGCGAGTCTCAATCAGCCGTTTTTTCATCATGCGCAAATACCCAAGCAATCATCTAAAGCTTGTCTGCCTTTTGGTCGCGATCTGCGCGGCGCTCGCCCTGCTCAATCCGACAATTGCGCCCACGCCTTCTGTCGAGGTAACCATCCCCATACCCGCAGAAGAGACGCCTCAGCCCGTCACCGTCACAGCAGATCAGATTGAACCCGCGCCCGACTTACCGCCATTAGTCCGCTTGACCGTTAAAAACGGCGACAACCTGTCCAGCTTATTTGCCAAAGCGAGACTCTCCGCAGGCGATTTGCAAAGGATTCTAGACACGGACAATGCCGATGCGCTCGCCGACTTGCGTCCAGGCCAAAATATCGACATCCAAAAAACAACAACCGGTCGCATCCAACAACTGCGCTATGCCATCAGCCGAACCACAACACTCATAACAACGCTTACGGACACTGAATATCAGACAACGATTGAAACTGTGCGGCCCGACATCCTGTTAACCACACTGCATGGCCGGATTAGTAAAACCCATCCGTCACTCTATCATGCGGGGAAACAAGCAGGCCTATCCGACAACCTCATCATGGCAATGGCCAATCTCTTCCAGTGGGATATCAGCTTTGCACTCGACTTGAGAGAGGGCGATGAGTTCACAATTGTTTTCGAGGCATTGCAACTCAATGGTGAGTTGATCGATGACGGCAATATCCTTGCGGCCTCCTTTGTGAATCTAGGGGAAACCCACGAGGCGCTGCGCTACACCAACTCAGAAGGCGAGACCGGCTACTTCGACCGCAATGGAGAAAGTTTGCATAAAGCCTTCCTGCGAGACCCCGTTCATTTTTCCCATGTAAGCTCATCTTTCAACTTAAAGCGCAAACATCCGATTCTTAAGCGGACCATGCCCCATCGCGGCATTGATTATGCCGCCAATCAAGGCACGCCAGTTCGGGCAGCAGGCGATGGCAAGGTCATAAAAGCAGAACGCAATCAAGCTTCCGGTAATTTTGTGGTCATTCAACATGGCGAACAATACACCACGAAATATCTACATCTATCAAAATTTGCCAAAGGCATCAGAGCCTCGAAGAAGATCAAGCAAGGCCAGACCATTGGCTATGTCGGCGCAACCGGCTTGGCAACCGGCCCGCACCTGCATTATGAGTTTCTAGTTGGCGGGGTTCATCGCAACCCAAGAACGGTTAGCCTGCCCAATGCCGCAGCCGTTCCAAAATCAGAGATGCAGGCGTTTAGGACTCAGGTGAGTCCTTGGTTCAGCTTATTAAACGAAAACTTAATCAAGAATGAAGGATCAACCAAGGCATCGGATCTAGCCCTTGAGCAAACACCACACCATCAAAGTGCGACCGAGCCCGTTCTTTAATGCTCGCGCGTTCAGGCTATTGAGAATGAGTTACCACAGCCACACGTCGAGTTGGCGTTGGGATTGGTGACAACAAATCGCGAGCCTTGCAGGTCTTCTTTAAAGTCCACCTCTGCACCCGCAAGATATTGAAAGCTCAGTGGATCGATCACGAGCCGAACCCCTTGCTGGACGATCGCAGTATCATCGTCTTCGAGATCTTCATCGAAAGTGAATCCATACTCAAAGCCGCTGCAGCCGCCGCCGGTGACAAAGACCCTCAGGTTTAAGGCCTCATTCGCTTCTTCATCGATTAATACTTTTGCTTTTTTAGCCGCGGCCTCACTAAACCCAATCGATAATTCGCTTTGAACTGTCATATTGCTCTAATCCGTTTTAAGTTAATGAGATCGCATTGCTGTCATCGAGTCCCTTTGACGTAAGCCCCGAGACAGCCTCCAAACGACCATTCGCAGTTCGCCGGCTGACATTCTCTTCTGAAACCATCAACGCCTTTATTTCAGAAGCTTCCATTTGACGCAAGCTTCCCGACAGGCTACTACCAGCGGCCATTTGCAACGATTGGTAAAATAGATTACCCGAAACCCGTGCTGTGTTGGTCAACTCAATGTGACCAAACGCATATATGTCGCCCTTAACCTGCCCGCTGATAATGATTGATGGCGCGTACAAATTTCCAACCACCTCCCCTTTCGTGCCGACGTTAAGTCCGCTGCCCGAGGTATCGGCTGTGACAACACCGGATACCCGACCGTTAATAATGAGCTCTGCGCTAAATCTCAGCTCACCTTGCACATGGCAATTTTCCGCGATCAAAGAAACCGATTCTTCTCGATCCAAACCCACCCGCTTCATCAAATCCATTTAGGCCTCCCTAATCGGCACATCAAACCGCTGTTGTTCTAACACTTTTCCTGCCTCAGAAGTCACCTCAAGGAGCAGGGTCGCGGGTTGAAAGCCTTCTGGCAATCTTAACTGACCCGCGAAATTCTGAAAATATCGAAAGTCATATTCAAGCGCCTCGGGTTCAATTAAACCCGACGCCCCCGCGTCAATTAACGTCTGGCGATTTTCGACGATACCCGCCAGAGTCAACCCAATCCGACCTACCGTGTGAGCGCCATCTGGATCGGCGTGGGTCAGCAAAATCTCATAGTTTAAAAACCGGTTATCAACGCTCGGTAACAAATCAACCCGATGGATAAAAACCTCTCGATCACCAGCCCCCGGTGACATTAAATTTCGATAATAAACCGCCTCGCTTTCAAGCCTTGCAATTTTATCCTGTTGCTGAACCACCACCGCTTGCAAATCCGTGGCTGCCAGCTCAGAAACGCTCTCACCGAGCGTCAATTCAGCAAGCCGAAACTCAAGCGTGTCAATTCGAGCTTGCTGTAATTGATTGTGCGCATCTTGCTCGAACAAACTCGACTCAAGCTGCTCAATCTGGCCCTGTAAACCATGGCGACCCAAGTAATACGCGCTCAGGAGCGCAACAGACGCCAATATGCCCAGCCCAATGAGTAGGGTCTTCAATCGATCTGACCGAAAAGTTTTAACCACGATATTTGTGGACATATTCAAGGCCCTCTGGGCCACAGAACGCGTAAGGGGACGGGATCTTAGCAAATCTCCCCGTATCCACCAACCGCGCTCTTACGCGCGCGGTTCGTCGTGACCGGGTAGATCCGTTAAACTCTTCTCGGCACCCTCTATTTTTGGAACGCAAGCCAATGCTGAATACGCTGATCAAACGACTGAGTCATCTGCGCGCAAGCTTCCAGATACGCGCTTTTCGATCAGCCCTGTCGTCCCTCGATGCTGCCCCGCAATTCGCGATACTCGGCATTCTTTCGGGCCTTTTCACCGGTCTTGTGATTCTACTATTTAGGGTGCTCGTTGAGCAGGTCCTAACGTGGATCTTACCCAGCGGCCCTGACCGCTTTGAGCAACTCGCAGCACTGGAACGGTTCTTGTTACCCACGGCAGGCGCCATGGTTCTAGCACTGATTTTCGCCTTACTTAAACAGGAAAATCGAGGCGTTGGCGTCTCCCATGTTTTGGAACGCCTGCATCGCCACCAAGGTTATCTTTCTGTAAAAAATTTACTCGTGCAGTTTGTCACGGGGGCGATTGCGCTGATCAGCGGCCAGACTGGCGGCCGCGAAGGCCCCGCCATCCATCTCGGTGCATCCGTGAGCAGTCTATTGGGCCAGACGCTAAAGCTTCCTAATAACTCAATTCGAGTCCTGATCGGCTGCGGCGCCGCCGCCGCAATCGGTTCCTCGTTCAACACACCCATTGCCGGCGTGATTTTTTCAATGGAAGTCATTGTTCTGGAATACACCATCGCCGGCTTCATGCCCGTTATCCTTGCCGCCGTGACAGGCACCTTAGTCGTTCAACAAGTTTTTGGGGATGAACCCGTGTTTTTCATACCGGGTATTGCCATGGACTCTTATTGGGATCTGCCCTGGATTTTCCTAGAGGGCATTGTCATTGCCGTGCTCGCCGCCGGACTCATACGCCTCATGGTAATCTGTCACGATCGAGCGCCCAAGCCCATTGCCGTTAAAATAATCCTAGCAGGCCTGGTCACTGCGTCATTGGGCTTTGTTGTCCCAGAAATTTTGGGCGTCGGGTACGACACTGTCAATCAAGCATTACAGGGCTCAATCCCTTTGATGATCTTACTGCTGATCTGCTGTACAAAGCTCGTCGCCACTGCGATTAATCTTGGACTCGGAATGCCAATAGGCCTTATCGGCCCAACGCTGGTCATCGGCGCTATGGCAGGTGGCGGCTTCTGGCAGCTGGCGTCGACGGTGAGCGACCAAGTTTCCGCGCCCGGTTTCTACGTTATTCTTGGCATGGGCGCCATGATGGGCGCTGCGCTGCAAGCACCTCTGGCGGCCCTCATGGCCTTAATGGAACTGACTCGCAATCCTGAAATCGTTCTGCCCGCAATGCTGTGTATTGTGATTGCGAATATCACAGCGGCCCATGGTTTTGGCGCGAAGTCTATTTTTCAGACCCAAGCTTTAATGCTGGGAATCGATTTAACCGGGCGGAACGCCCGCAGCCTTGCCCTCAGTCGCGCCTCAGTTGAGAGTAAGATGTCGCGCAAATTTATCGTTGCCAACGCACGTCTTGATCGAGCATCGGCGGAACAAGTCCTTCAAAGCCAGCCCACCTGGATATTGGTTAAATCAGGTGCTGGCTACGACTGCTTGCTCAAGGCGGCCGACCTGCAGCGTGCACTAGCGGACCTGCGACAGGACACTTTCGATCTTCAGAATATCCCAGCTGACCGTAAGGATATTGCGAGAATCACTTGGCAGGCCACTTTGGACGAAGCATTTGATATAATCTCTCGAGGCGGCGTACAAGCTTTGTACGTTGTAAGAGTTTCAGCAACCCAGCTTGACCGGCCCGTTGGCATCCTCCTCCCGGAAGATATCGAGAACTACTATCACAGCTAGTCGCCGGTCACTCATTTTAGTCAGACGATAAAAACGAGTTCTAACATGCAGCGATCCGAGCAGCTTTTCCAACAGGCCCAAAAATTGTTTCCCGGCGGCGTGAACTCGCCCGTCAGAGCTTTTGGCCGAGTCGGTGGCACACCGCCCTATTTCAAACGGGGCAGTGGTCCCTACCTCTTCGACGAGGATGATAAACAATACATTGACTACATTGGCTCCTGGGGACCAATGGTTCTGGGTCATGCCCATCCTGGGGTTATTAAGGCGGTTCAAGATGCGGCTTCAGATAGCCTCAGCTTTGGCGCACCCACCGCTGTTGAAACCGAACTGGCATTGAAAATCCAACAGCATTTACCCAGCATGCAAATGATGCGCATGGTGAGTTCCGGTACCGAGGCGACGATGAGTGCGATTCGCTTGGCGCGCGGCTTTACTGGACGCGATAAAATCCTCAAGTTTGAAGGCTGCTATCACGGGCACAGTGATAGCCTCTTAGTCAAAGCTGGCAGCGGCGCGCTGACGATGGGCGAGCCAGACTCTGCTGGCGTGCCTATTGATCTTGCCAAGCTTACCTTGACGCTCCCTTACAACAATCTCGAGGCTGTCGAGCAACTCTTTGCCGTGGATGGCAGCAATATTGCGGCGATCATCGTGGAGCCCATCGCGGGCAATATGGGCATGATCTGCCCAGTGCCCGGTTTTCTTGAAGGCCTACGAGTCATTTGTGACCAGCATGGCGCGGTCCTAATTTTTGACGAGGTCATGACCGGGTTTCGAGTGCATATTGGTGGCGCGCAAGGACTTTACAAGGTTCGCCCAGATCTCACCACCCTCGGCAAGGTCATCGGCGGCGGTCTCCCCGTTGGCGCGTTTGGTGGCCGTACTGACATCATGCAGTGTATTGCCCCCCTTGGCCCGGTCTACCAGGCTGGGACCCTCTCAGGCAACCCCATCGCCATGGCGTCTGGGCTTGCGACTCTGACCGCGCTCGAGGCACCTGATTTTTTTCAGAATCTACACGCGATGACCCACCGGCTCACCGAGGGGTTATCAAGCCTGGCCGAGTCCGCAGGCATTGGCTTGAGCACGGTTGGTCAGGGCGGCATGTTCGGTTTCTTTTTTTCAGGTCAAGGACCGGTCTCAAACTTTGAGGCGGTCATGGCCGGCGACGCTGATCAATTTAATCGTTTTTTTCATAGCATGCTCGACCAAGGCGTTTATCTCGCGCCATCGCCTTTTGAAAGCGGTTTTGTTTCAGCAAGCCACACGAGCGAGGATATTGACCGAACTCTTGAAAAGGCCGAGCGCGCCTTGCAATCACTTTAACCTCAATTTGAATAATAAGGACATTTTATGAGCATTGATCTGTATGGCATTGGTAACGCTTTAGTTGACTCAGAGTACAAAGTCTCCGAAGCAATCCTTTCGCAGACCGGATTTGCGAAAGGCACCATGACACTGGTTGATGCCGAGGAGCGCCAGAATCTGATTACGCTCTTAGAAGATACCTCAAACATTACATTATCAAAACGTGCAGGTGGCGGCTCCGCTGCCAATACGATTGTGACCACCGCGCTTTTGGGTGGCAGCACCTTTTATAGTTGTAAGGTATCCAATGATGAAACCGGCGATTTCTTTGCGCAGGACTTAACCGATCTCAGTGTTGCAACCAATCTCGCTGAAGCCCGACCGGCAGGCGTCACTGGGGAGTGTATTTCGATGATCACACCCGATGGCGAACGAACCCTTGTGACCCATCTGGGTATTACCCAAACTCTGTCCACCAATGAGGTTGATGAAACAGTGCTGGCAAGCGCCCAGTACCTTTATATCGAAGGCTATTTGGTTACCTCACCGACCGCACTCGAGGCCGTTCTTAAAACCCAAGCCATTGCCAAGCAGCATGGCGTCAAAGTCGCCTTGACCCTTTCAGATGTTGGCATGGTCGAGAACTTTAAGACCGAATTTAATACCCTATTTCAAAACGGGGTCGATCTAGTATTTTGCAACGAAGACGAAGCCAAACTCTGGACGGGTTACAGCGATCGCAATCAAGCTGCGCAAGCCCTCGGTGATTACGCCACAAGTTTTGCCATGACGCTCAGCGGCGATGGGGCGATCGTTTCTGGCAGCTCTGGCGACGCCGTTTTCGTCCCAGCGGAGAAGGTCCAAGCCCTCGATACAACTGGCGCCGGCGACACCTTCGCGGGCGGCGTGCTGTTTGGCCTCGCTCGCGGCGAAACCTTAGAGGACGCAACCGCGCAAGCGCACCTGTTAGCAAAGCGTGTCGTCAGCCGGTTCGGAGCAAGACTGGATCACCAGGAAGTTCTCGAGATTAAAGGGGCTAATTAAACAGATTCCCTCAGGGCGCGGCGGGAGCCGCCCCGAATCCTGCGGGCGTCCCATCGGCATAATGCATTTCGCTGATCGTAATGCCGTAGAGTTCTGACAAATGATTGGGCGTAAGCACCGCGCTTGGGGCGCCAAAAGCCAGTTGATCACCTTGCTCTGTTAACAAGCAAACCTGATCATAACCCTGTGTTGCCTGACCTAAATCGTGAACCACTGAAACAATTGACACCGGGTTAGCGGCTAAAACCTGCGCCAACAATCGACGCACCCCAACTTGATGCGCAATATCGAGCGCTGCAAACGGTTCGTCTAAGAGCAACAGTGCCGGGACCGGACTTGACCAGATTTGGGCTACCGCACGCGCTAAATGGACCCGCTGCCGCTCGCCACCGGATAGGCTGAGCATTGACCGCTGAGCGAACCCATTCAACTGTAAGGCATCCATCACCTCGCGCACAATCCGTGCAGTGCTTGCTGCTTTAGCCTGAAAAGGATAGCGCCCGAGGCCAATGACTTCTTCAACGGTGAACGGGAATCGTAGCTCCGAGCTTTGACTTAAAGCCGAGATTCTCTGTGCACGCTCAAGCGGCTGGAAGGCAGAAGGCGACTTTCCAAAAACGGTTAAACACCCCGAGGTGACCTCTAGATCTCCCGTAATCAGACCCAGCAAGCTACTTTTGCCGGCGCCATTGGGTCCCATGATGGCCAAATGCTGCCCTAAAGCGAGCTTTAAAGTGACGTCCTTTAAAATACTGCGGCCATTAAGTTCCAATCCAACTTGATCCAGTACCAAGATCACAACCAGAGCCCCTTAGACCAACGAGCGACTAAAATGACAAATACGGGTGCGCCCAACAGCGTGGTTACAATCCCAACCGGCAACTCAACCGGCGCCAACAAAGATCGACTCAACAAATCAGCAGCGACCAACAAACCGCCGCCAATGATCGCAGAAAAAGGCAGCACGACCACATGTTTTGCGCTGAAGGTCATGCGAACCAAATGCGGCACAATCAGCCCAACAAAGGCAATGATCCCGACTAGGCTGACCGAAATCCCAGTGATGAGCGCCGACCACAAAATCACTTCGATTCGCCGCGGAATCACCGAGACGCCCAAATGCGCTGCCTCTTGATCTCCTAGAATCAACACATCTAGCACTAAGGATAAGCTAATGAGCCGAATCATTGCCGGGATAACCAACAGTCCAACAGTCACCTCTGCCCAGCCAACATGATTAAAGCTGCCAAGTGCCCAGAAAGAGACCGATCGGAGCGTTTGATCTGGGGCCAGATACGACATTAACCCAACCCCCGCGAGACAAATGGCATTGATCGCAATCCCGGCCAATAAAATAGTGGACAAATCAGGTTGCCGGCCGCCGATCACCAATACGAGCAACGTCGCGATCAACCCACCCAAAAAGGCGCTACCAGACAAACCAAGCAGGCTGAAATCGATTTGCGAGACAAAAACAATATAAATCGCGGCAAAGAGTGCTGCGCCGCCAGAAATACCAATCAAGGCTGGATCGGCCAAGGGGTTTCGAAACACACCCTGAATCCCACCGCCTGCAAGCGCTAGTCCGGCGCCGAGCAGCGTTGCCAAAAGCGCTCTTGGCAAACGGACTTCGCCGACCACAGTTTGCGTCAGCGAGTCCTGTCGCCAAATATCCGCGAAATTCAGCTCGGTATAGCCCGATCCAAGACTTAAAACGAAGACGAGCGCCCAGACGAGTACCAAAAACCCGAACCAAAGCCAAAGCTTCATAAAAACCCACCTTGATCGAGGCAGACCGGCAATGGCTTGCTAATTGCAGCGTAGGGCAATCGAAAACCCACTTTAAAGGCTTTAATCAAAACGCCCTGCGCTTGCGCCTCGGCAAGTCGTGCGCCATAGGCCGGATCAATGTCCAACGCAGGCGCAACCCGATGAATGCCCGAGTGTTGGACACAAAAGACTAATGCCGCTTGCAACCCTTGCGCTTTTGCTGAAATTAGCGCGGAAAGATGTTTGAGCCCTCGTGCAGAGGGCGCGTCCGGAAACAAACCCAAGCCCTTCGATTTGAGATAGGTTACGCTCTTTACCTCGATCAGCATCGCGTTGTCTTGCGGGTACATCAACTGAAAATCGACGCGGCTGTCTAAAAATCGATGCTCTCGCACAACGTCACCATGGCCTTCAAAACCTTCCAGTCGACCCTGATTGAGCGCATCAGCGACCAAATCATTAGCACGCCTAGAATGAATACCGATTCGGTGACCCTGGTGGCACACGATTTCCAGCGTAAAACGCGTTCGCCGCTTGGGATCATTAGATTCCGATAAATAGACCTGATCTCCTGGCGCCCAGCAATTCGTCATGGCCCCGGTGTTCGGGCAGTGTGCGGTGATAATCTCACCCCCTTGCAACCGAACATCGGCCAAAAACCGCTGATAACGTCTTAGCAAGGTTCCAACTTGCCAGCGCCCTGCCAATAATTTCAAGGTCTAAACCTCACCATCCGTTCAAGTGCCTGTTGCAATACCGCCCGGGGTTGCGCATAACTTATTCGCACGTAATGCTGCGCATCATGATCGCCAAAATCAGTACCTGGCGTGATCGCCACGCCCTCTTGTTCAAGCAAGTCCCGACAATAATCATCGGCAGAACCGAAGTGCTCAGGCAGCTTTGCATAGAGGTAAAAAGCGCCATCGGGCGACACCGGCACCTGCAAGCCCGTTTCTGTAATACACGACAGCATCAACTTACGACGTTCTGCTAAAATGTCGCGCTGCGCGTCTAACTGCTCGAGGACTGACGGGTCGAAGGCCGAAAGTGCGGCGTATTGCGCTGGCACCGACGGACAAATGGTCAAGTTCTGAGCAAGCCTAATCAACGGTGCTTCCGCGCCGTCCGGTGCAACCACCCAACCTAACCGCCAACCTGTCATCCCGAAATATTTCGAGAAACTATTCACCACAAAAGCGTCATTTGTAACCGACAATGCGGAAATGCGCTTTGTCGGACCATATTCTAACCCTTGATAAATTTCATCTGAGACCAAAAATCCATTTTTTTCTTCAACGACTTTTGCCACTGCTTTGAGCGCTGAGCTCGAAAGACTTGTGCCCGTTGGATTACCCGGTGACGCGAGCAGAAGGCTAACTGTGTTGGTCTGCCAAGCATTGGCAACCGTTTTGGCACTGAACTGAAACCGTTCCTTAGGGCCTACTGCACAAGGTTGTGCGATCCCCGAAAAGGCTTCTACAAATCGTCTATTCGAGGGATAACCTGGGTCCGTCAGCAACCAGCCATCGCCCGGGTCTGTGAGTAAAGCAACGACCAAGGCTAAGGCGCCTGAAGCGCCTGCCGTCAAAATTATGCGGCGCTCTTGTATATCAAGACCATAAACACATCGATAATGTTCGCTAATTTGAGCCCGCAGCGCCGGCAATCCATTGGCATCAGAATACCCGGTTTGACCCGCTCGAATGGCCTCAATACCGGCCGCGCGAATCGCCTCGGCAACCGGAAAATCCGGTTGTCCAACCTCAAGATGAATAATATCTCGCCCGCCCAGTGCCATTTGATTGGCTTTCGCCAAAATAGCCATCGCTTTAAATGCTGGTATTGCCTGACTTCTTTTAGAAAATGGTCGCCGAATCATCGTTTATCGCAGTGAATTACAAGACGAGACATCTTAACATCCTGCGCTTTCTCAAAATCAGGCTTCAGAGTGAAATTTAGTCTTGGCGATCGCCAGGCATTCTGTTAATGTTCGGCGCTAATTTTCGGTGGTTGATCTTTTAAAACACGAGGAGCCAAAATGGTTGCCAAGCGCAAACCTTCTCCAGCGGTTAAGAAGTTAACAAGTAAGAACGCAGCGCCTGCCAAGAAGAAAGCGGCGAAGAAAAGCGTTGTGGTCGCCAGTAAAACGGCGAAAAAGCCCGTGCCGGCTGGGCGCGAGACAGCCAAGAAAGCAGCAAAGCCAAGCCCTAAAGAGCGTAAAAAGTTGGTCAAAGAGAAAACAAAACCACCCGTTCAAAAGTCGAAGGTTGCGTCGAAGAAACCTGCACCTAAAAAAACCGCTGCGGCAAAGATTACCGCAAAATCAAAATCAGCTCCAAAAAAGGTTGTCAGCGTGAAAGCACCGGAAACAAAGAAACCTGTGCCGAGTAAAGCCGCGCCCAAGAAGGCTGCTGCGAAGAAGGCTGCTCCGAAAAAGCCTGCTGCGAAGACGGCTGCTTCGAACAAAACAACACCGAAAGCGACGCCTAAAAAAGCGGTTCAAGCAAAAGCCGTGGCTAAAAAGACAACGCCTAAAAAGCCTGCTTCAAAAGCCGCCGCCACAAAGCCACCCGTAACGAAGCAGCCTGCAAAGAAAGCCAGCACTCAGAAACAACCCGTCGCTAAGGCTAAAGCAAGCAAAGCGGCCCCCGCCGTCAAAGCAAAGAAAACCGCGGCGCCCAAGGCTTCGACGAGCGCAAAGGCCAAACCACGATCTGCAAAAAGAACGACCGGCAATGTCGGCTCTGATAGTACTGCGTCGTTCACACCTTATGTGGTGAAGCGCAACGAAGCCTACATGAATGAACCGCAACGGTCGCATTTCAAGAGCATCCTGCTCAACTGGCGGAACCAGTTGATGGAAGAAGTGGATCGGACTGTGAGTCATATGAAAGATGAAGCGGCGAATTATCCAGACCCATCCGATCGCGCCAGTCAAGAAGAAGAATTTAGTTTGGAGCTGAGAACACGTGATCGTGAGCGAAAGCTCATTCGGAAAATCGAAAAGACTATTGATCTGATCGATCAAGATGATTATGGGTACTGCGATACCTGCGGCGTCGAAATCGGTATCCGACGCCTCGAAGCGCGCCCAACCGCTAACCAGTGTATTGACTGCAAGACACTCGATGAACTTAAAGAACGACAGCTTCACGGCTAGTCATCAAGTTCTAGGATGATCTGGCGCGGTGGCTGACCACCCACACTATGTTGGCCGGTTCGCACCCTCGCCCACTGGCCCATTACACTTCGGCTCCTTAGTTGCAGCGCTAGGCAGTTACCTTGATGCAAAATCAGCTGACGGCCAATGGCTTATCCGGGTCGAAGACCTAGACCCGCCAAGATCCTTACCCGGCGCAGATCGTCAGATTTTGAAACAATTAGCCGATCACAGCTTGGTCTCAGATCAGCCAGTGTCCTATCAGAGCCAAAGACTACACCGCTTTGATGAAGCCTTGTCGATGCTACAGACCAAAGGACACTTGTATTCTTGTACCTGTCCAAGGCGCGCTTATCTTGGACTCTACCCAGGAACCTGTCGGACGCGAAGACCGCCTTTCAAGCAACCCGCTGCTTTACGGTTTCGTGTCCGCGAGACAACAATCCAGCAAACAGATATTGCCCAAGGCGCTGTTACCTGGACCTATGGTCAAGACTTTGGTGATTTTATTGTCCACAGAAAAGATGGCCTACATGCGTACCAACTCGCTGTTGTCGTCGATGATATTGCTCAAAAGGTCACACGAATCGTTAGAGGCGCTGATCTCTTGAACGCCACCCCAATGCAAAATTGCTTATTCCGCGCCTTCGGGGCACAACCGCCAGAGACCCTGCACTTACCGATGGTCCTCGGCAGAGATGGCCAAAAGCTCAGTAAACAGACTCATGCGCCTGGGATCAATGCCGAAACCCCAGCCGGCAACCTTAATCAGGCCTTGGCCTTTCTTAACCAACCGATCATCGCCTCGGAAAATCCAAAGACAATTTTGGATGCTGCAATCAAAAACTGGCGGACAGACCGCATCCCGAAACTCATCGGAAAAACGCTGTAATCATCACGGCTCTTTGCCGGCCAGGCCGATTTGATGCGCTGCGCGTCCATCGGTAAACCATTCAAAGAGTTGTCCGCGCGCGGCGCGAAACCGATCTTTAGACCGCGGCGCGGCAAACTTGGAAGGGCGGGCCTATTGCTTGCTAAACCGAACCCGCAACCGCCGCCAGACGTTGGTATAACCCGACGCGGCCTAGGGCCTTAACCTTCTTCAAATTTTGGACCTGCGCACAGCCAAAATGGGGACTTCCCAAATGGTTCGCATCCTGCGATAGTTAAGAAACTTGGATGCCAACAATAATAATAAGCACCAAGCAAGAAAAATAATAATAAAGAGACCATGCTCGCTAAAGGGAAAGCTTCGGCTTTCCCTTTTCTTTTTAAACTATCCGAATGAGCTGTCTAGCATGCGATCTGTTACACTCTCTCCACGCGATTAAGACACATTCTGTGGGCAAAAAATCAAATAGCGCTGAACACTTACCCCGCTCGGAAATTAGCCTCGAGGCACTCAAAGTTGTGCTTCGGCTAACAGAGCAAGGCTTCACGGCCTACCTCGTCGGCGGCTGCGTACGGGATCTCCTGCTGGGCCTAAAACCCAAAGATTTTGATGTTGCAACGAATGCAACCCCGCAGCAGGTCCATAAAGTTTTCAGAAATTCTCGGATTATCGGCCGACGATTTCAGATTGTTCATGTGCGATTTGGGCGCGAGATCATTGAAGTCTCGACTTTTAGGGCCCAACACAATCAGCAAAAATCAAACGATGCGGGACATGTACTCGACGACAATGTCTTTGGGTCCTTCGAGTCTGATGCCTTCCGACGAGACTTTACCGTTAACGCACTCTACTACTGCGCAACCGACGAGCGGGTCTTAGACCCCACCGATCAAGGTCTCAATGATCTCGCAAGCAAGCAACTTAGGTTGATTGGGGATCCCGCGACACGTTTCAAAGAAGACCCAGTAAGAATGCTCCGAGCCATTCGCTTCAAATCCAAACTTAAATTCGATTTAGCCCCAATCCTTGAACAGAAGATCATTGATCTGGCGCATCTTTTGGGGGAAATACCGCCGGCGAGGCTATTTGAAGAAACCCTTAAGCTCTTCATGGCTGGATTTGCACAATCGACCTATCTTGCCTTATGCCAATATCAAATCAGCGTTATTTTGTTTCCGACGATGGCAGAAGAAGGCCAGGCCGAGGCACTTATTCAGCTCGCACTTAAATCAACAGACGATCGAATAGCCATCGGCTCGCCAGTTACCCCGGCATTCATCTTCGCTGCGCTCTTATGGGCACCTTTTGAGAATCTCAAAAAGGCGCTCATCGAAAAAGATGACTATTCAAGAAACGATGCAGCGGCAGTTGCGGCTGATCAGGTCTTCCACCAACAACAAGCTGTTATCTCGATCCCAAAACGCTTTAGTATACCGGCCCGTGAGATCTGGCTGCTCCAGGATCGACTCGAAGCGCGACGCGGTAAGAAACCTTTGCGGTTAATCGCCAATAAGCGTTTCCGCGCGGCTTACGACTTCCTTCTACTACGACGTGATAGCGGTGAAAATATCAGCGCACTATGCGACTGGTGGACAGAGTTTCAAACTGCTGACGAGGACCGGCAGCAGATCATGACCCGGGGTAGCCGAACGCAGAAGTCCAAAAAATCCCAGCCTAAAGCCGACGCGTCGCTTAAGGACAGCTAAGTTCAAGCTCGAATTGAAGTATCGGCAGGCACGGCAATCTTATGGTTTTCCAGATGTCCGCAATATGGCACCCTTAAGCCTTATCGGAGCTTAGAGAGTTTTAGATGACCAACGACAAACAATACCCGGTTTCAGACGACGCCAAACAACGGGCCCACCTCTCCATCGATCAGTATCAGGATTTGTACCAAAAATCGATTAACGCGCCCGAGACCTTTTGGCCAGAGATGGCCAACGAATTCCTGACTTGGTCCAAACCCTGGGAGCAGCTCACCGAGTCAAATCTTATGACGGGCACGGCAGGTTGGTTCATCGGGGGGAAACTGAATGCATGCTATAACTGTGTTGACCGACATCTTCCAGAGCGCGCCCAACAAACTGCAATCTTGTGGGAGGGTGATGACCCGAGCCAGCAGGCCACCATCACCTATCAGGACTTGCACCAACGGGTCTGCCAACTGGCCAACCTTTTAATTCAGCGAGGCGTTAAAAAAGGCGATCGCGTCTGTCTTTATATGCCAATGATTCCAGAGGCCGCCTACGCCATGCTAGCCTGCGCTCGAATCGGTGCTGTTCACAGCGTCGTATTTGGCGGCTTCTCACCACAGGCCCTGCAAGATCGTATTTTAGACTCTGACTGCCAAACAGTGATCACCGCTGATGAAGGCGTGCGAGGCGGTAAAACAGTCCCCCTGAAAGTCAATGCCGATCTGGCGCTTGAGCAGTGCCCGAACGTGCATTCAGTGATTGTTGTGCGGCACACTGGCGGCTTCGTGTCGATGCAACCAGAACGGGATCTCTGGTATAACGATGAAACTATCCTGCAACCCCCAAGCTGCCCCGCCGAACCAATGGACAGTGAAGATCCTTTGTTCATCCTCTACACCTCGGGCTCAACCGGAAAACCGAAAGGCGTACTGCACACTACAGGCGGTTATTTATTGCAAGCGGCCATGACGCATCGCTACGTCTTCGACTACCATGATGGCGATATTTACTGGTGCACCGCGGATGTTGGTTGGGTTACAGGCCATACCTATATCGTGTACGGGCCTCTCGCGAATGGCGCGACAACCTTAATGTTCGAAGGCATCCCGAACTATCCTGATGCGTCTCGATGCTGGCAAATCGTTGACAAGCATCAGGTCAATATTTTTTACACAGCCCCGACTGCACTTCGTGCCCTCATGGGCATGGGAAACGAGTTTGTGCAGGCAACCAACCGCTCGAGTCTGCGTATTCTGGGCTCGGTTGGCGAGCCCATTAATCCAGAAGCTTGGGAGTGGTATTACCATATTGTCGGTGACGGCCGGTGTCCCATAGTCGATACTTGGTGGCAAACAGAAACCGGCGGCATCATGATTACACCCTTGCCGGGTGTGACGGATCTAAAACCCGGATCCGCAACCCTGCCGTTTTTTGGTGTAGAGCCCGTCTTACTCGATCCAGAGGGAAACGTGCTGAGTGGCGCAACCTCCGGCAACCTAGCCATTCGCAGCTCCTGGCCAAGCCAAATCAGAACCGTTTTTGGGGATCATCAGCGCTGCATTGATACCTACTATACGACCTATCCGGGCTACTATTTTACGGGTGATGGTGCTCGCCGAGATGAGTCAGGGTATTACTGGATTACCGGACGAGTCGACGATGTGCTCAATGTTTCGGGACACCGGATGGGTACAGCAGAGGTTGAGAGCGCATTGGTGCTGCATGAAGCGGTCGCGGAGGCTGCTGTCGTCGGTTATCCGCATAATATAAAGGGCCAAGGGATCTATGCCTACGTCACCTTAATGCAAGGCGTCGACGGGACGGATACCCTCAAGCGGGAACTTGAAAACCTTGTTCGGCAAGAGATTGGCGCCATTGCTAAACCCGACATTCTGCAATGGGCACCCATGCTCCCGAAAACCAGGTCTGGGAAAATCATGCGTAGAATATTGCGCAAAATTGCTGAGAATGAACTGACGCAATTGGGGGACACCAGTACCTTGGCTGACCCAAGCGTTGTCGACGACCTCATCGCGAACTCACCACAAACAAACGCATAAAAAAACCCGAGGCGCTTTCACGACTCGGGCTTTTCAGCCTCTCAAACCATTAGTCTTGAGTTGGCTTACTTTGCGTGTCTGCAGCATCATCAGCCTGATCAACGTTGGCATCGTCAACAGATTCCACCGGCGCTGACTCGACAGTCGCCGCTTCAACTTCAACCGCATCAACCGCTACAGGCGCTGCTTCTGGCTCACTCGCCGCTTCTGCCTCAACTGCGTCGGATGCGGGTGCTTCTGCCTCATCTGACGGCACTTCCTTCATCGAGAGCTTAATTCGTCCACGCTCAACATCCAGGACAATAACCTTTACGATCTGACCTTCAGAAAGGTAATCCGTCACTTTCTCAACGCGCTCGCTGGCGATCTGAGAAATGTGAACCAAGCCATCCTTTCCAGGCAAAATGTTCACAAAGGCGCCGAAGTCTGCAATTTTTACAACTTTACCGTTATAAATTTGACCGACTTCAGCCTCGGCGACAATACCTTCGATCAATCGAACCGCTGCATCTCTAGACTCAACACCCTCACCAAAAATTGTGATCGTGCCGTCATCATCAATATCAATCGATGCACCCGTTTCTTCGGTAATCGATCGGATGGTTGCACCACCCTTGCCAATGACATCCCGAATCTTGTCAGATTCGACTTTCATCGTGACCATCGCCGGCGCATTATCTGAAACCGTTTCTCGCGATCGGCCAATGACCTTGTTCATCTCATCCAATATATGGAGTCGAGCATCCCGCGCCTGTTCAAGCGCCGTTTCCATGATCTGTTCAGTAATGCCTTGGATCTTGATGTCCATCTGAAGCGCCGTGACGCCCGTTTGCGTGCCGGCAACTTTAAAGTCCATGTCACCCAAGTGATCTTCATCCCCAAGGATATCCGTCAGGACCGCAAAGCCATCATCTTCTTTAACCAGCCCCATCGCCACACCGGCAACGGGTGCTTTTAAGGGCACGCCCGCATCCATTAACGCAAGACTTGCGCCACAGACTGAGGCCATCGAGGAGGAGCCGTTCGACTCAGTGATTTCAGACACAACGCGAGTGGTATAAGGCCAGTCCTCAAAACTGGGCAACACCGCGGCAATGCCCCGTCGAGCTAGCCTGCCATGACCGATCTCACGGCGCTTCGGGCCACCCGAGAATCCAGTTTCACCCACGCTGTAGTGTGGGAAATTGTAATGCAACATGAAATGATCACGGTAGGAGCCTTGCAGCGCATCGATGATCGCTGAATCTCTGGTTGAACCGAGGGTTGTCGTAACAAGTGCTTGGGTTTCGCCCCGCGTGAATAGCGCTGAACCGTGCGTCTTCGCAAGCAACCCAACTTCAACCGCAATGCCTCGAACCGTCTTGGTATCGCGTCCATCAATTCGAGGCTCGCCGGCAATGATCGCGCGCCGAACGGTCTTCTTCTCGATGCTGCCAAAAATACCACCCACCACGTCTGCAGAAGGTCCACCTTCTTGAACAAATTGCGCCATCGCCGCATCTCGCAGGACTTGCAACTGATCTTGCCGGCTCATCTTTTCAGTAACCCGGTAAGCTTCAGCGATTTTATCAGCGGAAAACTCGGTCATTTCAGCAACCAAAGTCGCATCGTTTTCGGCGAGCGTCCAATTCCAAGCGTCAACGCCAACCTCAGCGCAGAGCTCTTGGACCGCCTTGACGACAACTTGCATTTCCTGATGAGCGAAGAGTACCGCACCTAACATCTGATCTTCAGTTAGCTCTTTCGCTTCCGACTCAACCATCAGGACAGCCGATTCCGTACCGGCAACAACCATATCCAAATGCGAGTCTTTCAGTGCTTCATACCCTGGATTTAAAAGATATCCGGTTTCCGTAAAACCCACCCGCGCCGCACCAATCGGTCCGGCAAAGGGAATCCCAGACAGGCTGAGCGCTGCCGAGACACCGATCATCGCCGGAATATCGGCATCCATATCTTTTTCAACCGAAACAACCTGACAGGTCACCTGGACTTCGTTCATAAAGCCTTTTGGAAACAAAGGGCGAATTGGGCGATCAATTAACCGTGACGTTAGGGTTTCTTTTTCAGAAGGGCGCCCCTCACGCTTGAAGAACCCGCCGGGGATCTTACCGGCCGCATAGGTTTTTTCTTCGTAGTTGACGGTTAAGGGAAAGAAACTCTGATGTGGATTGGCTTCTTTACGACCGACCACAGCAACCAAGACAGCGGTTTCTCCGACCGATACTAAGACCGATGCGGATGCCTGTCGCGCAATTCGACCGGTTTCGATGATGACTTCTTGGTCACCATAGGTAAACTTTTTTCTAACTGGATTCACATTATTCTCCATTCATAACGGCTTGATTTATCGGCGCAGACCTAATCTCTTAATCAACTGTGCATACCGACCGGTATCTTTACTCTTTAGATAATTTAAGAGCTTCCTTCTTTGACTCACCATTCTGAGCAGACCAATTCGAGAGTGATGGTCATGCTTGTGCGCCTGAAAATGACCTTGCAGTTTCTCGATATTCGCCGTCAATAGCGCAACTTGCACTTCGGGTGAACCGGTATCCGACTCTGATGTACCGTAATCTTTTACGATTCCTGATTTTTCTTCATTTGATAAAGCCACGTGGCCTCCTTTTTCTTAATATGCAGTTGCGTTATCGCAACTCCCTTAGTTGAACAGGTGTATCCACGCATATTTGCAGATACCCTATCGTTGTTACGTCGCGATTAATCGCCGCGGCGCAATCTTGCCATCATCGAGAATCTCCCCGACACCGACAAAAATCTTGTCATCTGTCGCCTCAGAATAAACTGAGACTAATCCTTCATCTTTAACGCCTGCGATTTGAACCGGTTGTCCCTGCACAAAATAGCTAGCGGTTAATGCAGTCATTTCAATAACCGGATAATCCGCAACCGCCGCTGACACGGGTAGCAAGGTCTCATCTAGCCCGCGCTCGCCGTTTTCTGCCTTCAGACCTTCAAGACCTTCCAGCGTGCAAGTTTCCTCAATGGCAAACGGTCCGGCCTGCCTGCGCCTCAATCCAACAACGTGCGCGCCACATCCGATCAACTCACCAATATCTTCAGCAAGTGAGCGAACGTAGGTTCCTTTAGTACAGGAAATATCCAAAACCCACTGATCATGCGTCCGTTCAATCAGCGTCAGCGCCATGATGGTCACGCGTCTTGACTTACGCTCTACTTCTATTCCTTGCCGGGCTAGCTTGTAAAGCGGCTGCCCATTCAATTTTATCGCCGAATACATGGAAGGGATCTGGTCTATCTCACCTCTAAAGGCGTCTAGATAAGATTCGATCGCTTCATCCGTTAGTTCGGGTACGCTCCGTTCATGAACAATGTCACCCTCGCTATCGCCAGTTGTGGTGCGAACCCCTAACTGGATCGTCGCGATGTAACCCTTGTCGGCATCCAAAAGAAACTGAGAGAACTTGGTTGCTTCCCCAAAACAAATTGGGAGGACGCCCGTTGCGATGGGGTCTAGACTACCGGTGTGGCCCGCTTTTGCTGCGCCATAGAGGTGCTTTACCCTTTGGAGCGCGCCATTTGACGTTATTCCAGCTGGTTTGTCCAGCAACAATATGCCGTCTATGACTCGGCCCTTGCGTCGACTACGGCCCAAAATCTTCTTCCTCTTGGCGCGGTCGAGCCTTGCGGTCAGCCATTAATGCTCGGGTTATTTTTTCACCCTGAACCAAACTCGCATCATAACTAAAGCGCAGTTTTGGTGTAATGCGAGTGCTCAACTGCCTTGCTAAGAGCTTCCTCAAAAAACTACTGGCATTGCCAAGCAATTGTCCGGCTTCTTCAGCATGATCGTCGGGAAAGACCGTAAAAAAAACCTCTGCATAGGCAAGGTCTTTGGAGACTCGAACATCGTTGATCGTCACCATGCCAAGCCGAGGATCTTTCAGCTCTTTATGAATCAAAACCGCCAAAATCTTTTGGATTTGCTCAGCAACTCGATCGGTTCGCTTAAAATGTGCGTCCATTTCAGTTTTATCGGCAGTATTACAACTGCCGCGCGACCTCACGGGTATCAAACACTTCTATCTGATCTTTAACGCGAACATCGTTATAGTTTTTCACGCCAATACCGCACTCGGTACCACTGCGAATGGACTCGACTTCATCCTTAAAGTGCCTGAGGCTCTCAAGCTCGCCTTCATAGATCACAACATGATCACGCAACACGCGAATCTTCTTCCGCCGATGAACCGTGCCTTCGATCACCATGCAACCGGCAATTGAACCGAACTTCTTGCTGTCAAAGACATCTTTGACCTCAGCGATCCCCACAATATCCTCTCGAATCTCTGGTGCCAGCATGCCGCTCAGAGCATCTCTAACATCATCCACAAGATCGTAAATGACTTTGTAATATCGTAGATCCAAGCTTTCTGCATCAACCAAGCGTTTTGCTGAGGATTCTGCCCGAACGTTAAAGCCGAAAATAACCGCTTGCGCGGTTAAAGCATAGTTCACGTCATTCTCAGAGATACCACCCACGCCAGAGGAGATGACATTGACCTTAACTTCATCGTTTCCAAGGTCGTGGAGTGCCGAGACAATGGCTTCAAGCGACCCGCGTACATCGGCTTTCACAACAATGTTGAGTGATTGCACCGCTTGAGCCCCGAAATTCTCCAACAAGTTGTCCAGAGAAACCACGGGCGTTGCGAGCCGTTCAGTCTTCAGCTTTTCACGCCGAAACTCTGCCACTTCTCGTGCAGCTTTTTCGTCTTTCGTCACAGTAAACGGATCACCCGCCCCAGGTGTACCATTCAAACCCTGAATAGAGACCGGGGTTGCAGGACCAGCAGATGCCAGCGTTTGTCCATTCTCATCGGTAATGGCGCGAACGCGTCCAAAGTTCTCACCCGCAACCACAATATCGCCGCGGGACAAAGTACCGTTTTGAATCAATAACGTGGCAACAGAGCCTTTTCCTTTATCCAGCCGAGATTCAATCACAACACCCTGCGCTGGACCTGCTTGCACAGCCGTCAATTCAAGCAATTCCGCTTGCAGAAGTACGGCCTCGAGCAGCGCATCAACCCCATCGCCCGTTAACGCTGAAACTGGTAAGAACTGTGTGTCGCCGCCCCAGTCTTCCGGGATCACATTTTTAGCAGCCAACTCGTTCTTTACACGATCGATGTCGGCCCCTTCTTTATCCATTTTATTGATCGCAACCACCAAAGGCACACCTGCACTCTTGGCATGGTTAATGGCTTCTTCGGTTTGCGGCATCACGCCGTCATCGGCTGCAACAACCAAGATTATGATATCGGTTGCACTTGCGCCCCGAGCACGCATTGCGGAAAACGCAGCGTGTCCAGGTGTATCAATAAAGCAAATCTCACCGAGCTTGGTCTTAACGCGATAAGCACCGATATGTTGCGTAATGCCGCCGGCTTCGCCGCCCGCAACTTCAGCACTTCGAATATAATCTAAGAGTGACGTTTTTCCATGATCAACATGCCCCATTACGGTGACAACAGGCGATCGTGCTTCGGCTTCAGAATCATAAACCAGGGCTTCTAACAAAGACGTTTCAACCTCATTTGCATCCAACAATTTTACTTTGTGGCCAAACTCTTCAACCACCAAAATAGCCGTTTCTTGATCAATCGTGGCATTTATATCCGCCATGACTCCCAGCCCCATCAAATACTTGATCACATCTTTTGCTTTAATCGACATCCGCTGCGACAGCTGCGAAATTCTAATGGACTCACCCACTTCGACTTCTCTGACTTGATCTTGGGTCGGTGCGTTAAATTTGTGTCGTGGCCCAGCCTTCGGTGCCGCGGCACGCTTAGATCGCCCAACACCTGTTAAGCCAAGCGTAGTCGGCGTCAAGTCATCTTCAAGTTCGGCGCCTGGGGCGATCAGGATGTCATCGACTTCTTCGACGAGAAGCTCTTCTACACGCTTTTTACGATTACCATGCTTGGCTTTCTTCTGCTGAATCTCATCAATATCAATCTCTTTCCGATCGCGCTTGTCTTTACGAGAACCCGCCTTATCGTCAGATTCTTTTGTCGCATCCGGCTTAGTCGATTTTGCTTTAAGGACTTCGGCTTGTTTGGCTTTTTCTGCGGCCTCTGCCGCTGCTTTTTCTTCACGTTCTTTTAAAACATTTTTGCGCGCTTCAGCTTCTTTTTCAGAGGCGATAAACGCCGCTCGACGAATCGCTTCAGGATCCATTGCCTTCGGCGCTGCATTAACTTCAGATTCACTTTCAACTTCAACCGTCTCGATTGCCTCAACGGTTTCAACGGTTTCAACGGTTTCAGCCACAACTTCTTCAACAATCGCCGGCGCAACCTCTGCTGCGACCTCAGGAATCACCTCAGGGATCACCTCCGCGGTGACATCAGCATCCTCCCGACGCACATAGGTTCGCTTCTTACGAACCTCAACGTTTACGGTCCGACCACGCCCTGCGCTACCGCCCGCCTTGATCGTGCTTAAGGTACGGCGTTTAAGCGTGATTTTTTTAGGACCATCTGTCTCTTCACCATGACTTCGCTTGAGGTATGCAAGCAACGACTCTTTCTGCGCCTCTGCCACAACATCTGTTTCAGCGGCTTGAGGCAAGCCCGCGTCTTTCATTTGCTGTAGCAAACGGTCAACGGGCGTTCCTACTGCTTCTGCCAGCTGTTTTACCGTTGTCTCAGCCATACTTTATTCCCCTTGTTGCTGGTGCTAAGCGTTCGTTACTCGAACCACGGCGCACGAGCCGTCATAATAATTTCACCCGCCATCGCTTCGGTCATAGACTCTATTTCTATAATGTCATCAACCGCTTGTTCTGCGAGGTCTTCCATCGTGATAATGCCCATCGCCGCCAGATCATAGGCTAACTTCGTTGTCATCCCATCCATCGTTAAAAGGTCTTCTGCAGGCTCTTGGGTAATCCGGTTTGCTTCATCAGCCAACTCACGATTGGTGATGGTATTCCTAGCCCGCGTCCTTAATTCCTCGACAATGTCGATATCAAATCCTTCAATCGCCACCATTTCATCAATGGGGACATAAGCTATTTCTTCTAAAGAGGTAAAACCCTCTTCGAGTAGAACGATCGCGACATCTTCATCAACATCCAGCTGCTCCATGAAATTGGTAACAACCGAGCCAGCTTCTTGCTCTTGCTTCTCAGCAGCCTCAGCTTCGGTCATTATATTCAGCGACCATCCGGTCAATTCACTGGCTAATTTAACATTTTGACCACCCCGTCCAATCGCTTGGGCTAGGTTATCTTCAGATACCGCAATATCCATACTGTGGGTCTCTTCATCGACCACGATCGAAACCACCTCAGCCGGGGCCATCGCATTGATGGCCAGCTGCGCAATGTTGTCATCCCAAAGCACGATATCAATCCGCTCATTGCCGAGTTCACCCGATACGGCTTGAACTCTCGAGCCGCGCATCCCCACACAAGCGCCCACGGGATCAATTCGACCATCGTTGGTTTTAACCGCGATTTTTGCCCGAGATCCAGGATCTCGCGCCGCACCAAGAATCTCAATGATGCCATCGGCGACTTCTGGTACTTCTATTTTGAACAGCTCTGTTAACACTTCAGCGGAGGTTCTTGTCATTGCTAATTGCGGCCCGCGTGCTTCTGGACGAACCTCCTTTAACAGCGCTCGGAGTCGGTCTCCTATTCGGAAAGTTTCTCTCGGCACCCACTCTTCGCGAGGTAATATCGCCTCTGCATTATTACCAAGATCTATAATGACCGCTTCTCGCGTCACTTTCTTGACTTGTCCGTTGAGTAGCTCCCCAATCCGATGGCGATAGGCTTCAACTACTTGGGCCCGCTCGGCCTCACGGACCTTTTGAACGATCACTTGCTTGGCTGCTTGGGCGGCAATACGACCAAATTCAACGGAATCGATCGCGATCTCATAGATATCGCCCGCAGCGAGCCCAGGCTGCAACTCACCTGCTTGCTCAATGGTTAACTGCGCGTCTTCAAACTCAACCAGCTCATCATCCGCCATCACAGTCCAACGCCTGAACGAGTCATAGAGACCCGTTTCTCGGTCAATCGCAACCCGGACATCCGCTTCTTCGGAATAGCGCTTCTTGGTTGCGGTGGCTAGTGCAACTTCCAGCGCATCAAAGATTATTTCTTCTGAAACGCCCTTCTCGTTCGAAACGGACTCAACCACTAACAGGATTTCTTTACTCATGAATCGATCTCATCTTCATGCGAGACTCTCGCTATTATACTTACATCAATACTCGCGCTCGCTCGATGCTGTCCATCGGCAGCACGATCTCTTGCGCATCATCAACCCGGATCACAACCTCTTCGTCTTCAAGTCCACACAACAACCCTTTAAACTTGCGCCGGCCATCAAACGCCTGGCGCAGGGTTATTTGCACCTTCTCCCCTTTACACACATTGAAGTGCTCGGGCTTAAATAAACGCCGCTCCACCCCAGGCGATGACACCTCCAACATGTACTCGCCAGGAATTGGATCTTCAACATCCAAAATCGCGCTCACCTGTCGGCTGACTCGTGCACAGTCATCAACATTAATCCCATCGGCAGATTCGATATAAATTTTCAAAACCACCTGCCGACCCTGTTGCAATTTTTCAATGCCCCAGAGCTCACACCCCAACTCCTGAACCACCGGCTCGATCAACTTGCTTAAGCCCGTCTCACCCATGATGGTCCATTTCCCCTAAAAAAAATGGGCCTACTTGCCCACTTCGTTTGCCGTACCAAAGACGGCTACATGTCCATTCCAACTCTCTGACACAAACCCAGAAGCCTTGAAACAAAAAGCCCCAAAATGGGGCTTTCCTTAAAGTGGTAGCGGGGGCAGGATTTGAACCCGCGACCTACGGGTTATGAGCCCGTCGAGCTACCAGACTGCTCCACCCCGCAACTACAAGGGCCGCCATTATAGGTTTACACGCTACAGCGGTCAACCCATATTACGGAAACACTGCCCTTTTCGTGTTTCCATATTACCTTAAAAAACAGATGGTGCCGAAGAGAGGACTTGAACCTCCACGGGGTTTCCCCCACTAGCCCCTCAAGCTAGCGTGTCTACCAATTCCACCACTTCGGCTAAACTGCTTATAACTCAGGTATCTCAGACTGATCCCTCGCGTTCGAGCTAGCAGGCACCTCGATCGCTTGAATTTGGGGAATACCCTGATTACTCATCGTTTCTGAGCGCTGCTTGGCAACATATGCCAACCCAAAGCTCGTTATAAAAAAGGCGATTGCAATCCAGGTTGTGAGTCGTGTCAGAAAATTACCCGCGCCGCCACTCCCAAACACCGTGTTCGAGGCACCGCCACCAAATCCGGAGCCCATGTCAGCCCCTTTGCCCTGCTGAATCAGTACCAGGCCAATCACAGACAACGCGGCGATTACGTGGACCACTAATACCAATTGCTCAAATAAATCTAAATCCATCATTGCTCTTCTCAACCTCACGACTAGACCGCCGCGTTCGCCTCTAAACCAATTCTTTTGGGATCACAGCGTCATACCGACCCAGCGACTTGCGCACATAGTTGCCTGAATCCAAGTGCGTCTAACGACGCTCCCCCGACCAAAACACCATCAACATCCGGCATCCTCATCAACGCGTTCGCATTATCCGCGTTTACACTGCCTCCGTACAAGACCCTAAGCTCTTGTCCCTCAATTTCACACCGCGCCGCCCGCTTTAACGCCTCGTGGACTTCTTGAGCGATCTCTGGCGAGGCTTCTTCGCCCGTGCCAATCGCCCAAACCGGCTCATAGGCCACCACAATTAACGGCGCTAACGCCCTTGGCACACCGTTTAATACCTCTGTAAGCTGACGACTGACAACCTCTAAGGCCTTACCTGCCTGCCGCTCTTGTAAACTCTCGCCGACGCAAACGATAGGGCGAATTCCGACTTCCAAACAAGCCTTAGTCTTCGCAACCACCAACTCATCGGTTTCCGAAAAGTGTTGCCGACGCTCAGAATGGCCCACCAAACACCAACCGACGCCCATCTCGACCAACATACTGGCACTCACTTCACCCGTGTAGGCCCCAGATTTTAACCAGTGGACATTTTGACCTGCCCATTCAACTTGCGTATTACCAAAGCCCTTGGTTAAGGACAAGTACGGTGCTGGTACCGCCAGAACCACAGTCACCTCGGCTAGACCACCGACTTCCTGAACAACCGCTCGCAAGAGCTGTTCGGAGCCATTCATTTTCCAATTCGCCACCACCAAAGGACCCACTATGGTCACCTCTTTTACCGGCTAACCTTTTTGCTCGGCCATTGCCCCTTAAACCATGTTACGTCATCCGCAGACCTACTTGGCGCGGGCGGCGAATGTTAACGAACCTCTGTCTAAGTTTCAATCCTCGCTTGCAGCAACCACTGCCGCTAATTGCGCCGCAAGCCGCTTCACTTGAGGCGCATCTTCTCCCTCAACCATGACTCGAATCAACGGCTCGGTTCCCGAAGGCCTTAATAGGACTCGGCCTTTGTCGCCCAACACAGCGTCGACGTCACGCACGGCGGATTGAACCGCGTTATTCTCCATAACCTTTGCGCTGTTCGCTGGGACATTAATCATCACCTGCGGGAATTTCGTCATGGCCGTCTTCAGCTCAGCCAGCGTCTTACCTTGATCTGTGATTGCGCGGAGCACCTGCAATGCAGACACCACGCCATCACCGGTTGTTGCCCGATCGAGACACAGAATATGGCCAGAGCCTTCACCACCCAGATGCCAGCCTTCCTGTAAAAGCTTAGCAACAACATAACGATCCCCGACCTGCGCCCGTGCAAAGGCAATGCCGCGGTCTTTTAACGCAACCTCAAGGCCTAAATTACTCATCAGCGTCCCCACAACGCCACCTGTTAAAAGTCCTTTCGCCTGCTGATGCAGCGCAATGATCAACAACAACTCGTCGCCATCTACGACCTCGCCTAGGTGATCCACCATGACCAGACGATCACCGTCACCGTCTAGCGCTATCCCAAGGTCTGCGCCTTCTTGAACAACCCGCTCAGCAAGCGCTTCTGGGCTGGTTGCGCCAAAACCCTCGTTAATATTCAAACCATCGGGCGAGCAACCAATTGCAATCACCTGCGCGCCCAACTCTTGAAAAACCGCCGGCGCGATTTTATAGGTTGCGCCGTGCGCACAATCTACGACCAGCTTCATCTGCTTTAGATTCAAAGACTTCGGGAAAGTCGTCTTACAAAACTCAACATAGCGCCCTACCGCGTCGTTCATGCGGTCCGCTTTACCGAGATCCGCAGAGGCAACCGTTGTCATCGGCTCATCAATTAGCCGTTCAATTTCAAGCTCAACTTCATCGGGTAATTTTCGGCCCTCACTCGAGAAGAACTTGATGCCATTATCAGAAAAAGGATTGTGGGACGCACTGATCACAATGCCCGCGTCGGCAGAGACGGCCCGAGTAAGATAGGCCACTGCTGGCGTTGGCATCGGCCCCAGCATCGTGACATGGACGCCAGCTGACGCAAGCCCCGCCTCTAAAGCCGACTCAAACAAGTAGCCCGATATACGCGTATCTTTCCCAATTAGGATGTTGCCGCCACCCGAAGGCGAAAAGGTTTTGCCCGCTGCCCAACCGAGCTTCAAAACAAAATCCGCTGTAATCGGAGGCGTTCCCACCGGGCCCCGAATCCCATCCGTTCCAAAATATTTACGCATCCTGCGTTGTCTCCTTCGCGCAATTGATCGCCTGCCAGACTCGAAGCGCACTGACCGTCGCCTCAACATCATGGACTCGCACCATGTTAGCCCCTCTGGCAACTGCCGCCAATGCACCGGCGACCGATCCTGCTAAAACATCGCGTCCCATCGCCTGGATACTGCGCTTTCTTGACAGCCCAATCAGAATTGGGCAACCGTGCTGGCGAAAGACCTCAAGCGACTGGACCAGGTTGAGGTTTTGATCCAGCGTTTTGCCAAACCCAAAGCCTGGATCCAATATGATCCTCGAGCGCTCAATGCCGGCGTGTTGCAAAGCAGTAAGTCGACTGCGAAAAAACGCATCAACTTCACGAACAACATCTTGGTATTGCGGATCATCCTGCATTGTTGCAGGCGTGCCCAACATATGCATCACAGCCAGCATGGCGTCGCTGCCAATCGCGTCGAGGGCGCCTGGTCGAACAAAGGCTCGAACATCATTGATCAATGCAACCTTCAATTTAACAGCGGCTGCCATTACGGAGGGGGTGCTCGTATCAACCGAGATGGGAATATCAAAACGTGCCTGAATGGCCTCTAGCACCGGCAGGACCCGTGCAGCTTCTTCGGTTTCTGTGGGAGAGGACGCCCCAGGACGCGTTGACTCGCCGCCGATGTCAATCAGATCAGCGCCCTGCTCAACCATATCCCTGACTCGCTGGAGGGCCTTATCAAGGGCTTGATATTGCCCGCCATCAAAGAAGGAGTCCGGGGTCACATTTAGAACGCCCATTACAAGTGGGCGCCCTTCAGTGATTAAACCCTGGAGCGGGTTGGCACTCAATTTGAATTAAGCGCCTGAGGGCGCGGCGTCCAAGTTATCCGAACCAGGTTCATCCGATGAAGGCGCAGCTTCTCCATCTGACGGACCGCTCGACGGGGCGTCATCCGTCCAATTCGCAGGTGGCTTTGGCGCCTTGCCTGCCATGATGTCATCAATCTGACTCTTATCGATCGTTTCGTACTCTAAAAGCGCTGCGGCCATCGCATCCAGTTGCTCGCGGTGATCGGTAAGAATCTGCCGCGCGGTTCCGTAACAATGGTCGATGATTTGCTTAATTTCTTCATCAATGACTTTTGACGTCTCGGCGGACATATTGGCCCTGGCTGGCCCCCCAGGCCTACCCAGAAAGCCATCATTTTCATCATCTTCGTACTGCATCGGGCCCAATTTTTCAGACAAACCCCATTTCGTCACCATCGAACGCGCCATTTTGGATGCCCGCTCAATATCATTCGAGGCGCCTGTTGTAACACCTTCAAATCCTAAGGTTAATTCTTCAGCAATGCGGCCGCCAAACAAACCACAGATCTGGCTCTCAATAGACCGTTTACTCATGGAATAACGATCCTCTTCTGGCAAAAACATCGTCACACCCAAAGCGCGACCGCGCGGGATAATCGACACTTTATAGGTCGGGTCGTGCTCAGGCATCAAGTGACCCACGATACAATGGCCGGCTTCATGATAAGCGGTGTTCGTCCGCTCTTTCTCCGACATCACCATGGTTTTACGCTCAGCGCCCATCATGATCTTGTCTTTCGCTTGTTCAAAATGCCGCATCGAAACCAGGCGTTGATCCTGACGCGCCGCGAAAAGTGCCGACTCATTCACCACGTTTGCCAAATCGGCGCCGGAGAAGCCCGGCGTCCCCCGCGCAATATCCATCGCGACCACATCTTCTGAGAGCGGCACCTTACGCATGTGCACTTTTAACACCTGCTCTCGACCTCGGAGATCCGGGAGCGGCACGACCACCTGCCGATCAAACCGCCCTGGCCGCAACAAGGCTGGATCCAGAACGTCGGGACGGTTTGTTGAGGCAATCACAATGATCCCCTCATTGCCCTCAAACCCATCCATTTCCACTAAAAGTTGGTTCAAGGTCTGCTCTCGTTCATCGTTACCGCCACCCATCCCCGCACCGCGATGACGACCCACCGCATCAATCTCATCGATGAAGATAATACAGGGCGTCGCTTTTTTCGCTTGCTCGAACATATCACGCACTCTTGATGCGCCTACCCCCACAAACATCTCAACAAAGTCGGATCCGGATATTGAAAAGAACGGTACCTTTGCCTCACCCGCGATCGCCTTGGCTAAAAGGGTTTTACCCGTACCGGGCGAACCCACCAACAGGGTACCCCGAGGAATTCGGCCACCCAGTTTTTGGAATTTTCCAGGTTCTCTCAGGAAATCAACCAGTTCCTTTACTTCTTCTTTGGCTTCATCAACCCCTGCCACATCGGCAAAGGTCGTTTTAATTTGATCCTCTCCCAACAGTTTGGCCTTGCTCTTACCAAATGATAGAGGCCCGCCTTTTCCGCCAGCGCCGCCTTGCATTTGACGCATAAAGAACATGAAAACAGCAATAATCACGAGGATTGGGAAGCTCGCCACCAATAGCTGCATCCAAATGCTTTGCTGCTCCGGACGCTCGCCCTGAAACGCAACCTTATGCTCAACCATGTCATCGATTAAGGCCTTGTCGACAATTTGAGGCTGAATGGTTTCAAACGAGATACCATCGGACCGCTCGCCACGAATAATTAACCCATCGACTTCAACAGAGCGCACCTGGTTCCCATTCACCAGTTCTAAAAAGGTGGAGTAGGGCACTTCTTCCGGTGGACGGCTGACATTGAAGTTTTGAAATACCGTCAATAAAACGACAGCGATCACCAGCCAAAGTAAGATATTTTTTCCCATGTCGTTCACGTTGCTTCCTCGCTACCGGGTGCGGGTTACAGGGGTCATCGCCGCTCTGGCTGACCTCATAACCTAATAAACCTTATTCTAATGTTCGCAGGCGTTACGGCCCGCCCGCCTAACCTCATTCGCTTTCTAAGTCTGGTCGGTTGAACCAACCCACCCGGGCGGCTTTGACCGCGCCTGAGACCTGATCTTAAAAACGCGATCACAATCCACCGACCCAAAACAATGTCGCTTAACCTCACCGGCTGATTCGCAAGAGCCCTTTTGGTGTCTAATCGCTTCAAACATTACTCAGCGCGTTTAGCGTCCAGCGCTGCCCTCTGCCTTCTTTCCTAACCCAATCAAATAGATTTCCCGGGATCGACCCCGGGACGCCTTGGGCTTAATATTAACCTGTTTATCATAATTCATACGAATCTGCTGCCTAAGAGTATCAATTCCTTCTCCTTCAAAGCCTTTCGCCACAAAATGCCCGCCCGGCCTTAACCACACCCTTGCAAAGTCCATCGCAAGTTCGATTAAATCGATACTCCGAGGCAAATCGACTGACTTCATCCCACTTAAATTGGGGGCCATATCAGAAATTACAAGATCCACAACCTGATCCCCCAAGCGTTCTTCTAAGACAGACAACGCCTCAGCTTCAGTGAAATCCCCAGTAATCACCTCCACGCCCTCGATAGGCGCCATTTCAAGTATATCCAGGGCCAGTACTCGGCCCGTTGTTCCAAGGCGCTGTCTTGCTACTTGAGACCAGCCACCGGGCGCCGCACCCAGGTCAACCACTGTTTGGTGCTGCCGAAACAAATTAAGCCGGTCATCGAGTTCGATGAGTTTATAAACTGCTCGAGAGCGATAACCCGCCGACCGCGCCTTTAAGACGTAGGGGTCTTGTTCGTGTTCGTCGAGCCAGCGCTGACTGGTTTTAGATTTTTTCATTGTGCATGCACCTTGGACCACATCGATGACGTACAATGGTTCTTTTTGGATTCAACCATGCTAACCCAACAACAAAAGAAACATTATCGGGCCATTGGCCATATCCTCGACCCCATCGTGACGATTGCCGGGAAGGGGCTCTCCGAAGCAGTTGTGACGGAACTGAATCGAGCCTTAGACGATCATGAACTGATAAAGATCAGAATCAATTCAGACCGAGAATCAAGAAAAGCCATCCTTGCCGAGTTGGTTAACGCAACCCAGACAACCGTCATTCAAACAATTGGCGGGATTGCTTTGATCCTTCGAGCCTCGAGCGCGCCCAACCCATCTCTTTCAAACTTGGTCAGGCACCAATAATCCCACGCCGGTTCACGACACCTGGGCCTCGACCGATTGCGAATTAACCGCGGCTGAGGCTTTCTTACAAGTGCTCTACCGATAGAATCTCATACTCAATCTGGCCCGATGGGATCTGGATGAGCACCACATCATCTTGCTGCTTTCCGATCAAACTCCGCGCAACAGGTGAATAAACCGAGATCTTGTTGGCCTTAATATCCGCTTCATCATCGCCAACAATTTTGTAAGTGACCTCTTCATCATTGTCTAAGTTCAACAACCGGACCGTCACACCAAAAATGATCTTCCCAGACTTTGGGATCTCTTTGATATTGATAATTTGAGCCGCACCGAGCTTTGCTGCAATCTCTGAGATTCTACCTTCGATATGGCCTTGCTCTTCTTTGGCATACTGAAACTCGGCATTTTCACGCAAATCGCCCTGCGCGAGTGCCGCTGAGATCTCTTGAACAATCCGAGGCCGCTCTGTTGACGTCAAGCGCTTTAATTCAAGGCGCAACGCTTCTGCGCCCTCTGCCGTCATTGGCGTCTTATCCATAACTAACTACCCAACTTCGTTGTGGTCATTCCAGCTCGATCTAAGAGCTCTGCATGCATCGATTGGAGGCAGTATACTTCCATTTCTGCACTATGACGCAAGGCTTCAATGCTTGCCCGACCACCTGCCATAGTGGTTGTGTAGCATACATTGTGCTGCAAGGCGTTACGTCGGATCGCGAAAGAATCCTTGATCGTTTGCTGACCTTCTGTCGTGTTAATAATAAAATTAATCTCATTGTTTTTAATCGCATCGGTGATGTTCGGGCGCCCTTCCATCACCTTATTGATCACCTCAACGGCAAGACCGGCATCTGTGATCACAGAAGCCGTTCCTCTTGTCGCGCAGAGCTTAAATCCCAAGTCCAGCAAGTCTTTGGCAATGCCAACCAATTGGTCTTTATCCGGATCGCGCACACTCAAAAAGACTCGCCCATAGGACGGGATCTCGTCATCTGCCGCCAGTTGCGATTTACCGTAAGCTTCCCCAAAAGTTCTACCAATTCCCATCACCTCACCGGTGGACTTCATCTCCGGTCCTAAAATCGGATCAACGCCTGGGAACTTAGCGAACGGAAAGACGGCCTCTTTAACATGGAAATACGCGGGCTTAATTTGCTGCGTGAAGCCTTGTTCTATAAGGGACGTACCCGCCATACAACGCGCCGCAATCTTCGCTAAAGACCGACCGATGCATTTCGACACAAAGGGCACCGTTCGGGAGGCCCGAGGATTAACCTCTAAGACAAAGATTTGATCCGCCTGAACGGCAAGCTGGACATTCATCAGACCAACAACCTCTAAAGCCATCGCCATTGCAACGACTTGCGTCTCAATTTCCTCGATCAGATCATCGCTTAAGCTGTAAGGCGGCAGTGAGCACGCAGAATCGCCAGAATGAACGCCTGCTTGTTCGATGTGTTGCATCACGGCGCCAATCACAACTTGCTTACCGTCACATACCGCGTCGACATCAACCTCAATTGCGAGATCTAAAAACCGGTCCAGAAGCACCGGTGAATCTGGCGTGACAACCACTGCGTTTTTCAAATAGTGCTCGAGTTCACTTGCCTTATGGACCACCTCCATCGCACGCCCGCCGAGCACATAGGATGGTCGAACCACCAAGGGATAACCAATCTCTGAGGCACCAGCCAAGCCCTCTTCAACCGTCCGAACAATCCGATTAGCCGGTTGCTTCAACCCCAAGTGATGAAGCATCTGCTGGAACCGCTCACGATCTTCCGCCATATCGATTGCATCCGGGGAGGTGCCAATAATTTGTACCCCGGCCGCTTCCAGATCGCGTGCAAGCTTCAGAGGTGTTTGCCCCCCAAATTGAATAATTACGCCCTTCGGCTGCTCAATCTCAACAATTGCCAAGACATCCTCGAGTGTCAGCGGTTCAAAATAGAGCCGATCGGAAGTATCAAAATCCGTGCTAACCGTCTCTGGATTACAATTGACCATAATGGTTTCATAACCATCTTCTCGCATAGCGAGCGCCGCGTGGACACAACAATAATCGAACTCGATGCCTTGGCCGATTCGATTGGGACCACCGCCCAAAACCATGATCTTTTCCCGACTTGAAGGCGCCGCTTCACACACGGTTTCATAGGTCGAGTACAGATACGCTGTGGGGGATGCAAACTCTGCCGCGCAGCTGTCCACCCGCTTATAAACTGGCTTTATCCCCAATTCTAAGCGCGCTGACCGAACATCTGCCTCATTAGCCCTCAGTAATTCCGCAAGCCGGCTATCGGAAAAGCCCTGCCGCTTCAACTCAAAGAGTGCGGCGAAGTCTAAATCCGTGAGTGTGTTACCACTGAGCTGCTGCTCTTGCTCGATCAGAAACCCAATGTGTGAAAGAAACCACGGGTCAATACTTGAAAGCTCTGTTACCTCTGATAAAGACAACCCAAACCGAAAAGCATCGGCTACATATAAAATTCGTTCCGCACCTGGCACCCGAAGCTCGTGCTGTATTCGGCTCAAGGCGCCCTCATCGGTCAAATCCACCACGGGTGAAAAACCATTAATCCCAACCTCTAAGCCCCGTAGCGCTTTTTGGACTGATTCTTGGAAAGTACGACCCATTGCCATGACTTCGCCCACACTCTTCATCTGAGTCGTGAGCGTGTTATCCGCTTCCGGAAACTTTTCAAAGGTGAATCTCGGGATCTTGGTAACAATATAATCAATCGCCGGCTCAAAGGAGGCTGGCGTCACGCCACCTGTAATCTCATTCGCCAATTCAGGCAAGGTGTATCCAATGGCCAACTTGGTCGCAATCCTCGCAATCGGAAACCCGGTGGCTTTTGAGGCCAAGGCCGATGATCTCGACACTCGGGGGTTCATCTCAATCACAACCATCCGACCATCAACTGGACTCACGCCGAATTGAACGTTCGAGCCACCCGTTTCAACACCAATCGCTCGCAGAACCTCAATGGAGGCATTCCGCATACGCTGATATTCTTTATCAGTAAGGGTTTGGGCCGGAGCCACGGTAATCGAGTCACCCGTGTGAACCCCCATTGGGTCGAAGTTCTCTATCGAACAAACGATGATGCAATTGTCGTCTTGATCTCGAACCACCTCCATTTCAAACTCTTTCCAGCCCAGCAAGGACTCATCGATCAACAACTCGTTGGTCGGCGATAAATCAAGTCCACGCGTACAAATTTCGATGAACTCTTCGGCGTTATAAGCCACGCCACCGCCGCTCCCGCCCAAGGTGAAGCTTGGGCGAATCACACAAGGAAACCCTAAACTGGCCTGGACCTGCTTAGCCTCTTCAAGAGAATGGGCAATCCCGTTCCTCGGCGTTTCTAAACCAATTGACTTCATCACCTGACCAAATAGCTGTCGATCTTCCGCTTTATCAATGGCCTCTTTGGTCGCGCCAATCAACTCAACACCATAACGCTCCAGCACGCCCTCACGCGCAAGGTCTAAAGCACAATTGAGCGCGGTTTGTCCGCCCATCGTGGGGAGCAGCGCATCCGGACGCTCGATCGCAATAATCCGCTCAACAACCTGCCAGGTTACGGGCTCGATATAGGTCGCATCGGCCGTTGCCGGATCGGTCATAATGGTCGCCGGGTTCGAGTTCACCAAAATTACTCGGTAGCCTTCTTCTCGCAACGCTTTGCACGCTTGAGCACCCGAGTAATCAAACTCACAAGCTTGCCCAATGACAATCGGTCCAGCACCGATAATCAGAACACTCTTAATATCAGCTCGTTTTGGCATCTACCCAACCCTCTTAGTCATGCTCTTTATAAATTGGTCAAAGAGCGGCGCCACGTCATGGGGACCCGGACTGGCCTCCGGATGGCCTTGAAACCCAAATGCTGGCGCAGTTTTATGACGTACGCCTTGAACTGTTCCATCAAACAAAGAACGATGGGTAACCTCAATTTGATCCGAGAGCTGGGTCTCATCTAAGCAAAATCCATGGTTCTGACTGGTTATCATCACCACCCCCGTTGTTAAATCTTGCACAGGGTGGTTGGCGCCATGATGACCGTGCCCCATCTTTTGCGTCTTCGCGCCAGCGGCAAGCCCTAGTAACTGATGCCCTAGACAAATACCGAACATTGGGATCTCGGCGTCAAGAAAGCTTTTAATCGCCTCTATGGCGTAACCGCATGGCTCTGGATCGCCGGGGCCGTTGGATAAGAAGATCCCATCTGGCGCCAACGCCATTGCAGCCTCGGCACTGGTCGTTGCCGGTACCACCGTCAGGCGACAGCCCCGATCAACGAGCATTCTCAAAATATTGCGTTTAACGCCGAAATCAAAGGCCACCACATGGAAAGGCTCATCGTTTTGCTGCGCGCCTTTGGTCAGGCCCTCCCATGAAGGTTGCGTCCATTGGTAGGCGCTTTGCGTGCTGACCGAACTCGCCAAGTCCATGTTCTTGAGTCCCGGAAAAGCGGTTGCGGCCTGCAGTGCCGCCGCCACATCTTCATCACTTAACTCATCGGCGGCTACCAAACACGCATTCTGAGATCCTTTTGATCGTAATATGCGGGTGAGCGCACGGGTATCGATGTTCGATATTGCAACCGTGCCATGTCGCGTCAGAAATTCGGACAACCCTTCTTCTTTACGCCAACTACTTGCGACCAAGGGCAGGTCGCGCACAATTAATCCGGCAGCATGCACCACCTCGGACTCAAAATCCTCAGCATTACACCCGGTATTACCAATGTGGGGGTGCGTTAACGTGACCATTTGACGCGCATAGGACGGATCCGTCAGGATCTCCTGATAGCCTGTCATGGCCGTGTTGAATACAACCTCACCCGTACTGCGCCCAAGTGCGCCAATCGAGTGGCCCGTAAAAACGTCCCCGCTCGCAAGTGCCAGAATTGCTTTTGCCGCCAATGCTGTTCCCCCCGCATAAAATAGTGGCCCAAAAAAAAGCGAGATGGGCATTCCATTCTCGCTTTTTAGGGATTTTTAATCGGTCATCTTAAGCGCGCATTCTAATGCAGAAAGGGTTTTGACGCCAATGTTATCTGAGCCGCCAGCCAATTTTCATCTCGGCAGATCAATCACTCAGGTCACGGTCTAACCCCAAAACATCTCGCATATCAAAAAGACCCGTCAACCCGCTCGCAATCCCCCAACGGGCAGCTCGCAAAGCGCCTTCAGCAAAGTTTGATCGACTGGCAGCACGATGAGTCAACTCAATTCTCTCCCCGTTCATCGCAAACAGAACCTGATGCTCGCCAATAATGTCGCCACCGCGAACGGCATGCAGCCCAATCTCGCCTGCCGGTCGCGCGCCGACGAGCCCCTCACGGCCATGAACGCTCGACCCATGTGCGTTTTGCCTGCCCGCCTTGACTGCCTCGAGCAAAGCGTAGGCCGTGCCCGACGGCGCATCAACCTTTTGGTTGTGGTGCCACTCAAGGATCTCGACATCCGTCTCTGCACCCACCTTTGAGCTCGTTTGCTGAACAAGATCTAGAAGAAGCGTCAATCCAACGGAGTAGTTCTGAGCGTGGACGATCGTAATCTGCGTTGATGCCTGCTGGATCTTGACCGCTTCGTCGGCTGTAAAGCCCGTGGTTCCAATCACCATGGCGGCACCGCGCGTCAAGCAAGTCGCGAGGTGCGCAAGCGTTGATTGCGTTGTTGTGAAGTCCAGTAACACCTCAAAGGCCGGTAGATCCGCGATATCGTCAACGATTTTGCTTTTTGCGGAAGGCAGGGACAACCCAGCCTCGATAGACTGCCCGAGGAATGGCGAGCCTGCGCGCTCGAGACCGCCAACCAGCTCTAAATCATCAGCCGCGTGCACCATTTCAGCCAGTGTTCGCCCCATACGACCGGCTATTCCTGCGATCGCCACCTTAATCAACATCGGTTTCTCCAAAGCGCAAAGCACAGGGCTGGGCTAGATCAGTTTAATCTCTGAGGGCATCAATAAATCGTTTAACCCCATCTAGCCAAGAAGCATATTTTGGGGACTGAGACGCGTCTTGATCGCCTGCAAATTCTCGAAGAAGTGCTTTCTGGTGATCGCTCAAATTAACAGGTGTCTCGACCACAATCTTACAATACAAGTCCCCTAGCCCACCGCCGCGGATCTGGGACATATCCACCCCTTTCCCTTTGAGCCGAAACAGCTTGCCTGTTTGAGTTTCAGCAGGGACTTTAAGGCTGACCTTACCTTCTAAAGTCGGTATTTCCAGCTGCTCACCGAGGGCGGCGTTGACGAAACTAATCGGTACTTCGCAGTAAAGATCTGCGCCATCACGCGTGAAAATAGGATGCTCGCGGACGTTCATTTGAACGTACAGATCACCGGCTGGCCCACCATTGGCGCCCGCTTCGCCTTGTCCTGACAGTCGAATACGATCGCCCGTGTCGACCCCAGGCGGCACCTTAACAGATAAGGTTTTCTTCTCTTCTACGCGACCCTGGCCGCGACAAGGTGGACAAGGGTCAGAAATGATTTTGCCCTTACCCCGACATCGTGGGCAGGTTTGCTGGAGGGAGAAAAACCCTTGTCGAGCGGTAATCTGACCGGAGCCGCCGCACTGGACACAATCCATTGGCTTGGTACCAGACTTGGCGCCAGACCCAAGACACGACATGCATTCGACTAAGGTCGGAATTTTGATTTTAGGATTGGTTCCTCGGACCGCTTCTTCTAGCGTAATATCCAAAATGTATTTTAGATCAGAGCCTCGGTGCACCTGACTCTGACCTCGCCCCCCTGAGAAAATATCGCCAAAGACATCTTCAAAAATAGAGCCGAAATTGCCAGAGTTCCCAAATCCACCACGGCCACCGCCCCCGCCTTCAAAGGCAGCATGTCCGTACTGATCATAAGTCGATCGCTTTTCAGCATCGAGCAAGACTTCAGCCGCCTCGCTTGCGGCTTTAAACTTTTCTTCGGCCTCGGTATTTCCCTCGTTGCGATCAGGATGATGCTTCATCGCCAACCGGCGATAGGCCTTTTTAATTTCTTGCTCAGAGGCGCCTTTGGCAACCCCTAGGACCTCGTAATAATCGCGCTTCGCCATAACCTATGTGCCTAATCCTAGGGGGAGTGTAAAAAAGAACGACAAGTCTACTTCTCGTCTTTGACTTCCTCAAATTCGGCATCGACCGCATCATCGTTGCTTTCAGCACCACCGCTGCTGGCGTCAGCATCCGCACCGGGTTGCGCGGCTTCAGCTTGCTTGGCGTACATCTTTTGGGCAAGGCCTTGTGAAACCTCGGTCAGCTTCTGCGTTTTCGCTTCAATGGCTTCGAGATCTGAATCTTTCAAAGCTGCTTCAAGTTCAGAAATGGCGGTTTCAATCTCTGCTCGCTCAGCTTCTGATGCTTCATCGCCGGCTTCTTCCAACGTTTTTCGGGTCGCGTGAATCATGCCGTCCGCGGTATTGCGCGCAGCCACCATGGATTCAAACTTTTTGTCATCTTCAGCGTGGGCTTCCGCATCCCGAATCATCTGATCCACTTCTTCATCCGATAGCCCGCTACTGGCCTTGATAACGATCGACTGCTCTTTACCCGTTGCTTTGTCCTTGGCCGAAACATTCAAAATACCATTGGCATCCAGATCAAAACTGACCTCAATCTGGGGAGTGCCTCGCGGAGAAGGCGGAATATCGGACAGATCAAACTGACCCAAGGACTTATTCTGCCCAGCCTGTTTACGCTCACCTTGCAACACATGAATTGTGACCGCAGGCTGATTGTCTTCCGCTGTTGAAAAAACCTGAGACTTTCGAGTTGGGATCGTCGTATTTTTTTCAATTAAAGAGCTCATGACGCCGCCCATGGTCTCAATCCCTAAGGATAAAGGCGTCACATCCAGCAGCAAAACATCTTTAACATCACCGGCCAAGACAGCAGCTTGGATCGATGCGCCCATGGCGACCGCTTCGTCAGGATTAATGTCCTTACGCGCGTCTTTGCCGAAGAACTCTTTAACCTTACGCTGAACCAGCGGCATCCGCGTCTGCCCACCGACGAGAATAATATCGTCGATATCTGAAATCGACATGCTTGCATCTTTCAAAGCAACTCGAAGTGGCTCGAGCGTTCGATCGACTAAATCTTCAACCAAGGATTCCAACTTGCTTTGGGTAATCTTCAACACCAAATGCTTTGGACCACTCGCATCGGCGGTAATGTAAGGCAAATTAATTTCTGTCTGGCTAGAACTCGACAACTCGATCTTGGCTTTTTCGGCAGCTTCTTTTAACCGCTGTAGCGCTAACGAGTCCTGACTGAGATCCATCCCTTGGTCTTTTTTAAATGCCTCAACCAAGTAATCAATAATCCGCATGTCGAAGTCTTCACCACCCAAGAAGGTGTCGCCATTGGTTGAAAGCACTTCAAATTGCTTTTCACCATCAACATCGGCGATTTCAATCACAGAGATATCAAAGGTGCCGCCCCCAAGATCGTATACCGCAATGGTCGAATCCCCGGGCGCCTTGTCCATGCCATAAGCGAGCGCAGCTGCCGTTGGCTCATTAATAATCCGCTTTACGTCCAACCCTGCGATTCGACCGGCATCTTTCGTTGCTTGACGCTGGGAGTCATTAAAATAGGCCGGCACCGTAATGACCGCTTCCGTTACCGTCTCGCCCAGAAAGTCCTCGGCCGTCTTCTTCATCTTCATGAGGATCTGAGCAGAAACCTGTGGCGGGGCTAACCGATCATCTTTCACTTTAACCCAGGCATCGCCATTGTCTGCTTTGACAATCCCATAGGGCACCATCTTGATATCACGCTGAACAACCTCGTCATCAAACTGCCGGCCAATCAGCCGCTTGATGGCGAACAACGTGTTGTTTGGGTTGGTAACAGCCTGCCGCTTGGCAGACTGACCCACCAAGGTTTCGTCGTCATCAGTATAGGCAACAACCGATGGTGTCGTGCGATCACCTTCTGAATTCTCGATGATTTTTGATGCACCACCGTCCAATACGGCAACGCAGCTGTTGGTGGTTCCAAGATCGATACCAATTATTTTCGCCATTTTTCTTCTCCATTCGCTCAGGCAATACTGCCCAATCTTTTTTTCATAACCCCTCAATGAGGCCATTCAATTTTTTTTCAAGCACCCGCTGGGGGTTTGGATACGATCACCATTGCAGGCCGAACCAATCGCTCGTGCAGCCGATAGCCTTTTTGAATGACTGCCATGACCGAATTGGGCTCCATATCCGGGTTTTCAATCATTGAGAGCGCTTCGTGAACATTGGGATCGAACGCCTGCCCCAACGGATCCAGCATCTGCACGCCTTCTTTCTCGAACACATCCGTAAACAACTTAAAACACAGCTTTAGACCCTCAAGCTGAGGGTCATCCTCAGGGGTCTGAGCTTGAAGACTGGTCTCGATTGCCTTTTCTAAGCTGTCCAACACTGGCAGAAGGTTCTGAACAAGACGCTCAACCCCGAACTTATGTGCGTTCTGCACATCACGCTCGGCACGCTTTCTCAGATTTTGCATTTCAGCTTCAGCTCGCAGCGCTTGGTCTCGCGCCTTATCGGCTTCCGCCTGAAGTTCAAGCAGCGGGTCTATGCCGCTCTCATCAATTAATGGCTCGAGCCGTTCTTGCAGTGCGCTGTCTTCGGCATCTTGGGTCTCAATCGGCTCAATCTCAGCTTGATCTTCGCTGGACTCAGGAGACGTTTCGTTTGAATTCGTCATATTGGATACAATTCCCCTTGGTAGACACGCATCTTGGGGTTCAATTGATCGAATTCAAGGGCGTTTTTAAAAATTATACCGCCTCAAGCCGGAATCTCGGTAAGGCAGGCCGGCAAGACGCTACCGCTCAGAGATATCCATCGCAGCCGTTAGCATTCTGGCCGTTGCATCAACAATGGGAATAATGCGATCGTAGGCCATTCGAGTTGGTCCGATAACCCCAAGCACACCAACACACTCGCCTGCGACTTGATACGGCGATGTCACGAGGCTACAGTCACCGAGCAATTCATAGCCCGACTCCTGCCCGATAAAGAGCTTAATACCATCAGACTCCATGCAACGGTCCAGGACATGAAGAATGTCTCCTTTGAGCGAAAACGCTTTAAACAAACCGCGAAGATCCTGAAGCCTTTGGGTTTGATCGCCGTCTAATAAGTTTTCTTGGCCCGCAACGACGAAATCGCCGTTATCTTCCGGGTCGAGTATTTGGTCTGCTACATCAAGGGTTCGCTGCATTAATTGATTCATTTGCACGCGGTCACCCTTCATCGAACTGACCAACTCCGCTCGGATTTTCACAAGGCTTTTCCCCGCGTAGTGCGCATTTAGAAAATTAGAAATTTCCTTAAGCTCAATTTCTGAATAGGCCTGCTCGATATGAATGACGCGGTTTTCAACCTCATGATCGTTGAGAACAAGAATTGCCAGCACACGACCCGGGGATAACAACAAGAACTCGATGTGCTTGAGCTTTAGTTGACTCGGCCTCGGCACCGTAACCAGCCCTGCCAGTTGGGTCACTTCAGACAACAGGCCCGACGCGGATTGAATCAACTCTGACGCGGTCATATCAGGATCCAATGACAGCGATAACCGAAACAGGTCTTCAGCGCCAAGCGGCTCTACCTGGATGAGTGAGTCGACGAAAAACCGATACGCTTGCTCTGTCGGGATTCTGCCGGCAGACGTGTGAGGCGATTTCAAATATCCCTGTTCTTCTAATTCGGCCATCATAAATCGAATCGAGGCTGGACTCATTGAGACCCCGGCTGCTGCGAGGCGCGCCGAGGCAACCGGCTGCCCTTCGGCGATATAATTTTCGACGATCGTGCGTAATAAATTTTGCGATTTTGCTGTAATCACGTTAATCGTTCCATTAACTAATCGACCGGCTTAGTCGAACAATATAGCCGCAACCCTGAGGTAAAAAAAGCGAAGATAAAAGGAATCTATCCATGTATTTTCTGGGTGCATTTGACTACCATTTCAACTCAATCCCAAATCGATGACGACCGTCGCCATGCTCACGCATTTATCTATTAAAAATCTCGCCGTTGTCGACTCGATCAGCATCGAGATTGCGCCCGGCATGACCGTAGTCACGGGCGAGACTGGCGTTGGCAAATCATTGGTTGTCGATGGCCTGGCATTATTAATGGGCCAAAGGGCTGAATCACACCTCGTCGGTCAAGCATCAAATAAGGCAGAGCTCTGCGGCATCTTTTTGCTGGACCAAGCACCCCTGGCCCGCGCTTGGCTTGCCGAACATGACGTCGACAACAGCGATTCGGAAGTCGTAGTTCGACGCGTCATTAACACCGAAGGCCCTAGCCGGGCCTTCATCAATGGTACGCCCATGACGCTGGCCCAGCTCAAGTCATTCAGTGAGTCCCTGCTAGACATTCATGCCCAACATGAGCACCAAGCCCTGCTCAAACGGGATAGCCAGCGCCAGCTGCTCGACGAGTTCGCAGCCGTCACACCCCTTGCTTTAAACGTGGCCGCGTTGTTCGAGGCCTGGTCAGCCTTACAGGCCAAGCAGAGCGCGCTGATAGCCAGTCAAAAAGACCGAGCAGATCGAATTGGCTTTTTAGAATACCAACTTGAGGAACTCACCAAGCTCGACCTACAACCGGGGGAGGTCAGCGCCCTGGATACAGAATTATTACAACTGGCTAATGCCGATGAAAACTTAAGCTTTGCGCAACAGGCTCAGCGACTTATCAGTGAAGACGATACCGGCGGCGGCCTGGGGGCGCTGCAGTCCGCACGTCTTGCCTTGGGTAAAGTAACCGATCCCAATCTAGGCGCGGCACGGGATCAATTGGATCAGTCCTTACTTCAGATAGAAGAACTCAATCGAGATCTTTTGCGCTATCTCGATGTCAGTCAGGCTGACCCGCAGCGGCTGCAATGGGTTGAACACCGCATGCAGCAAATTCATGACATTTCGAGGAAGCACCGATGTCCTCCGGAGCAGCTCATCGCACTCCACGCGACCTTGAGCGATGAGCTGGCACAGTTAAGCGACTCGGACGCGGCGGTTGAGACACTGAGCGACGACATTCAAACTGCGAAAAATAACTGGGAAGCCGAAGCCACTCGGCTCTCTAAAAAAAGAGCAAAAGGCAAAGCGAAAATTGAAACAGCGGTCAAGAACTTGCTCACCCAGATGGGGATGAGCAATGCCCGTCTTGAGGTGAGCCTTGCGCCCTACGCTCAACCGAGCCGATTTGGCCAAGAAGAAACCACCTTTTTGATCGCGACCAATCCAGGTCAAACACCCCAACCGCTCAATAAAATAGCATCCGGCGGAGAGCTCTCAAGAATTAGTCTTGCAATTCAAGTGGCAACCCTCGGGACCAGCGCGGTTGGAACCATCATCTTTGATGAGGTTGATGTCGGGATTGGCGGCGGCGTTGCCCAAACGGTTGGCGCGCTTTTAAGAACCCTCAGCGCACAAGCACAAGTTTTGTGCGTTACCCATCTTGGACAAGTGGCAGCCCAGGGCCACAATCACTTTAAAGTCACCAAAGATGCCAACGCAACCGCCATCGAATTGCTGAGCGATTCGGGTCGGGTGGCGGAGATTGCAAGGATGTTGAGTGGTATTGAGATTACCAAAAAGTCGTTAGCTCACGCCCGAGAAATGATGATGACAGCGCAATCTATCTAATCCGAGATTGCGCGTAACAGGCTCTACCGACAACTCGGGCATAACCCATACATATTCAGCTGGTGGTCGGTTAACTCAAAGCCCATCTCAAGTGCGATCGCTTCTTGTCTTTTTTCAATCTCTCGATCCGTAAATTCCTCAACCCGGCCACATTTTACGCATACGATGTGATCATGGTGCGCCTCTGGCGATAGCTCAAAGATCGAATGCCCACCTTCAAAATGATGCCGGGTTACCAGGCCAGCATCTTCAAATTGCGTGAGCACTCGATACACTGTCGCAAGACCAATTTCCTCGCCACTGTCGAGCAACAATCGATAAACATCTTCAGCACTCACATGGCGGACCTTAGAGGTCTCAAGGGCATGCAGAATCTTCAGCCGTGGCAACGTGATTTTTAGGCCTGCGTCTTTGAGGTCTTGGGTTTCGGCCGTCATAAGTACTCATCAGATTCTCTTAGCTGAGCCCGCATTATACGATACAATGCCCCCAGTCGTGACCCTGCGTATACAGGTCACCCATCTTTTGACGAACATAGAGATCAATTGTTGTGAAATTGAATCGAAAAGTGTCCTTACTGCTACTCCTTCTGAGCCTTACGGGTTGCGGGAGCATCGGATTTCCCGGCGTCTATAAGCTAACGATCCAGCAGGGCAACATTGTTTCGCAAGAAATGATCGATAAATTAAAACCGGGCATGACCCGAGCACAAATACAGTTCGTGCTTGGCAATCCGGTGCTTGCGGACGCTTTTGACAGCCAGCGGTGGAATTATATTTACACCATTGCCTACCCGGACCAACCCGTCATAAAGCAAGAGCTGATCATCGTTTTTGAAGACAATCGATTAATACGCTTTGAAGGCGACTATGTGCCCAGCAGCGCCAAAGCTGCTACCCAAAGCTAGCGGCCTGCGCGGTTGCGGCGACGCGCTTTCGGATCATTAATCAATGGCCGATAAACTTCAATCCGGTCCCCTGCTTGGACCTGACGCGCGTCATCGACAACTTGACCAAAAACACCGCAGGGCAAGCACGAAAAGTCATAGTCTGGAAACATCGACGGCAATAGCGAGGCCATGACGGCCGTGCGAATGCTAGTGCCTTGCGTCACCGTGATTGGCATCAAAGCCTGACTTTGAGGTGAGGCGAAACACACCTCCGCAGATAAATCAGCCATGAAGATCATCCAACCGCGCTGTGAACGCGTCGACCAGTCGATCGGCGGCCACGCCAAAAACCCGACCAAAGGTCTGATCAATCAACTTACTGCTAAATTCAAACCGCATATCGAGTGAGATTTTGCAGCCGGCATCGCCAAGAGCGTCAAAAACCCAGCGCCCCTCAAGCTCCTGGAACGGCCCTTCCACGAGCGACAAACCAATTGCATTCGGCCGCATCAACTGATTTTTGGTCGTGAAATTCTGGCGAATGCCTGATTTTGCAAGGACCAGCGTCGCGATGACTTCCGTTTCAGTTCTCTGCAGAACCCGACTCTCGGCGCACCAAGGTAAAAATTCTGAGTACGCATCAATCCGATCCACGACCTCAAAGACCGCCTCACAAGCGTAGGGCACCAGCGCTGTTCTTTTAATCTGTCTCAAAACCTTAACGGGCCATTAGAAAATAGTCACTAGAAACACGATCAGGACACCCAAAGGCGCAATAAACCGCGTCAGGAAACGCCATACCGGTAAGGCCCCTTGGTCTTCTGTTAGCTGGGCTTTCAACTGGTCCTCACTGAGCAGCCAACCGGTGAAGATCGCAATGAGGATGCCGCCAAGCGGCAACAAAATATTATTCGAGACATAATCCATTACATCAAAAAAGTTCATGCCGTTGGTCAGGGTCCACTCTGCCCCTAAATTAAAAGACAAAGCGCTACCAAGACCCAGCAGCCAAGCAATGAACCCAACCAAGACCGCCCCTCGAGCCCGTCCTAAGCGCGTTTTTTCAACCACCCAAGCCACGGCGGGCTCAAGCAATGAAATGCTGGAGGTGATTGCCGCGAAACTCACCAAAACAAAAAATATGGTGCCGAAAATTTGGCCGCCAATCATTTGGCCGAACGCGATCGGCAGCGTAATGAACATGAGACCAGGGCCAGCAGAACTCTCAAGGCCATTTGCAAAAACCAAAGGGAATATGACCATCCCAGACATCAGTGCAACACCTGTATCCAATAGCGCAATGGTTGCTGCTGTACCCACGATCGATGACCCTTTTGGCATGTAGGCGCCGTACGCCATAATCGCCCCCATACCCAAACTCAGGGTAAAAAAGGCTTGGCCCATTGCCGTTATCAAGCTGTTTGAGCTGAAATCATCAAAGTTCGGTTGAAACAAAAAGGTTAAACCCGCAACAAAATGCCCGGTCGTGAGCGCACTATACAACACCAAGACAACCAACAGCAGAAACAAGGCGGGCATTAAATAACGAACGGTCATCTCAAGGCCACGCCCCACGCCCCGAGCCGCGATCGTAATGGTCAGCGCCATAAAGGCGGTTTGCCAGCCCACTACCTTCAGCGGATCACCTGTAAAATCGTCAAAGCTTTTAGCGGCTGCATCAGCCTCAATCCCGACAAAGTTGCCGGAAACCATATCGGCGACATAGGCCATTGCCCACCCCGCAATCACCCCGTAAAACGACAAAATCATGAACCCGGCAAGCGCACCCATCCAACCAATGATTGACCAGGCCGGACTGGCATTAGATGCCTTGGCTAGGACGAGCATGGCATTGATCGGACTTTGACGACCCGCCCGACCAAGCAGAATCTCAGAAACCAAAATTGGAATTCCGATCAAAGCAATACAGCCTAAGTAAGCTAATACAAATACCCCACCACCGTTCTCACCTGCAAGGTAAGGAAACCGCCAAATGTTACCTAAGCCAACAGCTGACCCAGCCGCCGCAAAAATAAACATAAGGCGGGATGACCACATCCCGTGCATCGACTCTGATTGATTTAGCATGCCACGTCCTCGTTTACGCATTTTTATTGTCACCATTTTGACTTGTATCCACAAGTCATCCATTCCGACGTACAATGGGCGTCTTCCTGTCGAGTAAAGACATTGGCCACCAAAAAAAAATTAAGCCCTGGCACCATCGCGAGAAATAAAAAGGCGGGTTTCGAATATCATTTCCATGAAAAATTCGAAGCCGGCCTGGTATTAGAAGGCTGGGAAGTGAAATCAATTCGGGCCGGCCGGATCCAGCTGACCGATACCTACATCTTTTTTAAACGCAACGAGGCCTTCCTCCTGGGAGCAAACATTACCCCTTTGCATTCGGCCTCAACGCATGTGGTCGCAGACGCACAAAGACTTAGAAAGCTGCTACTGAACCGGCGGGAAATTGCGCGCCTAATCGGCGGGGTACAACAAAAAGGATTTACCTGTGTCCCTTTGGCGCTTTACTGGAAAGGACCCTTAGTTAAGTGCGAATTAGCGCTGGCTTCTGGTAAGAAAGAACATGACAAACGCGCCACCATCAAAGAACGGGATTGGCAGCGTGATAAACAGCGGATCGCGAAAGACTATCAGCGCTAGTCGTAAACGATATAGCCTCTACTTCGCAAACATTGCCGAGCAACTTTTGCTTTTTTCGCTTCTGATGCGGCCAACCCTTTGGCGCCGCCAGCTGTGACGCCGGCGCCAGCGGCTTTTTTTGCACTCGATTCATCACCAACGGCCATACTCAACAATCCACCAAAGAGACCCGTCAGAGCGCTAGAAGTCGCAATGATCTGGCCACTGTTAACCTGATCGGCGTAGTACTGACATTCTTTGAGATCGGCCTCGTAAGCTTCTTGATCTACTCCGGCCTGATCAACAATCGGAGTTGACGCGCAGCCCGCTAACATTAACACCAGGGTTAAACGCTTCACCCAAATCATTTTCAACCTCCAAAGCGAACAATTCATCCGTTTACGATTTTTTACTCGCCAAAAGACCAATAACACAGTAACAAAAACCTAAGCCATTATTTCAACCGATCTCGAAAAAATGATTGCGGGCATAATACTGGATTTGTGCTTTGCATTCGCCGCACAAACCCTTCCGGATGTTAGTCGACTACCTTACCAAGTAGACCTAGAGAGCCAACGCTATTTGATTCTGGGATTCTGGGATTCTGGGATTCTGGGATTCTGGGATGAGCTTGTATTCAGCTTTGAAACCAACAAGGCCCTAACAGAAAAAACCGGATTAAACGCAAGGCCTAATCCGGTTTTCAAGTTTCTTACGGTCGATTAAACAACCGTTACGTTCGCTGCCTGTAGGCCTTTGTCGCCTTGCTGTACTTCGAACTCTACTTCTTGGCCATCTCTAAGCGATGAAACGCCTGGTGAGGTAATCGCGCGAAAATGTACGAA
>Ga0206126_10000440_pt1 | contig 54715 bp, 51 predicted proteins | sample Helgoland_Spring_5_FD_148621 | JGI IMG/M metagenome (GOLD analysis project Ga0206126, IMG submission 148621) | Pelagic subsurface seawater microbial communities from Kabeltonne, Helgoland, North Sea - Helgoland_Spring_Bloom_20160412_1 | ecosystem: Environmental > Aquatic > Marine > Epipelagic ...
TAGTCATTGAAAATATTTCTGAAATAATTTTGTGCATTTCGGTTGTTCCGCCTTTGACAAGCGATTTAAGTGACAGTCTTTTGACGTGATTACCACACGTAGTTGTTAATTCGGCAGATTGTCGCTTATTATGTTGTTGATGTGGATTAAAATGTGGTTTATTGTGTTTGACAATGTCAACTTTTATCGTAAATTCTTTTCCTTCGTGTTGCAAATATTTTTTCGTGGATTGTTTTTTTCGTGGACGAGTCCCGTCTCGTTTGAAGCATGCGTAGTAACCGTTACTTTCGAATGGTTTAAATTCTTTACTATATAGAAGCTCTGTTTTGTCACTATAAAAATCAAGTGGGAGGCGTTCTCCGTTTAACGTTACGTGGAAATCATCAATGACTTGACCGTTTTCATCAACGGGACGTTCGTAGTAAAGATTATTGAATTTTTTGATCATGTTTTCTTTTGTAATTTGACGACGTGTTCCAAAAAACAAATAAACAACACCTGTATCGTTTTCACTTGGAAAAAAATGATTGTGCATAGCATTGAGTTGTTCCAGATGATCATATTCAATAGGAGTATATTCAGACATAAAATCTGTGAATTCTTGTTGTTTCTCTTCTTCTGCGTTTGTAAAAATGGGAGTAAAACTTTTTCCTTTCCACGTACAATCGATAGTAGCGGTTTCAGGTTTTCCGATCGTTTTACCAACAACAACAGTGAATTGCTCATCAACGATATCATATTCGTGCTTGGAAATGGCGATATAAGCAGAACAAAATTCAATTAAATTCTTTTTGAGTCCTTTTCCATAACGACCTTGTTCATTTCCATGTGTAGCATTTTTCCCCCATCCGAAACCTTTTGCAAAACGGAATCGATTTGTGTCGTACTCTTCTCGTGTTTCACCACCAACACCAGTGCCAAAATCTTGAAGTAAAGCTGCGTCTTCGATAAGGTGAGCCCACTCTATTTGTTCCGGTAGAGATTTTAAATTATTATAGATGCGAATAGCACGACTATGTGCGTCTTCAGAGTTGGTTAAAAATTCATTCAAAACCTTATGTTCCATATAATCTTGGCTCAGTGAGCCGAAATCAGTAAACATTTGAAGTGGACCTCGTTTTCCCTTCACAAGAGTGAATTCACGGTTAGTTTTTTCACTCATATCCTTTTCCTTATACCATGTTAAATTTTTATGAGTAATTGACATTTTTTCTTTTTTTATTGTTATACTATGATATTACATTTCAAACTAAACTTATTCTCTACATTTGTGATTTAACGTTTTTTTTAGATAATGTTACGTCTTTACCGTTGATGCGTATTTTAATTTTTTTTTTTAGTCGTTTGATTACAATACCGTTTTCTCCAGCATATTTACCACCAATAACTTTGCACTTTTCTTGTTTCTTGTACATTTCATGTGATTTCAAAACGATATCCGGTGGCTTCGGTTTTCCTGTTTCTGGACAGAAATTATACTTTGCCAAATCGCGCAAAAATTCAAAATATTCGTCATATTCTCCCGTCATCAATGAAATTAATTTGTTCATATTTGTTATATGTGGAACATTCGGAGTTTCCAACCAGTCGTTCATTTCACACAAACTTTCAGAATAATGATCTCCAATAAATTTCTTAAAACGCGTGAGTTTATTGCGACGATTAGTTATAATATGGCTATACGCATCGTGTTCGACATTTTCGGTCATCCATTGTTCAATTTCTTTTGTCATAACTGTGAATTTTTGGGCATCTTCTATCCAAAGACATAATTTAGGATATGTATTGAAAAACAAATCGAAAAAAAATTGCAGACGTTCTTTTTCACCTACGATGGCATGACATTTTTTGTACTTGTCGTCCCAAAACTTTTCGTCTTCTTCAATCGCCGCATGCTTATTTTCACGTTTTTCTACTGCACGACGGCCTCTCTCCTTTAAATTATTGTATTCTTTGGGCGTTAGACACACTGTTTTTTTTACTCTTTGTGTAAATTTTGCAATGGGTTCAGCAGGTTTTTTTTGGGAGTTTCCCATGTACGCAATTCCTTGGGAAATTTATACCATCTTTTTGCCAAGGAATATCACAACCCATGTCATCACCTGTCACAAAACACGTTGCCAAACATTGCCAAAAACCGTAGTACCTGTTTTCGATTTTATTAAATTAACATATATAAGTGGGTCAGATTTCTACATAATATGCAGATATTCCAATATTGTTTAATCGCAACTATGATATTTTTGGGCAACGCACAAACTTGCACAACGCCAACATACAACAGCTCCGAACCAGTATGTGACGCGTCAAACGTCAATGTCAATACTTTCAAAGTAAATTCAATTTGCCAATGTACGACTGATTGTCAAATTGAGGTCACAATGGCTGAACAGAATACGTTCTGCGAAAATGGAATTTATCGTCCATCAGGTGCAAATTGTAAAATGTTGGAAAAAAGTTTCCGAAGCTACACGGCGACCCCCGCAACCAAAAACACAATCAGGGAAACATATTATAACGATTGTCTGAAAGACACTTCGATTGAAGCGCCGGCGCCGTACAACAGACCTTACACGTCTACAGACTGCACTGGCGGTACTGGAAATTGCAGATGCTTCCTTGCAAATTCCATTGAAACGGTGATCGTAGACCAATCTTCGGAATCTTGTGACAACGGCAGATTACGGTATACCAATGGCAATTCTGTCGATTACGAAATTTCAAAAACGTGTCTTAGCAGTTGTCAATCTAGAACGTCCAGGCGTCTGAGGTCTGGACGTTCGTTAAGTGCCATTAGTGAACTCACAATAGCGGACCTGGATGTAAAATGTGGTGTTGGGGGAGACTGTCGTGGTTGTAAAAAGTGCAAAGACATGCAAGCCGGACGAACCAGCGGACAACCGTTCAAAGAGCCAGTATCCAAGTTTGTATTTGCTCGAGCAGGAGGTTTAGACCGTGACATCGGAGGATGTTCTACAACTGCTTGTACGAATAACAATTTGTGTGTAGGTGAGACCACAGATAATAATTGCGAAGGGTGTAAAATGTGCCACAGTAAAGCAGAAGACCTGACAACATTGACTAACGAAGACAAAACCAAAGAATTTAATCCAACAAATTTTAACACAGCCACAGATGAGGTTCTTGCCGACATTTTCAGTCGAAGAGGGCCTCAAGAAGAATCAACAGGGGATGGTTCTTGTATGCCTGCGTGTAAACCTAGTTTCCTGGACGTAAACATAGGCGAAAACGTTTGCAAGTGGAAGAAGTGCAAGGGTTGTAAAGGATGTAAACTGTACCGCAAAAACATTGGTTCTGCACAGTTTGATACATCTTACACAGGTGATTCGCCTTCTGCTACCGACGCAGCGTTTTTCCGCCCGAGACCGCGTACGATCGACTCTGATGGTACGCGCAATGCCAAATCTCCGTCGAAGTTTTATGGTGGATGTCACCTTTGGTGTATGAACGCCTTTAATTTCGCAGATGGTACACAACTGAAAACAAACAACCCTACCCTGACATTGGCAGAAGCGAGAGAAAAGGTCTGTGGCTGGAGAAGTTGTTCGGGATGTTTGGCGTGTGAGAAGGAAGCGAAGCGCTTAGCTGCAACTAAAAATTACGAATTCAGAAGCCACGACGGCACTAATGCGTGTTTGGGTCCCTTTTTGTGCAGAACCGGTGGACTATTTAAGGGGAAAGTTCAATGTAATGGATGCGACGAAAACGACGCTGATTTCTAATCCAGACATTGTTGGCGACAATGCCGACGCCTTCCCGAACGATGCGATAAAATAAAATAAAATCAAAATAACTTAAATCAAAATAACTTAAATCAAAATAACTTAAATCAAAACAAACGACTCAAATAAAAAAAAGTTTAAATAGAAATGAATTGTGTTTTTTTTTATCCAAAAAAACATTCAGAGTAAACATTCGTCCATGATATCAAACGATTCCCATGTCTTATTGAGTCTTATATTGACCAGGTTGTGTGTTAACCATGACCACACGCGTGCATCCTCTGTGGTTCGGACGTAATCCAAAGGAAATGGGTGTATTTCCAATAGAGATTGGAAATGTTCGCGACAGTCTAGACATGGGAAATTTTCGCGATAATCTTCTACGGTTGATTTCAATTCTGATGCAGTCTGTTGCATGTGCAAACGGTCCCAGTCGTAATCATAGGCAACAACCGAACTTAATAATAGTAACCATAACATTTTTGTATTGTAGTATGACCTCAAATATATAATTATTATTTTTTAATTTGGATTTATCGCGTATCGGATGTCTAAGCACACGGACATAACGTCGGTTGACATGCGCAAAAAAATAAGTATTTAAGTCAAGTATATACATTCATATGTCGCTTCGATATACATTCCGTTCAGAGAACAAATGCCATACATTTTTATTTGGGAGACGTTTTGTGACTGTAAAAGAATTGAAAGAATTTATTGTGCATAAACATCGAGGAGTAAAAAATATTTCTATACTTAAAATAAATACAGAAAAAGAATTAAATGATTGCATTTTGTTATATCGAGGTAGTAATGTTATAGTAAAACGATATAATATTGATTTTGTTCAACCGGAAACTGACAGCGCAAACCCTAAAACGCAAAAACGCGAAAATAAAAAACGCAAACATGCGACCACAGTACAAAAAAAACCCCGAGGTATACCCAAACGTTTATTAGTTAATTATTCAACAGAAATTTCGAAAGATGCTGAGCATTTGAAAGAACATTGTCCAAATGTTAAATTAACAGTCCGTGGAGATGCGCAAATAAATATAAGTTAGGAATAAGATAAATATAAATTAACATATAAAATAATAATAAAAAATGTCTTCTATTGCTGCACACCAATGTTGTATTACTTATCAAACAATGACCGACCCCGTGGTAGACGCCGACGGTCATACTTACGAACGTGAAGCCATTGTCCAGTGGTTACGCGTTCATCATACTTCCCCAATGACACGTCGTTCTATGACAATTGATGAACTGCGTCCAAATCGTGCTGTTCTCGATGCAATTTCCGAGTTGCGTGAAGATTCAACAGTTGAAGAAACGAAGAAACAAGATCTTGTTGAAGCCTCTGTCAATTTGAAAACTGATTCAAATTGGTCTCAGTTGACAGTGAATGTCCCTGATGGTCCTGCCAATCCGAAGAAAATTGTTTTTGTTCTTGACGTTTCTGGTTCCATGTCCACAGCAGCAGATCCACCGGGGGAACAAACAGGAATGACTCGTTTAGATGTTGCAAAACATGCTATTTTAACCTGTATTACTGCCCTAAGAGTGGGGGACGAGGCTTCTGTGGTCACATTTTCTAATAGTGCTACTGTTGTATTTCCAATGAAGCCCATGACGGATGGAAACAAAGGTCTTTTGAAAATTGAACTGATTAAAATTACAGAACAAGGTTCAACCAATATTTGGGATGGCATTAAAACTGGATTTGACCAATTGACAGACTTTGGTACCGTCTTTTTAATGACGGATGGTTGTCCAAATATTGTCCCACCAAAGGGACACATGCGCATGCTACGCGATTATATTGACAAACGCCAAAATTTGGATGTCGTTCTACATACGTTTGGATTTGGATATCAACTTGACGCTGATTTGTTGTATGAAATGGCCAAAGAAACACAAGGTTCATATGCATTCGTTCCTGACATCGGCATGGTAGGCACCGCATTTGTCCATCGTATGGCCAATGAATTGGTCACATATTTGGACAAAGCTTGGTTGTTGATTGAAACCACAGGTTCTATCGATGGTGTCCCAGACATCGAAGCAACATCTTGGGGTTACTCCATCCCAATCGGTCCGATTTGTCATGGTCAACCACGCCACGTTTTCTTTGAACATAGCGACGACATACAAGTCTCAGTAAAGACGTCATATTGGACCAAGGAAGCGTCTCTCAAGAGTGGTTTGTTAGATTCCAATGACCGCCAAATTGTAGCGGCAGGTATTTTGGAATGTTGGAAATCTTCCAACAAGGAAGAATGTATTGAACGTGTGATGAACGAAATTACCTGTCCCAAATTGAAAAAAGATATGTCTGGTCAAATTACGGAAGCGATCGAACCAAATGCATTTCAAAAATGGGGGAATAAATTTTTGCCATCCATTGGAATGACACATTGGCGTCAGAATTGTAATAATTTTTTGGACCCTGGTGTTCAAAAATATGGAGGTAATACGTTTCAACAAACGCGCGATCATTTGGACGATTTGTTTGATAATTTAAAACCGCCAGAACCATCGGGAAGAGGCAGACGTAATGTTGGGTCGATGAGAAATTTTTCAATGGCTTCCTACAACTGTTCTTCGGGTCCATGTTTTACGGGCGACACATTGGTTCAAATGGCAGATGGTACCACTGTCACGTGTTCCGATATACAAAAGGGAGACATTGTTGCTACGTCTAAAGGTCAGGCTGAAATACGTTGTGTTATCAAAACTCCTTGTAAGAAAGTAAACATTGTTGAATTCAAAGGTCTTCAGGTAACACAATGGCATCCCGTCAAGGTTAAAGGGGTGTGGACATTTCCAATATATCTGGGCGAAACGAAAGAAATGTCAGATGTCGATATCTTCAGCTTTTTATTAGAACCAGGGTACGAAGACATGTTGATGGGCGATTCGGTTCCATGCATTACGTTTGCACATGGTATTGAAAATGATCCTGTCGCAACACACCCTTTTTATGGTACAAACAAAGTTGTCGACAAAATGAAAAAAATGGATGGGTTTGACGAAGGATGTGTCACGGTGTCAAATGGAGTATTGATAGATGCAGAAACAAATTTAGTGTGTGGATTTAATTAATTTAAAATTTAAAATCTCTTGTCAGTACTTGTATTCTTTTTTTTTCTTCTTTGGTCTACGGATATCCGTTTGATTTTGGACATCGTTGCTTTGAATGATGTGGTAGAACCATTTTTTATCGGTGAATTTTGTTTGGGATTTTTAATTTTGAGTATACATATGTTCACATTTTAGTTATATTAATGCTGATAACATGGTGGATACTGGTAATATGGTCGGTGTATATTTTATATAAATTTGATTATGATTCGAGGTCCGGACCTATCATAAGGAACATTTCAACATTGGGAATTTATTGGATAAACTTGGACTCCGCAGTTTCAAGGCGTAATACGATGATAAGTAATTTAAAAAACACAAATTCACAGCGAATCGTCGCTGTAACTGACAAAGAAGCGGAAAAAGAATACGGAAAATCTCATAAGAAAATTTCGTTTTTCCATCATACACAAGAGGAAACAAGTTCGAAAATTTGGCGAGGTCAAATCATAAATAACACTTACACTTATAAAGAACTGGCGACGTGCCTGTCACACATAAAAGCAATAAAACGCGCGTATGACGAAGGCAATAATTTGGCGCTTATTTTAGAAGATGATGTAATTATCAGTCCACAGTTTAATTTGGACCTTATTTTGAGTGTAGCACCTGACAATTGGGAAACAATACAACTATATGTTCATCATACAAAAATGGTGTTTCGAAATATCCGTATGATTGATCCCATTATTAATTGGAAAACTGGGTATTGGGGAGCAGGCGCATATATTATTAACAAGCAAGGCATGGAGAAAATATTGTCTAAGGTTGATAATAATATGCATTTTCGGTCGCCTGTCGTCGTGGCAGATGAATTTGTCTATTACCATACGAATTCATACACATGTACATTTCCTTTTATCACGACGACAGGCCACGAATCACAAATTCAAAACAACAAAATAAGCCACCATAACATCAACATGTTTTCAAAACAAAGAGCAAAGGGTCGTCCGATGATTTTGAAACCTGTTTTAAAACCAAAGTCGTTGAATGTGGTATTAGAAGTCGATTCCACATTTTTGCAAGATGTTGCTTATTTAGAGCGATGGCACAATGGCGAAATATATTGGAATGTTATAGGAAAATGTCCAGAGTTCCAGTTGCCTGAAAATACGAAATGCATAAAGACTTTTGACGAATTGCGTGTTACAGACTATCTTCTTTTCAAACACAAAAATATCGAGTTAACTGGATTTGCGTGGCAGACGTTTTTTGACAAAGCATCATCAGCAACAATATCTGGCGCTCTACACGAAAATAAATACAATAATCTCCTACACAAACTAGCGCAACATAATCAACATGGAGAACTTCAAATACACTATATAAGTCCACGGAAAAATTCACTCTTTGAATACAGGACATGGAAACCCGGAAGTGAAGGCGTCACAATCCAGCAAAACAGAGGTGCATTTAGTTCTATTGCACCTTTTCCTGTTGATGTTGTGCAAAATTCATTTGCATTGTTAGATGGGAATTTTGCGTCGTGGTTTTTAAGTCAAATTGATATTACATCAGGGTTTGATTACATGTGGTGTGGAGCAGCGGCAGATTGGTCCAAAAAAACACCTTGTCAACTAGTTCCATTGGCAATACGACAAACCACAGACCATATAGAAATTAATGCGGGTGCCATGAACAACGATTGGATGACATATTCGTTACCGTTTCGCGACAAATATATGCAAACGAGTAATTATAGATACAATCTATTCGATGGTTCAAAGAATGCATACAATCTGATTCGTTCGTTTTCCTATAATTATAATAGACCAGTCTATCAAAAAGCATCATATGACGATAAAATATTATCAACGAAGATATTTATGAGTCCCATTGTTGTCCACAAATATAAATGGATAATGTTTTCAGCTCAAAAAATTGTTTCTTCGAGACAAAAAAGATTTATTAGGAGAATTCTAGGGTGCGGAGACGGTGGGGATAATCCACAGAAAGAAAATGACGGGTGTTTCACATTTTTAAGAGATTATAACGTGGAAGAAGTTTCAAAAATGATGTCTGATTCGTCATGGACAAAAAGTATGTTTATTCGCGAACCATTTGAGAAAGTGTTATCGTCGTATCTCTTTGTCAAAAAATACAACTATACTGAACAGTGGAATGGTATGATTACCAAAAATTTTAGTCAATTTTTATATGAAGTCGTGCCCAAAAATACACACGACCCACATTTCGAACCACAATACCAACGCATTGATGAAAAATGGTGGCCTTACATCAATTTTATCGGTACAATGGTAGATTTTTCTAATAAATTCAAAGAATTATTACAAAAATTGGGATTATGGGAAGAGTTTGGAAAATCAGGGTGGGGTGTAAATCGATTGTACTCGATCACGCAAAATACAGCCGGGCACGCGACCAAAGCCGCGGAAAAATTGAACAAATATTACACACCTGACTTAAAAAAGTATGTATCAAAGTATTATGCAAACGATTTTAAATTATATAATAATATATGAAATGGATTTTGTTTTTAACAATATAAAAGTAATAATTATAACCAATTATGGATCTAATTATCAACGATTTCACAAAGATGCACATCGCCGAACACAAACCCGATTTTTCTAATTTACAAATTATCCCCTCAATGCCTGTAACTCCTGTAACATCCCACACAACCACAAAACAACTTATTTGTGCACTATATTTTGAAAATCAACAATTAAAACAACAAATCGAACAATTAAAAGCATTAATACAATCTCAACAAGTGGGCTTACCCCATTGGGTTAAATAACAAACTTACGCAAGCGGAAATGTAATTTTGGCAATTTTTTGAACCATTTAAATCGATGTGGCTTACCATTTTCATTTTCGCCAAAGTCCGTCAAATCTTTTAATTTTGGTTCGACATAACATTTAAATAAAATGTATTTACACTTTGCATCGTATTGTATCTTTGTTTTTTTGGGATTTTTGAGAACATCATATATCGATTCCGAACACAAAAATTTATTGTTCGTTTCTTCTTTGGCTTCTCTTACAGCAGTGTCAATGAAATTCTCATCTTTTTTATCCGTTTTTCCACCTATATCTTGCCATTTACCCTTATAATGTCGTAGTAATTTCCAACGAACGCCATTTATTTCAGTCCAAAATAATATTCCAGCGGCTCTAACTGGATTTCCATTGTAATGAAAAGTTGGACGTTCCATTTTGTGTATTTAAGCACCTTTTTATACTCTATACAATGGCAAAAGATTTAGCAATTGATGTTGGTATTCCTGTAGATACAGATGAGTTTGATACATTCGTGGCGTGTGTTGACAATATTTTAACCCATGGGTGTGGGTATGGTGATGAAGTGACGGACCGCATTGTGGAAAAATGTCATACTTCTGACCTTCCCATTGCGAAAAAAGTATTGCGTGAGTGTCGTCGAATATCGCGCAATACATCTGGTATTCGACCTAGTAAAAGTAAATGGTGGGAAACGTATTACAATAAAAAAAATGGCGATGTTCCGAGATGGCCAGGTCCAGACCGTGTAAAACGACCTATGTCACCCATGTTTGACAAGAGAAAACGACCTATGTCACCCATGTTTGACAAGAGAAAACGACCTATGTCACCCATGTTTGACAAGAGAAAACGTGGAAAACGACCCATGTCACCCATGTTTGACAAGAGAAAACGTGGAAAACGACCCATGTCACCCATGTTTGACAAGAGAAAACGCGGACAAAGAAACGATTACAACGACGGAAGAAACGAATGCAACGACAGAAGAAACGATTACAACGACGGAAGAAACGAATGCAACGACAGAAGAAACTATCGCAATGACGGAAGAAACGATTACAACGACAGAAGAAACTATCGCAATGACGGAAGAAACGATTACAACGACAGAAGAAACTATCGCAATGACGGAAGAAACTCTAAATATGTCAACTATCGAGAGGATAGCCCGTGCTATGAGAGAAATTCTAAAAAACGTAAATATCGTTAATACAATTATTTAATATTATATCAACATATGAATCAGCATTCTCTAAGTGTTTTACCGAAGTTAATGTGTTAAACTTGGACTGCCACAAATAAGCATGGTCAACTGTACTTAAAACAAGGTGTGTACATTCATGGATAATTACTAGAGCCTTGCTTGTATTTGATAAAATATCATATCCTGAATTGACGACAAATACATCGTCTGGAAATATTTTTGGTGTGACAAAAGCGACAGGTATGTTTTGTACAATGGGTACTTTTGCTTTGGGAACATGGTAGACTTTTATGGCGTGCGCACAGTCTTTGACTAAACCCCAAGATTTATTTAAAAATGGTATTTTTTCTACTGCACAATTCAACAATTTGTCTGTTGTGGCTGTCATGCTTGGAGAAAGATTATTATGTGGGGTCAATTTTAATTGACCGAATGAGATGGACATAAATAATGTTTGAAACCACAAAATGGATAGAAGAATAGTAAAACAAATCTTAATTTTCTTTTCATATTCACCAATATATAGCACAGCATATGTGGTCAGTGTTAACGTTACAATAAACGAGATAAATATCAACCACATTAGTTTCAAAGGTTCGTTTTATATAATACATTTGGTTTTTATGCGGGGGATTTGATATATTGCCAACAGATGGACGCTACTATCCAAGTTGCAGATATAAAACTCCATCGTTTGCCCATCATGATCTGGCTGGTGGCGAGTAATCCCGCCCATACGATATATGTATTTTCTAACTTATCCTTGAACCATAATTGTCGAAATAAAATGTAATACAATATGGATGTGTTGACCAATAATAACCAAAGTTTGGTCGGTTCAATTTCGTTGACATGATAGGACATTGTAATGGTACTCATGAAGAACAAACACAGCGGTAACCACATTGACCTATTTAGAGGCTTATAAATAGGTCAATATGCAAGCTGGACTTATACTATTAGCAGGGACCGCTGGAAAAATTGTCGTGTCATCGGCTATTTCACCGCTCGTCAATTCAACCATAACACTTATAAGCTCGCTTAGAAGCGGCACCACGTCTCCCACGTTGCACGAAATCATTGTTAAGCACGATATACCAGCTACACTACAAACAATCGAAAGAACTTGTGTTGCTTTAAAATGTGACAAAGAACCACTTAAAACCGCTGCAAGTCATGTGGTACAAGCTGTTGAACATATACATAAATTACTGACGCGCATTGCGGATATAAAGGCGAGTCACGAAGCTGGTTACATTTCAAGATGGCGCGTTCTCGTGATTGACAATGAGTTAGTACAATTGGAGGGACTCATGAGTATTTTGCACCAGCGTTTCAAACTGATGTGTGATATACGGTCGGTAACATCATAAACCTATATAAGTAAACATAAATTGTACATACAGGAGTTGTTGTCTATTTGTTGTCTATAATATAACCATGCATATGACGGGGAACTTTTGGAACTATATTTTTATATTGGAACATTTTCACATAGAGTGGTTTCACAGTATACATGTGTGTAGACTCATTGATATTACACCATCTTACTAAACTTTTGCGTCTGAGCTTCGTCTTCGTGCTTCGGCGGCCAATATCCGTTACTGTAGCATCTGAGAAATGACCATTCTTCAAAGTGTTTTGGACGTCATCCCATGAAAAAGATTTTGTCGCGCCGCCAGACCAAAAGTATACGCATCTCAAAAATGCTGAAAGATCACAATCGTCATCTGGCTTCTCAAATATTAGGTTTACTTCATTTTTACACGTGTATCTAATGGCTGGTTTCCAAATATTATGTTCCAAATCGTCGCTGTTCTCATAAAAAACAATTTTCAATGCACCCGTGTTGATGTTGGTATTATGACATTTTGATTCTAGATGGGTCCTAAGGGTACCGTTCTCTTCTTTGTTTACGAACTGTGCGGTATCCACAAATTTTTTATTTTGTTGGAAATGATATATTGTTACCCAATCTTTTTCCATATCTTCCATTCTGTCATAGGTCTCATACACATAAACACTCTTTTTCGAAGAATACTTGAAATCTTGTTCCGAAAAAGTCGTGACATTCGGATCCGAATTTCTCATTTGTATTTCCGCATACTCTATTGCTTTGTCATGTATCCTTTTGTCAATATGTAACCTTGCGTTATTAGTATACTTGTTGTCACCAGACAATCTATGTATCATCTGGATGAAGGTTTCGATGTTTGTAGCGTGTTCTGTGCAAATAATTGCATCTGTAAACATGAAATCTAATGTCGAGACCGTCAAACCACGATTGATATTATTATATCCAGTGACGACAATATTTGTATCTGGATATAATGTTGCATATTTGGCCAACAAATGAAACATTTCAGATCCTTCCGGCATGTTACACATTTTATGAAATTTGTCAAATGTAACGATTCCGAGGTTTTGAGACACAAAACCTTTGAGGTGTTGATTCAACAACACTATTGTATAACCCATCTTCCTAAAGAATTCTTGTACCTCAGTATGGGTCTTATTATGGTTTAGTGCAGGTGCAAATATAATTTTACGCCCAGGGACATTCTTGATCTTTTTGTTATAAATCATCTTTTGATATTCGTGATAATTGGTGTTTTGAGGTTCGAATTTCGCCTGTAGTTTGTCTACCCCTCTGTATAATTGATCATATGCTTTTCGATAAGATTCGTGTGATAATTGTTCATTCACATCATTCCCAGTATAACCTCTGATATTTTGTATAAACTTGAAATTAGACTTATTTAAAGTTGACCAAAATTTTTTAAATGGCGTTGCAGTAGCAAAGACGACTTTTCTTAATATGTTGTCTCCAGGTCGACATTCTGTATACAATTCCTTTTTCTTTAGTATCTGAATCCACTCACAGCGTGTTTTATCTGCTTCGTCGTAGTGAAGAGTAAAACTAACTTGTCCGTCTAATTCTAAGCCTGTGTAATGCTCCAGTATTTGCACTATGTCATGTGTTCGCTTGCGATGTCCACACATGACGAGAACGTCTGGAATATTTTTAAAATTGCAGTTTTTCATGGCATAATCTAACTCCGTTATGAACTCAGAAACATTTTTGTAATCTGCAGCCGATGAAGAAGAGAGTTCTTTTACGAGTAAAGACTTATTATCTATATTTTCGGCTCGAATTTTATATTGCTTAGACAATGACAGCGAACAATCTTGAACACATATGAATATTGGCTTCACATTCCTTTCCAACCTTTTCTCTTCTTCTTTTTCGACCAGAATTTTCCGAAGCAATGTTTGTGTTTTTGACTCGAGTTTAAACCATGTTATTACGTTCTCCATTGGTAAATTGTGTTCTTGAAAAAAATCTTTTGTCAAAACGAAATCACTGTGATCGCCGGGCATTTTGCTTAGAATCTCGTCGATTTTAAATTTTAAATTATCTATAGAATCTTGAGTCAAATTGAACTCGTTCACTTTTTCCTTATTCAATTTTAACTCCTTCAGAATTGCACAGTCTGTATTGGGACCTTGGCAAACCGCAAATGCGCCAAATAATCCCTCAAAAACAATCGCGTCTCTGCTGCGCTTTTGACGTTTTGTGAGACGGTCAGATAAACCCAGTTCATTATATTGTCTTTTTTGACTCTTCGATAAGGTTCTCAGAAATTGGGCTTCCTTTTGGGCTTCAGTCATAACGACCGGTTCTTCCGGAAGAGATAGTTCTTCCGGAAGAGGCTGTCGAGACTCTTGCACGTCTCGCATACAAGGAGATGATTCTTCTTGAGCACTACCAGGCTGGATCCAAAAATCTTTAATCATTGTTTGCCTTACCCTAATAACACGTGGCAATTGAGAAGTATAATTTTCGTTTGCCATTTTTATGTGGCAATCCACTTAAATAGTATCTTTTTGCCACGTCGCGTTATAATAAAAAACTGAACATCATAAGCCTATATAAGTAAACATAAATTGTACATAATGTCACGTATTTCTGCATCAGGTATAGCTGGTTTATTTTATGGTCTAAGTCCATCTACGAAAAATCCCAAACCAAAAAAGAAAGATCCCATGCCAACGGAGGGGCTTTTGGTTGAAAAAATTTTCCCACATGGCCATGTCCAAGAACATAATGCCATCACAGAAATAAAAAAACATGTTGAAAGTGTCCGTGGCCAAGACGGGTTTGCGCGCGATCGTGAACACTTAGATGCGCTTTGTCGTAAATTACTAAAAAAAGAAGATGTTGTCCAACAATTAAATTCAGCATGGGTCAATCATCGAACCATTGAGTATGCCAAACAAGTTGGACGCGATGGCGACCTTGCTCGCGAAGAAATAGCGATTGTGCAGCGATGCATTCAACAAATCCGTGGTGAATTAGATTACTTACAAGTCCCTAGAGATATTAAACTGGAAGCTGAGAAACATTTGGCTTCGGGTTACATATTAAGTAATGGTATAACATATGACGTTGGGCGTTCGCATTATAAAATAGGAAACTTAAATCTTGTATGTCAACCAGATGGAATGTGTACATATCACGGGAAAAAAATGGTGGTCGAAATTAAAAGTTGCTGGGGTCCACTTTACACATCGTTGGCCTCGCGCTCTTCCTCCAACAAACCGATTTCAAATAATAATAATATCAAAAAATGGCTCTATTATTTAATTCAAATTGCCATTGAAATGTTTCCCGAAGACATTGAAGGAGTTATATTTGCATGTTTCAGAGGAAAAAAAGCGTCCATGGGAAGAGCTCACGTCAATGAAAGAAAAGCATTAAACGTTATTGTGATTTATCGCGAACAAATGCAGGGTTTGATAAACAACGTTCGTGAGCTATTAGAAACGCTGGAGCCTGTTGGGAATTCGCAAAACTCAATCGATCCGTTTATTCTTTGGGACGCTTTGGAAGATAAAAGTGCGGCTGAGACAGCGTACAAAGCAGTGGTCGACGAATTACGCGGACCCTTATTGAACAGTATACGTCCGAATCCAGACGTCGATGCATGGAAGCAGTGGTATCTGGAAGAAGAGCAACAACCTCCTGATGAATATCCTACACATACCATTTTTGCAGTGTTGAACAATGTCTACCGTTTTAACAAAGAATATGTGTTTGAACAAGGGATGAAAGTCATTTTGAAATGTGAAGACAATGAACACGATGCATTTGCTGTCAAAGCTTACCATGGAGACGAACCTATCGGATGGGTTGCTTCTGAAAAATATATTGTACAAAATATGCGTAATATATTTCCGCGCGTAGCGTTACATTCGAATGATGCAGTCGTGGATCTTGTTTCGCGCATTATCACATGTGAATGTGTGGATCATAATCACGGTACAGTTTTAATCCACATCGATTTCCGTAGTTTTATTAAGAATCCTGTCCGAACATGATATTGAACAATGCTTCGACGAGTGAGTTTACATATCCAAACTATATAAAGGCGATGTTTATTATAAATGTCTTTTTTTAAAAAATCGGTACTAAGCAATAAACAACACACAAAAGTCGCCCTAAATAAACAACACACAAAAGTCGCCCTAAATAAACAACACACAAAAGTCGCCCTAAAAAAGACAGAAGCAGAAATTGAACGATTGGAAAAATTAATTATCGACTTGAGTAAAGAAAAGGAAGAAAAGGAAGAAAAAGAATACAAGAACAAAAGTTGGTATAATAAAGTTGGCAATTTTGTCTCAAGTACAATTGGCTTGACCGAAGATACTGACAAACAAAAAAAATTAAAAAAAAAATTGCTCGAACTTGAAGAAAAGAACAATAGATGGAACGCAACTCTTGACCAACAAAAACAAGCACGTTTGAAAGAGGGTCCACTAGCAATGGAAACGGCAATATTTCTCGATCAATGTCTCAAAAAAAATGGCATCAAATCAAAGTTTACCGATGATAGTGGAAAAGAAATAAATTACAAATGTTATTCATCTGACGGTAATTACGAATATGCTAGAAGAGTTGTTGAAAGTAAACGACGTATTGATGGTAAACCAGGTTACGATTTGATATTTAAGATAGATAATTCTGCTAAACATGGTTATGTATTTAAAGACTATCAAAATGGAGATACGGTTGAACGTGGATGGACACCGCTTAAACCAGGAGATATCATATATCATCCATGTGTAGTAAAAGCCATCGCCGCGGAACATGCTTCAATTTACATCGGATGTGGGGCTGTTATTCATTTATGGCACGATAAAGGACGTCTTGCACGCATAATTTGCACATCTGTCCGTGAAACCGCCTCAGTAAATAAACCGTGCGAATTGCTCATTGTTGATAAAGCAGCACACAATAACGATTTAGGTACCGGTATTCATTTTAAAACAACCAAAGATATCTTAAAGGACGCTTTAGCATCTCTTCGTGCATCCAGATTGAACCAAGGCCATGGTTATTATGGAGAATTGACCAACAATTGTCATCAATGGGTCATGGATATTGCAACAAATAAGGGACTACCGATGTGGATTCCGGGCAAAGGATATATGCATTCAATTGCTGGAGAATTGTACCGTACTGGTAAACCACGTGTCTCGACAAGAATGAATTTACCCGCCCATAAAAAAATATCGAGGAATTTACAAAAGAGAAGAAGAAAAGAGATATACAATCTCAGATATGTTCACAAATGAAAGTTGGAAGGTACAATTTCAAATACATTTGCCGACAAATTCATTGACTTTCTGAACCAAGTTGGGCGTAAGGCGGTAGAGTCGAAACTTGCAACTTTAGAAGCAATTAAGCAAACAATTGCTTATCATACAATAAATAATTATATTTTATTTGGTCCGACAACTATTTCAACCATTTTAGTAGGGTCAATTAATTTCTTCAATATCGTATTCACGCTCTCAATCTCCAAAGCATTCACTTGATATTCAAAATCATAAAAATCCTTTTCTGGGTCTTTGTCTTTGATAATGGATTGAACGACCATTCCATGTAAATGGTCCACAGAATCAGACGCTATTACGCGCGAACCTATCATTCTATCTTTGGCATTCTGAAGTTCAACGGGTGTCACACCATGTGTTTGCCATTCTCTCAGTAACGTCTTCGTACATTCAAGACCTTCTTTCACTGAATTGGGACTAAATGTACCCTGAATACAAAAGATGGCGTCGGTTTTTGGACTCACATGTTGCAGAACCGAGTACAGTCCATACGTACCGAGTCCACGTTGTTCCCGTACCGTATGCATGAGTCGTCCCGTCATACCACCTCCTAATATTTCGATAGCACATTGAAGTGCTATCGCTTCAGATGTGTCTGATTTTACTGGTATAGTTTGACCCAACATTACTTGAAATGAACCATAGCCCTCAAGTTGGATATGTTTGCTGATAGCTTTTCTGGGCAAAGATTCCCATTCCAACGTTTGTTGTGACCGTTTTTCATGCGCTGGAAATATTTCACCTAGTACTACGGCAAAATCGACGGACGGCGTTACCATCGTTACAAAAGTTTCGGGCGTATTAATCCATTTTGAATGAAATGAATGAAGATCACTCAGTTTCAAATTTTGAATTCTTTCTGCCCGAACATCCAATGGAATATGGTACATTGTTTGCTTAAACAACAATTTGATGAAATTACTTTTCACTTGGTGTCCTTGGTCTTGATGCAAAGAGTTCATTTCAGCAATAATATGTCTTTTCTTTTGTTCCAAACAATTGTATGAAAATGTAGGTTTCATCCATTCTTGACCAAACATTACCTTAGATGCATTTTTCAATGTCTTTGTGTCTGCAGGCATAGACATTGTCATATGGATAAATTCATGGTCGTGTGAAAAATCACGTTCCGCGTGCATTTTAGTTAATGCAGAAGTTAAATTTTGTCCTAAATTAGACACAAATATAGATGCCATATCATGAAGAGCGGGTGAAAATCGAGCGGAAAGTGTAACACGGACATATTTTGCACGAGGGACATGCAACATGTTAGTACATTTACTGAGTGAGTTTACACTCCACATTTCTTTCTTAGAACCCTTAGGAGTCGCCAAGGTTACGGGGGACTTTTTTTGAACCACATGTTTAGGTTCTGTTGTTGTTGTCTCCACAATTTTGTTTTTGGATGGTTTCACATGTGTCACTGTCATACGGTGTTTGCGAAACACAAGTTCAGCGACAGATTTAATATCTTGAGGCGTAATTGATTCTAATTGACAAACACGTTCCGCAACATCTTTCCAATTACCCATAGACACACCACGACCCAATTCATTCATCATATCAGTGACAGATTCCAATCCTCGAGACCATTCATCTTTCATCGAAATTTTCACACTATTCAATTCGTCGAAAGAAACGGGGTGGGTAATAAATGTTTGTAAAGTATGAAACATTTTCTCTTCAGCCTCATACGTATTTGCTCCCGATTCCATCGTACCATGAAAATACCACAAATAGGGTTCCAGTTGACGTGGCGAATAGGTAGAAACGTCATGTAAAACATTCTTTTCGACCAATGTCTTAGCACGTCCCTCGTTATTATGCCAGGTTAAACGTGCTATACACTGTAATATAATCGATTCTTTACTATTTCCTTTCGGTTGGGGAAATGCCATACATATCATCGGACATGGTGCTTCAAGGTGTAATTCCGTTGTACGTTTTCCACACTGCACTGGTTCTGGTGTAAGACCTTGGTCAATCGGACGCGCTGGAATTTCGCCAAAATTGGAATGAACATTTGCCAAAATTTGTTGCGGATCAAATTTGCCACAAAAAATTAACGTCGTATTATTTGGCACGTAATACTTTTCGCGAAATCGTTCCATATCCTCCGCGCTCGTATGGGTCACATCAAATTTAGTACCGATTGTACTATGGTGGTACGGGTGTTCCAAAATGGCCATTGACGACGTCATTTGAAACATTTTGTTGCCAGCACGTTGTCCACGCTCCAATTCATTCAACACAGCATTACGTTCAATGGGAACTTTGTCCGCAGGAACCGCCGCCGACTTGTATCGATCCGCGTCAATTCGAATTGTTTCCGAAGTTTGGTGAGGCAAGTGAACAACATAAAATCGTGTCGAATCCATATTTGTTTCGGCATTAATCACATCTCCTTTAGACGCAAGAGACCATATTTTACCATCTTGAACGCGAAACGACATGTGTTCGATGAAATGCGCTGCACCCATGGGAACACAACCATTTTCATTTTTGGAACCCGCTTTGACGGCGCGCATGTAGGCACACACGCGGGAGTCTGGAACAGGACACAATAATACTTGCAGTTGGTTTTGAGAATGCGTGTAGGAATACACGTCGTACGTGGATAATTTGATGGAAGGACCGGGTGACCACATTTTTGAAACGAAGAAACGTAATGTTTATACTCTTGAATGGTTGTTTTTTTACCGTATATAGTATAGTCAATGTCAATAAAATGTTTCGAACTTTAACCGCCAAGAAAAAAATTCCAGTTCAACGATATCTAAGGAAAGGATTAGAGAATGCCAAAGGAACGCGACACCTTTGGCGTGCTCCAAAATATAAACTCAAAGAAGATGAAGAGTGGTTAAATGAATGGAGAGTTAAAGAGGGAAAAAATGAAATTTTTTTTGATTCTGCACCTACTCAAGAGGAAATTCGCAAGAAAATCGAGGACAAAGAAAGAGAAGAAGAAGAAAGAAAAGAGGCAGTCGCAAAGAGGAAAAAAGAACGAATTGAAAAGGAGAATAAAAAAAAGACGAGAACAGTCGAATTGGATGCAGAACGAAAGGCGATACAAGATGCGTCAAATACCATGCTCCAACATTACAGTGGAATACAACGCATTCGAATACCACGCAACTATTTTATTCCAGGCGAAAGTTGGGGAGATGATAAGACACACGTGACTATACGAAGACCTCAAATCGATAACACGGGACGCGGGGACTATACACGTGTGCGTAAATCTCATATTTATGTGACTATTCTTGTGCCCAACGACAATGACTTTACTCTCTCTCAACTAACTCATAGTGAATTTGAACGTGGTGATTGGGAGTTGGGATTCAAAGTGGCTGAAATGCCTGGTGATAATTATGTATCGGAAGAGGGAGGTGTTGTGAAGAGTGGCCTTTTCACAGTCGTAAAAGGTAAGGGATTTTGGAATGATTATCGTCCCAAATGGTATAAATAAAAATACCAACTTTATTAGGGTTTTTATAGTTTAGGATCTACGTGACCAAACAATGGCAAGTTTGGTATTGTTCCTACATTGTACATTTGCCTATACAAGCGATACATGCATTGGAGAAACTCAGGAGTTGAATATGCATGCCAATCTGAATTTGACCGACTACCACGAGTCATTCGCACAATGGTATTATAAGTTCGATAGATCGTTGGCCCCTTTGCATTAAATTCTGCTTCCGACTTTATGTCATTCACAAAGTGCCATAATTGTTCTCCCAATTTGTAGAACGTGGACGTGGGTACTTGTTGCCACACTGGCTTATTCTGGTAGTTGGTGAATAAAAAATCCAACATGTACATGAACTGCTGTTTATTTTTGTAGAATTCTGGCACATTTAAGGCAGTGGATATAGTCAACGGAGTAATAGACATTTTTTTATTATAGTCATGTTATATAATCAAAAAATAACTTATGTGTAATATATGTAAAATACCTTTTCTATCTCGATATTTGGTGGCTACTTGTTGTCCCACTTAACGAGAAATGGCGAATAACATATAGAATAGGCGGATTCGACATACTTTGCACATATGACATAATTTGTACATATATATTTATATGGTCAATCTAAAATAACAGTGCACAATGTCAACTGGGATTAAAAAATTGAACAATTTAAAAGCAAAGCACAATGCATTAACCAGAGAATACGATGAATTAATCGACAAACACAAGGAATTAACCGAAGAACACGAGCATAGTGTCGTCATGTACGACTTTATGAAAAACAAAACTACTACGTGTCTTATTATTATGGAAAATCAAACCAGATTATTAGAAGAGATTAAACGAGTTTTGGACGAAAAATTAAGTCAACCCCGAAAATTAGACCTGATTAGAACGGTAGTAAGTAGTAAACGTAAACGTAATGATTATAACTATTTTGACCCCTATTTGGCATTATCCAAAAAACACAAGACATTAATCGAAAAACACGAGACATTAATTGAAAAATACAATGCACAGATAAAAGAAAGTATGTAACTTAGATTCTGTTTTCTATGCATTCTATTTTTAAAGGATGAAAATATGTTTTAAATATGTAAAATATGTTTTAAATATCTGCTACTCTAATCAAATGTGGGTTTCTTTTGTGTCGAATACTGTTGAGGCTCATTTTCAGGAGGTGCAGCTCTTTGGAAGATTTTTGCAGCTTTTTTATAGACGTAGATTGTTTACGTATGGTCATTTGTTGTTTGTTACACACTGCGTTGAAATTCTTCAAACTTTGAAGTAAAATTCGGTTTTCTTGTCCTAATGTTTTTTTTTGTTTGTGAGTGTGCAAAAAACTGACAAGGGCTTTGTCACGCGCCCCGTACACCATTTTAATGAACGCCGCGGCGTTTTTCTTTGTTTGGACGAGTTCGCATTTCGTTTTGCGAAGTTCGCGCTGGAGAGCACGCATATCACGAGTGTTATAATTTGCTTTGACCATGTTTAATAAATTAGAATAGAATGTTTAATAAATTAGAATAGAAAAAAAGGAATAAATATGGCAGAAAAAAATATGTCAAATTTGTCCAAGGAATAACATACCAGGAAAAAGCCACCAACACAACAACATTAATACCTCACAAATATTTATTATTGTGACACTCGAATCCGATAAAGTGACGCAAATAAGACAATACTTGATTTAAAACCCGTCGAAAAGGACATGAATCATACAAAGGACACGAATCATACAACGATAGACACAGACGTATTTTCGTTGTGCTTTGAAGAACCATCGTTGTGTTTTGAAGAACCAAACAAAACCCAACATACTCCGGAAAAGAATTTTCTTGAGAGAAAGAATTTTCTTGAGAGGGATTCACCGAGTATTTCTTTTCCTGGGAGTATTTCTTTTTTTCCGTCCAGACAAAATTCTTTAATGTGTGAATTTGAAGATTCTTGTTTTCCGTCCAGACAAAATTCTTTAATGTGTGAATTTGAAGATTCTTGTTTTCCGTCCAGACAAAATTCTTTAATGTGTGAATTTGAAGAAGATTCTTGTTTTCTGTCCAGACAAAATTCTTTAATGTGTGAATTTGAAGAACCAAACAAAACCCAACATACTAATAATCCAATGTTGGACCCTAAGTGTTGGTGTTCGGGGAATACGTGTCAGCAAAAATATTTGCGTCAATCCAAGTACCCACGGATTATTGAACCAAGCAGCAAACTAACGAAATATGGTTTTAATAGAAAAGTTCAAATTCGTATTCCCAAAGAACTTCAGTCTCATATTGGCTATGGTTCATGTAAACATTCCTACCACGCATTGGTCACGTTCATCACATATATTCAGTTAAAATCTGAATTTAAGGTAAAAAAAGAACTACATCAAACGTTTCGGACACCATCGCGGAAAAAAATTGAACGTGCACGTCGTGTAATTGAGGGGTTTGGTCTTCCGAATGATTTTTATGTGAAAATATGGGCTCCGACATTTCAGGTTCGTTTCACAGTAGCATGTGGTGGCATTCGTCACATACAGAAATGTATGCGTAGTTTCTTTGCTTCTGGAGAACTTGAACTCTTAAACCATCGGGTAGAGAAACAAACTGTCAATGATTTAATTTCGGAATGTAGTATCTTCATTTCTGGAGAACAGCATCGGATGGAGAAGCAAGACGTGGAGAAGCAAGACGTGGAGAAGCAAGACGTGGAGAAGCAAGAATGTTTGCGCATGCAGAAAATATTATCAGATCATACAATAACAAATGTTCGCAAAATGTCCTTGTGTACGGGTATTTTGTATGAGTTAATAAAAAATCCGATAATATAAATCCGATAAAATAAATCAAAAAAATCCGATAAAAAAAATATAAGCTTCTGTATTAATTTGACTTTAATTTGTTTAAATGAAAGGTCATCCCACCAAGAAACGAAACAAGTACGTATGGATATTATTGTTTGTATTTGTTCTTTTTTTGATTTATTTGTTCAAATTTAAGAAGGACGATGTTCGTGATGAGTTAAATATTGTTAGGGAACATTTACGACATTATCGTGACGAATTGCGCGCGCGCCATCGGTCCGAACAGTTGGAACACCATGAAGAAATTGCTGAACTGAAACAACAAAACGAAGAATTGCTCGAGCACCACCATGAAGAAATTGCTGAACTGAAACAACAAAACGAAGAATTGCTCGAGCATCATGAACAACACCATGAAGAAATTGCTGAACTGAAACAACAAAACGAAGAATTGCTCGAGCATCATGAACAACACCACAAAGAACTTTCAAACCCGAATGTCCAAAAAATCGACCAAAATTCCAAAGATAAAACAGGCGACGAAATTCGCGCTGGAATGCAACATGCGTTTCAAGCATACATACGAGACGCTTGGAAGTCCGATGAGTACAAACCAGTATCTAAACATGGTGTAAATACCTTTGGTGGAAAAGGATTAACTATCATTGATTCCCTTGATACACTTTGGCTAATGGGCTTGAACGACGAATACACCCAAGCAAAAGAATTTGTGGAACACGAATTCAAATTCTCTGGACATATTAATGTATTTGAAAATAACATTCGTGTTCTCGGTGGCCTTTTGTCAGTTTATACGTTTACAGAGGAACAAATATTTCTGGATAAAGCTCGAGAAGTCGGTGAAGTCTTGTTAGGCGCATTTCGTCATCGTATTCCGTGTGGTATTATTGACACGAATGGATATTGTGGTTCGCAAAGTTGGGCAGGAGGACGTTCTGTCAACGCCGAAGTAGGTACATTATCGCTCGAATTTGAAACACTTTCGCATTTAACGGGTGATTCGCGTTGGTCAGATAAGATCCATGACATCAATGAATATTGGCGAGAGCAAAATCATGGTTTGTTGCAGATGTATATTGATCCTAAAACAGAAAAAATGTCAGGACCTCGGACGATAGGTGGTGGCATTGACTCCACTTACGAATATTTAATAAAATTGAAAATAATGAATGGTGACGAGTTGGCGGGCGAATTGTACGAAAGATTTGAACGGGAAATTGTCGAAAATATGCTGGTGACACATGGAACGCATACATTTGCAAAAGCGTCTGGCTCCAATAGATTGGAACATTTAGGATGTTTTGGCGGTGGAATGCTTATTTTAGGCAAACGATATATTAAGGAAGGACTAGCGTTTGCAGAAACATGCGCTGAAATGTATACATCAACAGCTTCTGGATTGGCGTGTGACAGTGTTACGATTGAACCCAACGGTACCATCAAATGTGAAAACGATATTTATTTGTTGCGACCAGAGGCCGTCGAATCTATTTTCTACGCTTGGCGCCAAACCCACGACCAAAAATGGCGCGATTATGCACGAAAAATCTGGAAAGCACTTCAGAAACATTGCGAGGTGTTAACGGGTGGCTTTACTGATGTAAAATATGTCACCAGACCAACTCCTGAAAAGATGGACAAGCAGGAGTCTTGGTTTTTGGCAGAAACGCTGAAATATTTATGGTTGACATTTCAATCGGATGACGTGGTACCGCTTGAACATTATGTCTTCAACACAGAAGCACATCCTTTACAAATTTCCAAATTCATTTGAATGTTTATCATAAATGTTCCTCAAATGTGTACTGAAAATTATGACATAAATCAAATAAACAAAAATGTCTGTCACGGGTCCTGATAAAGATGGTTATATTTACGAGATATTTCATAGAACAAACAAAAATGGAATTCGTGAAAAGGTGACCAGAAAATACCAACCCAACAAGAACAAACCAGACACGGAAGCTTTTTTATTCAAACTTCGTCGAAAACACCGTATTATAAAACCTTTTGGAAGAGCAACTAATAATGATGGATGTACGATATTTTCCACCGAAGACGTTTATATTACAGACCCAAATTTAGAAGAAAAAGATGATACTGTTGCGATCTTGAAAAATAATATGGCAAAAGTCAGAATGAAACATTTAAATAAAAGAGATTTGATTATTCCAATGGAAGAACCATTGCGATACAAACCACCGATGATTTCCAATATTATACCAGATGAACTCGTTACACAATTGCGCGTTTCGAATTTAACCAAAGATGCGGAAGAGTTGGATTTACGCGAACTTTTCGGAAGTTTCGGTAGAATAACACGTGTTTTTATTGCGAAGGAATACACCACTGGAGAAAGTCGTGGTTTTGGTTTTGTTACGTTTAGAGACCGTCAAGATGCAGAATGCGCACTGGAAAATTTGAATGGTCATGGGTATGGATATTTAATTTTAAAAGTTGAATGGGCAAAACCAAGAAAAACCAAAGAAAGAACTTATTATTCTGGTTATGGCAAAGCACTACCACAAACTTCAAAAAAGTAACACTTATAATAATTTGTATTTAAAATAGTTTTAATTTAAATAAAATATGTCTATACCTTATGATGTTATACGCATCATCCGTTCTTTCTTACCATGGTCCAGTCGCTGTCGAATGATTTCGAAGCAATGGCTTCACGAAGCACTTGGAAGACAAATAAAACTTATGAGATGGAGTTCTAAGAAAAGAATGTACTCCTATATGATTACGTTCGGTCAGAGATTTTCCAACCGCTCCTGGTCAAATATGTCCAACTATTTGAAAATAAAACGTCAGGCACGCAATTCGCATTTTAGATTGTCTTGGCGTGCGGCCGTTATCAATTATATGCAGACTCACTGCAATGGTTGCGGACGCAAATCACGGGCAAATGTATTTGGCATTCGTATTTGCCGTCGTTGTCAACGAAACCCATATTTGAAATACAGTTACATGGTGACAAAGGGACATGCCAAACGTATGGGTATATCACAAGCAATTCTTGACACAATACCCTACCATAAAATAGATCAATGTCATCTTCGGTTTCGATATCTACTCGACGGTCATCACGAGAACTGAAATATCATCCGCTCCCTTATTGTATTCGACAAATTTCATTTGTTCTACAGGAATAGACTTACGCGTGTCTCCGTCGTTAAACTTTACATCATAAGTTCCGTCGTCTTTTTTTGTGTAAGATTTACAAGGGTAAAACGCTCCACCTGCTTTCCATCGCGCAGAAGTGCTTTTCATCGTTTTGAATGGATTAACAACGAAATACAATTTGCTAGTTTCGAGGTCTATATCATTGTTGTCCAGGTAATCTTCCTGTTCTGTAGGATTAAAGAATGGCGTCGTCCACCGTTTTTTGGCTTCGCTGACAATGTCAGAGGCATTCACTGTGTGGTCTTTTAAAAGACTATCTTCGGGATGTACAACATCTGAAACACCATCAGATGTCATTACTAAATGAAAAGGTCCATCTGCTATTCTGTGAATGACTATTTTACACGGGGGAACTCTTACTATATCAGTATGTCCTACGAATGAGCATCCTGCAAATTGTGCGCCTGAGGACCAATTAAAGTACTCTGGTCTTTTGTCTACTAACATTGTTCGACCATCGGGTTGAGGATCCATACATCCAAATTTTTCGGGTCTCATCATAATGCCAAGTTCAACGGCTTTTTCTTTCCAAGTAATTTGGTTACCAGATGTTGACTCACATGTTCCTTTGTCAGCATCCACTGTTTGTCTAGAATGATGCGGTTGTTCGTGGATCATTTGACCTTCTTGGTACACTGTGCAAGAAGCATCTCCCATGGATATTATTTCAAGTTTTCGCTCAAAGATTGAATACAGCGAAATGACCACCATTGCGCCAGTATGAGTAGATTGACAAAGTTCAATGCACATCTGCATGCCTGCGTCCACTCCTGATTTAAGTACGGTCTTTAAGATTTGACCAGAATTTTGGCTTAATGTTTCAGCGGCTGTTGAACCACTGTGACCATCTCCAACCAACATGGCCACGTGAGTATCTGTCTTCTGAAACGCAGGAACAACATCTTCTTTTTTACATAATTGGCAAATGTCAGTGGTTATAGATATTGTGTTCGACAAACTCGAAGCTGAGCAAGTGACTTCTGGGTTTTTCAAAGAGCGCAGTTTAGTATTTTCTTTCGTCTCTCCACAACTCTTCGCAGCATGGGTAAAAAACATTTAAATTGGATTTACCGTAGTTTATAGGGTAAAAATATAAAAGACCCCTAAACAAATTATATGTTAAATCCAGATGTTATTTTTTACATTTCCACGTTTTTAACCCTACCCGAATATTTACAAGCGTCATCTGCTTGTCGGGAATTTATTGATATAAAAATACTGCGTGTAAAACGTAAAATATGGTGTATCCAACGATGTACGGTACCAACAATAAAACCAGGCAGGTGTTCAAACGTGGAATGTGGTCGACAAAAACTATATTGTATATACTTAAAACCATTGGAAAAGAACATTGTTTCATTATATTGTGGTCCTTGTACAATAAAATTTAAAAATATAAACACAGTACTTCTTTTATGAATTAAAAATCTCTACTTGCACAAATTTTCGGTGCTACGATTGTCCAAACATATATACTAATCGATATCCATTGTGATACGATACTCACCCACATTTGAGCATTGCTTTTGTGGCCAGATACCGTACCCCAATTTGTCAATAACATAGACATGTAAACAGACCCCGTTGCCATGATCGTATGAAATATAACCATGGATTGTTCACTCTCTTTTTCTTCGGTTTCTTCTTCGGTTTCTTCCTCTAGTTCAATAAGACCTTGTTCAAATTCTCCTTCGTTTTCTTCTGTTTTCGTAGACCAATCTTTTGTCGTAGACCAATCTTTTGTTCCTGCGGAATGACATGTCCATGCCAATGAAATAGACGTTACAAAACAGGCGAGTGCCAACTGCACATCTGTTTGTTCGCCCGGATTACATTCATCCGATGAAATAGACGACCAACATAAATATACTGCATATCCAGCCACAATGCACGATGTTAACAATGAACTTTCCGTTTCAGTGTTTAACTGAATCACCGTTGAAAAAAGAACCAAAAATACCGTGACAGTCGTAAAAACTTGTTGACGTGTACAATAGTTGTAGTTTGCATATAATAGAACGATGCATGTCACAATACTTGTTACGAAGAATCCACATATTGACAGAAGTAACTTTATTTTGCAGTTTGAGGGATTATCACCAACAAAAAAATTGTTCCAATGGAAAGCAGCATCAATAAATGATACGATCTGCGATACCAAAAAAATTGCAGAGACTACTCTCGCGATGTGAACAAAACTGTCTTGACCCACAATTGGAATGAAAAAAAAGCCTGTTACAATGACAATTAACGAAAGCAATTTTAATCCCCATATTCCTGTGTGAATTTTTTTTAAACACAAATTTCCTAACGCGATTAATACGAACCATATCGAAAGTCCAATCGAAATGCGGTAGACGGCGTTCTCTCCTTTGCACGCCACGATATCAATGCCGGGGATATCTTCACATCCAACATTAAAAGAATAAAATTTAAACGAGGGCGCACCCCATTTTTGAAGGATAAATGCGACCAAAGTCATCACAATTAAAATTACCAAGTATATTACATTTGCGGCTTTCACTGACATTTGACCATCTTTTAATATACATTTACCCATTTGACAAGCGCATGAAGCTGTTTCAAATACAGCACAACATAACCCCATTCTGTTTTGTTTGTAAACGCTTTTATACATTTTTTCCACAAGAGTATAAATAACAACCTATTCACAGGCATTTTGAATCAACAAGTCGCTGGTCGAGAGTATATAATAGCCAACGTTGTCATACAAAATGCAAACAGAATTCGTTCCTTTACAAGAACAAATACGTACAAATCCTAGTACATATATTTGTGTAGGATGTTTACTTATTACTCATTTAATATTGATGATAGTATTGGTCACATCGGTAGCTGTCATTGCGCCAGAAGTGAAGACGACGTTAGCAGACGTCCAAGTGATCATGCCAGAGATGCGAAGGTCTTTATTGGAACTGGGACAATTGATACCTGAAATTAAAACGGGAATGAACATTCTTTCCCAACTTTGTACACATAGTGAAACATGCCATTTATAAATCTGTAGCTGGGACACAAACTCTTGAATACTACGTATAAATCACACGACAGATAAATCAAATGAATTTACCTCCAGAATGTTGGGCACACATTCAAACATTTTTAAAAATATGTCGCTGGCCTTTTAAAATATCAAACGCAATTCGACAATACGTCACCTTCAGAGAAAGATGTCGACGTGCCAAACCTTTGCATAATTTGTTCACCAATTTCTATAGAAATTGTGCAGTCAATGGATGCACTGCCTCACGAGGAGCGTTTCGAGATGTAATAGTGTCACCGTATTGCGTGCAACATGCCTGTGAATGGTCTTGTCCCAGAATACTGGTAGCACCATAAACGATAAACATAAGTGAAAATGAATATAAAATATAATTAATATGTACAAAATATGGAATTATTACTACAAGAAGGATTGGATATTATGCACAATGTTGATAACCCCACATGTGAACAACATCACCAACTTAAATATTGGGAAGAAGGTCAAAACAAATTGAAAAAAGTTGGCCAAATGGTACACAAGATGCATCCAAATTTGGCCGACATGATCGATTTTGCGCGAAAAAACGTTCCTAAAGAATACCATGGGAACATAAATCACGCGTGGAGTGGCATTGGTGATTGGTTGGCTTAATATCTTTATATATTCAACATTGGGATGTTTGTGGGAGGTACTGACTCCCTACTTGGTGGTGTCAATGAGTTCAACTCAAATGTCAGCACAGGAGATTTGAGCAACTGTTCTTTGTTTGAAAGTTTCAACCATTGTACCCAACAGGTTTCAGAACAAAACTGAAACAATTGATGTGAGACAAGGGCGCCTTTCCATTCACTATTTGAACGAGTGTCAAAACAATGTGCGCATTTCCATAGGGTTGGTTTTCTTTCTTTCTTTTCTTTCTTTTCTTTCTGTGGACTACAGCATTCGCGACTGGACGCGCAACAATCTAACATTTATAAATAATAAATTCTTTTTTATATAGTTAGCGTCATTGATTCGGGTCGTGTTAGTGTGGAACCAAAAATATTTAAATACCATTGTTTAAACATTAGAAAAATAGAACCAAATATCAGGGTGTAATAAATTGTGTAAGCGAGTGGCATTTTTGTAATTTTATGTGTATATTTATATAAGTAATGTGTATGTATTTATATAAGTAATGTGTATGTTTTGATCGTTGAAAGAACCGTCCGGAGTTGGGAAATGAAGAACGTCTACTCAAAGGAGTATTGGGTCATAGACATATGTGCGAAACTGTGCTTGTTCCGAAAACGTAAAAAAGCTATAAATTTTAGAAATAGCTCTCTCCACTAGTCCTGGCTCTATGGAAGCCATAATAGACATGAATTCGACGTCCTCTTGCGGCGAATACTCCAAAAAAATATCCGGTTTAAATATAGCCGCTACATTTGGATTCTTATCCCCGGCATCGTAACCATAGTAATGCCATGTCTCGACACGGCGTATCTCATCGTCTTCAAATTGTTTTCCCAGTGGCCATTCGTTGTTTGTTTTGTACCCTGTCCCTAAAAAACAGGGACCTCTTGGATTCAAAAAGATGCTGCAGGGGTCTTTAACTACAACCTCCATACTGGGTAGAAACTTTTTCCCCTTCTTTTGATGTTTACGATATTCTTTGTATCGACCAACCGGCTTTGTCTTATAAAACTTCCACAACGGATACCACAACTCTGGGATATTTGGTATTGGTTTGTCACACCAATCAGCAATAGAGAGAGAGAGTATTAATAAATCAAGACCACACGAACCGATTTCTTGGTCGTAGTAACTTTTCAACGGTAGTTGGCGACCGTTGGCAATTCGTGCGGCGCCAAAATCTATAATATAAAACGTCCCGTTTTGATGCATTATATTCGCCACATGTAAATCACCGTGTACAAACGGTATTGTACGATTCACTTCTTGTAGAGTAATAGCGACTGATAAGAGAGCTTCTTTGGCCAGTTCTGCCATTCCAGTCATATTACCCTCGTTGCGGAACTGTAACAGTGTCTCTGCCAGGTTGTGTTGTAGATATTGCATACCTGCTACAGCGGTATGCAGAATATCATGGTCGTACATAAGTTGAAGATATTTGTCTTTTTTGTCTTTGTAGTTGGTGAGGAAATAAGTCTCTGGAAATTGAGCAGCTTCGAGCTCTCCAAACATGCAAGCGAGGTAGTATTGATTTTCTAATTCTTGAACTTGGTAGGGTTCTTCTGATTCTAAGGGTAATATGGCTTTGACTGCTATTTCAGTGCCTTTGTACTTGGCGGACATGGTGACACCAAATGTGCCGGTTGCTATGGTTTCTTTCAATGTGCATATGTTACCATCAACTCTAAATTTTTTGGTAGAGAGGACCTGCATGGTGGAGGGATGTTTGAAGCAATTTTCCACGATGTTGTTGGCTTTGACTTTCTTAGGCATATATTAAAAAAAAAAGATATTTATATACTTGTGTTACTTATATATTTAATACATTTATGAGAACCGTCCGGGATCGAACCAGACAATGCACCACCAGGCACGATTCTAAAAAAATCAACGGGTGCCTTTAGTCAAAGCCATTTCGTTAAAAATGGTTAGGAAAATGGGTTTTGACCAAAGGTACCACGCTGTGAGCAGGATTCGAACCTACGCGGGAAGTATCCCAGTAGATTTCAAGTCTACCCCCTTAACCGCTCGGGCATCACAGCAAAAGAATGTTCCATATGGGGCTTGAACCCTGTGGGCAAAAAAAAAGGGGAAAACAGTTAATATTAAGAATATCAAAACAACAAGCAAAAAATGTAACTTACCATGACCTTTGGCTCATAAGACCAATGCTCTACCAACTGAGCTAAGGGAACAAAATCGCTGTGTCGACATCGTAGTTCCACATACAGCGTGTGTCATCTGTGGGGTTTGAACCCACGAAGCATTACGCATTGCATCTTAAGTGCAACCCCTTTGACCACTCGGGAAAGATGACGGTAGTTTAAACTCGTTTCGGAGTTATAGGAATCGGACATTTTACCCAGTTAACAATACCCTTTTCGGCAAATATCCTAAAGACCCCCTTTTCGGCAAATATCCTAACGACCCTATGTCTTATGTGAATGACCTCAGTTGAGGAAAGTTTTACGTGATATCCAGCACATGTAAATAAAGAGAATAACATAACGTTAGTCGAGTTTAATTCGAGTTTAATCAACAACAAAAAAAATTAATATCTTACATAATTAACAGGTTCAACTGTGGTCATAACCTGTTTGCTTGTGTAGCTGTTGAAAGATTCGAACTTTCTCGTTTTGCAAATACAAATGTGCAACCATACACTAAACAGCAAAAAAAAAACAACCTCACCTGCAACAAAAAAATATACGGGGAAAAAAGAAAAAACTTTTCAAACCCTCAGTAATTAGATAGTGTACAATAGTTTTTATATATGTTAGATCAGAATCAAATAAACTGTAGAAACAACAAAAAACATCGGTGAGAAAGTATGTTATATTTTTAAATGTCAAATCAAAAATCATATATGTGTAACAATAATGAAAAATAAAATGAAAAATAAATGTTAGATATTTTATATTTGTTCTTTAAATACACTATTTCAGAAATAAATGTTATTTAATAGTTGTACAAATAATAGTATCTCCTACAATCTCTTTCGTGACAAGCCAGTGGAGTTAAAAGCATGATAAAAATAAAAAATAAAAAACAATAACACCAGAAATAAGAATTCTTTTCTTCAGGTGGATCTCCAAATGTAATTACATTATCTACCATCCTACTGCTTTTTTCAATCTTTTTCCATTCTTGTGGAGTAAGTTTTAGTGTGATCATCCCGTCGTCCATGTTTGATTTTTAATCTGTGTCTTTTATATCTATTTTTTATATTTGTGCATTGGGATGGTAGCCATCGCAGGATACGTCTCCAAATGTTCCACAACTAATCTGAATTTTTGAATAATATGTACATCACATGTTTGTGAGCCCGTTAACTTTTGTGCGTCGGTGCGTGCGGCTTCTTTAGGGTCACTTTCATTCTCAAGGTACAAGTTGCGAATACCTGTGGAATTACCATACCAATGGGGACAATTATAGGAATAAGTATACACGTCCATTTTTAATCAAAGAAAGGTTCCTTTTATATTTATTTTTTACTAGGGTACAATTGAAAGGATTGTAATGCACAAACTGCAAGGTCCATACTACTATCGTAATATTTTGTCAGCTCGACTTTACTGCATTGTGGCCCTCCACAGTGGTCATGGTTGGCTAATTCGGATTTACGTTCCGCATTTGCTGTATTCCAACGTCCCAGGGGAACTGGTTTGTGCTTTTTGAAAATCTTAGATGCAAAACGACGCATTTTTGTTTGGTTGATTGTTCGTTGGTTTAATACTCTCTTATGACAAACATGTGTGATTTTTGAAAGTATATAAGTAGTGTCCATAAATTATTAAAATGGTCAAAGCAGCCCAACACGCGATCAAGTCAGGCCATGGTAGATACGCAAATATGAAATGCAATCATCCAGTTCGTGACATACACAAAAATAAACAGTTTCGAGTAAAAGCATGTGAAAATGGACACACAAAGTTGGTTCGTTTTGGCGACTCTCACATGAAAAATAGGTCCTATGATCCCAAACATCGCGCCTCTTTCCGCGCAAGGCACAAATGCGATCAAAAGAAAAGCAAACTGACAGCAGGCTATTGGTCCTGTAAAAAATGGTAATATATTAGTATAAAGGCATTGCGTACGATGTCTGCGAGAATAACGTGGTACAAACGGGTTCGTAAAAGTGTTCATCTACGTTCTACGATAGATTCTCTTATGATAGAAATCAGACAATTAAAAAAACAGATCCCGAAAAAAAAAGAAAACAAAGGGCAAAAAAAAGTGTGTGGACACGTCTGGCTTTGTTTGAAAGACAGATGCCATAATAAAGGTGACGGCAGAGGCAAGTACAGAGCATATAAATGCCAAGAATGCTCTAAATTTGTAAGAAGATATTCAAAAAATACATCAAAACATAAAAAATTATTCTTTCATTAATTTAATTCTCTTCTTTTCCTCATTCTTTTCTACAAGCTTTCTCTTCTTCTTTAAACGCGTCTCTTTCAATGTAGAAAGCGATTTACAGTACACTGGCTTCTTCGAGTGAAAGCGTTCGGCCGCATGACGCCACGTAACAATGGTAGAAGATTTCCAATCAGTACCCACCGCTTTTTCTCCCATCACATAAAGGTCGCCTTCTTTCAACGTATCAATAGAAACACGCTCGCCAATCGGTTCAAAACGCTGATAGGCTTGATAATGAAGGCGTAAAGGCTCACCAAATCGCATTGCGACAACGATACGACGCTCGCCATCGCCATGGAAGCCGATTCCAGCCTTACGATGGTGATAAAGATTGCCTTCAGCATGAAGTTCTTCCGCTTTACAACCAAGATAATTGGCAAGTTGTTCACGTATTTGAGACAACAGAGGAAGCTGAGACCACGCTATTATCGTCCCTTTTCCATTTACAATGTCTGGAGCTTGGTATTCAGGTCCAAAACACAAATTTCGTCTCGCTTGAGCTGTTTTAACTTTTCCTCTCATTAATTTTTTCCCATCCCAAGGCAAGTTAAAAAGTTCCTCACGGACGAGTTTAGGGTCTACGTTGAAGCATTTAGCCGCTGCAGCGTTTACAACAAGAACAGAAGCGTTTTCGTGTTTAGTCCCTTCTGGAAGTCCGTCGTTCAAGTTAATCAACGTTGTTTCGGATCCTTTCGATTCAAATTTTTTTTGAGCTTCAACCAATTCTTGGTCGAAAAACCCGTGTTCAGCCATTTGGCCGTTCTTATCCATTCCGGGACCATTTTCAGTCACTTTTGACCAAGTTACCGTGATTGAGCATGTTACGAGCTCTCCTTTTGGACCAGGGGCGTGTTTATACGTGGTTGTTGGTTGAGTTAACATGTTTGAAGAAAGTTCTTTTTGCATAAGAATTTTAGAATATAAATTTCTTTCTGAGAAAAAATCTACAAGAAATTTCTATTCTAAAAAAACAAATAGACAACATGGACAAACTTGAACAAATGATGAACGACCTTCGCGAACACGGCTATGCTATTATGCCCTCCGTCCTGGACGAAACTGAGTGCAATCGACTTGAAAATGGATTCTGGAACTTCTGGGGACATCTCACAGATGGGAAGATTCGCCAGGACGACCAAAAGACCTGGAAAGAGATATACAATTTTTTTCCAAATCATGGCATGTTGATCCAACATTTTTCAATTGGACATATGCAAGAAATATGGGACTTGCGTACCCATCCAATTGTCCTGGACGCTTTTCAGCGTATTTGGAATACTTCTGACCTTACGGTTTCGTTTGACGGGGCATCGACGGGATTTGCTCCTGAAGTTACTGGTCGAGGCTGGCACAATCAAGACTGGCTTCATTTGGACCAATCTCCTCAACGAAACGGGTTCGAATGCGTTCAATCCTGGCTCACTGCACATGACGTAGGTCCAGGAGACGGTACTCTGACGCTTTTGGAAGGTTCACACAAGCTTCACGGTGCATTTGCCGAACATTTCGGGCTCAAAAACGACAAACAATATCGTAAAGATTGGTTCAAACTAGAACCTGAACACGTTGCTTGGTACAAGGCACAAGGCTGTAAACAAATAGCTGTCGAATGCCCCAAAGGTTCTATGGTGCTCTGGGAGTCGCGTACCGTTCACGCTGGACGTGCTGCGGTTAAAGGGCGCCCCGTTGCACGCAACAGAATGGTGGCTTATATCTCTATGATGCCAACACCACAGCTCAAAAAGCACGAAATTGTCAAAAAACAACAAGCCATTCTGAGCGGTCGTCTTACGAGCCACTGGGCGGCACAGCACGTCAAATTATTCGCAAAGCATCCAAGAACGTACGGTAAGGCTCTACCACCACCTGTGGCGTACGAACCTCCCAAATTGACGCTCAGAGGCGCACAATTGGCAGGATGGCACCAAAATCCCGAAACTTGTCCTTTGCTTTTGGACGATCCACGAGAGCGCCTCGAAGCCTGTCAAGCGGCAGTACGTGCGTTTGAAGACGCCAAAACGAAACGCAAGCGTAAAAGAGATGCTTCTAAAGGTACCGGTAGAGAAACAGTAGTTTAAAAAAATAATACATATACTTATTTTTATATACAAAAAATAATTATTTTCTATTAGGGAACATTCTTTTGTACGCTTCTATGCCCATTTTAAAGGTATAGCCCCCCTCGTGCATCGTGTCATCTTTATTACCAGTTTCATATTGATTTGAGAATCGTTCAAAACTCCACCAAAGTCCATGATCTGGTACATTTTCGACGAGGCGAATGGACTTTGATTCAAACCAATTAACAAGGTCTGATTGTACTTTTTTAGTTAGATTATGTACGCAAATGCCATTTAAGCCTCTTGAACCGAGTCTAATGGTGAAATAGGAACTTGTACCACACACACGTGTCCATCTATTATTTTGTAGAGCAGAAAAGTATGACATAGTTGTTTGAATAGATGTTTGTTTGAATAGATATTTTTTTTGAATAGATATTTTTTTGTTACACATATGATATTCCTGTTCTGTAATTAGTTATTTTATCAAAATGGGCGATACTGTAATTGTCTACATCGCTGGTAAAGAAATGGCAAGGGGACGTACTACACCACGTGGGCATGTGGAACACAATCAACAAACCTATTTATCAGTCACTGATTTTTACATCGATTCAATACACCGTATTCGCGGTGATTTTTGGTGCAACGACGACAAACAAGATTACAATAATTGCTACAGAACTGTGTTGTATGAAAACTGATTATACATATTCATGGTGTTTACCACTGAATACACATAACCTAAATTTATAAACATAATCACCCAACATAATTCTGATAAGGGTAACACTATGGACGTGAATATGTACAACATTGTTAATGACCACATAGTAATTGCACCACACAAATCTTTGTATGTCGCACGTGTCCATTTCCGAAAGCCGTAACAAAAAAACAGCGTGTCTATTAAACAGAAACACGAGAAAAGAAACGACATGATGATTCTGTCTTCCAATACTTTCGGCATCTGTGATAACAAGACGAAGACAAAAACTGCTAAACAATCTTTAATCCATTGGTAAACATCAAACATGAATGATCTCCACCAATCTGTTTAAATATAATCACTGGTAAATTTACAAAATAATTATAATCAAATTTTTGACACTATATATTTGTATGTACACAATAAAAATGTTTCATCAATTTGAATCTACAGAATTCAATCATGATTGGTTTCATACATCGTTTATCAAACAGTTCAATAACGTAGAAAAAGCATGTCGTAACAAAGACAACTCGGCGTTGATAAAATTATTGACTGGTGCTTACGACAAGGAAGAGAAGGCATGGAAAAGCATTTTTAGCTCACTCGGTGGTCCAAACGGGTTTCCAATGCGTGGAAATTTAATACGGTTAAAAAGTGTTGCTGATTATTTGTTCGACCAATGCGACAAGAATGATGTTTGGCAGTTCACAACTAGTCTACGTGCGTTTAAAGTAATCGCAAAAAACACATTTTGGCACGATCCCTCAAATATTAAAGTGACGAATAAAAAGCAACTCTGGAAATTAATCGGTAGGGTTTAAAATCTTATATATAACTATATTTCTGAACATTAGGAATGTTTTATTTTATTATTCTAAGTATAATTTTTTTACTACTGGTTGGCACTATTTTTCCCGAATTTATTTTAAGTTGTCTTAACCAACATAGGTCCAACAAAAATCATGGAATAAGTGTGTGATTTTTGTAAGGTTATTGGGTAATATACAAATCGTACTCGTTCACATAGGCGACTCCGGAGTCGCCTATTACATACATCTTTGTTCCGTCATTATTGAATGCTATCCCCGTTGGTGATGACTCTTGACTGGCTACCGAAAAATTCTGAACATAGGTAGCGGTAGAAATATCAAAGGCAGTAGACAAAGCGTACTCGTTCACACCATCTCCGGAGTCGCCTATTACATACATCTTTGTTCCGTCATTATTGAATGCTATCCCCGTTGGTGCTGACTCTTGAATGGCTACCAAAAAATTCTGAACATAGGTAGCGGTATAAATATCAAAGGCAGTAGACAAAGCGTACTCGTTCACACCATATCCCGGCACCTCGCCTATTACATACATCTTTGTTCCGTCATTATTGAATGCTATCCCCGTTGGTGCTAACTCTTGAATGGCTACCGAAAAAATCTGAACATAGGTAGCGGTAGAAATATCAAAGGCAGTAGACAAAGCGTACTCGTTCACACCATCTCCGGAGTCGCCTATTACATACATCTTTGTTCCGTCATTATTGAATGCTATCCCCGTTGGTGCTGACTCTTGACTGGCTACCAAAAAATTCTGAGCATAGGTAGCGAAGGCATCTTTACAGCAAGTGCCGTCGGCAGGACTTGTAACAGCGTATTTGGTGCTGTCGTACACTCTTGGACTGGTACAGGCGAAAGCTCCTCCTCCATCCGTAATCTCACCACAAGTGGCATCTTTATCGCAAGTTTGAGTACCATCACCGGCAGCAGCAGAAAGAGTGTATCCAGCATCGCAAGTGGCTACAACTACATTTCCTCCATCGGCATCACACGTAACAGTGGCAGCATTGGTAATACTATTGGTACAAGCTGTAACTACTTGATTACCATCAATATAATATCCAGCAGTGGCAGTTGTACATTGCAATTTATCAAGAATGCCAGGTTGGGTACTGCAAGTAGCGGCGGAAACAGCACAATTGGCTTGACTGGTACATTCAGTACCACCACAAGTAGTATGGCCGTTGGTACATATATCAGTATGAGTAGAATCAGAACCATCGTCACAGAAAGCATTACCACATCCCATACGAGCAGAACAACTAGCTACACTAGGTGAACCTGAATAACAATTGTAAGTAGTACACACAAGACTATGGTCAACAACCTGTAATGTAGTGCAAAAATCAAGATTTTCAAACGAAGATGAGCATCCGTTATTCTGATTATAAAAATCTTTTACATGTTTGGCCGTTATCTGAGTTGGTTGTGTTGTACCTAGGAACGTTATTGCTGCGGCTGCGGCTTGGTTCAGATCCTCACTTAAAGTTAAAGTTATGAGCAGTAATAATCCGAAAATTTTTTGCATTATGGTATTCAGTAAAATAATTTTCATTTTTAGTTAATAACATATACCCTTTAATAGTGTTTTTTTTTAAAAACACTCTCCCACAAGAGGAAAAAAAGAAAAAACAGAAAAAAACACCGAGAATGTCGAGACAGAGAACAGAAGAAAACTCTCAACACGAAAGACGAAAAGGGTAGAATAGTTGTTAATTCGCCTGGTCATGCAAAGATAGAACATGATTACTCCAACAGTCAACGCATTTGTCACTGTAACACATGCCCTCGCACTGAAAACACCGACAGAATGGATGACAACGATGACAGAGCAACTCAAAGAAGCTTCCAGATTGGTGTATAACCAAAAACTTCTACCACAAGCCTATTCTCTCTGTGATAATTTCGAACTTTTCTGGTCCCAATGTCGTAAAAGTTTCGACAAAGCAAGGAAGGTCAACGAAAGTATGTCCATATTATTGTTCGAGATCTGCTTCAAATAATACGAAAGTTTGCCAAAAATGTAAACATGTCTTTTTGAGCAAAAAGAAGAAGCCAAAAGAATCGGACGATTTCGATGATTATTTAGAAATGCTTTTGGTCCTGTTGTGAGTTTGTCATATTTAATCAATAAAGTCGTGTCACAAAATAAATAATAATAAAATAACTAAATTTAAATAGGAAAAATATATATGGTCATCAAATCGAACCTCTAAATTGTTTTTAAGTTGTTCTCTTTCATCTGTTCAATTGTTTTCCAATGTACTGATGGGGGATTAATACCGTTATATACACCATTCCATGTGACCAATTGCGATTGATTCTTATATTCAAAGTCTACAATTTCGTAACCACTAGGAATAAGTGAAGATGTCGGTTGTTGTTCGCCTGTTGAAGAGGTCCTTTGAATATAATCTCTGTATCTACCATCGTTGTTTATGTTTCCCGCATCTCCAATTTCTTCCATTAAAAAATCTGACAATTTTTTTTGTTTTTCGTTATTGTTGTATTTTGAAGATGTTTTTTGGTCATAATCTACCCACTTCTTCTGATCAATGGCAAACCGACGTCGGTCTATCCATCTCACCGCATACTGACCATTATGGTAGCCAATAATTTCAACAGGGAAATATCCGTCTTTTTTGTTTTTATAATGTGAAAATGCAAGTTCTTTAACACCAAAATATGGCGAAGGTGGTGCTTCTTTCGTATCTGTAGTGTATTGACGTCGACTAACGTCTTCCAAAAATGGTTTCTTTTCTGGTAGTCGTGCGTCAGTTTCGGAGTTACGGTCGAAAACATACTGTATAAACATTGCCAGTTTTGAAGTTCCATCTTCTAGTTTTAATTTTCCTGTTAGATCAAAAGCACCAGTACTTATCTTTTTTATCTTCTTTCTTTGAAGCGATTTAGCAATTGTTTCCTGAACCCCTTTCATTATACGAATAGTATGCAACGAATTAGTTCCATCTCTTCTTCCATAATACGTATGATTTTTCCATTTTATTATATCTGGTGGGAAAACAGTCGTATTTTCCACATATTTTTTTAAATGAAAATTTTCGTCCGTTTCGCTTTTCAAAAAATCATGTACAAGACATGTCTTTAAAATACAGAGTTGTATTATATGAACTAGTGGTTCAAATGCTAACCCTTGGACGATTTCACTGGCACCCTCAACTTTAATTCCTTCTTGATTACGAAGATCTTTATTAATAAAATTTTTCAGGAATCTTTTCACTGTTAATTCAAATAAGGCGGGACGTGGTACTGAGAAGGCATAGACAATTTGCTTAGACCATCTCACTTTTTTTCCGGTTTTTTCTTCATTCTTATCGTTTTCATTGTTCTCGTCGTCTTCGTTGGTATCTTCATTCTCAGTACCACGTCCTTCATCGCCTTGTCCTTCATCTTTCTTATTTTCACGTGTCAGTTCATTATTACGACGCACCAAATCATATGTCATACCTATCTTTATTCTTAGATTTTCAACATCATCTACTTTCAAATATTCTCCTTCTTTACAACCATTAAATGCTGCTAGATAGACCCATCCAAACCACTCACGAACTCGCGGTGGAATAGGATAAGAACGAGACCCTCTCCACATTTCAGAATCGTAAAACTCTGCAAGACTATTAAATAAATATCTAGCACTATCAGCCATAATAAGACTTATTAGTATAATTAAAAAAAAAGCTTAAATACATAAAAGTCGCGTTATACAGAATGTCCAAGGTCAAACCTCAACAGAACAATGCTACCAGTTTTTTTGTGATTTCTGCTAACACGCCATCTACACTTTGGTGTACCGGACTCCTTACTAAAAGATTACAACTCTTATTTGTCGAACGAACATTACAGCCAATGAAGGCTATTGCCGCGGCGGCGGGGCACTATACGAAAGAGCCGGCTATGGTATTCATATTATAATAAGATTAGTGAAAAGGGTTATTTTGATGTCAAAAAATGTTGGTCATTTGTGAAACTTGGTATAAAGAATAAATGTTTTGATTAAATAAAATGTTAACTTTTCAACATATTGGCACTGCCCGACATCTAGGTAAAAATAATACGATCGATGTTATGTTGTATGGTCGCCAAGCCGATGGTACATCCACCGCGATTCGTGTTCTCGGCATCCAGGCGTATGGATTCACCACTAATACTGTTAATCAACAGACTGTCCGTGAATGGGTGCAGTGGGTGACAGCTATGCAAAGGACTGAGGGCAAATGCAAACGTTATAAAAAGGACAAAGATCAAGATATGTCTGACGATGATATTTTGAGATTTTTTCAATGGTGTTGGAAAACTTCGCAAATTAATCCTAGCGATATAGTTTGGACACGTTGCAGTGGGTACAACATCCGTCACGTGGAGGACGACGCACCTCCCGTTGTTTGGCAATTTACAGTGAAACGATACGACATATGGCGTGCTTTGTTAACAATTTTCAAAGATTATGAAAAACTTTACGAAAGAATACGAATATTTCGTGCGAAGATGGTTGCACGTATTCCAGAAAAAAGTATTCCAGAAAAAAAGACAAGAACAGAAAAAAAGACAAGAATATCCAGCATGCCGACAAGTATAACGAGCGCGCCCCCTCGCTTGAATTTGGGCACGGTGGAGTTGTACGAAACCATGTTTCAGCCCGAAATCGTGTGGATGGTCGACCACCAGTTGCCCGCCTGTTCGTGGATGAATGTGTCCAATCAGTCGCCTGCAAATCCCACTACGACTTCCTGCGACGTTGAATACACGTGTTCACCGAGTGACGTAACACCATGTGCCGACCCACCTATTCCAATGGCACCCTTCCGTGTCTCTTCGTACGATATCGAAGCCATGCCATACGTAAATCCTGAAACGGGTGAATGTGAATTTCCTGACCCCACGCGCGATTGTATAACTACAATTGGCGTCACTTCTTTTAATATGGTTGATATGGAAATGATTCAAACTGTGTTCATGTTGGAATTGGAGGGCCAAGATCAGTGCTCTAAGTTACCCATGTTATCGCCCGACATGCAGACGGATGCGTATGACTCTGCTGTAACGAACGTCCATTCTTATTTGGATGAATTCGAAATGTTGCGTGGATTTTCCGAATTTATTCGCAGGTATGACCCGGACATTATTACGGGGTACAATGTGCTCAATTTTGACAATGTCTATTTGATCCAACGCATTGAAGCGCTGTGTCCCAATCACCACGGACCATATTGTTCCCGCTGCTCTAAAGCTCGCACTTTTTCCAGGATTAACCGTCCCACCACGTTAAAAAAGCGCTACACCCATACCAACCAACGTGGAGGGCAAGAAACATGGGAAGCGTGGATTGAAGGCCGTGATTGGATGGATTTGTACCGTGTGGTGATGACGGACCACAAATTACGGTCCTACAAATTGGACAATGTTTGTTCGGAGTTGCTTGGTACTAAAAAAATCCATATTGCGTACGACGATATTCCTAAACACCAGAAAACACCAGCGGGGCGCGTATTCTTAGCCCAATATTGTGTGAAAGATGCGTGGTTGCCGTGCCAAATCATTATCAAACGATGCAAGTTGGTGAACGCCATTCAGATGTCCCAAGTTACGGGTGTACCGTTGACAAGTATTTTGCATCGCGGTCAGCAAATTCGCACATTATTGTTGATGTTGCGCCAAGTCAAAAGACGTTGCCGTCTAGATTCGACGCATCATCGTTGGTTTTTGCCCGATGAGTTTAAAAAGATACCTGTCGAAGGTGGTTTTGAGGGTGCTGTGGTTATTACACCAAAACCCGGGTTTTACGAAACGCCGGTTGTCACCTTGGATTTTGCTTCGCTGTACCCTTCCATCATGCGAGCCTACAACATGTGCTTTTCGACGCTCATTCCACGTTTTGCGGACACGTTTGGAAAGTACGAGTGGTCGCCCGAGACGCACATGATTAAAGACCTTAAAGATGAGAATTACCCCGAGGTACGCCCGGTGCGTTCTTTCGACTATCCCGAAGGAGGAAAATTCGAATACAAGTGGACAAAAACGGACGTTTGCTTTGTGACGACCAAGAAACGCGTGGGTATTTTGCCCGAGATTTTGGAACAATTGTTAAATGAACGCAAACGTGTCAAAAAACTTCGCAAAAAATACGGCGAGAAATCCATGGACTATGCTGTCCTGGATGGTCGCCAATTGGCTCTGAAAGTGTGTGCCAATTCAGTCTACGGCTTTACAGGGGCATCCACAGGCTATCTGGGCGAAAAACGCATCGCCTCGTCGGTCACTCGCGTGGGACGTGGGATGGCCAATCACACCAAATGGATGTGTGAGGACAAATACAAGGACCATGGTCTCGAAATCGTATACGGTGACACGGATTCAGTCTTCGCGAACATTCCCAAGTCGATGTGTGACACCAATTGTTCTCAAGAAGAACTTATTGCCAAAGTCGACAAAATCGGTGACGAAATGGGCAAGTTTTGTACACAAGCCTTTTTACCACCGAACGACTTGGAGTACGAAAAATTTTATTATCCAATCTTGCTCAAAGGAAAAAAGCGATACGCTGGGCATAAGTTTGAGCCGGGTCTTGCGCCTAAATTGGACGTGAAGGGCTTTGAATGTATTCGGCGTGATTTCGCACCGATCGTGAGCAAAACGCAGAAAACTGTGTTGATCAAATTGTGCAAAGAAAATGACGTGCAGGGTGCCATTGACTACGCGCGCGAGATGGTCCTCAAATTGTTGGAAAATAAAGTACCCATCGAGGATTTGACCATGTCTAAACAATTGTCACGTCCTCCAGACCAATACAAAAACCCGATGCCTCATACTATTCTTGCCCAGAGATTACAGGCGACACAACCCGCGCACATTGCGCCTAAAACAGGTGACCGCATACCCTTCATCATTCGACCAGGACATAAAGGTGAAAAGACATGCATGCGTGCCGTGACACCGGAAGATGTTGCCAATGGTGAGGCTTGTGCGGATACACGCTGGTATTTGAGCAATCAATTAGAACAACCCTTGCGGCGTATTTTTGAGATGGTGATGGACAATGCAAGCAGTATTTTTGAAGTGTCGTCCGTGCAGCAAACCGCCACCATTTCCAACACCATGATGCGGTCATTTATCCAAACATCAGGACCAAGAGTACAAGAAAAAAGGAGACGGGAATCGGTAGAATACAAAAGGAAAAAAAAACCTAAAAAGGCGAGAGATATCGCGTCGTTTTTTCAATAATAATTATTTTTAAAGTAATAACTTACATATCTTTGTCTACGCTCTTCCGTGACTTTTAATCGTTGTTCTTCGAACGCATTCTTTTGATACTCTGGTCGGGGCCATGATTCACTTGATGACGTCGAGTAATACTGGCCATTTTCACAAACATCTTTCCAAGTCCAATCTTTTTCCGAATCGCGCCAATGTGTTGGTATGTCAATCACGTTTTTACTTTTAAGACCATTGTGAAAAGCGGATTGGCGTATTTCAACCACCTTACTGCCGTAAAAAGGAGGGTTTAATTTAATGGTACTCTCAAAATACATGCTGTGCTTCGAAGCGAACATGTCCAAACATTGTAATTTCAAATTCAAATACTGTTCTACTTCTGGTGCAACGTCCAGCCATGGTTCTACCGAAATCATGACCTCACCACGTTTCGACGCCAGATATTCGGCTCTTTCCCAAACTTCGTTAAAAGCCGCGTCTATTGCAGTGCGAACGGACACAGCACCGTACCATCGTTTCAAATAGCAGGGATTGACGGGAATGTCCAACTTATCAATTGCTCGTTGTCGACTCATTGTTTGTTGTGGATTCATTTTTGAATACAAATTGATTTAAATAGGTTTTATTATAAAAACACATATTTTATTCATAATAATAACATAGTTCACAATTTGTATTCAAAAATGAATACAAATGCAGCCGTCAGAACAATTTCTTAGTTCATTTTCAACATCAAATGTATTACGTTTCGACTCAAAACTTGTTGTGTTACAGGGCGAAATACCAGATCCCCAAGGTAATAACAAACCTGCTTTGTTGCAATTTGAACAACGACCAGCGTGTGAATCTCAGGCATCTTTTGTAGAAAATCTCCCAAACTTCGGTCTCCAATTGACCAATTATAGTGGCGCGGAGTATTCAAACTACCTCGGGACTGGTCTTGGCGTATCCTGGAATGTCGAAGTCATTTGGCCAGCGAGCGAAAGACAAATTCAAAGAAAAACACCGTCCGAACATTATTTGGTTGAAGAGTCTGGTGAATTATACTCACAACATATTGATGCATTCGCAAAACAACAAAGTGAACGCATTGGGTGGATCGACTCCGTTGTGAACATGGAAACCGAAGTAGAACGTAATTTATTTCACAATGAACGTTTCATTATTAATATCGACACTAAATGGTCGACTCACGTCCAACCAACAGGCGAACGCAAAACGTGGTATGGCGCCACATGGACCAATGATTTGTATTTGCTTGCGATAGTCAAGAATCCACTTCTCCGCAGTCTCCGTGATTTACATGGTGAAGAGGGTGCCGCTTTGTGTGACGAAATGCGCGATGAATTGCGTAATGCTGCCAAACGTGTTTACGGCGTCGACCCTGGTCAACTAAGAATTATGTTTCATTACCATCCGCAATTTTATCGTCTCCACGCACATTGTGTTCGTACACATGCAATAAATCCAGGTTCAGAAACGGAACGTGCTCATTTATTAACTACGGTTGCCTGTAATTTGAGAATGAAGAGCGATTACTACAAACACGCTACACTTTCATATAGTGTACGTAAGGGCGAAGATTTACACCATCTTTTGTCAAATGTTGACCGTGGACTGGTCTAGTTAATTTCATTGATTTAAAATAGGTATAGAAAGTAGAACAAAGTTTTATAGGTTGAAATTTAGAATTACATTATTTTTATACCAATGCCAAAAATATTTACTCCAAATCCCTCCAACCAAAATGTCTCCCCTGAACTGTTTCTGACTTGGATGGACCCGATAGAGCTTGGTGGACTATTGGGACGGGCTGCACATCCTGTCGTGGTTCCAATGAGACTATTGTCTTCACCATACACATTTATACCAGACTGGTGACCAAAGTAATATAGAGATTTCCACGGTTTGTGCATTATTTAGAATACAATAAACCAAATCCGAAAATGGAAGACGATTACGAATAGTTTTTTTTTTACGTATTTGTGTATTAAAACTCTCAATTTTATTTACAAATGGACGACGTTTTTGAGTTGATTGGAAATTTGGTCATTCGTGACATTGAAAAACCTTTACGAAAAATTCCAATCCGAGAAAAACATTTCGCGACGGCTATATCTGTAATGGTAGCATTGATTTTGGCAAAAATACCACTTTTATACAGCTCTACGCCTATAACAATGCCAGATAATTCGGTGACGTTTCGCGTAGACGGTACTTGGATGCAATTAGGTACACAACCCTTTGTGTTCGCAGGTATGGTCAGTAGTTTCATTTTTGATAAAAATGATGAATTAAAAAATAGAACACACGTTTTAGGTTTATTGTTTGCCACAATTACTGCAATTCAATGGACAATTATAGGACAACACCATTGGTTGTGCTGTGTACAATTAATAGCAGTAGCTTACGGTATGTTACAATTAATGTGCTATTTAGATGTTTATGGTTCAATTAATTTCAGTACAGCGCTGATCTTCGCACATGCTTCAGAAAATATCATGAAATCATTGTTTAGCATTTCTACAGTTTGGACCACAGGTCTCATATTGCTGGTATGTTGGTTGGACGAGTTGGTGGTCACTATGCCGCTCACTCACAAAAAAAGAAGAGGAACTGAATCGATGCCTATACCATTAATGTACAATTCAACATCTGCATTAATTATGTACTCCACGATATTAGAATCGTTGTCAATATTTGTACCCAAAATTCAAACAATATCGAATTATACACCCGGTTGGAATCTGTTGGTTTCCATACCAATGTTGTATGCTTCCGTGCATCTAATTAACATATATTTACCCAAGTTAGAAGATAAAACTGGCTTTCACTTGATTAAAAGTTGGAAACAGTACGGCTATGCAATCAAAGGTTGGAGATCTGATTCTAAAATGGCAAAACACGTTCAATCAATCATTGATAGAAATATTTTTTGGAACTCCATACTTTTATGTAGCCTGTGGACATTGGGACTTTTTTTCAAACCATCAACGAACATTACTACACTTTTCATATTAACATCAACCGCAAAACACCATGTAAATTTAGAAGCGATTAAACAATAAGAACCATCACACTAGAGATACCAAGTGAAAGAACACCCACAATACAAATTGAAATTGCAGTATCACGAAATACACGAATAATATTTTTTTTTTCAGGATATTGAACACGATTCCAAACAGACATTTGTATAAAATATTAAAAAATATGATATAGTATATTTTTATTATCCGTTATGAATCCTTTAATTCGTTGTATATTTCTTCTGGAATTCTCACGTCGTCACACATGCAACATGTAATAAACCTACTTTGTATTCGATATTTTAGACATCTAACGCAATATTTGTGCTTACAGGGTAGAACAATTGCACGTTCGCCAGACAAATCTCGTGCGCACTGACCATCGCATTCGTTTTCGCATGTTGACACTTCTTCGATTTGAATTGGTTTTTTTAATTGACCAAACAAACAATTTGGACATTTTTTACAAGCGGGTGGCATTTTATGTGAACAATTGTAACATTTTTTACCTTTTTCGTAATATCTGGGTAGTAAAGAATGTACAGTATTTGTCAATTGAATAAATTCCGCTTCAGTTAACATTTTTACTCCGCGTTTTTGAATTTCAGATACAAAATTTCGAGAATGTTGGGGTGTAGCCATTTCTCATTTTACACTTTTAATTTAAATAATATATTTTATTGTTCACATATTCGTAACATTGTCCTCCGGATTGTCCTCCGGATTGTCCTTATAGTTAATCCCAGTCTCTGTTTGTTCTTCAGTATTTTCACTTGGGTTTTCATTATCAAATATATTCATTTCCAAAGATTCGTCGTTTTCCGTCAATGCGAAATAACTTTTTCTCCCGACTTTTCTTAACATTTTTCGATTCTTAAATCCTAAGAAAAAACACATTCCTGTGATCAATAACAAAATGATTGTAAATTGTTGCATAGAATCATCAACCCATGGACTTGGGCTAATTGATGGTGAAGGAGTTGTCATAACAGAAGGTGTTGAATTTTGACCATTTAACGAAGGACTTGGTGTAGAAGGACTTGGTGTAGATGCGGGACTTAGCGTAGACGAAGGACTTGGCGTAGACGCGGGACTTGGCGTAGACGCAGGACTTGGCGTAGAAGGACTTGGTGTAGACGCGGGACTTGGTGTAGACGCAGGACTTGGTGTAGACGCAGGACTTGGTGTAGACGCGGGACTTGGTGTAGACGCAGGACTTGGTGTAGAAGGATTTTGTGTAGACGAACTTGGTGTAGAAGGATTTTGTGTAGACGAAGGACTTGGTGTAGAAGGACTTGGTGTAGAAGGATTTTGTGTAGATGAACTTGGTGTAGAAGGATTTTGTGTAGACGAAGGACTTGGTGTAGACATAGGTATTGTAGTGTTTGACATTATGTTTAAAATAACATTTTGAATTTTAATTTAATAATATGTTTAACTTATGACTAATTTTTTTTTCTTTTTTTATGCGGACGCCCCTCTTCTTTTTGTGGTTTCAATTTACTCGTAATTTCGTTCAAATCGTATTTCCACAGTGCATCTATAGTTGTATTTTGAAGCAAATGCAATTGATTTTGTTGGCAGAGTAATTCGCTCTTCAATATTGTAATTTTATCATGGGTAAGATTCCACATTGTCATTGACAGTAGGTAGTCAATATCTTGAAACTGATGTGACTGTAATTCCGAAACAAGTTGCTCTTTTGGTTTCCCTTTGAATTGGATCGTTCCATTAATAACCATTTCAATGAATTTAATTTTCTGTTGCAATTTTTCAATTGACTGATGATACGAGCCAATTTGATATTTTTTTCTTTCTTCGTACAAAGCACGTCTTTGGTGATAAAATTCTTCTAAGATTTCAAGCTCATTTGCATATTTTTTCATGTTTCCGTTTGCCCCGAATGCGTGCATATTTCCTATGTCCAGCGTTGACTGTAATTTGAACGCTTTGACAAGTCCATTTGCACGTAATTTCTGGGCACAATCGGAAGACATTTTGACTTTAAAAAGTACAGTTGTGTCTGTGTGGTTTGCTTGAATCGAGACAATGTCTCCCTTTTTAAAGGCTCCATAACCATCCATACACCTTTCAATCGTTTCTTTGTACGTATTGGTCCATGTTCCGACAGGTAATTCTGTAATGACGATGGTATTTGCAGAGGACCAAGTGTAAACACCGGTTACAGCGAATTTTGTCGTCCCTTGGATAGGTTCGATGGTCCCTTTAAAATCTCTGTACCATGGTTTCATTCGATACAACGGTTTGTTGTCTAATCGGTTGTGCAGTTGTTGAATGATCTCCAAGGGGTTAAAAGATGGAATAGTTGTGGACCACCCGGTACCAATACCACTTCCACCGTTCACTAAGAGCATGGGAATAACAGGCAAATAATGTGCTGGTTCAATTTTTTGACCATCGTCTTCTAATGGTGTGTAAAGAGGCGCGTCCGCAGGGTGATAAATATGTTCAGTAATCGGTGCCAATTGTGTAAATACATAACGAGGGCTCGCGGAGTCTTTGCCGCCCATCAGACGCGTTCCGAATTGACCATTTGGCATCAGTAAATTTATATTGTTGGAACCAATAAAATTTTGCGCCATGTTAATAATGGCACCGTTGAGAGACATTTCGCCGTGGTGATAGGCGGCGTGTTCGGACGTGTAGCCAGCGAGTTGTGCCACTTTGATTTCACTGTGCAATTTGCGCTTGATACATGCAAAGAGAATTTTACGTTGTGATGGTTTGAGTCCATCCATTGCATGAGGAATAGCGCGCAAATTGCTTTGGACCGCCATAATAATATATTCTTTATTGACAAAATCATCGTATTTCATTTCTGCGACACCAAAATCAACAAAGGTTCCCTGTTTATAATTGGCAATCCATTCTTTTCTGTCTGAAATACGTTCTTTACTAAAACACATTTCAATCAGTGAACCGTTTTGCATGATTTCAAATGGAATACGATGCTTAGGTAAGTCTGAAAAGTATTCGAGCGCTTCTTTCCGACTGGACGTCCCGAGTCCTTTATAGTATTTTATTTTCCATTCTTCGGTTTGTTGTTGTTGCCATTGTTCATACTCTGGTGTTGTGTAGAACACACGGGACTGATTTCGGCGCGTACACTTGACAATAGGTGTGATAAAGACTTGTAAGAAGTTGGGAATTTTTAACAAGTTCGGCCAAAAGTGGTGGAAAAAATTGACGATAAGACCTTTAATGTGAGAACCATCATGGTCTTGATCGGTCATAATCATCACAGAACCATATCGAAGGCGTTCCGTAGACGTATATTGTGAACCAATATTGAGTCCCATAATTTTCATCACATTTTGAATCTCGGCATTACCCATGACTTTCGCATTGCTGGCTTCACGGACATTGAGTAATTTTCCTTTCAACGGGAAAACACCGTATTTGTCACGTCCGATGACAGATAATCCTGCAACTGCAAGCGTTTTAGCCGAATCACCTTCTGTAAGAATAAGTGTACAAGATTGTGAGCGGCTTGTGCCTGCAAAATTTGCGTCATCTAATTTGGGAATACCATTAAGTTTCTTTTTTTTGGAACCGCCCGTTTTTCTTTCGAGTAGACGTTGTGATTTCGCTTTGGCAAAAAAGGAAACTTCTTCCAAAATACCAGATTTTTTAATAATACGTTTTAAGAACTGTTCGCTTATCTTGGGTCGAAAAGACGACGGACCAAAGTCTTTAGCACGCGTTGTCAGCGTTTCTTTGGTTTGTGAATCGAAACTCGGATTGGTAATCAACGCATTGACAAAGATAAACATCGAACGCTGGATCATGAAAGGCTTCACAGCCAAATCTTTCAACGCCTTCAATGGCACAAATCCTTTTGAAATAGCGTCAGTAATATATTTGACGTGTTCACCACCTTTGGAGGTACAAATCGAATTGCAGAAAGAGACTTGTTGTGGTTGTTGGTCGGGTGACATGGTGACACACACTTCCCATCGGTCATTAATCACTTCATGAACCAAAGGTTTTTTAGAATACAATTGGCAATATTGTTTGAAATTTTTGATGGGTAATCGCTGGCCATTCAGGTAGACACGAACGTCTTCCGCAGTAGTCCCAGCGACGTCGTACACGCGTTTGCGCAACAACGCACGAATATCTTCCGTGAAATTCACAAGACCAAATTTTGCAAAATCTGGTACAAAAGAAACACGTGTATAGTCTTTTCGCGTACCACTCGAGTTTATTTTAGGCTTAGAAACGACAGACATGTTGTTAGTCCATGTCTGAGAGTATTTTTTGCGCGATTTAGAGTCCACAGTTTCGACACAAAACGAAGTAGAAAAGATGTTAGTCAATTTTGCCCCATAACCGTTTCGACCACCAACAATACGGTCTTCTGAATCGTCGTAGTTGTCTCCCGTTAATAATTGCCCAAAGACCATTTGTGGGACATAGACGTTGTGTTCGGCATGCATTTCGACAGGAATACCCTGGCCATCGTTTTCAACGGTGACGCTGTTTTCAGTGATGTTAACTTTAATAGATTTCATTCCAGAATCGCGTTGTTTGTTGTCAGCAGCATTTACCAAAATTTCGTCAAAAATTTTGAGGAGCGCAGGCACATAGGAAATTTCACGGTGTTCCACAATTCCCTGAGAGTTCACAACCCACATGGGTTCTACTCGTGCGTCGCAGGAGCCAATGTACGTGTCGGGGCGTTCCTTAATGTGCTGCAAGTGAGTTTTTTTGCGATATTTTTTTGATACAGTGGCATTTCTAGAAGTCATTTTGATATTGGAAAATAATGTTTTGAATAGGATTCAACTTATGATGTATTTTTATTTTTTTCGTTCTATTCAAAACTTTACCCTATTCAAAACTTTACCCTATTTAAAACTTTACCAATATTAAAATGATCCCAACAACTAAGACACCCCCAACAACTAAGACACCAACCATACAAACATCAATGAAACATCGCCAAACGCACAGAAAACGGCTCGCGGTGCGTTTGACGGGTGGTTTTCAGCAAACTCCAAAGCGTTAGGCTGCAAAACACATATATACTTGGATGAATCATACAATCGCGTAGAAGTTTCATGTGTAAGTCGTACTACTAACCATGGGAGCGGATGGGACGATATTGTCAACGTTGGTAAAGTTTACAAGTATGACATTTGAGGACATTGGACTCCGTTAATGTTGTACGATAACAAAAATCGATAAATATTTTAGAAATATTAAGTAAAAACAAATACAATGAAGGTTGGAGATTCGTAAAGTAACATTATTTTTTTAATAACGGTTCTAATTCTCTTTTTTTACGGCCCGACTGTGAACCTACCAAGACTCCCACCACAATACCTATCACCACGACAATGCCGGCCACCATATTTTATGTAGGATATTACGATTGCCAGTCGTATCAACAATTCGAAATGGATATCAAGTTTGTCATCGCCAAATATCAAGTTGAATTAAAATGTATAGACATGATGTAAAAATATATAACTTAAATAATTTATTCTAATACGTTTATTTTAATTTGTTTATTCTAAAACTTTTTTAATTCCTGAAGTGACTACAATCACTGATGAAAATATAGCTACGAATGCTTGGACACTGTACAAAGCATTCTTGGATGAATTTGACAGTATTTATATAATAAAATAATAAATGGAAATAGGAATCTCATTAGCCATTATTCGGCTAATGAAGAAGGGAAAAGATATTGAAATA
>Ga0206126_10000441_pt1 | contig 54675 bp, 36 predicted proteins | sample Helgoland_Spring_5_FD_148621 | JGI IMG/M metagenome (GOLD analysis project Ga0206126, IMG submission 148621) | Pelagic subsurface seawater microbial communities from Kabeltonne, Helgoland, North Sea - Helgoland_Spring_Bloom_20160412_1 | ecosystem: Environmental > Aquatic > Marine > Epipelagic ...
CATTGCTGAAGGCGCGTGCGACTGTGACGGCAACGTATTGGACGAATGTGGAGTGTGCGGTGGCGACGGCATCGCTGAGGGCGACTGCGACTGTGATGGCAACGTATTGGACGCATGTGGAGTATGTGGCGGCGACGGCATTGCTGAGGGCGATTGCGACTGTGATGGCAACGGACCAGCTGCTGGTTACGACTGCGATGGTGTTTGCTTGAATGACGCTGACGGCGACGGTACATGTGATGAATTTGAAACGAGCGGATGTACGGATGAAGCGGCGTGTAACTACAATGCAGCAGCTACAGACGATGATGGCTCTTGTGCTATGTTGGACGAGTGCGGCGTTTGTGGCGGCGACGGCATTGCTGAAGGGGACTGCGACTGTGATGGCAACGTATTGGACGAGTGCGGCGTATGTGGTGGCGGCGGGATTGCTGAGGGCGACTGCGACTGCGACGGCAACGTATTGGACGAGTGCGGTGTATGTGGTGGCGACGGCATTGCTGAGGGCGACTGCGACTGCGATGGCAACGTATTGGACGAGTGCGGTGTATGTGGCGGCGACGGCATTGCTGAAGGCGACTGCGACTGCGATGGCAACGCATTGGATGCCTTGGGTGTTTGCGGCGGAGCCTGTGCTTTCGATGCCAACGGCAACGGCGTTTGTGATGATTTAGAATTGGCCGGTTGCACGGATACTGCAGCCTGCAATTATGATGCAGCTGCTACAGAAGAAGATGGATCATGTGATTTCTGTTCTTGTGGTGATGCTGCTGGCATGCCGAGCATGGCGTATACCTTAACGGTAGAAGCTTATGCTGATGCATCTGATGGCATGACGACGTACCGTGCGTATGTCGATTTGGTCAATGCAGATGACTTTTTGAGCTCGATCTATGGAAATGAAGACACTCCGTTTGCACTTTCATCAGAGCTAGGATTCTTCAACAGCAGCTTCGGATCGACGACAGCTGGAGGAATCAACCCTGCATTTTTGACATTTTTCCCTGAATTGGCAGAAGATAGCTGGGTAACCATCGGTATTGAATCTACGCCAACAGGCAGTGAAGCTCCGATTAGCACGGTTGAGAGTGGTGATCAACCTTGGGTCGGTGCATTTGCATTTGGCTCAGCGATTGATGGCCAGGACATCGTTATGAATGACCAGACGGGTGGCGCTTGGTATGTTTTGAATGGCTCTCCGAACGGTTTACCTATTAATGACCGCGTATTGGTCATGCAAATGACAACTGGAGGAACCTTCTCAGGAACGTTTAACGCTCAGGTTTTCGGAAACGGAGACGGTGTCAACGATATCCGCAAGACGTTCTCCTTTGATGGAGTCGGCACATTCGCTGCAGAAGGCGATGGTGGCGGAGGAACTGGCGGCAATGCATGTGGTTGTACGGATGAAGCGGCATCGAATTACGATGACAGTGCAGCGTATGACGACGGCAGTTGTGAATATGCTGTACCTGGATGTACAGATGCTACGGCTTGCAACTTTAATGCAGACGCAACAGCAGACGATGGCTCATGTTTGGAGCTGGATGCATGTGGAGTGTGTGGTGGCGACGGCATTGCTGACGGCGCGTGCGACTGTGACGGCAACGTATTGGACGAATGTGGAGTGTGCGGTGGCGACGGCATCGCTGAGGGCGACTGCGACTGTGATGGCAACGGACCAGCTGCTGGTTACGACTGTGATGGTGTATGCTTAAATGACACTGACGGCGACGGCACGTGTGATGAATTTGAAACCAGCGGATGTATGGATTCCGCGGCTTGTAACTACGACGCAACTGCTACGGACGATGACGGCTCTTGTGCTGACCTAGACGAGTGTGGCCTTTGTGGTGGCGACGGCATTGCTGAAGGCGCTTGCGACTGTGACGGCAACGTATTGGACGAATGTGGAGTGTGTGGCGGTGACGGCATTGCTGAGGGCGCTTGCGACTGTGATGGAAACGGACCCGTTGCTGGTTACGACTGTGATGGTGTGTGCTTGAATGATGTTGACGGCGACGGCACGTGCGACGAGTTTGAAACCAGCGGATGTACAGATGCAGCGGCTTGTAACTACAACGCGACGGCTACGGACGATGACGGTACGTGTGCTATGCTAGACGAGTGTGGTGTGTGTGGCGGTGACGGCATTGCTGACGGCGCTTGCGACTGTGACGGCAACGTATTGGACGAATGTGGAGTATGCGGTGGCGACGGCATTGCTGACGGCGACTGCGACTGTGATGGCAACGAACCCACTGTTGGTTACGACTGTGATGGTACGTGTTTGAATGACGTTGACGGCGATGGCATCTGCGATGAATTTGAAATCAGCGGATGCACGGATGCCGAGGCTTGCAACTACGATGCGACTGCTACAGACGATGACGGCTCTTGCGCTGCTCTTGACGAATGTGGCGTTTGCGGTGGTGACGGCATCGCTGAAGGCGACTGCGACTGCGACGGAAACGTATTGGATGAATGTGGAGTATGCGGTGGTGACGGCATTGCTGAAGGCGACTGCGATTGCGACGGAAATGTATTGGATGAATGTGGAGTGTGCGGCGGCGATGGCATTGCTGAAGGCGCTTGCGACTGCGATGGCAACGTGTTGGATGAATGTGGAGTATGCGGAGGAGATGGCATCGCTGACGGCGCTTGCGACTGTGATGGCACCGTCCCTTCTGAAGGGTATGATTGCAACGGAGTCTGCTTGAGCGATTCTGATGGTGATGGTACGTGTGATCAATTCGAAGTCGCCGGTTGTACCGACGCTGAAGCGTGCAACTACAATGTGGATGCCACGGAAGAAGATGGCTCGTGTGCCGTTGAAGACGAATGCGGTGTGTGCGGTGGCAATGGCATCCTTGAGGGCGCTTGTGACTGTGATGGCAACTTCCCTGAGTTTGCATACGACTGCGATGGCAACTGCAACAACGATACCGATGGTGACGGAATTTGCGATGAATTGGAATTCCCAGGATGTACGGATTCTGAAGCAGGCAACTATGACTCAACGGCTACTGTAGACGATGGGACTTGTGAATATGGAGGTTGTTTGATTTCCGTTGCATGTAACTACGATGCCTCATGGGATTATTTGATTGCGAGTGATTGCGATTTCGATTCTTGTGTGGGTTGTACGGATGCATCTGCTTGCAACTATGAAGCCGACAATACCGTTGACAATGGCTCGTGCGAATACGCAACTCAATTTTACGATTGCAGTGGCGTTTGCTTGAGCGATGTGGACAACGACGGAATCTGTGATGAACTGGAAATCTTGGGTTGCACCGATTTGGACAACCCAGGTTACAACAATGAAGCAACAGAAGAAGATGGTAGCTGTTTGGTAGCTGGATGTACGATTGAGGAATCATGCAACTACGATGCCGATGCTGACTACTTGGACATGGCTCAATGCGAGTTTGACTCGTGCGCCGGCTGTACCGACGATGAGGCTTGTAACTACGATAGCACAGCGACATTGGAAGACGCCAGCTGCACGTATCCTGCGATGTCGTATTTGGATTGTGAGGGTGCGTGTTTGAATGATGTCGATGGTGACTCGGTTTGCGATGAAATCGAAATTTATGGTTGCACCGATCCACTTGCGGATTCATACTTTGCGGAAGCCACAGAGGAAGATGGAACATGTGTATACCTCGGGTGTACTCAAGGAGCAGCTTGTAACTTCGATGCTACAGCCAATGCGAATGATGGTTCGTGCGAATATGACTCGTGCACAGGCTGCGGAAATGCTGAGGCGTGCAACTTCGATTCAACAGTTGTTTACAGCGCTGATATCTTCTGCGATTTCGCAGATGAAGGCTATGATTGCGATGGCAACTGCTTGAACGATGTGGACGGAGACGATGTGTGTGATGAGGATGAAGTCGCGGGTTGTTCCGATGAGGATGCCTGCAACTATGAGGCTGACGCAACCGATGCTGATGACACCTTGTGTGACTACAGTTGTTTCGGATGTACGGCCAGCAGTGCTTGCAACTTCGATCCATTTGCAACGGTCAATGACGGTTCTTGTGATTATGAGAGCTGCGTGGGATGTGGAAACGACGACGCTTGCAACTATGATCCAGCTGTGATCTTATCGAACAATGCATTGTGTGATTTCCCAGCCGTATTCTTGGATTGCGATGGCAACTGCCTCGCAGATTTGGACGGTGACGGCACGTGTGATGAATTTGAGATTGCAGGATGTATGGATGTTGGAGCACCGAACTACAATGAATTCGCCACGGATGACGACGGCTCATGTTTGGTCGGAGGATGTATCATTCCTTCGCCAGCCTTTGCTTGCAACTACGACGTAGACGCGGATTATCTGATTTTCTCCATGTGTGTGAGTCCACCATGTACAGGAGGTACGATGGCGGGGACACCAACACCGTTAGGAATGTTGGTTCCGGGTTGTACAGATGTTTGGGCGTGTAACTACGACCCGAATGCAACTGAAGAAGACTTTTCATGTGAGTACACGTCTTGCTTGGGTTGTGATGATCCGACGGCTTGTAACTACGATGAAGACGTTATTTACAACGATGGTAGTTGTGATTACACGAGCTGTGCCAGCTTAGGTTGCACCAATGTGAATGCGTGTAACTATGACGCCGAGGCCACTCAGAACGATGGTTCATGTGAATATACTTCTTGCTTGGGTTGCACGGATATCGATGCAGCGAACTATGATCCAACCGCGACGATTGACAACAACAGTTGTTCTTACCCTGGATGCGTGTTCCCGACGGCTTGTAACTTCGATGCTACAGCCAATGCGAATGACGGTTCATGTGAATGGACGAGTTGTGCCGGTTGCATGAACACAATGGCTTGCAACTTTGATCCAGAAGCGACGCTTTCGGACAACGGAGCGTGTGACTTTGCCGAAGACTTCTACACATGTGAAGGCACGTGTGAGAATGATGCAGACGGCGATGGCGTTTGCGATGAATTGGAAGTGTCAGGTTGTACCGATGCTGCGGCCTCTAATTTCGATGGCGATGCCACGGATGAAGATGGTTCTTGCACGTATCCTGTTCCTGGTTGTGTTCTCCCTGCAGCGTGCAACTACAATGCCGCAGCTACGGTAAACGACGGAACATGTGAATTCACTTCATGTGTTGGTTGCATGGATACCATGGCTTGCAACTTTGACGCTGATGCGATTTACAATGATCAAACGGAATGCGAATTCCCGGAAATGTATTACGATTGCGATGGCATGTGTTTAGTGGATTCTGATGGCGATGGATACTGTGATGAATTGGATGCATGCAGCGATATGTCAGCTTGTAACTATGACGATGCTGCCAACGAAGCCTGTCTTGCGCTTGACGCTTGCGGTGTTTGTGGTGGTGCTGGTGTTGACACGGATGGTGACGGCACATGCGATTCAGAAGAGGTCTTTGGATGTACAGATGTTACGGGGTGCAACTACAGTTCTGACAATACAGAAGAGGATGGCTCTTGTGATTTCTGCAGCTGTCCTGAAGTCACTGCAAACTATGATGGATACAGTGTGATTGTAGAACCTTATGTGGTGCACACAACAGGTGAATTGGCGGGCTTGATTACCTACCGATTGTACTTGGAAACCAACTACCCAACGGACATCGTGACCTCGTTCACTGGAAATGCTGAATTTGCATTGAACCTGCATACGACGTCTAGTTTTTACCAGCATGCCGCTGGTGGATGGTCTGCTGAATTCTTGAACGAATTTGTTGTCGACAACTTCCCGACTGCTGCCTTTGACTCGTACATCACCATGAATTTGGATGGACCTGCAGGTGCTGGACAAAACAATCCAACTGGATTGGCGGGCTCTTGGATCAACACGTTTGAATCAGGAAACGGATTCACCATCGATGACAACATCGGTAGTGGATGGTATGTAACTCCTGACGGATCGAACACGGCTGTGGATTCAAACAACCGGATGTTCTTCGCTCAGTTGACGACCGATGGCATTGTAACAGGCTCTTTCCGAGCACAGGTTTTCCCACAAGGAAACAACATCAATGACCACCGTGTTGACTTGACATTCGAGCAATCGCCATGCGGTTGTACAGATGAGTCAGCGTGTAACTTCACAACAGGAGCATCTTATGATGATGGCTCATGTTACTATGAAACTTCTACGGTCGACTGCTTCGGTACATGTTATGATGATGCTGACGGCGATGGTGTCTGTGATGCTGACGAAGTAGAGGGTTGCATGGACGCGACTGCGTGCAACTACGACGCTGCAGCTACAGATGATAACAATTCTTGCACGTACACGGAATCAGACAATGTGGATTGCGACGGTGTATGCCTCGCTGACGCGGATGCGGATGGCGTTTGTGATGATGAAGAGGAATCTGGATGTACCGATGCGACTGCTTGCAACTATGACGCGACATCGACAGACGATGACGGTTCTTGTTTCTTCCCGATTTCAAATGCATATGATTGCGATGGCAACTGCCTCGTTGACGCTGATGGAGACGGAATTTGCAACCAGGATGAATTGTTGGGCTGTACAGACCCAGGAGCTTGTAATTACGATGCGAATGCGACAGAAGAGAATGGTTCTTGTTTCTTCGCCGCGGCATGGTACGATTGTGAGGGTGTTTGCTTGAGCGATGTCGATGGAGATGGAACGTGTGATGAAAATGAAGTCGCGGGTTGTACCGATTCGGGTGCATGCAACTATGATGCTGCCAACACGGATGAAGACGGTTCATGTGACTTCTGTTCATGTGGCGATCCATTGTCTAACTACACGATGACCGTTGAGGAGCATGCTGTTGATGGAATAGAAGGCATGACGACTTACCGTTTCTATGTCAACATGGAGAATGAGGCGGACTTCCTCAGTGCGATGTACGGCACGAGTGTGAATCCAATGTCTTTGAGCACTTCGGACGGTTTCTATAACAATGAATTTGCTTCAGGTTCGACTGCTGATGGCGTGAATGAAGTGTTCTTCGGGACGTTCCCAGACCTGGCTTATGATAGCTGGGTTACCATTGGAATCGATGGAACTCCTTCTGGTTCTGAAGTGGCCATAGGTACGGTTTGGAGTGAGGATCAGGCTTGGACAAGCTCGTTTGCTTCCAACACCGATATGAGTGGTCAAGACTTTATCGTCAATGGAACGTATGGTGGAGCTTGGTATGTGACCAACGGCACTCCGAATGGAGTTCCTGATGCGGAAAACCAGCGTGTCTTGTTCATGCAGTTAACCACTTCTGGAACATTGTCCGGAGTCATGAATGCTCAAATCTTTGAGAATGGCGATGGCGATTTTGAAGTCTTCAAGACGTTCGCTTTTGATGGTCCTGGTACGTATAGTGCAGAGGGTGAGTCAGAGAATGGAGTAGGCAACGCCTGTGGTTGCATGGATCCAGCTGCTGACAACTTTGACTTCGGAGCGACCTATGACAATGGCGATTGTGTGTACTTCGGTTGTACCGATGCCTCTGCTTGCAATTATGACGCGTCAGCCAATACGGATGATGAGACATGCTGGTATGCAGAGTCTGGTTATGATTGCAATGGCACTTGTTTGAACGATGCAGACGCTGATGGCGTGTGTGACGAATTTGAAGTAGCCGGTTGTCAGGATGCCATGGCGTGCAATTACAATGCAGATGCCACGGATGAAGATGGAAGCTGCTGGTTTGCAGAGTCCGGATACGATTGTGAAGGTGTTTGTTTGAACGATGCCGATGGCGATAGCGTTTGTGATGAATTTGAGGTGGTTGGTTGCACGGATATGGATGCCTGTAACTACGCTGCTGATGCGACAGATGATGACGGCATGTGCTGGTTCGCTGAGTACCTCTATGATTGTGAGGGCGTTTGCTTGAACGACATCGATGGAGATGGTTTGTGCGACGAACTTGAAATTCCAGGCTGTCAGGAAGCGGATGCTTGCAATTACTTGCCAACGGCAACGGATGATGACGGTAGCTGTGAATACTGCTCTTGTCAAGGAAATGAATCATCGCTTGAAGGCTATGGCGTCATTGTGGATCCAATCATGGAACACACGTCTGGTGAATTGGCTGGTATGACGACATACCGTGTTTACCTGACGACTCCAAATGCGGAGGATGTTGTAACCGCCTTCATTGGTGATCAAGAATTCGCTTTGGATTTGACATCTTCAACGAGCTTCTACCAGCATCCTGCCGGTGGTGTGACTCCTGCTGGATTGGCAGACTTCATGTTGGATTTTGCTCCTGAATTGGCTTATGATTCATATGTGACGATTGGACTTGATGGTCCAGCGATGTCAGCTGATGAATTTGATGCGGGTATCATACCTGGACCTTGGTCTGCTGACTTTGAAAATGGCGGCCCAGTGCATATTGAGGATGAACTTGGAGGTGGATGGTATGCGATTCCTTCGGCATCGAATGCCCTCGTCGGAGATGACCTGCGCATTCTGGTTGCACAATTGACGACGGATGGACAGGTTTCAGGTTCATTCCGAACGCAGGTGTTCCCGAATGGCGACAACATCAATGATGACCGCGTTGATATTTCATTCATGGATGCGATCTGCGGTTGCAATGATGAAGAAGCATTGAACTATGATCCAATGGCCAACTTCCTCGCAGAAGGCTCATGTGAGTACCCTGTGTATGGTTGCAATGATGCTGTGGCTTGCAACTACGATGAAGACGCTACCACTGATGATGGCTCTTGTGTGTATTCAGATGGTATCACAGATTGTGATGGCAACTGCTTGAACGATGCGGACGGCGACTTTGTCTGCGACGAAAACGAAGTAGCGGGTTGTCTGAATCCGAATGCTTGCAACTATGTTGACCCAGCTCTTGTCACTGACTTGGTAGCGTGTGTATTTGCTGAATCAGGTTATGACTGCGAAGGCAACTGCTTGGTTGACACAGATGGCGATGGCGTTTGTGACGAGTTTGAAATCGAGGGTTGCCTTGATGCGCTTGCTTGCAACTACGACATGGATACCACGGATGAAGTGGACTGCGTCTATGAGGTCTCTGGCTACGATTGTGATGGCGTTTGCTTGAACGATGCGGACGGCGATGGAACATGTGACGAATTCGAAGTGTCAGGATGTACAGATGCTGCAGCGTGTAACTACGATTCCTCGAACACCGAGGAAGACGGTTCATGTGACTTCTGCTCATGTGGCGAAGCAGCGAGTGGTTACTCACTGGTTGTCGAGGAGCATGCAGTTGATGGAATTGCCGGCATGACAACGTACCGACTCTATATCGGCATGGAGAATGCAGATGATTTCTTGAGCGCGATGTACGGCAACACATTGAATCCAATGGCGTTGACGACAACGGATGGCTTCTACAATGACGAATTTGCTACCGGTGCTACGGCAGAAGGGGTGAACCCTGCGTTCCTCGGCTTCTTCCCATCATTGGCTTACGATAGCTGGGTGACCATTGGTTTGGATCAACAGGCTGTTGGAGCCGAAGTTGCAGCGAGTGCTGTAGAGAGTGACTTGCAGACTTGGATCAGCTCGTTTGTCTACGGATCTGACATGGATGGTCAGGATGTAGCGATAGACGACTGGTATGGAGGAGCTTGGTTTGTCTTGAACGGCGCACCAAACGGTGTTGCTGATGCAGAGAACCAGCGCGTATTGATGATGCAGGTGACCACTTCAGGTGAGCTTGCGGGATCATTGAACGCACAGATCTTCCCGAATGGGGTAGGTGCCGACGAAATCTTCAAGAGCTTCACGTTCAGTGGACCGGGTGTGTACAACGCCAATGGTGAGTCTGCAGGTGGTCAGGGCAATGCGTGTGGTTGCACAGACCCATCGGCTTCTAACTACGACGAAGGCGCTGAATATGAGAATGGCGATTGCTTGTACCCTGGATGTACAGACGCTATTGCTTGCAACTACGATGCAACGGCTACGATCGATGATGCTTCTTGTATCTATGCTGATGCAGGGTATGACTGCGACGGCGTTTGTCTTGCTGATGCGGACGGCGACGGCGTCTGTGACGAATTCGAAGTCGCAGGTTGTCAGGATCCTGTAGCGTGTAACTACAATGCGGATGCAACAGACGAAGACGGTTCTTGTACCTATGCTGATGCAGGCTACGATTGCGACGGAGTCTGTCTTGCTGATGCGGACGGCGACGGCGTGTGTGACGAATTCGAAGTCACAGGTTGTCAGGATGCCATAGCGTGCAACTTCAATGCAGATGCTACAGACGAAGACGGTTCTTGTACGTATGCTGATGCTGGCTACGATTGTGACGGCGTTTGCTTGAACGATGCTGATAGCGACGGCATCTGTGACGAATTCGAAGTCGCAGGTTGCCAGGATGCTATAGCGTGTAACTACAACGCTGATGCTACAGACGAGGACGGTTCTTGTATCTATGCAGATGCAGGGTATGACTGCGACGGTGTTTGTCTTGCTGATGCGGACGAAGACGGCGTGTGTGACGAATTCGAAGTCGCAGGTTGTCAGGATGCTGCAGCGTGCAACTACAACGCGGATGCTACAGACGAAGACGGTTCTTGCACGTTTGCTGACGCTGGCTATGACTGTGACGGCGTTTGCCTAGCAGACATGGATGCTGACGGTGTGTGTGACGAATTCGAAGTCGCTGGCTGTCAAGATGCTGAAGCATGTAACTACGATGTCAATGCTACCGATGAAGACGGATCTTGTTTCTATGCTGCTGAAGGCTATGACTGTGAGGGCATCTGCCTGACAGATATGGACGGCGATGGCGTTTGTGACGAGTTCGAAGTGTACGGTTGTATCTACAGCCAGGCTTCCAATTATAACATGATGGCTACCGACGATGACGGAAGCTGTGTGTTTGCGGGTTGCTTGGATGATGATTTCAATAACTACAACTACTATGCAAACGCGTCCGATGACAATTGCAACTCAGCACCAATAAGCGCTGACTTCAATGGAGACGGCGTAGTACAGAATCAAGATTTGCTTGACTTCCTATTGGCCTATGGCCAGTATGGACCTGAGTGGGGAGGTGTTGAGTGGATTCAGAATGCGTGTAACATTGTTGCAACGCCTCTGGAAGATCTCTATACGCCAGCAGACTACTGCGCCATGATGGAGGCACCGGTTCTTTGTGAAGACATGGGTTGTACCTATCCAACAGCAAGCAACTACGATGCGGAAGCAACAGTGGATGCCGGAGATTGTGTTTGGACAGGGTGTACCGATGGCGATGCCTTGAACTACAACTCAATCGCCAATTTGGACGATGACTCTTGTAACTACCAGGTATGTCCTGACTTCAACGGAGACGGTGAAGTACAAGCGCAAGATCTATTGGACTTCTTGCTCGCTTGGGGCACGACGTACTAAACAGAATAGCTGAATTTGATTCTATAGAGCAGGCCGCTTTCTTTCGGGAAAGCGGCCTGTTTCTTTTGGTAGCCGGTGGGTGTGCGCTTAGTTTTGCTGCATGATATCCAACTGTAAATCCATCTGCATGAAATCCGGTCAAACACTTATTCTCTTAGCCACCGTTGCCTTTTTGAATCAATCGATTGCACAAGATTATCTGCATCAAGTGGTCGTCTTCAGTGAGGGCTGGTCCAATTGGCAAACAGGTGAAGTGATGGAGCCAGCAACCTTGGGTGTATATGATCCCGGTTTGCAAACGTTTGTCGTTCAGGATACGCTCGAGGATGCCGGATTTGTATCGGATGCCGTGATTTATGAATCCAGTATTTACGTTGCCGCAGACGGCCAAGTCTTGCGCTATGATTTGAACTCATTTGATTTGATGGCTTCTGCTCCGGTAATCGGTGTTCGTCAACTGGCCATTCTTGATGGATTGATTTACCTCACACGAGGAGATGTCGATGCCGCTGGTATGAATCTGGAATTGGATTCTTATCTCATGTGGTTGGATTTGGAAACGTTGGATCCCGTTGGTGAACTGACGGTTTCGTCTGGTCCTGGATATGCAACGGAGGGATTGGTTGTCCACGATGAAAAGCTTTACATCGGCGTCAACAATGCGTTTGATTGGGGCAACGAAGTCGGTTTTATGGGGCAGTACGATCCCATCACCGACGAGTATGTTGAATGGGATTTGGGGATGGAAGGAAAAAACCCCATTCACTTGTTTGCACAGAATGACCAGATTGTTTCTGTGAACAACCGTGACTATGCATCAACTTCTTTGAGTTGGAAGATGATTGGAGACGAAACCGCTACGACCCATGTCGTTGCCGAAACCAATGCGGGTTGTCTCGCAGCTGTGATGACATCGGACGGACAACTGCGTTACCAAGTTTCTGGAGAAGCTGCTATTCGACAAGCGAACCAAGCGGATTTGATGTCTTCAACGGTTTGGTTGGACAACGTGCCGGAATACTATGGAATGGTCATTGACCCGGTATCGGGTGATCTATACGGGGCTGTAACGGACTATAGCACGTTTGGATACGTGGAAATCAGAACTGAAAATGGGGAGCTCACCGGGCAATTTGATTGCGGTGTAAGTCCTGGTGTGATTTGCATGGACGTGCGCTCTTTGGTTTCGGCGTGTGGCCTGCCTTCACCATTGCAAAAGAAACCGTCCCAATGGACCTTTGACGCCCTTGGTCGGCAGATTCTTGGGGTTTCCTCAGGTTACCGCTTTGAAGTCGATGAGCATGGCCGCAAGCGCGTCATCATTTTAAACCAGTAGAAAATATCACAAGCAGAGGTCGAGTAGAAAAACGATCCCACCGGACAAGGTGAGTTTTTGCCACGCACTGATGGAAATCAGCCGTCTTCGTAGAAGCTGGATGTGAGTGCCTGCAAAGGGCAGTAGAAAGCATAAAACAATCCAACGAACCTCGAAGGCATAAGAAGCGAAGAAAGAGGTTGCGATCAAAGGAATCCAGAAAAGCCCGTGGGTCCAATCTAGCAGCCTCCAAGTGCGCTGGGCTCCCCACCTCACGGCAAGTGTGTCAAAACCTGTTAGGGCGTCTCCCTCGCGGTCCTGCAAGTCTTTGGTGACTTCTCTCAAGAACGTCAAAGCGGCACTGAGCGCAGCATAAATCATCAATGTAATGCCATCATTGCTGGAGAAGAAGGGATGGGAATGGGCGTCCATGATTTCTCCAATGACTGCCCAAAAGGGCAACTGCCCAACGAGAAGTGCTATGACCACATTCCCTCTCAAAAACCGTCGCTTGAACCACGGACTATAGCCCCACAGCAAAGTAGCCATCACCACAGTCCAAACGAAAGGCCAGACACTGCGCTCGTCCCACGACATGACGGCACTCATGACAACGGCCATCCCGGTCAGGAAGTGATGAAAGAACAGGGTTTTCCTGCGGCTAATGACCCGTCCGACCAAGGCCTTCTTGGGCTTGTTAATCGCATCTTCCTGGACGTCGAAGTAATCGTTGATCACATTGCCACCTGCAGCGAGTAGCATCATGATGCACATAGTGATCCAAAATGAAAAATCAGAAAGGGCTGGTACGTGATTCGGAGCAACCAACGCGCAACGAATGGCCCACATCGATCCGCCAATAATGAGCACATTCCAAGGCCGCGTGATGCGGATGAATGCCCATAAAGGAGTACTCGATACAGATTTGGGAGTGGCGCTTTTAGCCATGGGTCGCATCAATCAAAACAGCCTCTTCACCAATCGTATGCGCGTAATTGAAGCCACCATGAATGGCATGGCCTCCAATGGCTCCATTGCGGTCCATGGCGAGATAGCCGACTTGTAAATCCTCAGTGGGCATGCTGTTCATGATGCGATGCACAGCTTCTTCACAGGCCAACTGAGGACTCAAGCCCTGGCGCATCAATTCCACGACCAAGAAGGATCCAACAGTCCGCATGACGGCTTCTCCCAATCCTGTAGCTGTAGCGCCTCCGAACTGACCATCCACAAACAATCCCGCTCCAATGATCGGACTGTCACCAACACGACCGTGCATTTTGTATGCGACTCCGCTCGTGGTGCATCCTCCGGCCAAACGTCCTTCGTGATCCAAGGCAAGCAACCCGATGGTGTCGTGGTTTTCCCGATTGATGACGGGAGCGTAGTCCGATTCAATACGCCACTTGTCCCACGCCTTTTGTGCTTTGGGAGTGAGGAGGTTGATCTGTGGGAAATCCAGTTCTTGCGCGTATTGTTCCGCACCTGCTCCCGATAGCATGACGTGCGGCGTGTCTTCCATGACCCGTCGGGCTAACGAAAGAGGATGTTCAATGCCTTGAACAAAACAGACAGACCCGGCATTGCCCGTGTGGTCCATGATGCAGGCATCCAATGTCACATGCCCATCGCGGTCGGGCAATCCTCCCAAACCTACACTGAGTCCTTCTGCATCGGACTCTACGAGTCGCGCAGCCGCTTCAATCATGTCCAATGCATTGCCTCCCTGATTTTGAGCTTCCATGCCTGCTGCGTTGGCCAAAATGCCATGATTCCAAGTAGAAACCATGACCGGAGTGGAATTCGCGTTGGCGGAAAGTGTGGGGCCCTGAGGGGCAGCAAGATTGAGTTGATTTTCAAAGCGATTCCAGGCGAATCGGCCCAGTCCCAAAGCTCCGGCGATTTGGGCAGCTTCGTTTAGAAAGGTTCTTCTTGACTTCGTCATGGTGTCAAGTTCGTCAAAATATGGGAGTTATACCTCCTTCTTCTTCCAGGAAAAGAGTCGTAAAATCAACCAAGGGAGCAGCAACAGGTCTGCGAGTACAGCGAACAACAGTGTGAGGGAGATCAATACACCAATGTAGAAGGTCCCAAGAAAGTGACTGAGGCCGAGGGTAATGAATCCACCGCACAGGATGATGCTGGTAATGATGATCGCTTTTCCAGTCCCGATGAACGTTCGTTTGATGGCATAGGGTAGAGTTCTTCCTTGGGACAACTGGATTCTGAGCTTGCTCATAAAATGAATGGTGTCGTCGACAGCGATACCAAATGCAATGGTGTAAATGATACTGGTCGATAATTTCAAATCAATATCAAACCATCCCATGATGCCTGCAATGAGCAATAGAGGAATGAAGTTGGGGATCAACGTAATCACGACCATGCGCAAACTTCGGAACATCAATCCTGCAATCAGCGCCACCACTAGGAACGCAATGGACAGCCCTTTAAGCATGTCTTTGGCCAACGAAGCGATGTTGAGGTCGATCAGCTGAGCGGTTCCTGTCAAGCGCAATTCCAGAGGTGAATCCGGATGGTTTTGTGCAAACCATTGCAACAACGCTTCGTTTTTGCCTCGAAAGACCTGAGCACCCAAATCGCTGACTTTGCCATTGATCCGGAGCAGTTTGTCTTCAGGGTGGACAACGAGAGCCAACAGCTTGTCCGCACCGAAGCGATTCAAGTTCTTGATCATGGCTTGCAAGTCTTCTTGGCTGGAAGGCAAGCGGTGAAATTGCGCTTGGTCACCGTTGGACCAGCGATTCACTTGTGAGAATATTTCTGCAGAACTGATCAACGACCCCACGCCATAATCGTCTTTTAAATAGGCTCCTATTGCTTCAATGTCTTGTTGAATTTCAAGGTCATAAACACTATGGTTGTCAGTTATTTCAATAGCTAATTCGAATGGTCGTACTCCAGCAAACTCACTTTCAAAGAATTTGAATTCTTGAAGGAACGGGTCGTCCTCAGCCAAGTCCTCGAGGAGCACATTGTCAACTTGCATTTTTGATGTGCCCCAGGCAGCAAGTCCAATCACGACAAGCGTGCCGGCAAAGATCCAACGCCCTCGTTGAAGGACTTTTCGAAATTGGCGATGGAGCACCTGGTTCCAAAAGAGCCCATACCCATCGCGACGAACACGTGGAGCGGGGAGGAGCACCATGACGGAGGGCAGGAGAGTATAGGCAAGGACGTAAGCAAGACCAACACCAGCGGCAGAATACAGTCCGAAGTCTCGAATGGGTGCAACGGATGAGGTGGTGAGGGTTAGAAACCCAACGGCTGTCGTTAGTGTCGTTAAGAACGTAGCCAATCCGACTTCTTTGAATGCACGCCTGATGGCGGTTTCTTTCGAGGCGAGATTGCGCAATTCTTCATAATACCGTGAGAGAATGTGAACGACGTCACTCATGCCGACTACGAAAATGATCGTGGGAAGGACGATCGTCATGACATCAATGGCTTTGCCGGTCAATTCCATGAGGCCCAATGTCCAGAGACCACTGAGTAAGACGACGGCCAGAGGGACTAAAATCCCCCAAAGGGACTGGAATGCAAACCACAAAAAGAGTACAATGAGAATCATGCCGAGACTAACGAACAACACGACTTCTCGTTGCATCACATCGACATAGTATTTCTGAGCGGCAGCGCGCCCTGCGATGTGCATGCCATCAAAGCGATACCGCCCCGTCACTTCATAAACGGAATGCGCCAGGGAGTCGCAACCTTCCTTGGAGAGCATCTGCTGATGAAGTACCTGAACCGTCAGCGCTTGACCACTGGGAGCGATGAGATTCCCGATGTACGTTCCGTCAAGGTGCAATTTTGCTGAATCTAGTTGCAGTTTTTGAAGAGCCGTTTGTTCTGTTCCTTGCCACCTCAATAAAGGCTTTCGCACAGTGGTAATCCCAAATCGAATGGGTTCTTCGATACGCGTTGGGGATAGCACGGCATCAACATGTGGTATTTGCAGCAGCTCTTCGACCAGCTGATCGACTTCGCCTAAAAAGTCTTGCTGGTAGATTCCGGCGTCATTTTCAACTCCGATTAAAATGAAATCGTTGTCCGTCTCAAAATGATCTCTGAAGCTCAGGTAGTAGGCCGTTTCGGGGTCATCCTGTGGAAAAAAACTCTCAAAATCATAATCAAAGCCGATGTTGCTCACCCGCCAGAGTAAGAAGAGAGAACAAAGGGAAATCGCGAACAATACTCGCCGCGACCACGTTTGCCATTGAGTCATGGATGAAGAATCTTGTTTCACGTACTGCGGGTTCTCGGTTTACAGAGGGCTAACAACTAACGTCACAATCAGTTCAAATAAAAAAGCCCCCAATCTCAGACGAGACGGGGGCTTTGTTGTCAGTTGTCGACGTTATTTCACTTCTTCGAAATCCACATCGGTAACTTCTGCATCTGCATTCTCAGTCGGCTGTCCTTCTCCGCTATCTGGAGCTGCCGCTGCACCTTCTTGATCAGCGTACATCTCTTGGCTCGCATCTTGGAATGCAGCGTTGAGTTGTTCGATACCTGCTTTGCATCCGTCCACATCCTGTGCTGTATGCGCAGCTTTCAACGATTCAAGGGCTGCATCAATTGGCGCACGCTTTCCTTCGGAAATTTTCTCGCCGAATTCCGTGAGTTGCTTCTCAGTCTGGAACACCAAAGAGTCTGCCTGATTGAATGTTTCGATGCGTTCTTTCGCAGCTTGATCCGCCTCGGCATTTGCTTCAGCTTCCTGCTTCATGCGGGTTACATCTTCTTCAGACAATCCACTAGAGGCTTCAATGCGAATATTTTGTTCTTTCCCAGTCGCTTTGTCTTTCGCGCTGACCTGGATGATGCCATTGGCATCGATGTCAAACGTGACTTCAATCTGAGGAACACCACGCTGTGCTGGTGGGATGTCGCTGAGCTGGAATCGGCCAATCGTTCGATTGTCATTGGCCATCGAGCGCTCGCCTTGCAAAACATGGATCTCAACGCTAGGCTGGTTATCCGACGCGGTGCTAAACGTTTCCGACTTCTTTGTTGGAATCGTGGTGTTGGCGTCGATTAATTTGGTCATGACACCTCCCATGGTCTCAATCCCCAATGAAAGAGGGGTAACGTCCAACAACAAGACATCCTTCACATCTCCAGAAAGAACGCCGCCTTGAATTGCTGCTCCGATGGCAACAACTTCGTCGGGGTTAACTCCTTTTGAAGGCTCCTTACCGAAGTATGCTTTTACGGCATCTTGCACTGCTGGCATACGGGTAGATCCACCAACTAAGATGACCTCATCAATGTCAGACTTCTCCAAACCTGCAGCTTTCAATGCAGAAGCGCAAGGCTCAATGGTGCGTTTCACCAAGCTGTCCGCGAGCTGCTCAAATTTTGAGCGAGACAATGACCGGACCAAGTGCTTTGGAACACCATCAACGGGCATGATGTAAGGAAGGTTGATCTCAGATGAAGACGTGCTTGATAATTCAATCTTCGCTTTTTCTGCAGCATCCTTCAGGCGTTGCAATGACATCGGATCTTTCGAAAGGTCGATTCCGCCATTTTCATCTTTGAATTCGGCAACCAACCAATCGATGATGACTTGGTCGAAGTCGTCTCCACCCAAGTGTGTGTCACCATCTGTAGAAAGAACCTCAAAGACTCCGTCTCCGAGCTCGAGAATAGAAACGTCGTGCGTTCCTCCACCCAAGTCAAAAACAACGATTTTCTGATCGATGGACTTTTTGTCCATGCCGTAAGCAAGCGCTGCCGCTGTTGGCTCGTTGATAATCCGCTTGACCTCAAGACCCGCAATTTCTCCAGCCTCTTTAGTGGCTTGACGCTGTGCATCATTGAAATAAGCAGGGACGGTAATCACGGCTCCAGTGACTTCAGTACCTAGATAGTCTTCCGCAGTTTTTTTCATTTTCTGCAGCGTCATTGCGCTAATCTCCTGTGGCGTGTAAAATCGGTCGTCGATTTTCACACGTGGGGTGTTGTTCTCTCCCTTGACCACTTCATAAGGAACACGTGAGCGTTCCTGTTTCACCTCATCAAATGAGTTGCCCATGAACCGCTTAATACTGAAGATGGTCTTCGTTGGGTTCGTGATAGCTTGACGTTTTGCCGGCTCTCCTACCTTGCGCTCACCTCCTTCGATGAAGGCAATGATAGAAGGTGTTGTTCGCTTTCCTTCTGAGTTGGTGATGACAACCGGCTCGTTGCCTTCCATAACAGCCACGCAGCTGTTCGTGGTCCCCAAGTCAATTCCAATGATTTTGCTCATAGTGTTCAGATTCCGTTTGCAATGATTTGACCTTCTCTTGTCAAGGAGTGTGCCGCAATCGGAAATGGGTTTGATGGCTGTCAAGTGTGGCAGAAGCCAATCGCGTGAACTGACAAAAAGGCCTTGTCAGATCCGAAATCAGCCTGTTTTGACCGACATCGTGTCAGTTTTCCGAGTGTGTTTGCTTCAAGGTGTGGACCAATGCTTTGAAATAATCTGTTGCATGCAGCATCCGACTTCCATACCAGCTAAACGCTTCTCCATCCACTAAAACTGGTGCGCCGATGTTCGCGCTGAATTCAGACAGGTGCTTCTCTTTGAATGGAAAAGGTTCAGTAGGCAGCATGATCCAATCTGCTTTCGTTTCCATCCATTCTTGGCTTTCCGGCTGAGGGTAGCGTCCTTCCGTCCATTGCCCGCCGACGTTCTCGATGCCCCACCACCGCATAACATCGCTGATATAGGTATCGCTGCCTGCAATCATCAAAGGCGCTTTCCACACAACATAAGCGGCTTTAGAATGGATGGGGCGTTTCGTACCCCAAGCTTCTTGAATTCGACGGACCCATAGCTCGCCAGCTTCCGGCTTCCCAACGGCCAAAGCAATGCGTTTCGCTTCATCCCAGGCGCTTTCTACAGTGCGCACATCGGTCAGTAGCACTATGCAAAACGCTTGGCATGCTTCAACCTGTTCCCTGTCGTTTTCCTCCAGGTTGGCAATGATGAGGTCCGGTTTGAGGTCGGCAATTTTAGAAGGGTTGATACTTTTTGTGCCTCCAATGGATGCAATGTGCTTGACGGTATCATCTGGGCGAACACAGAACTTTGTTCTTCCCACGACGTGCCCCCCTATATCCAAAAGGTATTCCGTCCAACTTGGTACAAGGCTCACGATGCGCATGAGGCAAAGGTATGCAGATGATGAGGTCACGTCCTACCTTCGCGTTATGCGTGAGAATTGGATTCGGTACATGGTGTGCTGGTTGGCCATCTTTTTGATGTCCCCCAAAATGGGATTCAGTCAGTCGGACCGAGCTCCTTTTCGCATTGGGGTCGTCCTGAGTGGAGGAGGTGCCAAAGGCGCTGCGCATGTTGGTTTTTTACAAGCCTTGGAAGACGCGGGCATTGTTCCAGACTGCATCGTTGGCGCGAGTGTCGGCGCCTTGGTAGGAAGCTATTATGCAGCCGGTTGGAGTCCCTCAGAAATGAACGTGTTGCTTTCTTCGGAAGCATTTAAAATGCGCCTTGTTGGAGAGGCTCCTTGGGAATTCGGATTTAAAGAATGGTCTTCGAACCCCAGTTTCATTCAAATAAAATTGGCCAGTGGAGGAGGCCTTGTGAAGGGCAATTTGATTTCAGGATTGCCAATTGACTGGGCTTTGATGGAAGAGCTAGGCCCTGCTGAAGCGGACGCGAAAAGTCAATTTGATCAGTTGTTCATTCCGTTTCGCTGTGTTGCAAGCGATGTCGTGATGAAGCGGGATACCGTTTTTTCGAGCGGAAATTTGGCCACAGCTGTGCGTGCTTCTGTGGCTTTTCCTTTTTATTTAAAACCCATTTGGCTGGACGGTAAGCCGCATTATGATGGAGGTTTATATAACAACTTTCCCATCGATGTGCTGGAACGTGAATTTCAACCCGACTTCATGATTGGCTGTTCTGTCGCGGACGACATCATTGCCATGGAATCGGATGATTTGGCAGTTCAGTTAGAGGCGATGATCTCCCGTCCGCCAAAGTCATATGAGACCAACGATCACATCGCAGTGGTCCAACCTAACTTGGAGCTAGGAACTTTTGATTTTGACCGTTCGAATGATGCTGTTCTGGCTGGTTTCGAGGCCACTCAAGCCATGATTCCTCAGATACTGTCCCAGCTGACTGCATTGGGATGGGAGCCGGATTCAATGGGGCAGGAGGGGCGTCGGTTGGCATACAAGGAGAACTTACCAACTTTTCAAATTGACACCGTGGTGCTTAAGGGACTGAAGCCCAATCAACAGAAATATGTAGAGTCATTGGTTCTTGGGCGTGTCGCTTCGGAGAGAACCCGTTCGGTGAAGCGAAACTTGTTTTTATTGGAATCCGACGAGCACATCGGTGACCTGCGCCCTGAAGCACGCTACAATGCAGCAACGGGATTTTTTGATGTAGAAGTTGACGTAAAGGAGGAGCGAGATTTGGGGTTAGAGGCAGGCGGTAATATCTCGTCTCTTCCCGTGAGCTTTGGATTCGCTTCGGCCAGTTACAGTCGATTTGGACGTGTTCCGATGTCGTTCAAATTTTCAACCTCATTTGGCTCCTTGTACAGTTCAGCATTGTTGGCCGGTCGATTTGATTTTCATGGTGCTGTTCCATGGGCTGTTCAACCTTACTACCTGCTTCATCGCTGGAATTATGTCCGAAGTTTTTCTACTTTCTTTCAAGACGTACGACCGAGTTTTTTACTCGCTAATGAAGTGGAATTCGGGTTGCGATTCTTGATCCCAACGGGCAATCGCAGTGTTTTAGAATTGCATCAAGTACGTCTTAAAACGTCTGATTTCACTTACCCCAATTGGGAGTTTAATCCGTCAGACACCACGGACGTAGAGCGTTTCAGTGGATGGGTCATCGGCATTGATTGGATTCAGAACTCATTGGATTCAAGGCAATTTCCGCGTGAAGGCAGTGCGCGGAGTTTGAGGATAAAACGTTTTGACGGAATAAATGAAGCGGTATATGAGGACGCCAATCCATTTTTTTCGCGTGTGGATACATCCTCAGTCCAGGTGGGTTTCTACCGATTAGCGGCCGATTTTGAGCAGTATGTCAGCGTGAAAAAGAAGTTGAGTTTAGGGGTCAAGATAGCAGCACGGCTTTCAGATGAAGGGGTTCGGTCCACGTACCGCGCCTCGCTGGTTCAGGCCACACCTATGGAGCCCATGCCCGGGGCGAAGAGTCTGTTTTTGGAAAATTATCGGTCGTTTAATTTCATTGGATTAGGAGCTGTTGTGGATCTCCAATTGGGGGAGACGATGTTTAGATGGAGAACGGAATACCACGGGATGTTTTTATGGGAATGGTTGAAGGACTCGGCAAAAGGACCCGTGATCTTGGGCAGAAATAGCAGGCGTTATATGGCAGGCTCTTGGCTGGTCTGCGACACGCAAGCCGGTCTGTTTTCTTTCGGTGCTGAATACTTTCCAGAGGAGCGAAGTCCGCTGTTGGTCGAGTTTTCGTGGGGCTATCGTCTTTTTCAATCTTCCATGCGCCGTTGATTCGGCGGTGTAGCTACTTTTGCATCATGAGTACAGTGAAATTTGGAGTCATTGGAGCGGGCCATATTGGAAAACGTCACATGGAGATGATTCAACGCCATGCGGGCTTTGAATTGGTCGCTTTTGCAGACATCCGCTCCGCTGAAGCTTGCGGTGTGAACTCTGAAGCTCAAGGATACTCCTCTGATGTTGATATGCTTGCAGCCCATCCTGACTTGGATGTTGTCTGTATTTGCACGCCCAACGGACTCCATGCTGAACAAGCAATCCGTGCCATTCAGGCGCGATGCCATGTGGTCATCGAAAAGCCCATGGCGTTGAACCGCCATGACGGCGAGCGCATCTTGCACGAGGCGTTGTCGAAAGGCAAACAGGTCTTTTGCGTCATGCAAAATCGGTATTCACCGCCATCAGCCTGGCTCAAGGAGGTCGTGAATTCGGGCGTATTGGGGCGGATTAACATGGTGCAAGTCCAATGTTATTGGAACAGAGATGACCGGTACTATGGAAAGATTCCATGGAAGGGTAAAATGGACATGGATGGCGGAACGCTATTCACTCAATTCAGTCACTTTGTCGATTTGATGTACTGGATCTTTGGTGACATTCATCAAATCCAAAGTCGCTTTGCCGATTTCACACACCAAGAAAATACGGATTTCGAAGATTCAGGCTTGATTACGTTTGAATTCGTTCAGCACAAGGCACTGGGCGCACTTCACTTTTCTACGTCTGTAGCCGATCAGAATTTCGAGTCGAGTGTGACCATTTTGGCGGAGAAGGGAACCATTAAAGTCGGAGGTCAATACATGAATGAGATCGAGTATTGTCAGATTCAAGACTACACGATGCCTGAATTGCCTCCTTCCAATCCCGCCAATGACTATGGACACTACAAAGGATCGGCAGCCAATCACGGATACATTTTTGAAAACATTGAAGCGGCCTTAATTGGAGGCGGGGAGATCACGACGAATGCCTTGGAGGGTTTGAAGGTTGTGGACATCATAGAGCGCATGTATGCTGCGGGAAATCGCCCATTGAAAAATCAATGATCATAGCGAATGTGGTGTTGAATAACTTCACTCGGGATAACCGTGTGTTGAAGATTTCACAATCGTTACAGGCAATGGGACATGATGTTACCGTTGTTGCCCTTTCAGGAGAGGGATTGTCCAATGCAGAAATGCACGCATCGGGCTTTCAAGTGGTACGTGTTCGTTGCACAGCCAATGGATTGCCCAGAGGGTTTGTTTTTGGCCTGATCAAATTCGCAGAACTTTCATTGCGTCTTGTTTGGAGCTACCGAAAAGTGGACGTGTGGCATTGCAATGACATTGAAGCCTTCGTACTGGGGCTATTTGCCAAGGTTCTCAATCCAAAGCTTCTGCTCGTTTATGACTGCCACGAATTTGAATCGGAGCGGAATGCGAAGTCAAGCGTAGAGAAGAAATTGGTTGGTTGGCTCGAACGCCGTTTCATTCGATTCGCTAAGCAGGTGTTTGTGGTGAGTCCTTCCATTTTAAACGCGTATCAAGAGCGCTACAAATCCCACGGATTACCTGCCATAGCACTTTTGAGAAATGTTCCTCACGCGAATCCATCGGTGATAGTTTCGGAGAAGCAATTGCGCAAATCCCTTGACCTAGCGCCTGAGGCTTTTGTGGCCTTGTATCAAGGGGCGTTTACCTATAATCGTGGCATTGAGCAATTGCTCACGATGGCCAATGACATGAAAGACGATGGCATCCAATTTGTGTTTATGGGTTACGGTCCTTTAGAGCCTGTCGTTCGGGAAGCGGCAAATCGATTGGATTGGGTTCACTTGCATCCCGCAGTGAGTTATGAAGACGTTCCACGATACAGTGCTGATGCGGACGTCGGATTGGTTTCTGTCAAGCCAACCTGCCTCAGTTATTTGTATTGTTTACCAAACAAGCTGTTCGAATACATTCAGGCCGGTTTGCCTATCATGGTCAATGATCTTCCAGATTGCCAATCTCTACTATCGGAATATGGCATTGGCATTGCTGTGCAACCAGATACACCTGAACAATGGCGTCAGGAGTTGATCCAGTTGAAGAAGAACATCCGCGAAGGAAATGTTGACTTCAGTGCAGGTTTGGGCCGTGCCCAATCTGAATTGACGTGGCAGAGTGAGTCCGCGGTGCTGAAAGACGTTTATGTCTTGGATTAGCCTCCAATCGAGCGACGAACAGCCTGAACTTCACGGTCATCAGAAAACAGCATGTCGGTGGCGTCGAGCCATTCCCGCGCTCCCGTCAGGTTACCTTCAGCCGCGAGCATTTCAGCGGTATAGATGACTCCGTATTTCAGCAAGTCAACCTGGACGTCTTCTAACCCTTTTCCGCCATACTCGATAAGCAGCTGCTTGGCCAAGTCCCAAGACTCGCCAGCATCGCGTTTCGCTTTGGTTCTCCAAAGGACCGTGCCGTACATCAACCAAGCTCCAGGATCTTCTACGTCCAACGAGTACATGTATTTGTAATACGACTTGGCCTTGGTGTATTTCTCATCGTCCACATAGACTTCCGATTGATTCATCGTGGCTCGGCGCAAGTCATTGAAGTAATCGGTGTAATCGCTGACGTGCTCTTTTTGCTTGTCTTTCTTAACAAATTTAGAAGCGTATTTCAGCGCATTTTTCAGACCATTTGAATACTTCTCAAGTAAATCAGCATCACTGGACTCTGAAATTTTGAAAAAAGCCATGGACATAAAGACATAGGGAAGGGGCTCTTTGGATGTTTTGTCATCTTCGGTATACCTAATGGCCTTGTACAAAACCTTTTCAAACTTTCCATCGACCATCCACATCAAGAGTTCATCAAAGTCCTCCTGCGGAATCAAAGGTGGTTCCTCATCGTCGTACTGTGCAAATGATAAAACCGGTGCTGTCAAAACGCAGCCAATGAAGAGGAGATGTGATAGTTTCATGGATGGGATGTTCCAAATAGTGTGCCGAAGATAACATGTCGAAGATAATGAGTCCTCAGTTGCATCGCAATATCCGTCTGAGAAGTGAAATGGCAATGCAATGCAATCCGAATGCTTGATTTTTTCGATCTCTCAGAACATATTTTTTAGTAAAACGGGGTGCTGTCGAATTTTTGAAATCCCATTGTTCACGGTCAGAACGAGTCCTGAGTCTTGCTCGGGATATGACTCAAAACGTTATGAGTCAGACGTGTATGAGCTGTCGTGTGTGGCATGGTTTATCTTTTCTTTCTTGTTTGATCCAAGAGGGTGAGTGCGCGTCTTGAGCTTAGAATTTTTTATAGGAGGATTAACAAGTCGCTTCGCGTCTGTCGGACTTAGATTCTGTAAATTCGCGTCCATGCAAAAGTTGAAACCCTTTATTGGTGCCGCTTGTTTTTTGTTGATTGCACAGGTCATGTTTGGTCAATCGACAGTCAAAGGCTTTTTAAAGAACAAGGCTTCAGGAGAGCCTGTTATGTTTGCTAGCGTATCGCTTGAAGGAACCTCATTTGGGGTGATGACGGATAGTGAAGGCTTCTACAGCATCAGTAAGGTTCCTGCTGGGACGTATCGATTGGTCGTGTCGAGCATGGAGTTTGAAACGGTAGCTGAAGAAGTGAGATTGATTGATGACCGCATTGCGACACGAAACTATTTGCTTGAGAGCAAGGTGATCTCTTTGGGAAGCGCGGAGGTCAGCGCCGACCGCCAGGAGCAGCAAACGAAGGTGAACATGTCTGTTGAGACCATTCGTCCTGCAGATTTAAAGAAAATACCAAGCTTTGGCGGGCAGCCTGATTTGGTGCAAGCATTGCAAGTTCTTCCGGGCTTTATTAGCACCGGAGATCAAGGAGGGCAATTGTATATCCGAGGAGGATCACCCATTCAGAATAAAGTTTTGTTGGATGGGATGATCATTTACAATGCCTTTCACAGCATCGGATTGTTTAGTGTTTTTGATTCGGATGTCATTGCCAATGCAGATATCTACACCGGTGGATTTGGCGCCAAATTTGGGGGGCGAATCTCTTCCATCATGGACATCAAGACGCGTGACGGCAACAAACAGAAGATTCAAGGAATGGTGGGAGCGAGTCCGTTTGGTGCCAAGATTACCTTGGAAGGTCCGCTTCGAAAAATGAACGAGAGTGGAGGGGGGATTTCGTACATCCTTTCCATGAAGCACAGTTACTTGGAGCAAACGTCTAAGGTCTTGTATGACTACATCAATGAAGATGGCCAGGGGCTTCCGTTCAATTACACGGATTTGTATGGTAAAATTTCTTTCAGCGGAGGAAATGGTTCCAAATTGAGTGTGTTTGGATTCGACTTTTCGGATCAGGTTAGCTACCAAGCGTTGTCGGATTTGCGCTGGAGTAATGTAGGTGCTGGTGGTAATTTCACTGTCGTTCCAAGTGGTTCGGCCATCCTAATGAATGGTCATTTTGCGGCGAGTCAGTACGAGATCAGATTGAAGGAAGATGGGCTTGAAGATCGATTTAGTAGTGTCAACGGCTTCAATTTCGGTTTGGATTTTAAATATGTCTTGGGCGAGGATGATGTGCAGTACGGTCTCGAAATTGTCGGAATGGAGACCAATTTCCAGACGTTCAATCCATTGGGGGTGCAGGTAGGGCAAATAGAAAATACGACTGAATTTGCGGGGTATGTCGATTATCGTATCCACCGGGGAAGGCTGATTTTGAACCCGGGAATGCGGATGCAGTACTTCAGCAGTCTGGCGCGGTTCCGTCCGGAGCCTCGACTTGGAGTCAAGTTTAAGGTGTCTGAGCGACTTCGCTTGAAAGCGGCAGCAGGCCTGTACTCTCAAAATGTGATCAGTTCCAATTCTGATCGAGATGTGGTCAACTTGTTTTATGGCTTCTTGTCGGGACCTGAAAACCTTCAGAACAATTTGATTACGTCTGAAGGTGAAGTTCAAGAAGTCGTACATTCTTTGCAAACGGCGCAACACCTGATCTCAGGATTTGAGTTCGATTTGACGGAGCGTTTGAATTTGAACGTTGAAGGTTATTTCAAGAATTTCACGCAACTTACAAACCCGAATCGCAATAAATTGTTTGCCGATAACGCCGCGAATGCGGATGTGCCGGAAGTGTTGCGCAAGGACTTTATTGTAGAGACAGGAAAAGCATATGGTGTCGATGTCGTTTTGAAGTACGAGGAGCGGTTTACTTACATCTGGTTGGTTTACGGATATGGAAATGTTGATCGGTGGGATGGATTCCGTTGGTATGACCCTGTCTTTGATCGTCGGCACAATGTCAACCTCGTGGTATCCCAAGGGTTGGGTAGAGAAGGGGATTGGGAAGTCAGTGCACGCTGGAATTTGGGTTCAGGCCTTCCGTTTACCCAAACACAGGGATTCTATCAGCCGCCCAATGTGATTGATGGGATAGCAACGGATTATGTAGTCTCCAATAGCAACGATTTGGGCATTCAATTTGCGGGATTGAATGAAGGCCGTTTGCCCGCTTATCACCGATTGGATATGAGCATTCGCAGAGAATTTGAATTCGAAAACGGACAGACCTTAGAAGGGTCAGCGGGTGTCACCAATTTGTACAGTCGTGACAACGTCTTTTATGTCAATCGTGTAACAGGTGAGCGGGTAGACCAATTGCCGTTCTTGCCCTCCATCAGTGTGGATTGGCATTTCTAAGAAACGAGTTGAGGTTTAGCGCTGAGCAAGGAGAGCCTCAGCATTGGCTCTAGCAGCGTCGGAGATCGTTTCCCCGCTGAGAAGTGCCGCAATTTCCAGCACGCGTTCTTCACCATTCAATTGAACAACGTGGGTGCGTGTGACAGCGTCGCTGACATGTTTGGAAACTTGGTAGTGCTGATCGGATTGTGCGGCAACTTGAGGGAGGTGAGTGATCGAGATGACTTGTTGGCTTTTTGCCATAAGCCGCATCATTTTCGCCATTTTGTCCGCAACATCCCCGCTCACACCGGTGTCAATTTCATCTAGAATAATCGTAGGAAGTCCAGTGGTTGTCTGTGCTGCTTTGAAGGCGAGCATGAGGCGGCTTTTCTCGCCTCCGGAGGCCACGTGTTCAAGTGGAGCAATCTTGGCTCCAGGATTGGCGGAAAACAAAAGCTGAACCTGTTCAATGCCCAATTGATCTGGCTCTTGAGCGGGTGATAACTCAAATTGCAACACAGCATCGGGCATTTTCATTTGAACGAGGTGCTTCAACACGTCCGCTTCAAGGTTTTTTGCAGCAGCTTGTCGCGCATGCATAAGTTCAAGGCCAAGCTCTAGCACCTGCGCGCGGCTTGCTTCAAGTTGGTCTTTTGCGTTTTGGTAGGCATCTTCAAGATCGGCGGTCCGGTCGATTTGTTCTTGTAAGTTTTGTTCGAGTTGAATCAATTCCGACGCCGTTTCGGCATGATGCTTCAGGGAGATTCTCTGGAAATCATGGAATCGCCGCTGCAATTGCTGCAACCGAGCTGGATTGTTCTCTATGGAGGCAGCGCGTGATTCCAATTCGTTCACAACATCTTTGATTTCAACATCCAAAGATTCCATGCGATCGACAAGCTCCTGCAAAGGAGGAAATACACTTGCGGCTTGAATCAACGCCTTTTTTCCATGAGCCCAAGCGCTTAACACATTATTGGAATCTGAATCTCCAGCTAGAGCCGACCACGTCACATGCAATTGCTCTTGAATCGAGGCGCTGTTTTCAAGTAGAGACAATTCATCTTTCAGTGTGTCCCAATCAATGGTCGCAAGCTCCAATGTGGCCAGCTCTTCAAGTTGATAGGACAAGTAATCGCGGTCTGTTTGAGGTTTTGAACGTTCGATTTCAAGCTCAGACAATGTCGATTGGTGCTCTTTAAATAGGGTGAAGGCGAGTTGATACGATTGCAGCAAAGGTCTATGGGATCCCAGGGAATCGAGCCAGCGAATTTGATAGTCACGACGAAGCATCAATCGTGTGCTGTCTTGACCATGCATGTCAACGAGCAATTCGCCGATAGCCTTCAACTGTGCAACGCTGACGGGTGTGTCATTGATAAAAGCACGTGACCTTCCTTGGTCAGTAACCTCTCTGCGCACTATGAGTTCCGACCACGTCTCTAATTCATTTTCCCGCAGCCAATCGTTGGCGAAAGGGAGAGAAGAGAAGGTGGCTTCTACCGTGCATTTCGAGGATCCTGAGCGCACAGCGGTTACCTCGGCCCGGTCTCCAAGCACCAATCCCAAGGCCCCAAGAACGATGGATTTTCCTGATCCAGTTTCTCCGGTCATGGCCGTCAGGCCCGCAGACCAGTCGAGTTCCAGTCGCTCAATGAGAGCGTAATTATCGATGCATAGAGAATGCAACATGCTATCCGAGGATGCTATCGTATTTGGAGATATTTCCGGGATCCATTTGCTTTAAAACAGGCAGAAGCCGTGTTTTCTCTGCGTCTGGAGCAGGGCCAAATATCCTGAGGATTTCATCCGACTTGGCCAGGAAAAACAACTGTAAATTGTAGGAGGAAGGACGTATGCGATGGGTTTGACGCATTTCAATCAGGGCATCGGCCATGGTCAGTCGTCCACGTTCTAAATCTTCATACAGCCGATCGAGGCCCATTCTGTGATAGTAATACAAACAATTTCGCACAGGTCGGAAAGTTTGTGAGAGCATGTTTTCAACCAACCAATAGCGATTTTGTTGCCCTTGACTTGCTTTCCAACCAGAGGGGCCTGCATTTTGGGCGTTGGCGACAATGGTTTGCGCTTTTAGGTAATAGGGTGTTCCTCCATCCAAGACCATGCTGTCGTAGTCCATCCCTAAGATCATGTAGGCGTAATAAGCGAGTATGGAGGAGAGGTTGTCACGGTATTGGTCGGGGCTGAACTGAATGGTTGAACTCCCGTCCCATGAAATTTCAAAACTACCGTCATTGACAAGAAGCATCGAGCTGTTGTAATCGCTATTGAAAACAGGGCGAGAACTCTGCACTTGAATGCTGCCTCTGAACGATGTTGCAGAAGGCGCTTCAGAAATCGTGATTTGCATGTTGCATTCAATGCGTTCTTCGAACAGGAAGTCATCGTTTGACCATCGGCGGCCGTTTACAAACTCCTGGATGGACTCTTCCAGTGATTCGAAAATGGCCTCTTCAACGTTCGCTATTTGGGGGGCAATGACTTGAACGCGACAATTGAGCTCTTGAGCATGAATCGGTCGAGTAGCAAAAATCCCCAAGGCAATAAGGCAATAAGCGATGCTCGAACGGAAAGAGGAACAATTCATGGATTCAGATAATTCAAGAGATGTTGAACGATATCGTCAGCAACTTCAACCTTCGATTTCAATTCAAATTTATGAGGTTTGCCGTCTCGATTGAAGATGGAAACTTGATTGGTGTCGGTTCCAAAGCCAGCACCTTTAATCGCGGTGCTATTCAGTACAATGAAGTCTAAATTTTTGCGCTTGAGTTTACTCATCGCACTGGCTACGCCATCATCGGTTTCGAGAGCAAAGCCAACAACCGTTTGGTGCGCTGCTTTGACTTTTCCCCAATGCGCTAAAATGTCCGGTGTCGGTTCCAATTCAATGGAATCGGGGAGCTCGTTCCGATGCAATTTTATCGCTGCTGATTTTTTTGGACGGGCATCAGCGACTGCAGCGGTCGCAATGGCTATATCAAAGTCGTTGAAATTTCGGGATGCAGCGGTCATCATTTCTTCGGCCGTTTGAACTTCGGTAAAAGAAGCAACGCCTTTGGGAGCGTTCAATTGCACGGGGCCACTGATTAAATGTACTTCTGCACCTTGGACGACCAATGCGTGGGCCAAGGCATACCCCATTTTTCCGGAGCTGTGATTGCCGATAAACCGGACCGAGTCGATGGGTTCTTGCGTTGGCCCAGCTGTTATGATGACTTTTTTGTTTCTCAAAGGAGCCCGCTCATTGAACCAATGTTCCATCCAGTCAGCGATGGCTTCGGGTTCGAGCATGCGCCCTTTGCCTTCAAGTCCCGATGCAAGCAATCCAGAGTCGGATTCAATGACACCTACGCCGCGATCTTGAAGGTGTTGAATGTTTGATTGTGTCGCAGCGTGGGAAAGCATGTCCAGATCCATGGCAGGAGCCACACACACAGGACATCGGCTGCTCAGATGAACGGCTTGAAGAAAATTATCGCAAGTACCATGAACGAAAGCGCTGAGGGTATTGGCCGTTGCGGGGGCAACGATGAAAACGTCCCCCCAAAGACCCAGTTCAACATGATTGGTCCATTCTCCTGAATCCCTGTTTTCTGTGAAATCGCTGTACACGGGATGATCCGTAAGCGTGGCCAACGTCAAAGGCGTGATAAATTCAATGGCGCCAGGAGTCATAATGACACGAACTGTCGCTCCGCGTCGCTGCAGTTCTCGTGCTAGAATAGCAGATTTGTATGCAGCAATGCTGCCTGTGATTCCCAGGAGTATGCGCTTTCCGTGAAGCGCCGCATAAGGGGCTGGAGAGCCCATTTGCTTTAGTCTTCGAGCTCTTGTGGCTCTGTTTTTTCAGCCTCTTCTTGGAAGCTCAATAGGTCTTGACCCAATTCAGCGATTGCAATGCTATGTGGCTTTGGCAATCGCTCGTAAAACTTTGAGATTTCGATTTGCTCTCTGTTTTCAAACACTTCTTCGAGTGAATCCGTCGGAGTAATGAATTCTTCGAGCTTGCTATTGAGTTCATCCTTCATCTCAATCGCTAGCTGCTTGCTGCGGCTGCTGAGGATTACAATCGTTTCAAACAAATTGCCCGTGCCGCTAACCTCCAGTTCGTGGTTGTCGCGTGTCAACGTGGTCTTCTCAGCCTTGATCGATTTGAAATTCATGTTCATTCAAAGGTTTGGTTCGACTGTAGCCGATCAATTTCAGAAACGCATTGATTTTGAATCATTTGCGCGTCATTCATCGACTTGCTATCCGGGAATCGGGCGACAAAGGTAAGGAAAGCCTCGATGGTATCATTGTATCGCTCCAATTTCCTTCGTTCAGTACTTTGAGAAGCATATTGAAAGTGGCTATCCAGGATCAACCACTGCATTTCTTCGCGGTACGGTGAGTCAGGAAATTCCTTCAGAGCATTCTGCAAAGCAATGACTGCACTCTGGTATTGACTTGTCTTGTGATAGAGGCGTGCAGTCTCGTATGATTTCAATTCCAGCTTGTCGCGAAGTAAAGCGATTAGAGTTTGGCTAGAATCACGCAATGCATTGCCAGGGTATCGATCCAAGAACAATTGAAGCTCTGCAATTGCGGCTTTCGTTTCTGTTTGATCCAAGGCGGGCTTCGGACTTAATAAGTAGCTGCACATGGCCGCTTCGAATTGCGCTTCTTCCGATCGCTCATCATTCGGGAATGTCTTTGCAAACATTTTGAAATGGTACCGAGCCAAGTAGTAATCTCCGACACATCGATGAGCCTCAGCACGATGATACTGCACCTCTCTCGCTTGCTCCGTGCCTCGGGTTAAGGAGACAACCTCTTCTAAAATGGGGAGTGCTCCGTAACATTTATTCGAATCCAAAAACCCAAGAGCCCTTTGGTATTTGTAATCCAAATCCGTGCTTTTCATGATTTTATTGTAATCACTACAGCTCGCATTCAGACCAACCAATGCCGTCAAAAAGAATGCCCAGGTCAGCCAAGGAAAAGGAGTGGTGTGGTGCGATTCAAATTTCATCAATGGTGCGCTCTTCAGAGAAGTGTATTCTGTCGCGAAGGTATAGAATGCCACGGATGTACAATCTCTGTTTCTTGCTGTTCTCGGATAGTTTTTAAATTTTTGTTGATTTCTGGCATCTCCTCTTGATAATATCCGAGGACTTTTGATAGAATTCGCTTCGTAATTAACTGAAGCGGCTATCTTTGCTCATTCATCAAACATGAAGCTTTTGGACATTTTTGAACGCATCCGCAACGACAGAGGCCCATTAGGGCAACATGCACGTGAAAGTCATGGCTATTTCACCTTCCCGAAGTTGGAAGGAGAGATTTCTAACCGTATGATTTTTAGAGGAAAAGACGTGTTGGTCTGGTCAGTCAATAACTACTTAGGCTTAGCCAATCATCCCGAGGTTCGAAAGGTGGATGCTGATGCAGCTGCTGAGTGGGGCATGGGCTACCCAATGGGAGCTCGAATGATGTCTGGTCAAACAGCACAACATGAGGCTCTAGAAGAGCAACTTGCTGATTTCATGCAGAAGGAAGACGCTTTTCTACTTAATTATGGGTACCAAGGTTGTCAATCTGCCATTGAGGCGTTGGTCAGTCGCCATGATGTGATTGTTTACGATAGTGAGTCCCATGCTTGCATGGTGGACGGCGTTCGTTTGCACCAGGGAAAACGCTACGTTTTCCAGCACAACGATATGACGAGCTTCGTGAAACAGCTAGATCGTGCTCGGACGTTGTGCAAACAAACTGGAGGAGGGATTTTGGTAGTGACAGAAGGCGTCTTTGGTATGGCAGGTGATCAAGGCCAGTTGAAGGATATCTGTGCATACAAAGAGGAATACGGTTTCCGTTTGTTTGTGGACGATGCGCACGGCTTTGGTACAATCGGTCATGAGGGACGTGGCGCGGGGGATGCTCAAGGCGTTCAAGATCAAATTGACGTGTATTTCGGAACGTTTGCAAAAGCCATGGCTACCATCGGTGCCTTTGTAGCGGGTGATGAGGACGTGATTGATTATTTGCGTTACAACATGCGCTCCCAGACGTTCGCGAAATCACTTCCCATGCCGATTGTGATTGGTGCACAGAAGCGATTGGATATGTTGCGGACACAACCGGAGCACAAAGAGCGTCTATGGACCATTGCCAATGCGCTGCAAGCGGGGTTGCGAGCCAATGGGTTCAATATTGGGGTAACCAATTCGTGTGTGACTCCTGTATTCTTGGCAGGGGGGTTGGGCGAAGCGACGAACTTGACATTGGACTTGCGTGAGAATTATGGAATCTTCTGTTCAATCGTGGTATATCCGGTCGTGCCGAAAGACACAATCATGCTTCGATTGATACCAACAGCCGTCCATACGCTTGAAGATGTCGCTTATACGGTCGAAACCTTTACGAAGGTCAAGGAGAAGCTTTTCGCTGGAGAATACAAGAGTGAACGCATTGCGTCGTGGGCTTGATTTGATTCTATCGCTAGCGTTACGTCATGCGACTTTTCATTGAGCTGTCTTACGACGGATCCCCTTTTCATGGGTGGCAACGACAACCGGAGTCCATTTCAGTTCAGCAAGAGATTGAAGCTCAGCTGACTCAGTTTCTGGGGGAGCGCGTTCCCGTTATGGGATGTGGCCGAACCGATACGGGTGTTCATGCTTCTTATTTTGTGGCCCATTGCGATTGGCCCACAGACACAGAACGAGCTAAACGGTATAGCGATTGGGATGAGGCTGCTTGGAAGTTGAATGGCATGTTGCCGCCTGAAATAGCCATTCATCGGATGGTTCCTGTCCATCCCAAGGCACATGCCCGGTTTGATGCTATTGAACGGGGATACATTTACCGAATGCATCAGCGAAAAGATCCGTTTTTGTTGAGTCAATCTGCACGTATTTATCGAAAAACAGATTTTGATCGCATGCAAGCGGCTTGCGCCTATTTGATTCGAAAGGGTGACTTCGCGTCTTTTTGCAAACTCGGTTCGGATCAAGGGACAACGATTTGTGATGTCCGCGAGGCGAGGATGACGAAGATCAATGAGCACGAATGGCAATTTGAAATTCGTGCCGATCGGTTTTTGCGGAACATGGTACGTGCCATTGTTGGAACGTTACTGGATGTCGGACAAGGAAGAAGGGAGCCCGAAGAGATGGAAGCCATACTAGCAAGTGGGCTGCGCTCTGAAGCGGGAAAGTCGGCGCCCGCCAACGGCTTGTTCTTGAGTCAAGTCACCTATCCGGAATCAATCTGGTCAAGCGCTGAACCATCCGTGAAGGGTTCGAACTAACTTCGCTGTCAGATTCGATTCCATGTCCCAACCAACCCGTTCTAGTAAAATATTTGACCGCCGCATCTTGCTGAAGATTCTGGCCCAAGCCCGTCCGTATAGATCGAGGTTTATTCGCACAGGTTCTATGGTGGTCCTGCTGTCTGGTTTGGTTTGGATTAGGCCGGCATTGATCAGGGAGGCGGTAGATGTTGCCATGCCGTCAGGAGACCTCAACGGGCTATTGAATATTTTTCTAGCCGTAGTGGCTTTGCTGATTGTTGAGGCATTGCTGCAATACCGAGTGACCTACCTCGCCAATTGGGTAGCTCAGTCTGTGAGCTTAGACCTCAGGGCAAAGTTGTTCTCTCACATTGCGCGTTTTCGATTGCGGTATTTTGATAAGACCCCCGTAGGAACATTGGTTACTCGCCATGTGAGTGATGTAGACGGCATAGCCAATGTTTTTTCAAACGGTATTTTAAATGCTATTGGTGACCTATTGGCGCTTTTCGTGGTGATTGGAACGATGTTCTACATCGACTGGAAATTGACGTTGTTTGCCTTGGCACCGATACCTGTATTGCTTGTTGCCACTCGAATTTTTCAGAAAGTCATCAAAAAGGCATTCGTCGATGTTCGCAATCAGGTTTCTCGGATGAATGAATTTGTCCAAGAGCATGTCACGGGAATGCACATTGTTCAGGTTTTCAATCGCGAGAAACGAGAATCTCAAAAATTCAGCGAAATCAACGCCGAGCATCGCGAGGCCAACATTCGATCAATTTGGGCGTTCAGTGTCTTTTTCCCTTTGGTTGAAATGCTCTCGGCAACGAGTGTAGCATTGCTTCTGTGGTGGGGGCTTAGCGATGCGATGGAAGAGCGTTTGACCTTGGGCATTCTGCTTCAATTCATTCTGTATGTTTTCATGCTCTATCGGCCCATCAGGCAATTGGCAGACCGGTTCAATGTTCTTCAGATGGGCATTGTCAATTCAGATCGAGTCTTCAAGCTGCTTGCTCAAGATGAGCGAATTCCAGACGAAGGGAAGGCCAAGGAATGGGAATTGAAGGGTGAAATCCGATTCGATTCTGTTTGGTTTGCATATGAGGAGGAACAATGGGTCTTAGAGGATGTGAGCTTTCATATTCCTGCTGGAGAAATGGTCGCATTCGTTGGTGCTACGGGTGCTGGAAAGTCAACGATTGTCAATTTACTTACGCGTTTCTACACCCATCAAAAAGGGACGATCACCATCGATGGGGTGGACATCTGCGACATTCCGTTGTCCAACTTAAGAAAGCACATTGGCGTTGTATTGCAAGATGTTTTTCTCTTCTCTGATAACTTGATCAACAATGTGACCTTGCATGACAAGCGGTTTACTCAAGCTCAATTGGATGAGGCAGCTGAGGTAGTCGGTGCTCAAGATTTTATCGCTCAACTTCCGGAGGGGTGGAATCAAAATGTTCGAGAACGAGGAGCTATGATGTCTGTAGGCCAGCGCCAATTGATCGCTTTCATGCGGGCTTACATCGTGGCTCCTGAAATTCTAATTCTCGACGAAGCCACATCGAGCATTGACTCGGAGAGTGAAGTGCTCATCCAACGTGCCACTGAGCGGGTTACAAAGGGAAGGACATCGCTAATTGTTGCGCATCGATTGAGCACCATCAGAGAAGCAGACCGGATCATCGTGCTGGATGCAGGGCGTGTCATTGAGCAAGGAACCCATGCCGAATTGCTGAAGCAAGAGGGGCCATACAGTGCTTTAAACCGTCTGCAGCACCATGATGTGCGTCAGGGTTGAAAGAACCTGCTGTCGTTGTGAATCCCTTAAGCCTTTTGAAAGGTAACCTGGGCAAGTAACGAGAGGAGCTTAAAAGCGGATGCTTGATTGAATTCTTGAAATTCTTCTCTCAGCGTGGAATTTCGGTTCCAGCGAACCATCGAACGCTTGATTTTTTTGATCCGAGAAATGGTCACATAAATTTCCGGGAGCAGCTCGCTATCCAACGCATTGAGCTCTTGGCTGTGGTATTCTGTAAACTTGATCAATGGGCGAGTTCGCACAAAGCACAAGAAATACAATCTCGCTTTCATCGGAGAGTCCGAGAGTAAATGAAATGACGTGTTGCGGTACTGCAAGTTCTTTCGCACGCAACGGTGATACAGGGAGGATGCGGCCAATTTGAAATTGGGATGCACTCCTCGGTGGATCCATCGTAGCAACACGTGGTACGTGTCGGCCAACCTGTGTGACTTAGGGGCTGGAATGGTGATGTTCCAGGGGGCTCCGATACTCAGTAAACGCATGTCGCCACTTACGAGGGCAGCATGTTCAAGGTTTCAAAAAATTAGATGCACTTAAAGTGATCGAATGGCTCACGGCAGGCATTGCATTTAAAGTGTGCCTTGCAAGCTGTAGACCCGAAAGCACTAACTAAATGGGTGTCAGTGCTTTTGCATCGAGGGCATGGCGTGATGCGACCTTTTCCGAGCAAAAAAGCCTTGTCAGCGCTTTGACCAGTGGGCGGTGCAATGCCATGTTTTTCCATTTTCAAACGCGCCTCTTCTCCAATCCAATCGGTGGTCCAAGCAGGAGTACGAACAATTTCGGTGCGGCTGTTCGGATAGATGACTTTCGCAGCGGCGAGGACATCTTCGGCAATGACATCAGTCGCGGGACAACCAGAATACGTCGGTGTAATGCGAATTACAATGACATCCCCATCTTGAACAACCTCCCGGACCATGCCCATTTCCATCACATTGAGAAAGGGGATTTCGGGGTCCATAACGTCGTAAAGACATCGCGTGACTTCTGCGACCGGATCGGTTACCATTTGGCGTCAGGGTGCAAGCGCGGAACGGCTTGCATTTCGGCAAGTAAATAACTCAGGTGTTCGGTGTGCAGGCCGTTTCTTCCGCCAACTTGCTTCCAATCATCAGTGGGTAGGATCAAAGTGGCTTCTGCGAGGACTGCCGAAACACGTTCTTTCCAGGTGAGCTCGATGCTTTTGCAATCGGGCATGGCTCCTGATGTGATGGCTGCATCTAAAATGGGGTGTGCTTCAAAACATTCCCCGATGTAAGGCCAAAGTCGGTCGACACTCTCTTGAATTCGGGTTTTACTCAGGTCTGTACCGTCGCCCAATCGAATCATCCATTCTGCCGAATGTGCCGCATGGTAACGCACTTCTTTCAGAGCTTTCGTTGCAATCGCTGCAATCTCCAAGTCAAAAGTTTGTTGTGCAAGATGGCCATATCGAATCATGGCGAACTGATCAAAGAAAAACTGGCGGGCTATGGTGTCCCCGAAGTGACCGTTCGGGAGCTCAACGAGTAATAAATTTCTATACTCACGATCAGACCTGAAAAAAGCCAAGCGGTCCTCGTCGCGTCCTTCGCCCTCCAAAAGTCCGGCATGCGTTAAAATTGCTCGGGATTGACCAATTAAATCCAAGGCGACATTGGACAATGCAATGTCTTCTTCAAGTGCTGGTGCATGGCCGCACCATTCACTGAGGCGTTGTCCAAGGATCAGCGCATCATCAGCCAAGCTGAGTAGCCACTCAAAGTGTTGTGCTTTTGTCACGAATTACATGTTTTTCACCTCGTCGGGTAAAGTGTAGAAAGTCGGATGCCGGTAAACTTTGTCGTTTGCGGGATCAAACAGAATGTCTTTGTCAGCAGGAGAGGAAGCCGAGATGGCTTCTGCTGGAAGAACCCAAATGCTCACGCCTTCCTGACGTCTCGTATAGACGTCACGGGCATTGGCGATGGCCATAGTGGCATCGGATGCGTGCAGACTGCCTACATGTTTGTGGCTCAATCCTTGACGGCTTCGAACAAAGACCTCCCAAAGAGGCCATTTGGATGATTCACTGCTCATGCGGCATTGGTTTGATTCGGCGTCACCTTCGTTCTCATTTTCTCAGCATAGGCAGAGGCAGCTTGCCGCACCCATTGACCGTCGCGGTGCGCTTTTTTTCTTGCGGCAATGCGCTCCTTGTTGCAAGGTCCATTGCCCGCAATCACATTGAAGAACTCTTGCCAGTCAATGGCTCCCATTTCATAATGCCCAGTTGACTGATTCCACTTTAGGTCCTTGTCAGGAACCGTCAATCCAAGAAGTTCGACTTGAGGGATGGTCATGTCAACAAAGCGCTGGCGCAATTCATCATTGCTGAAGCGTTTGATTTTCCATCGCATGGACTGTTCGTTGTGCGTTGAGGACTCGTCATTGGGCCCAAACATCATGAGAGAAGGCCACCACCAACGGTTGAGGGAGTCTTGCGCCATTTCACGCTGTTCATCGGTGCCTTCGCACAGGTTGAGCATGATTTGAAATCCTTGGCGCTGGTGAAAACTCTCTTCCTTACACACGCGAACCATCGCACGCGCATACGGCCCATAACTGCACTTGCAAAGGGGGACTTGGTTCATAATCGCAGCTCCGTCAACCAGCCATCCAATGGCCCCCATATCCGCCCAAGTCAAAGTGGGGTAATTGAAGATACTAGAATATTTCGCGCGTCCTTCAATCAACGCGTCCATCAAGTCATCACGCTGGGCTCCGAGTGTTTCAGCAGCGGAATACAAATAGAGGCCATGTCCTGCCTCATCCTGCACCTTGGCCAATAGAATGGCCTTCCTTTGCAGGCTAGGAGCTCGCGTAATCCAATTTCCTTCAGGTAACATGCCAATAATTTCGCTGTGGGCATGTTGACTGATTTGTCGGATGAGCGTCTTACGATAGTCATCTGGCATCCAGTCTTTCGCCTCGATTTTTTGATCGGCGGCGATGTAGTCTTCAAATCGTTGGTTCAGGTCCATTGCATGAATTGATTCACTGCAAATATACGGCTCCACGCCCCGTTGGTTCTTCTCGTGTTTTTTCAATGCATATTCATTCTGAAGCCGCTCTATTCTCCTACTTTTGCACTATGAATGCGTTTTACTCATTGGAGGTTATTGAAGTTCGGCGGGAAACAGAAGATTGTGTTTCCATTGCGTTAAGACCGCAGGCCTCAGACGTTGAAAAATTTGAGTTTAAAGCAGGCCAATACCTGACGTTGAATGCAACGATCGGTGGGAAAGAAGTGCGTAGAAGCTACTCTATCTGTAGTTCGCCTGCAGACGGTGAATTACGGGTTGCGGTGAAGCGCGTGGAGAACGGTGTATTCAGCAATTGGGCCAATGGTTCCCTGGAAGTGGGCGATTCGTTGGAATCCATGACACCGCGTGGAAACTTTGTGTTGGAGACGTCTTCAGATGCGACCAATCAGTATGCTGCTTTTGTTGCGGGTTCAGGCATTACGCCGGTCCTCAGTCAAATTCGGTCGGTCTTGATGAGTGAAAAGGGAAGTCAATTCACTCTGTTCTATGTCAACAAAGACACGGCGAGCATCATTTTTAGAGAGCAATTGCAGGAGCTTAAGGATCAATTTATGGATCGATTGAGCGTGTTTCATTTGTTGACAAGGGAGCCACTTGAAGCAGAATTATTTCACGGCCGCTTGGATGAAGACCGGTGCTCCCGCATTTTATCGAGCAACTTAATCGACATTCAACAATGTCACGGGGTGTACTTGTGCGGGCCTGAAGAGATGATCTGGGCGTGTAAGTCGGCCTTAGAAACTGCGGGTGTAACCGAAGACTCCATTCATTTTGAACTGTTCACATCGTCTGTAAAAGCCGAAAAGACAGAGCAAAAGGCCGTTCCGGTGCAATCAGAGGGTGATTCCAAGTCACTCGCGATTGTGCTTGATGGAATCACCACCATGGTGGAAATAAAGGGCAACAAAACCATCATGGATGCCGCTTTGGACATCGGATTGGATGCCCCTTACAGCTGTCTTGGTGGAGTGTGTTGTACCTGCCGTGCGAAGATGACGAAAGGCAAGGTCCGAATGGATGTCAACTACGCGCTAGAAGCCTCTGAAACGGAAGCTGGATTTGTGTTGACATGTCAATCCCATCTGGAGGGAGAAGGCCCCTTCGAAGTGGATTTTGATCAGCAGTAAATCAATTGGGATCTTTTTCGGAAAGCTCTAACCAGCGCATTTCCGCTGCGTCAAGCGATTCCGCTACTTCGCCCAATTGAGAGCTAATTCGGCTCAGGGCCTCATGCTCGGTCGCACCAGCAAGTGCTTGTTCCAATTCTGACTTTTCTAAGCCCAACGTTTTGATGCGCTCTTCGAGTTGTTCGAATTCGAATTTCTCCTTGTATGTACGGCGATTGGAGTAGTCGTTTCGTGTCTCCTTTTCACGATGCTTTTTGGCCGTTTCCTTTTCAATGCGCTCTTGCGAGATCTGTTCTTCTCGAGCAATCCGATACTGTGTATAGTTGCCCGGATAGTCCCGAACCTCAGTCATTCCAGCTTCTCCTAAGACCCAGATGTGTTCCACCAGGCGGTCCATGAAGTACCGGTCGTGTGAGACTACAATCAAGCATCCAGGGAAGTCTAGAAGGAATTCCTCCAGCACCTGCAACGTGAAAATGTCCAGATCATTGGTCGGCTCATCGAGAATGAGGAAGTTGGGATTCCGCATAATGACTTGCAGCAAATGCAAGCGTTTCTTTTCCCCTCCACTCAGCAACGAAATGTGTAAGTGGTGCGTGGAACGGGGAAACAAGAAGCGTTCTAATAACTGAGCGGCGGTCAGTTTTTGACCTCCTTTCAAGGGCATGAATTCAGCAATCTCTCGCACAGCTTCAATGACGCGTAGTCCGTCTGGAAAGGAAGCTCCATGCTGGCTGAAATGCCCAAATACAATGGTTTCACCCACGACGACCTTGCCTGTTTTCGGCTCCGCAGCTTGGACAATCAAATCGAGTAGAGATGATTTCCCCGAGCCGTTTGCCCCAACAATGCCGATCCGCTCTTGCCGCTTGAAATGGTGTGTCAGCCCATCAAATAACACGCGATCACCAAAGGATTGGCTGACTTTGATGAGTTCTATGATCTTACCGCCGAGACGGTGTGGATTCAAAGCAATATGAAACGGGTCGTTCTCCAGGGATACCTTGGCTTTCGATTTGATTTCATAGAATCGATCGATTCGGGATTTGGATTTTCCGGTCCGTGCTGAGGGGGTCGAGCGCATCCAATCAAGTTCTCGTTTGAATGTGCGGCGCGCCTTGTCGCGAACCGCCAAGGCGTTGTCATGCCGTTCGGATTTTTTCTCTAAGAAGTAACTGAAATTCCCTTTGTATCGGTACAATTCACCGTCATCCAGCTCGATGATGTTGTCGCACACATTTTCAAGGAAGTACCGGTCGTGCGTCACCATGAGCAAGGTCATCTTAGCTTGAGCAAGATGCTTTTCAAGCCAATGAATCATTTCCAAGTCCAAGTGGTTGGTAGGCTCGTCAAGGAAAAGTAAGTCAGGCTCTTCGATCAGGACTTTTGCCAAAGCAATCCGACGTTGCTCTCCTCCGCTCAATGTGCCAACCTGACGACTCAAGTCGTGCAAATTCAGCTTGCCAAGAACCTCTTTTGCACGTGCTTCAAAATCCCAACCGCCTGATTGGTCCATGGCGTCATACGCTGTCTGAAGGGCATCGCCTGTGGCGCCGTTCTCGATAGCCGCAGCGTAGTTATGAACGGCCTTGACAGCTTGGTTGTCGCCTTCGAACAGGGTGTCTAATATGGTGGAGGATTGATCAAACCCATGATCTTGATGCAAATAGGCCCAATGCACTCCTGCCGCAAAGCTCACGCGGCCGCTATCTGCTGGGCTGAGGTTGCAGATAGCCTTCATGAGGGTGCTTTTTCCCGCTCCATTTCGTGCGACCAGAGCTGTTTTTTGTCCCGCTCCAAGTCCAAACGTGATGTCTTCAAAAAGCAACCGTTCTCCGAATCTTTTGGTCAAGTTTTCGACCGATAAAACATTGCTCTGTGACATGGACGCGAAAGTACACCTTCACGGAGGGCATCACACGCAAAAGCCATTGTAAATTGCTCCGTGAAATGGTTTGAAACTTCCTGGGAGCATTTGACTCCAAATCAGGTGCATGCGATGATTCGACTGCGCTTGGATGTGTTTGTCGTAGAACAAGATTGTGTCTACGCCGATTTGGATGGCAAAGACTTGGACTCGATCCATCTTTGGTCTGAACGCTCAGATGCAGGACCTGGTGAAGCTGCGGAATCTGTTGTGCGCTTGTTGCCTCCGGGCATATCGTATGACGTGCCGAGTATTGGTCGTGTGGCATGCAAAGACACCCAGCGTGGAACCGGTTTGGGACAAGAGTTAATGGAGCGTTCTGTGCGCGCCTGTCAGCGATTGTGGCCTCAATATGCGGTTCAGATTTCGGCGCAGCAATACCTTATAGGATTTTATGAGTCCATTGGTTTTCAAGTGGCTGGAGAGGGTTATCTCGAGGATAATATTCCGCATATCGGAATGATCCGGCCGTGGCATTCCTGGGGTCACATGATTCATTTGGTTTCCAAAGCAGCGCTAGAATTTGAAGCTGTTTACCGGGGCCTAGCTGATGATCATCAGTCAGTTTTAGAGGATGGTTGGAATAAAAAGGAGGTGCTCAAACATCTGATTGCATCGGAGTCAAGTCTGTTTGCTTACATGCAGAAAAAGAGTCAAGCCTCACCTGAAACTTTGCCTGCGCTCGACTTGGAGTCTGATGGCAGAGGGGTGAAGTTGGTGCGTGATTTGAAGTCGGACATCCGTTGGGACGATCCTACGGGTGGGATCTTGTCCCCGGAGAGTGTCGCCGAAGCGGTTTCATCAGATGATGACTTGATGGCGTTTTGGAATGAGTCGCGAGCATCGGGTTTTCAGAGGATGAGGGAGGACATGGCAAACGATGCATGGTGGACCGTACAGGTGTTTCGACACCCTAAGGCGGGGTACTTATCGCTTTATGATACGCTCGCTTTTATGGCGGAGCACATTCGACATCATATCTACCAGCTCCAACGGTTGGATTCAAAACTTCAAGACAAAGGCGCATGATTTCAGTCGTCATACCCTGTTTGAATGAGTCGAAATACATCGATGCTACCTTGGTCAGTTTGCAGAGGCAAGTTGATCTCGATGAGCCTTTTGAGGTGATTGTTGTCGATGGAGGAAGTCAAGACGGAACGCGTGATATTTTGGATCGTTGGTCACGTGAAGATGACAGGTTCCGTTGGATTGATAACCCCAAACGCACCACACCTGTGGCCATGAACTTGGGAATTGAATCGGCGTTTGGTGAAATCATCATTATTCTAGGTGCTCATGCTGAAGTGTCCAATGATTGGATATTGCGCAATGTGCAAGCCCTAAAAGCACATCCGGAATCCGGGTGTGTAGGGGGGGTGGTCAAGCAAGTCCACGGGTCTGAACAGTCCAAACAAATCGGAGCAGCGCTCAGCACACCGTTTGGTGTGGGGGATGCTCGTTTTCGGACAGGAGGTACAGCAGGGCATGTTGACACCGTGGCGTTTGGAGCATATCGAAAAGCAGCGCTGGATGAAATCGGTTGGTTTGATGAGATGTTGGATCGCAATCAAGACGACGAGTTGAATTATCGGATGCTGAAGTCCGGTTGGCGGATCTGGTTTGATCCGCGCATTCAAAGCACCTACCATGTGCGAAGTTCGTTTGCTCAACTGTTCAAGCAGTACCGTCAATATGGCTATTGGAAAGTCAAGGTCAATCAAAAACACAAGGCGGTCACCACGTGGAGACAAACAATCCCTGCGCTGTTTTTAGGAGGCATGACAGTATTCGCTATTTTTTGGTTGTTCGACCTGTTGGGTGTTTGGAGCGAAGCGTGGAAAGGGATGGGGGAGTCGTTGTTGTTAAGCGGTGCTGTATTGTGGTTGGTCGTTGGAACCGGTTCGGCCATTTCGGCATCATCTCAAGCACGGGATATCACGGGCATCCTTCGTGCCTATTTTGTCGTGCATTGCAGTTATGGATTGGGCTATTGGGAGGGAATCTTTCGATTTTTGATTTTAAGAAGGGCTCCTGGGAGGAAGGCTAGAAAGTTGACACGATGACTGCCGGCGATCACATGCGAAGTCGTTGGGAACAAGCCTGGACATGGATGCCTGCGCTCACGGCATGTGCACTTCCACTTCACCCCAGGTTGAGCGTAATCACCTTGATTATTTGGGGTGTCATGGCCATTTTGGGGTGGTCCATTCGGATTCCATCTCAAAATAGCAACTCAAAGCAAGGCTTGAATTGGGGCTCCATGGGCCCTGTCCTCTACTTTGTTGGATTGGCTGTTGGGATGGCGTGGACTGAACAAATGGAGGTAGGGTGGTTTGCTTTGGAGGTGAAGTCCACCTTGGTCATACTGCCTGTTTTATTTTGGTTGCAGGTACGTTGGAGTTCGAATGGGAAGTGGGTTCCCCGTGCTATTCAGTCTTTTCTTTTTGGGCTTGGAGTCTACATGCTTTGGAGATTCGCCCACGCAGCGGTGCAGTTAGACCCTGCGCTATGGCGATATGATGGGCTTGCAGGACCCTTTCATCCGAGCTACATCGCGGCATATCTCACCATGGGAATGTTTTTGATGCCTGCCAAGAGCAGGCTTCGGATTCCTTTTTTGGTCGTGGCTGCATTGTTTGTAGGCTTATTGGTGTCCAAGGCAGGGTGGCTTGTGGCTATCCTCGTACTTGGTGCGATGCTTGTATCGTGCAGAATTCGCAGTGCTCGCTGGGATGGAATTGTACTGCTCTCTGCAGGCATGCTTTTTATAGGTGCAATTTTAGGTGATCAAGGAAGGATGCAAGAATTCATGCGTTATGCGACCCAATCTTCGTTGCTTGGATTGGATGACGTGGAGGCTGAACACGGACTGTTTCAGGATTCCCTTTCAATGACAGAAGCCGTCCCTCAACTGAAGAAGCGAAGAGTGGGCTCGAGTGGAGGGCGCATGCAAGCATGGCGAGCTTCTTGGGATTTGCTCAAAGACCATCCTGAAGGAGTCGGTACCGGAGACGTTGTGCAGGAATTGGTGCGTGTTTATGAAGCTCAAGACTCTGACTACGCCTTGCTTAAACGCATGAACCCACACAGCGCTTATTGGCAAGCTCTGGTCACCCTTGGTTGGCTAGGGGGCGTATTGTTGCTCCTTTGGTGGGGAGGTTTAATGCGGGAGTCGTGGAAACGAAAGTCGTGGAACTTGGCAGTTTTCGGTGCCATTATCATGTCCCATGGCTTTTTTGAGAGCATCCTCGAACTCCAACAAGGTGTCGTTGCTTGGGTTTTTCTTGGGCTGCTTTTTGTGCAACAAGCTCGAGCGGACGATGAGACCTTTACGGCATCAGTATCCCAGTGACACCATTCATATGATCTAAAGCAGTCTATTCAGTCTTCTCAGCCTTCTCAGCCTTCACTGTTGCTCCGTCATCCTGAGATTGCTGTTTCTTGAGTGCAGCGCTTAAGAAGGCAACAAAAAGTGGGTGAGGTGATTCCACGGTGCTCGAATATTCTGGGTGAAACTGTGAAGCGACAAACCACGGGTGATTTGCGATTTCGACGACCTCAACTAAGCCAGACTCAGGATTCGTGCCCGTTGCGCGCATTCCGTTTGCTTCAAATTGTTCCAAATAGGAATTGTTGAATTCATACCGGTGGCGATGGCGCTCTTCGATGGTGTTCTCTCCGTACGCTTTCATCGCGTGGGAATCGGAGGTTAAAGAGCAAGGGTAGGAGCCAAGACGCATCGTGCCTCCCATGTTTTGGATGCTCTTTTGCTCTGCCATCAAATCAATCACTGGATCCGTAGTGTATTCTTTGATTTCAGTTGAATGCGCATCATCAAGGCCAAGCACATTGCGGGCAAACTCAATAACGGCACATTGCATTCCGAGGCAAATGCCGAAAAAGGGAACTCCTTGCTCACGAGCAAACCGGACGGTGTCAATCTTACCGTCAATTCCTCGCGAACCAAAACCGGGTGCTACGAGGATGCCGTCTAAGTGCCCTAACTTCTCTTCGGCGTTTTTCCATTGAATACTTTCACTGTGAATCCAGTCGATTTGCACGTCAATCTCGAGGTGTGCCCCGGCATGAATCATAGACTCTGCGATTGACTTGTAGCTATCTCGCAATTCAACGTATTTACCGATGAGGCCGATGGTAATGCGATGTTTCGGGTTTTTAAACTGCTTGAGGAATCGATTCCATGTGCTCAAATCAGGAGGGACATCAGAGATCTCCATCCCTAGTTTTTGCAACACGACCAAGTCAAACTTCTCCGATTGCATCAAAAGAGGAACGTCGTAAATAGTTTCCGCATCGATACTCTGAATCACTGCGTTGGGAGCAACATTGCAGAAACGTGCTACTTTAGAACGTACAGCATCAGTCAGCTCATGCTCTGTTCGACAAACCAAGATATCAGGCTGAACACCAAATTCGAGTAGTTGCTTTACCGAGTGTTGAGTCGGCTTGGTTTTTAACTCCCCAGCCGCTTTTAGATAGGGAACGAGCGTCAGGTGAACGACCAGCGTTTCTTCCGGACATTCCCACTTCATCTGACGCACCGCCTCGATGTAGGGCAATGACTCAATGTCGCCAACGGTCCCTCCAATCTCAGTGATGACGACATCGTACGTTGATTCCGTACCAAGAATTTGAACACAACGTTTGATTTCGTCCGTAATGTGCGGAATGATCTGAACGGTCCGTCCAAGGTATTCTCCACGTCGCTCTTTATCGATAACCGATTGATAGATGCGCCCCGTGGTGATGTTGTTGGCTTGGGTCGTACGCACATTGAGAAAACGCTCGTAGTGTCCCAAGTCCAGGTCGGTTTCCGCACCATCTATAGTAACATAGCATTCGCCATGCTCATAGGGATTGAGCGTGCCTGGATCAACATTGATGTAAGGGTCCAGTTTTTGTATGGTCACGGTGTAACCACGAGCTTGAAGAAGCTTGGCCAGCGACGCGCTAACGATGCCTTTTCCGAGACTCGAGCTGACTCCTCCTGTTACGAAAATATACCGGCTGTTCCTTACAGTTGTTGACGAGCCAGAAATAGAGGAGGTTGTTTGCATGTTCCCGAATTCGATATAGTGAATACGGGGTATAAAGTTAGAACCATTGTATCAAAGGACGAAGCTTGTGTGAACATCTTGTTCAAATAAGTTTTCAGGCCGCGTTAGTGCAGGTTTTTTGTCAACCGATCGATGGCTTTGAAGCCGCTAAAAAGTTCCTGAGCAATGATCCGGAACAAGGTGTACCCCGGGATTGCCAGAATCATTCCGGCGACACCTGCAAGGCTGCCAGCAATGCTGATAACCAGGAAGATCTCCAGTGGGTGGGCGTGAACGCGATTGGCAAAAATGACCGGTTGTGTAAAAAAATTGTCGACAAGCTGGGCCAGCAAGAATACGGAGAAGCCCCAGCCGATCAGGGCGGGAATGGCGGATGGGGATCCCGCGTGGGTTGTTGCGATTAATGTCAGGCCAATGAATGTTCCTGCCATTGGGCCGATGTATGGGACCAAATTGAACACACCTGCCAGTAGACCAATGAGAAAAGCATGCTCCACACCAATGATGTTCAATCCAAGAGATACCACTGTCGTGATGATGGTGACTTGAATAATCAGTCCTCCGAAATAGCGTGTGAGCAAGTGCGTGGTGCGGTCTAATATGGATTGCATGCGTTCGACCATGGAATCAGGTGTGATTGCATCCAAAATATTGCGAAAAAGAGCACCGTCTTTCAAAAAGAAAAAAGCCATAAAGAGGATGGAAAAAATGGCAACGAACCCATCTCCCAAACGTGAAATTAGGCCTCCAAATAAGCTGCCTACTCCCTCAAGTTGTACAAGCGATTGAATTTGGTTGAGCAAAAATTCACTGTTGCGAAGACCGCTACCGCTCAAGTCAATCCGATACAGGTCGTCATCCAACCACTGTGTGATTCGCCCAAATAAGATGCGGGCTTGTTCTGGATCTAGGGCTTGAATGGCCGCTGCTTGCTCAGAAAATAGGGGGGCAAATAACTGGATGAGCGCGAATGACAGGCCGATTATCATGGACAAGGCAATCGCGGCTCCGATCGAGGAGGGGAGTGCTTTTTTTCGAATGTGAATACGCTGTACCAGCAGCACAAGGGGTCTCCCGGCAAAACTCAATGCAACAGCAACCATCATGTAGCCAAAGAGCGTTCGAAACCTCCAGAGAGCGATGAGCAAGATTAAAAATCCGATGGTGCCCACGATGGGCCGCCAGTTGATGCGATTTGTCATGGTAGAGTAGACTTATGATTCCGGCTTGAAGATGCGAATCAATTGGCCAAATCCCTCGGAAACCTCACTCCAAGATTTTACGCTGAGTGCAGTTTGGACAATTTCTCCAGGTTCCAATCCATGATGTTGCCTCGATAAGTAGTGGATGAGGTCTGAAGTCCCAGGGTTGTGGGCAAGAATGCACAAGTCCGTGATCCTGTCATCAGTGTTGCAGATGTGCTGCAACAACGTCTTACAATTTGCGAGGTACAAATCGGCATGGAGATCGGTAGACCCCGGCCAATCTGAACGTGAGGTCCACTGAGCTAAGGTTTCCACTGTGCGTTTCGCTGCAGAACAGATGACGTGCAGATCTGAAGTACTCTCACGGAAAAGTGCATTGCCTGTCGAAAGGGCTTGTTGTTTTCCTCGCAGTGTAAGTGGTCGCATAGAATCACGGGGGTGACTAGCAGCTTCAGCATGCCGGGCAATCCAGAGTGTTTTCATGTTGGCAAAGTTCGCTGTTTGAGTTTATAAAAAATATTTTAGGCAGGGCTAAAAACAAGCTACATTTACAGTCCATGCAGACCATTAGCAGAGAGGATTACCTCAAGGCCATATTAAAAATTGAAGAGGAGGCTGGTTCGGTGAGCAACCAGTCGCTGGTTGAAAAATTGAGCACACGCCCCGCTTCTGTCACCAACATGTTGCACACACTGGCTGATGCTGGATGGGTTGAACATGAAGCTTATAAGGGGGTGCGTTTGACTGATTCGGGGAAAGAAATTGCGCTGTCCACACTTCGAAAACATCGTTTGTGGGAAGTGTTTTTGGTTGATAAACTGAACTTTAGTTGGGATGAAGTGCACCAGTGGGCAGAGGATCTTGAGCATGTTGGAGACGAGGAGTTGACCAACCGTTTGGATGCATTTCTGGGGCACCCCGCTTTCGATCCTCATGGCGATCCCATTCCAACGGCGCAAGGTCAATGGAGCGACGGTCGCAATTTGATTCCTGCGTCCAAGGCGGTCGTGGGTGATCGCATTCAATTGAAGGGGGTTGTCGACAGCGGAGAAGCGTATCTCCAGCATTTGGATCGGTTAAAAATTGAACTTGGGTTGATTCTGGTAGTGAGCAAGAGTCTTGATTTTGATGAAAGCAAAACTTTGATTTGGCCGGATGGGAGCGAAGCGTCTCTTTCGAAACAAACCCTCCAAAATATGTTGGTGGAAAAATTGAGTCGAAAAGGCAAAGAATGATGGATTGGATTATTGATTACATGACGGAAATGGGGCCGGTGAAAGCGGCTTTGATTGCCACGCTCTTTACCTGGTTTTTGACCGCGGCGGGAGCGTCTTTGGTGTTTTTCTTCAAAGACATGCACCGGAAGTGGTTTGACGGAATGTTGGGGTTTACGGGCGGAGTGATGGTTGCTGCGAGTTTTTGGTCGCTGCTGTCTCCTGCCATCGAAATGTCAGGAGGTGAAGGCTTTGAGCGTGTCATCCCCGCTGCAATTGGCTTTGGATTGGGAGCGCTCTTCATTTTCTTCCTCGATCGTCTAACGCCACACCTGCACATCAATTTTGCCAAAGAAGAAGCCGAAGGGCCGAAAACCGATTGGCACCGATCCACATTGCTCGTTTTGGCAATCACGCTTCACAACATTCCTGAAGGATTGGCAGTTGGAGTGCTTTTTGGCGCTGCAGCCTTGGGAATGGACGGCGCAACGGTTGGAGCGGCGGTAGCCCTGGCCATTGGCATAGGCATACAGAACTTCCCAGAGGGATTGGCGGTTAGTATGCCCTTACGGCGTCAAGGTGTTTCGAGCGGTCGCTCGTGGTGGTTTGGCCAGCTTTCAGCAGTCGTCGAGCCCGTAGCGGGGGTTGTGGGGGCTTTGTTGGTGATGCAAATTCAGCCGATTCTACCGTATGCACTTGCTTTTGCTGCTGGTGCGATGATTTTTGTTGTCGTCGAGGAGGTCATTCCGGAAACCCAGCGTGATCGCTACACGGATTTTGCTACTCTTGGTTTTATCGGTGGTTTTCTGGTCATGATGGCATTGGATGTTGGCCTCGGGTGAGGCGAACTCCTTCAGTCAAATACCATGGTAAGACCAGCAAACCAACCTGAGCTCATCATGAGCAGGGTGTGATTGGTTTGAGGAACTTGATTCCAACGATTTTGAAGTTCTTTTTTGGAAACGATGACCTCTAATGAAGCATGCTCACCAAAGCATGCTGAGACAAAATCGGACTCCAATGCCGGCATTTTCTTGTGCTTTAGGACGTCGGGGTCATAATAAATGATGGCATGGTCGGCACTAGCCAGCGCATCCAAGTAAGTTGGCAAGAAATCGCGATTCAGACTTGAAAACGTGTGGAGCTCAAAGAAAGCAGTGAGGGGACGTTTGGGATACGAAGCTTTGACTCCTGTGACGGTCGCTTTTACTTTTGAAGGGGCATGGGCAAAATCCCGAAAAGCATGGAATGTGGAATGGGAGTGCAAGGGTTCCAAACGCCGAGAAGCACCGGTAAAGTCTGCAATGCACCGATCAAAATCAGTCGCTGAAATGCCCAATGCGGAGGTCAAAGCTCGAGCTCCAGCTACATTTTGAATGTTGTGAGATCCCACGAGTCCCGTGGTCATCGTCGAGCCGTCCGGCCAGCTAACCTCCATAGTTCCCGATTCTTTTGGAGAGTGGGGAGGCGTCTGGTAGGGAATTAATTTTACATCAGGACGATGCGCTTCCTGCATTAACGTTGCTAATGTGGGATCATCTTGGCACCAAATGAGCGTCGCATTGGGGGCAAGGGTTTCTATGAATTGTCGGAATTGATCGAGATAAATTTCTTCTGAAGCAAAGACATTGATGTGGTCCCAAGCAATGCCTGTCAAAATCGCAAAGTGCGGACGGTACCAAAAAAACTTGGGCCTCCGGTCGATCGGAGAACTGAGGTATTCGTCTCCTTCAAAGATGGCGCGATTCAAATCGGGATTCAGCAATACCATCCGATCAAATCCTTCGAGTTGCGCGCCGACCATGTAGTTCACAGGTTGGTCGAGTTTTCGGAGGACATGCAGCACCATGGAGGTGATGGTGGTCTTTCCATGCGAACCACCGATGACAATCCGCTCTTGTTCAGCGGTAGCATTGAACAGAAATTCGGGATAAGACTGCACAGCAATGCCCAATTCCTGAGCACGCAACAGTTCGGGGTTGTCAGGCCGTGCGTGCATTCCTAAGATGATGGCGTCCAATTCGTTGGAAATGCTGTCGGGAAACCAGCCGTCATGGCTTGGAAGAAGGCCGGCCGCATGCAGTCGTCCTCGCGAGGGTTCTAAAATTTGATCGTCTGAACCTGTTACATGGTGGCCCGTGTCATGAAGCGCTAAGGCTAAGTTGTGCATGGCGCTGCCTCCGATGGCAATGAAATGAATCCGCATACTGCAAGTTGGGGAGAGATTGGAGGGTGTTGAATGGTTCGTGGGATAGATGCAAACATCATAGCTTTGAAATGGAAAGAGAAACTCCCTCAACAAATGCTTCAACTGCTTCGCGCAATCGCATCATCGATTCGCTTTTTGTTCAAGGCTCCTTTTTGGATTCGCGATCGTCAACACCAAATTTGGTATGTGTATGCGATTGTTTTGGCCCTGGTCGTATTCGGGTTCAACTGGTGGGGTGTGCACATTTTTCATCAGTGGATTCAGGGGCAACTTGTCCAAGTTGGATTGGGACAAACGCTTTTAGCTGTGATGGAGTGGGCACACATCGATATAGCCAATGAAGGCAACCCAACGACTTGGCAATCCATGGTAAGTGAATTCGTTGTTTCTGCATTGGGATGGATGTACTGGGCGCTTGCAATATGGTTTGAAATCAAAACATTGAAGTACGTCTTACTCGCCTTCAGTGGCCCCCTTGTGTCTTTGGTTTCTGAGCAAGCTGAATCGGAGATTACGGGCGTTACGATTGCATTCAATGGGGTGGTTTGGGCGCGGGATCTGCTCCGTAGTATCCTTTTCGCCATTGTCCTCTTTTTTGCAGAAATCACAGTGTCATTGGTTTCTTTTGGAGTCGTTCTCTTCACTTTGGTGTTTTTTCCTTTAGTGGCCCCAATTCTTTCTGTTTTCGCTTTTGCCTTTTCAGTTTTCCTGAGTTCGTTTGTCTTTGGGTTGTCTTCATTTGATCCAATTTGGGAGCGAAGGGGGCTCGGTGTTTCGATGAGATTCAGGAAAGCGTGGTCTGAGAAATGGGCCTTATTCGGTCTTGGTTTGCCATTTCATATCGCCATGGCCATTCCCGTCGTTTCGATCATTTTGGCACCTGTGTTTTTGCCCGTCCTCAGCGCGGTAGGTGCTGTGTTGATATCCCAGAGAGCTCAATTAAATACGGTTGCGAAGATCAAATAGGATTGTAGCGGATTGTTTACCGGTAATTTCCCTTCCACAATGAGTCGACCGCTAGGTTCTATTGAATGCCTTCGTTCTCGCTTTATGGAGAATCTCAAACCTGCTGTATTAAGAGTTTTTTGTTGGCTGAGGGTCAATTGTCTAACGTATGATAAGGTGAAAACCTTCGTAATGCGCGGATAGATGGTTGATGCTGTTTCAAAATGCGAAACAAAATAAGTCGACGAAGCTTTGAAATCTGAGCACAAAAGCCTATTTTTACTCACCCAAACTATTACTGAGATGAATCAGTCTTCTATCACCCGTGTTTTATCTGCCGCTATTGTTATTGTGCTTGGCATTTTCTCTTCGAATGAAGTTTCTGCTCAAGCCACTCTGGATTCGTCCGTAGTTGACAAGAGTATCATTGGCAATAGAGCGTTCACTTCGTTGAACATCGTTAAGCTCGATCGCAAGTTGGATACCCTGGTGCAGCGCACGGACTCCCTGCGTATGGATACGGATTCTTTGTACTCCCAGTTTGTTATGTTGGACAATCCAATGGACATGAACACGCAGTCGTTGACGAACGTCAATATTGACAGCGGTACGTTTGATGGCTCGACAGTAACGGCAAGCGGAGCTGTAACGGGTGGCTCTTTGACAGACGGTACAGCAACGTTAAGCAGTGGTGCACTTTCAGGCGCTACTACAGTAACGGCTAGCGGAGCTGTTACGGGTGGATCTTTGACAGATGGCACAGCAACGTTAAGCAGTGGTGCACTTTCAGGCGCTACTACAGTAACGGCAAGCGGAGCTGTAACGGGTGGCTCTTTGACAGACGGTACAGCAACGTTAAGCAGTGGTGCAC